>Ga0335077_10011901_pt1 | contig 10871 bp, 9 predicted proteins | sample Lox_Sample_31_FD_207151 | JGI IMG/M metagenome (GOLD analysis project Ga0335077, IMG submission 207151) | Soil microbial communities from Loxahatchee National Wildlife Refuge, Florida, United States - Lox_Sample_3.1 | ecosystem: Environmental > Terrestrial > Soil > Wetlands | place: USA: Florida...
CGTCGGCGGCCGGTGCAGGGTCGGCGAGGAACACCTGAAGCCGGGGTCCCCAGTCGTGATCTGTCGACCGTGGCGTGTCGAAGCCCAGCACATCCGATCCCCGTCCGATCAGCGCAGCCGAGTGCGCTAGGCCGGGGAACGACTCCGACAGCAGCGGCCGGATCTGCTCGACATAGAAGAGCCTGGACAGTTCCAGACCGGGTATGAATGCTGTCATCCTGCCGAGCCTCGCCGACCCGGGGCGGGCCGGGCAAGGCAATAATGCAAGGAGACCGGTGGCGCTGGATTAGCCGCTTTACCGGACAAATATCCCGGCACGAACACGCGAGGTGCTAGCATCGCGACGGTGTCACTCAGGGTAGGCGTGACTGGCGGCGGCAGCGCGGGCCACGTCGTGCCGGCGCTCGCGGTCGCCGCGGAGTTCCGTCGGCGAGGCAATGTTGACCTGGTCTTCTTCGGCCGGGCGGACAGCATCGAGGAACGACTGGCGCGCCAGGCCGGGCTGCGCTTTGTCGCGCTGCCCGCAGCCGGGCTGCGCCGGTACCGGTCCTGGAAGAACCTGACCCTGCCGTTCGTGGTCGTCTGGGGGGTCATAGCGGCCATCATCGCCGTGCGCCGGGAGCGGATCGGCGCGCTGCTGTGCAAGGGCGGCTACGTCTCGGTACCCGCCGCGATCGGCGCCTGGGTGAACCGGGTCCCGTTCGCGATCCACGAGTCCGACCAGTCGCTCGGGCTGGCCAACCGCATCCTTGCCCGGTTCGCTACCAAGATCCTTACTTCCAGCGAGAGCACGCGGGTATCGGTCCGCGGCCGCAAGATCAGGCCGATCTGCACCGGGCTGCCGGTCCGTGACGACCTGGACCGGGCGGACCCCGAGCGGTTCCGGGTCGCGGCCGGCATCCCGGCGGGCGGCCGCGTCCTGCTGGTCTTCTGCGGCAGCAGCGGCTCCCTGCGGGTCAACGACGCGGTTCGCGCCAACCTGGAGAAACTGCGCGGCGACTTCCAGATCGTGCACGTCTGCGGCCCGAACAACACCGACCCAGCCCTCGACGGGATACCCGGATACTTCCAGTTCGAGTACCTGAACGACGAGATGGCGGACGCACTGTGGCTGGCGGACATCGTCATCGGCCGGGCCGGGGCGACCACCCTGGCCGAGCTGGACGCGCTGGGCAAGCCGGCGGTCCTGATCCCGCTGCCGCTCAGCGTCAGCCGTGGTGACCAGATCGTGAACGCCGAGTCGTTCGCCCGGGCGCATAGCTGCGTCGTGCTGCCCGACGACGAGAACCTGACCGCGGGCCTGGTCGACGCCTGCGTCAGCCTGATCCCCGCGGCCGACGCGGCCCGTAGCGGGATCGCCCGTAGCGGGATGGACGGCCTCGGCGCGGCAGCTGGCCAGGATGTGCACCGGGCCGCGCGCGGTGTGGCCCAGGAGGTGGCGAGCATGGCCCGGTCGCGGCACCGCCGGCAGCCAGACCGCTAGCCCTGGCGGGCCAGTGATTCGCGCCACCGGCCGTGGGCAGATCATGGACTGATGGCGGATCCCAAGATCATCAGACGGGCCAGGGCGGCGGGGATCGCGCCTTCCTATGAGAACTGGCGGCATGAGCAGGTCCAGGTCCCCGTGGAGACGATCGAGTATCTGCTCGCCGCGCTCGACCGGGCTAGCGAGCTAGGCCCGCCCGCGCCGGGCTCACCCGAGTCAGCGCCGCGGCCGGGCCAAGCCGGGACGGGGCCAGCAGGGACGGGGCCAGCAGGGACGGAGCCAGCCGGGACGGGTCGGCCGGCGGAGATCCCGCTCATGCCCGCCGAACGTAGCTGGGGCCTCACCGTCCAGCTCTACTCTGTCCGGTCCAGATGCTCGTGGGGGCACGGCGACCTGCACGACCTGGCGGAGCTCGCCGCGTGGAGTGCCCGTGCGCTAGGCGCGGACTTCATCCTGGTCAACCCGCTGCACGCGGCCGAGCCGGTGACGCCGGTCAGTCCGTCGCCGTACCTCCCGGTCACCAGGATGTTCGTCAGCCCGCTCTACCTGCGGGTAGAGGACATCGAGGAATTCCGGCGGCTGCCGGAGGCCGACCTCGCCGCGATCGCGGACCTGTCGGCCCCGCTGCGGGCGCGCAGCGCGACGCCCGAGCTGATCGACCGGGACGCCGTGTGGCGGGCCAAGCGCACCGCGCTCGAGGTCATCAGCAGGGTGCCGCTCATGCCGGAACGGCAGGCCGAGTTCGACCGGTACCGCGCCGCCCGGGGCGCGGAACTGGAGCACTGGGCGGCGTGGTGTGCGCTCGCCGAGCTGCACGGACCGGACTGGCGGTCCTGGCCGGCCAAGTACACGTCCCCGGCCCGCGGCCGCGCCGAGGTCGCCGCCGACCAGGCCCTGGCGCGGCGCGCGACGTTCCATTCCTGGCTGCAGTGGCAGTGCGAGCAGCAGCTTGCGGCGGCGCAGCAGAGGGCGACGCGGGCCGGAATGCGGTACGGCATAATCCACGACCTGGCCGTCGGGGTGCAAGCGGGGGGCGCCGACGCGTGGACGCACCCGGGGCTGCTGGTCGCGGGCGTGAGCGTGGGCGCGCCGCCGGACAGCTTCAATCAGCGCGGCCAGGACTGGGGCCTGCCGCCGTGGCACCCGCAGCGGCTCGCGGCGGCGCACTACAAGCCCCTGGCCGATCTGTTCGCCGCGTCGCTCCGGCACGCCGGCGGGCTCCGCGTGGATCACGTCATGGGTCTCACCCGGCTGTGGTGGGTGCCTGCCGGGCGGCGGCCCGATCAGGGGGCCTATGTCAGCTACGACCAGGCGGCGACGGTGGGCGCGCTGGCCCGGACGGCGGCCGGCGCGGGTGCGGTAGCGATCGGCGAGGACCTGGGTACCGTCGACGCGGGGGTCGCCGCCCTGCTGGCCGGCCATCACATCCTCGGCACGACGATGCTGTGGTTCGCCAGCCAGGCTGACGGCTCGCCGCTGCCCGCCGCGAGGTGGCGGCGCGCCTGCATGGCGACTGTCGGCACTCACGACGTGCCGCCGGTGGCCGCGTTCGTGACGGGAGATCAGGTCCGGGTCCGGTCCGGGCTGGGCCTGCTGACCAGGCCCGCCGACGTCGAGCTCGCGGAGTACGCGGCGGCCGTGGGCCGCTGGCGCGCCGTGCTGGAAACCGAGGGGCTGCTGCAGCCCGGCGGGCCGCCGCCGGGGCCGGACGAGTACACCGTGGCGATGTACGGGTTCCTGAGCCGTACGCCCGCCGTGCTGACGGGCGTCTCGCTGGCCGACGCCGTCGGGGACATCAGGACGCAGAACATCCCTGGCACCAGCACCGAGTACCCGAACTGGCAGATCCCGCTGTGCGACGCCAACGGCGCGGCGGTGCTGCTAGAGGACCTGGGGGACCGCCCGCTGCTGCGCGCGACCGTCGCCGCGGTGCGCGGCCACGTGCCTGGCTGACACCGTGCCCGGCTGACACCGTGCCTGGCTGACACCGTGCCCGGCTGACACCGTGCCCGGCCGACACCGTGCCCGGCTTGCCCTCGCCTAGGGCAGCCCGCCGCTCTCCTCCGCCGAGCGCTGCTGGCAGCGCTGCGCGCGGATGACGTCGTCCCGGCCCTCGGCGAGCAGCCGGCTGAGCGCCGGGATCGGGCGAGCGTGCTCGATGTAGGCGGTCGTCTCTTCGGCTGCCTCCTGGCCCGCCGGGTAGGGATAGGCGACCTGCGCGAAGAACTGCGCCATGTCGGAGGCGCCGTCCTGCCACAACTGCGGGAGCGCCGCGAAATACCGCGCCGTGTACGGCGCGAGCAGGTCGTCGTGGTCCGGATCGGCGAAGCCGCGCAGCACCGCGCGGAACGTGGCGTTCGGGAGCTCGCCGCTGGTGATCGCCGCCCAGGCGGCGGCCTTGGCCTCCGGGGCCGGGATCGAGGCCTGGCACATCTGCGAGTACCGTTCCCCGGCGTCGGTTGCGTCCCTGGCCAGCTCGGCCTCGATCGCACCCGGGCCGGCCATGCCGCGGCTGACCAGCCGGTGCAGGAACTGCCAGCGCAGCTCGGTGTCGATCGCCAGGCCGTCGACGAGCTCGGTGCCGGCCAGCAGCCCCGCCAGCAGCCCGAGGCTGGTCTGCGACACGGCGACGCTGGCCAGCGCCTGCGCGTACGCGAGCTGCTTGTCGGAGGCTGGCTCGGCGGCCAGCAGCCAGCCGCGCAGCGCCTCGTCCAGCTCCGCGACGGCGGCCGCGCGCCACGCCGGGTCGGCGAACCTGCGCACCGCGAGGCCGGCCTGGCGCAGCACCCGCTCGAGGACGGATATCTGCTCGATCGAGGGCGCGCCCGCCCGGACCAGCGCCAGGAAGTCCTGCGTGCTCATCTCGGCATCGCGCGTCATGTCCCACGCGGCAGCCCAGCACAGCGTCGCCGGCAGCGCCTGCGAGAACTGCCCGATGCTGGCGATCGCGGTCCGCAGCGAGTGCTGGTCAAGCCGGATCTTGGCGTAGCTGAGGTCGTCATCGTTGACCAGCACGAGGTCCGGCTGCCGCTGCCCGGTCAGCTCCGGTACCTCGGTGACCGCCCCGGTGACGTCGAGCTCGACCCGGCCGCGCCTGATCAGCTTGCCGTCGGCCCGGTCATACAGGCCGATCGCGATCCGGTGCGGCCGCAGCTCGGGATGGCTGGCGGGCGCGCCCTGGTGCACCTCGAAGCGGCTGAATGTGCCGTCAGGCGCGAGCTCGTAGCTGGCTCGCAGCGTGTTCACGCCGGCGGTCTCCAGCCAGGACTTCGACCAGGCCGCGAGGTCCCGGCCCGAGGCCTGCTCCAGGGAAGCGAGCAGGTCGGTGAGGGTCGCATTGGCCCAGGCGTGCCTGCCGAAGTAGTCGCGCACGCCGGCCAGGAAGTTGTCCTGCCCCACGTAGGCGACGAGCTGCTTGAGTACCGACGCGCCCTTCTCGTAGGTGATGCCGTCGAAGTTCACCTCGACCGCGAAGATGTCGGGGATGTCCGCCGCTATCGGATGCGTCGAGGGCAGCTGGTCCTGGCGATAGGCGTAGGCCTTGGGCCCGTTCGCGAACGTGGTCCACGCGTCGGTCCAGCGGGTGGCCGCCGTCATCGATGTCATCGCGGCCCAGGTGGCGAACGACTCGTTCAGCCACAGGTCGTCCCACCACCTCATCGTCACCATATCGCCGAACCACATATGCGCCATCTCGTGCAGGATCGTGTCGGCCCTGACCTCGCGCTCGGCGTCGGTGACCCTGGACCGGAAGACATAGTCCTCGAGGAACGTAACGCAGCCGGCGTTCTCCATGGCCCCGGCCTTGTACTCGGGCACGAACAGCTGGTCGTACTTCCCGAACGGATACCTGACCCCGAACGCCTGGTGGTAGAAGTCAAAGCCCTGCCGGGTGATCTCGAATATCTCGTCCGGGTCGAGATAGGCGGCGAGAGACTGCCGGCAGTAGATGCCGAGCGGTATCCCGTCGTGCTCGCCGGTTACCCGGTGGTAAGGCCCGGCCGCGACGGCGGTGATGTACGTCGGCATCACCGGGCTCGGCGGGAAATGCCAGCGGGCACTGCCGTGGCCGGCCGGGACCGCTGGCCCGTCCGCGGCCATGTTGGAGATCACCTTCCAGTGCTCGGGCGCAGCGACGGTGAACTCGAACGTCGCCTTCAGGTCGGGCTGGTCGAAGCAGGCGTAGATGCGGTGCGCGTCGGCCGTCTCCAGGTCGGAATAGGTGTAGACGCCGCCGTCGGCTGGATCGCTGAACCGGTGCAGGCCCTCTCCGGTGCGCGAGTAGGCGCAGTCCGCGGCGACCCTTAGCTCGTTGCGCGCGGCGAGGCCGGGGAGCGCGATCCGGTCGCCGTCGAACGCGTCGGGCGGCACGGGCTGGCCGTTGAGCGTGATCTCGCGCACGGCCGGGGCGGTCAGTTCGATGAACGTGTCGCTGCCCGGCCTGGCGCAGCCGAACGTGACCGTTGTCACCGACCGGAACGTGTCCGCGCCTCCGGCCAGGTCCAGCTCGACCTGGTAGGACTCGACGCTGAGCAGGTCGGCCCGATCGCGTGCCTCGTCCCTGGTGAGATTGCCTGCCACCGGTTTTCCGCCCTCCTGATTGATGCCCGCCTCACGCATGGTTCAGGCCGCGGGCGGAATGCGCAAGCCAATTCGCGGGTTGCCCCGAAGACACGACTTTCCCCGAGGAGCCCGCATGCCCGAGCAGCAGCCCACGCAAGTCGACTTTTGGTTTGACCCGCTATGTCCGTGGGCCTGGATCACGAGCCGGTGGATGCATGAGGTGGAGAAGGTCCGCCCGGTGGTGACCCGCTGGCACGTCATGAGCCTGGCCGAGCTGAACTCGACCAAGGACGACATATCCGCGGAGTACAAGGAGCGGCTGAAGCACGCGTGGGGCCCGGTGCGGGTGTGCACGGCTGCGGCCCAGAAGTTCGGCGAGGACGTGCTCGGCCCGCTGTACACCGCGATCGGCACCCGCTTTCACGACCAGCAGGCCGAGCGGAACCGCGCGACCATCGAGGCGGCCCTGGCCGAGGCCGGCCTGCCTGCCGAGCTCGCAGCTGCGATGGAGTCGACCGAGTACGACGAGGCCCTGCGCATTTCGCACCGCGACGGCATGGACCGGGTCGGCTATGACGTCGGCACGCCCGTCATCTCGGTCGAGGGCGCCTCGTTCTTCGGACCGGTGGTGTCACCGATCCCGCGCGGCGATGACGCCGCGCGGCTGTGGGACGGCGTGCTTCTCGTCGCCGGCACCGACGGGTTCTTCGAGCTGAAGCGCAGCCGCACCAGGGACCCGATCTTCGACTAGGACCAGGGCTGGCCTGCGATCCCGGCGAGGGCCGGCGGCGGCGGCTCCGGCGGCGCCAGGTCCGGCCTGGCCCGGGGCCGGACGCACTAGCCGCAGCGCCGGCGCGCGCTTGCCGCGCCGCCGCAGGCCGGCGGCCGCGACGGCGAGTGCTAAGAGGATCAGGCCCGCCAGCTCGGCGGCCGAGGACAGAACGCTCATCGCTGCTGTGTCACTTTCATGGTCCAGGAGCAGGTGGAAATCACGATCAGCTGGTGGGTGCGTCCGGACGGGCTCAGCGAGGTGATTCCCTGGCCCGCGACACCTGACTGGCTGATGCTGGTGCCGGCGCCACCCGAGCCCGCGTCGGCGACCAGGAACTGACCGGCGCTGCTCGCGGCGCAGCTATACGTCCACCGGATCTGCCAGCCGCGGGCGGCCGAGGTGCGGAACGTGTGCGTGCTCATGTCGCCATGACCGGAAAGGGCCGCCAGCACGCGCGCGGCCGCGCCGCGGTCGGCTGCCCGGAGGCTCGCCGGCGGTGTCGCGTGCCGGGCCGGATGCGGCTGGCGTGCGCCGTGCCTTCCGGCGTCGGTGCGCGTCGAGGTCGTAGCGGCGGCCGGCGTGAGCCTGCCCGGCCTCGCCTGCGACACTACGAGCACGATCGCGCCGACGACCAGGCATAACCCGGCGGCCCAGAGCCCTGCGGTACCGAACACCCGCAGGGCCCGGTGCGCCCGGATGCGGGCGGCCGAGGACTGTCCGAAGGGCACGGCCGCGTGCTGGGGGGCGCGCATGGGCCTCGGCCAGCCGTCGAAGTCGTGATAGGTCGTCCGCATGTCCCCGATCCGTAGTCGAGTACCAGGTAACCGACAGTTACTCATACGTGCCGTTACTCTCGGAGAGCGTTGTATCACGAATTGCAGTCGCGCCCGGCAGTTACTGAAGTTTTGCCAGGCCGGGTCCCCGCAGGCCCCCGGCACGCAGCGGCCGTGCCAGACTGACACCGTGCGCGTATACCTGGGATCAGATCACGCCGGATTCGAGCTCAAGTCAGCGCTGATCGACTGGCTGACGCAGGCCGGGCACGACCCGGTGGACTGCGGGCCCGTCAGCTACCAGAAGGACGACGACTACCCGCCCTACGTGATGCGGGCCGCTGCGCGTGCGGTCGGCGATCCTGGCAGCCTCGGCATCGTGATCGGCGGGTCAGGTAACGGCGAGCAGATGGCGGCCAACAAGATTCACGGGGTCCGCGCCGCGCTTGCCTGGAGCGAGGAAACGGCTCAGCTCGCCCGGCTGCACAACGACGCGAACGTGCTGAGCCTGGGCGCTCGGATGTACCCCGTGCCGGACGCAGTCGGATTCGCCAGGGTGTTCGTGGAGACCGCCTTCTCCGCCGCGCCGCGGCACGCGAGGCGGCTGCAGATGATCACCGATTACGAGAAATCCGGCGAGCTGCCGCCGCTGCCATGACCGGCAGACCCGCCCAGCCGGTGCCTGCGCCGCACCCTCGCCTGGTGTTCGGGCAGGTTGTCCCGCGCCGTCACGGCCCCGTCCTCCGGGTCGGCCGCGGGCCGGACCGGGTCGCGGGTGCCGGCCGCGTCCTGCCTCGGCCCGGGACGCGGCGGCGTATCGCTGTAACGCGTGGCCGGTCTCGGGCCGGTACCGATGCGCGGCTGCGGGCCGTCACCGTCCCCGGCGGCGGCCTGCGGCCCGGGCGCGGACCGTCGGCTCGCCAGCCGGTCTGGCAGCGCGCGCTCTGCCTCGGCCTCCTGCGCGGCACTCGGGCGCGACACGTCCCGAGCGCGGAGCGCGGCATCGAGGGTTATCTTCAGGCCGGCCATGTATCCAGTGTGCGCGCGAGCGGACCCGCGCGCCACGCCGCGGTCAGAACATCATGCCGCTGTACGGCGGCCGGTCCCACGCCAGCGCCGTTCCCAGCATCGCCAGCGCACCCGGCGTGAGCTCGGCCACCTGGCCCGCGCCGGCGAGCTGGGAGAGGCAGGCACGGCCTAGGTAGCCGGCCGCGAGCGCCTGCACCGAGATCTGGACGTGGGCCGGCTCACCGGTCCGCTCGCAGGCTGTGCCGCCCGACCCCGGTCCGGCGGCCCGCAGCCGCCACCGGCCGTCGTTGCCTGGCAGGACCGGATCTGTGACGTCGATGACCAGATCCGCGGCCGCGGAGTAGGTGCGCGCTGTCATCGCGGCGGGCAGGTCAACCAGGCGCAGCCACGGGCCGTCGATCAGCGCGGGCCGCGCCCGCCGCGGGTCGGCGAGCATCGCCAGCAGCGGCTCATCCACCGGCCGCATCCTGCCGTGCACCTCGCCGACCAGGTCCCTGGACAGCAGGTCCGACCACAGCGCGGCGGTCGCGGCCGGATCGATCGCGTACAGCTCGCGTACCTCAAGCCGGCCTTCGGCCAGGTGGTCGGAATCCCAGCCCGACTTCGTCCGGTACAGCACGTAGCCGCGCGGCCCGTGCTCGTCGGCTGCCAGCAGGCAGCGCAGTGGCGACGAGCCGGCGGGCCGCAGGGCGGCCGGGTCGGTCAGCAGGTACGTCCACCAGCGCTCGTCCCTGGCGACCATGCCGGGCTGACGCGCGAAGACTGTCTCGAAGACGTGGCCGAGCTCCGCCCTCGCGGCGAGCGGCTCGGCCGGGCGGAGCCGGACCGGGCCAGGCCGGCCTGCCGGTACGGGGCCGGAGGACAGGCGGCCCTCACCCCTGCGGATCCTGAGGTCGAGATCCATCGAGGCCAGGCCGAAGCCGAACCTGCCGTAGATCCCAGACTCCGAGGCGAACAGGATCGCCAGCGGCTCTGACCTGCGGCTCGCGTCGGAGAAGAGATGGCTCATCATCGCGGTGAGGATGCCGCGCCGGCGATGTGAGGGCAGCACGGCGATCCTCGTGATCCCCGCGGCGGGCGCGGTGCCGCCGGGAACTGCCAGCCGGAAGCTGTGGATGCCGCCGATGCCGACCATCTGGTCGCCGTCGCGGGCCGCGAACGTCCGGTCGAACTCGACGATCGTCCGCTCGCGAAGCTGCATCTGGGCATGCCACGGTTCCAGGAAGGCGTGCGCGTCCACCTCGATCAGCGCCTCGTAGTCCGCGGGACTGACCGGCCTGATCGGATACGTCTGGCTCATGGTCGCCTTCCTATCGTCATGCGCGCGATCCGGCCAGCGGTTTGCCACGCGGACACCAGCCGCTCCCGGGAGTTAACTGAATGCCGTCTTCGGGCACCCTTACCCGAATGTCGCTGGTCGCCGGGGACCGATACAGTGCGGGGAAGATGGCTGCCAGGTTCCTTCGCCCGGTCTGGTCCGCGGTTCTCGGATTCGCGGTCCGGCTGCGCGCGCGGCTCCGGCGGCAGCTGATCACCAGGAACCGAAGGATGGCGCTCGGCCTGGCCGCGGTGGTCCTGCTGATCGGAATCGCGGCGGCCCGCAGCAACAGCGACTGGGTATCGCCCGGCGTGCTGATACTGCCGATTCTCGCCGGCGGGCTGCTGCTCTGGCCGCGGGCGCTGCTGATCCTGTACGGGATCGTCGCCGGCATGCTCGGATACGACTGGGCGGAGGGAAAGGCCGGCCCCGGCATCGCGGCCACGATCGTCATCACCGCCGCGTTCGGGTACGTCTTCGCGCGGACACGGGCCAAGGTGGGGCTGCAGGGTCTGCGCGGCGACCACATGCTCGTCGAGCTTCGCGACCGCATCCGGGTGCAGAGCACGATTCCGGACCTGCCAGAGGGATGGCACTCGGTGTCGGTGCTCAGGCCGGCCGGCGGGTCGTCGTTCGGCGGCGACTTCCTTGTCTCCGCGTGCGACGGCAAGGTGCTCGAGCTCGCGCTCGTCGACGTAGCGGGCAAGGGCATCGACGCGGGCACCAGGGCGCTGTTGCTGTCGGGGGCGTTCGGCAGCCTGCTCGGCTCGGTGCCCCAGTCGGAGTTCCTGTCGGCCTGCAACGCTTACCTGCAGCGTGGCGCGCCGCCCGAGGGCTTCGTGACGGCCGTGCATCTCGCCCTGGACCTGGCGAACGGCGAGTTCGTGATCGCGTCCGCTGGTCACCCGCCCGCGGCGCAGTTCGAGGCGG
>Ga0335077_10011902_pt1 | contig 10871 bp, 7 predicted proteins | sample Lox_Sample_31_FD_207151 | JGI IMG/M metagenome (GOLD analysis project Ga0335077, IMG submission 207151) | Soil microbial communities from Loxahatchee National Wildlife Refuge, Florida, United States - Lox_Sample_3.1 | ecosystem: Environmental > Terrestrial > Soil > Wetlands | place: USA: Florida...
GCCTCCCGTAGGAGTCTGGACCGTGTTTCAGTTCCAGTGTGTCCGTGCGCCCTCTCAGGCCGGATACCGATCTTCGCCTTGGTGGGCCGTTACCCCGCCAACTAGCTAATCAGCCGCGACCCCCTCTCCAAGCGCATTGCTGCTTTGATCTTGCGATGTTATGCGGTATTAGCCCCGGTTTCCCGGAGTTATTCCCCACTCGGAGGTAGGTTAGTCACGTGTTACTCACCCGGTCGCCACTTTACTCATGGATTGCTCCACTTTCTCGTTCGACTTGCATGTGTTAGGCACGCCGCCAGCGTTGATTCTGAGCCAGGATCAAACTCTCGTTTGAAACCTGTTCGCCTACCGACGGGTAGAAGGTAGGCTGCCAGCTCCATCGCTCGAAAGGGATGTGCTGGCGACCACTTCCGGCTCCCTTGCGAAAGCCGGGTGGCCCATCTTGTGAGATCGTTTCAGACTTGCACCCGAAATCGTTCTCTCACGACTGGCACGTTCAACCGAATTTTCAAAGACCGAAATCGCCTTCCGCCTGAGCGGCGCGAATTCAGTCCAGCCAGACACACACTAGTGCGCATCTGGCCGTCCTCGAAACCTTACAAACATACCGCGCAGCACATCCCCAGTCAACGCATGCATCCCACAGAATTTCCACCACATTTCCACAGTGAGAATTCCGGTCAGCGGACTCACGGGGTCACCTCAGGGGCTGAAGCCCGTGTGGTTTTGGGATTTCTGGACGGTGCGGCTTGAGCCGCAGCCTTTCAAATCCACGCGCGACGGTATGGGTCTTCTGCCTTGCAAGTGCCTGAAAGCACAGGGCATTTTAGGCCATGCGAGGGCAGAAGACAAAAAAGTTGGTAAAAGAACTTACTTTGGAGGTCCTTGCCTTGAAGGTACCCTTCGGAAGCCTACTCGTGTTTCCGAATCGAGCCCCGTGGCCGGGGCGATTCAGGGATTCAACCCTGTTAAACCATTAGATGCCGGACGCGCACGAGAGTTGCAGAAATGCGCCCAGCCAGCCACACAAATGCTCTCGGTTCATTGTTTATACCAAGCCGCGCGGAAAAGTGCAATAGCTATTTGCTTTTTCGCAAGAATGTTTACCGGGATGGTACCGGGCGACCAACACGGTCAGGCCCTCCAGCCTTCGTTGCGGAACATGGAAAGGACGTTCAGCCAGGGGATTCCTGCTTTTTCCTATGAATTTTTGGGGATTAAAAAAGGTGGCCGTGATGGCCGCCGTCTTGATTTCTACTCTCTAGTTATTTTAGCAATTTAGAAGGAATTACCCGGAAAGAATTTTGGAAATATTTTACATGTAGTTTCAGAAAGTTGGCAGAGAGAGTAATGCGATTGGGGGATTGACAGGCTTCGGCGCGTTCTTTCCCATTTCGGGAAATGACGAGAATGACTGCGGGCGCGACCGGGTACACGTGGACCGCCGGACAGCCGAGGCGGCTATCCCTACATATCGCTTAGGGCGCCATGCTTTCTTCCTGGGGGGCTCATCCGCCCCACCTGGTGGTCGGCTCCTGCTTATCCTGTACGTCGCAACTTTGGCTTTTCTTTGGCTTTGTTTCGTTACCTCCCGTCCTGATGCTTGGTACCTTGCAGTTGCTCGGGGAGGCTCAGCAACCCGTTGCGCAGTTTTGGAAAGCAGCCTGCGGATGACGCCCAACAGAGCGGCATTCGCGCAAAACGCGGTTGCCGAAGAAGCGATCAGCAATAGCAGCAGTGGAAGATGAGCACCGAGCCACTATTGGAGAACCCATGAAACGCGTTAGTAGCATTTTGACTGGACTGTCACTCGCCATTTTGTGCTTCGTCGCTTCGGCTCATGCCCAATATAGTGAACAGCGAGCGACTGCGAACATCCCATTTGAATTCACGGTTGGCAACCTGTCGTTCCCGCCTGGGCAGTACGATTTTGTACGTACAGAGTCCGGAGTTTATATGGTCCGTGATGCGGACGGTCACGGTCTGCTGGTCTTGACAGGGGCGCAGATCCAGCCGGATGGGATGCCCGAAAAATCAATGCTCAGATTCGCTGTCGTGAATGGCCGTCATGTGCTGGTGCAAATCTGGAATGGCTCTACTTCGACTGGCAACGAATTCCGGCTCCTGAACAGCGTCGTGGAACCGGGCAGGCAGCGAAGCTATCGGTGAGGTGGTTGAGGCCCGCCGCTCACTGAATCTGATCGATTACGGATTCCTGACGCGGGCCTTGACTGCGGAACGTGTACTTGAAGTACGAGTCCCGCAGTGCCTGCGGAATTCGGCCTATAGCACGCTCGCTTTGCAAGAAAGTCGAGCAATCTTAGTGCCGCTTGCGGCGTTTTGCGGGTTGGGCGGGCGCTTCTTCGAAAACTGCAAAGTTGATCTTCTTTTCAACCGGGTCGATGCGGTCGACGATGACTCTTAGACGGTCGCCGATCTTGTAGATCTTGCGGGTGCGCTGGCCGATGATTTCGCGCGTGTTCTCGTCGTAGGTGTAGAAATCGTCGGTGAGAGTATTGAGCGGGATCAGGCCTTCCACGAACAGGTCGGTGAGTTCTACGAAGAAACCGAATTTGGTGACGCTGGTGACGAGACCGTCGAACACTTCTCCGATGCGCTCTTGCATGAACTTGACTTTCTTCCATTCCATGAGCTCGCGTTCGGCATCGTCAGCGCGGCGCTCGGATTGGCTGGATTCTTCAGCGATGGCATGGAGTTCTTCCAGGGGGATCGGGCCGGCGAGCGGAGCGTGATCTTCGCGGTGGGATTTGTGGTCTCGGCGTTTGGACCAGGGGCTGGGGAAGTCGGCGTCAGGCTTCCGGCTTTCGGCTTCCGGAAAATCCCCACTCAAGCCAAAACTGGGCTTGAGTGGGCCAGCCTGTTCAGTAGTGCTTTCGCGAAGGACCTCTTTCAGAATTCGATGCACGATCAGGTCTGGGTATCTGCGGATCGGGCTTGTGAAGTGCGTGTAGGTTGGGGCTGCCAGGGCGAAGTGGCCCAGGTTCTCTTCTGAATATCTGGCTTGCTTCAGGCTGCGCAACATCAGGTAGCTGAGGATTCTTTCCTCCGGCTTGCCGGCGATTTTTTCCGCGAGCTTCTGGTACATGCGCGGGGTGATGTGGACCTCCTGCGGGATCTCCAGCTCGCGCACACGCTTGCCTGTTCCGTAAGCGGCGCGGCGGTCGGCCTTCATTTGCACGCGCTGAATCGGCAACGCGCCTACGCCCAGGGAGTATCCGAAGGTCGCGGCGATGGTTTCGAATTCGTAGACGCGTTTGGCGTCGGGCTTCTCGTGAATGCGGTAGAGGCTGGCGATGCGGTGCGACTCGAGATGGTGCGCGACCGTCTCGTTGGCCGCGAGCATGAACTCTTCTATTAAGCGATGCGCGATGTTGCGTTCGGAGCGCGCGATGGACTTCATCAGGCCGAACTGGTCGAATTCGATTACCGGTTCGGGAAGATCGAAGTCGATTGATCCGCGACGCTCACGCTTGCGGTTGAGAATTTGCGCGAGGTCGCGCATGCGCTCGAAATTCTCGACTAAGGGAGCGTAACGCTTGCGGAGGGCTTCGTCGCCTGCGAGGAGTGCATTGACGTCGGTGTAGGTCATGCGCTCGGCCGAGCGGATCACTCCTTCGCAGAGGCCATAGTGGACGATATCGCCGCGGTGGTCGATTTCCATGATGCAGGATTGAACCAGCCGGTCCACTCGCGGACGCAGGCTGCAGATGTCTGTCGAGAGTTCCAGCGGGAGCATGGGTACTGCGCGATCGGGGAAATAGACGCTGGTACCGCGCAGGCGGGCTTCCTGATCGAGCGCGGAGTCGGGGGTGACGTATTGGGCCACGTCGGCGATGTGAACTTGCAGTTCGTAATTGTCGTTCGGGAGGATGCGGACGTAGACGGCGTCGTCGAAATCGCGAGCAGTTTCTCCGTCGATGGTGACAATAGGGAGATTGCGGAAGTCGCGGCGGCGGCGGAGCTCGAACGCAGGAATGGTGGCCGAGATTCGTTGTGCTTCTTCGAGCGTGGCGGCGGGGAAACGGTGCGGGAGATGGAACTTGCGGATGATGATTTCTACATCGACGCCGAAGTCGTCTTCGCGGCCCAGGATCTCGATTACCTTGCCGCGTGGGTTTTGCGTGGCGTTTGGCCAATCTGTAATTTCCACGTCGACAACAACGCCTTCGAGGTTTGCCACGTCTGTGTGGCGGGCGGCTTCTTCGCCTAGCACACGATCGACCTGTTTCTTTTTCGACTTACTTCGAGGAGCTTCCCTGTGAACATCCCCACTTCTGGCAAATTCGGCCGGAGGTGGGGCACCCCTTTGCTCTGGGCGCCCCTGACCTTCGGGAATCACTATCTCTTGGGTGATCTTGCTGTCAATAGGCTTGACATAGTTTCTTCGGGCGCCGTAGTGGAATACGCCGACCACCGTCGGATGGGCGCGGTTGACGGGGCGGACTATGCGGCCTTCGGCGCGTCCGTCGGGGCGGATGTTCGCCACATCGACCAGGACCAGATCGCCGTGCATGGCGGTGCCGATCTGGTGGGGCGGGATGAAGATGTCCCCGGCGAGTTTAGATTTCAGCTGGCCTAGTGATTTGGAATCGGGGATGACGAAACCGAATCCGTCGCGGTGCATGCTGAGGCGTCCAGCGATCAGATGCTTGTCGGCGGCGGCTTGCGGGAGCTGGTAGCGGTCGGAATCGAGGAGGATGAGTTGGCCAGCCTTGACCAGTTTTTGCAGGTGGTCATTCAGTTCGCGGCGTTCCTCACCGTGCAGGCCTAATTCACGAACTAATTGTTTGTATCCGGCCTGGCGTTTGGACTGGCGGGCGATGTGGGCGAGGATGGCGCTGTCGGAGAGCATGGCGAGCAATGAGCTGTGAGTTACGAGCTATCAGCTTTCAGAATAGCGCAGGGGGAACTGATTGGCGGTACTTCTGGCTCAACTTGAGCTTACCTACTGCTCACTGGGTGATCCTCGAACATCTCGGCGGCTACGCCCACATAAGCGCTAACTTAAGCCGGGCAGACTAGAAGTTGATGCCGGGAGCGCTTTCAGGGCGGTAACATCCGAGTAGCCGACCGTCCAGGAACCGGGTGGTTTACTAAATCACAAGGCGGTTGTCGGTACCCGTCCGCTCTGCCGGGTCTACATCCAGTTCAAGTTTCTTGAGGCTGGGATGTCGACACAAAAGAGCCATGTAATAACAAGAAGGCTTCGTTCGTACGCCTGGTGAACTGATGTCGCCGTTTTCGTGCACAATGAAGATGTGGCTCCTTCCGAAACCGCGCGTCGCCCTCTCACCGGGAAGCGTCTCGATGGCATCGACCTGCTCCGCGGTCTTTCGATCTTTTTCGTCCTGATGAACCACATCAACATCCGCCTGCTCGGTGCGGACGTTCCCTATACCAAGCTTTTACCCGCGCAACTCGTGCACGTTCTCGTTTGGAATGCCCAACTCGGCGTGCAGATGTTTTTTGCCATATCCGGGTTTCTCATCACTTCAATCACTCTACGGCGCTGGGGTTCGCTGACTCACGTTTCCCTGCGCGGTTTCTACGTCTTTCGGTTTGCGCGTATCGCACCGCTGCTCTTTCTGCTGCTTGCCGTCCTCTGCACTCTGCATTTCGCGGACGTGCATAATTACGTAGTCACGGCAGAGACGGGGGGCCTAGGACGTGCGCTGCTCGCCACATTGACCTTTCACGTTAACGAGTTGGAAATTCACCGCGGATATTTGCCTGGCAATTGGGATATCCTTTGGTCCCTTTCGATCGAGGAGATGTTCTATCTCTTTTTTCCCTTGGCTTGTCTCTTGCTTGGCGGCAGAAGATTGTTTCGTCGCAGCATAGTATTCCCGGCCTTCCTCTTCGCCTTTGTGATTCTCGGGCCGTTCGGTCGGACTCTATTTGCTCGCGGCAACGAGATCGCAGAAGATTATTCCTATCTTCGAGGCATGGAAGGAATCTCATTGGGATGCCTCACTGCCTTGGTCCTATCGAACAGACGCTTCTCTCGCCGAGCGATCTGGGGTCTGGGGATTGCCGGGAACTTGGTCGTTTCTGCAAGCCTTATATTTTCGTGGCAGGCCTATAGAGGCTGGCTCGGCAAAACAGGGCTGAACTTCACGCTACTTGGTGTGGGGACATGCATGTTCATAGCTGCCACGGCACAAACCGAATGGAGAAGTCCACGCGGGTTGGGGCCGCTCGTGCGGATGGGCCGATACAGCTACGAAATCTATCTGACGCATATGTTCGTAGTGTTTACATTTTTTGACCTGTTTCTTCGCGCTGGCAAACCCATGGGAGGCGTGCCTGTTTTGTTCGCCTCCGCCATTCTGGTTGCGGGATTGTTAGGGGCTGGCGTCGCAAACCTGTATTCGGAACCCGCGAATCGTTTTCTGCGCAGCAAGTTCCGCAACCCAGTCGGGAGTGGCGCGTCAATCGCGTTTACACCAACCGGAGAGGCAACCGTTACATCCTTTAGGTCCTGAGACGGTCGTCATTTCGGAATCGATTCGTACCCTTCCCGGCCCATGAGCAGAGAGGAAGTAGTCCTTACGTTAGCGTTCAGGGGGGTCGACCCGCGCCGAAGACATGCGCGGGGGCGCCCCGGACGAGGCGTCCGGGGCTACATTGCCAGCGGGGCTACATTGCTAACGATTTTCCGCGCCAGGCGTCTCTTCTCCTTGACAGTCTAGGAGAGCCGGACATATCCCTGGACGGTCCAGGAATCGATCTCATGGATAAACAGCTTGAGCTTTTGCAGGGCACGCTGGACATGCTGATTCTGAAAGCCGTGTCGCTGAGTCCGCTGCACGGTTACGGAATCCTGCTGCGGATTCAGCAGATTTCGAAGGAGCGGCTGGAGATTCAACAGGGGTCGCTCTACCCCGCTCTCTACCGGCTGGAGCATCAGGGCTGGATTGCGAGTGAGTGGGGTGAGTCGGAGAACAACCGGCGCGCGCGTTACTACCGGCTTACTGCCGCTGGAAAACGCCGACTGCAAGCGGAGACAAAACGCTGGAACGAGATGACGACGGTGATCGCGGGAATTCTGCAGGCTACTCCGGAGGAGTTATGAGGACGTGGGCGCGGGTACGCTCCTGGACGGGCGCCCTGCTTGGCCGCAGGCGCATGGAACGTGAGATGGATGAGGAGATGCGGTTTCACATGGAAGCACGCACCGCCGATCTGATGAGCCGGGGCGTTCCGGCGCAAGAGGCGAAGCGGCAGGCGAGACTGGAGTTTGGGGGAATGGAAACGGCAAAGGATCAATGTCGCGATGCAGTGGGCGTGAATGTTTTGGAAACGTTCATGCAAGATCTGCGGCACGGGATGCGAGCCCTGTGGCGGACGCCAATGTTTACGATCACCGCGGTAATTGTACTGGCCCTGGGGATTGGGGCGAACACAGCGATTTTCAGCGTGGTGGATGCGGTGCTTCTGAAACCGCTGGCTTATCGCGATTCCGGGCAACTGGTGACGATCCTGATGAACGGGGAAGATCCGGTGTCGGTCGCCAACTATAATGACTGGCGCGACCAGAACCATTCCTTCGCGGCGATGGGCGCAGCGGAGTACTGGTCGCCGAATCTTACTGGGGACGACGCTCCCTCCGAGCACATTGAAGGCCTACGAGTGACGCAGAATGTGTTCCCGATGCTCGGAATCGAGCCAATGATTGGACGCTTGTTTTTGGAAGGAGAGGACAAAGCGGGCGCGGACCGTGAAGTGATTCTCAGTTATCGGTTGTGGCAGCGTCGATTCTCGTCAGACCCGAATGTGCTCGGGAAGCCGATCCTGATGGATGGAACTGCGTACGTGGTAGTGGGCGTGATGCCGCAAGGATTCCAATTTACGCCCTTCTGGGCGACGCACGCGGAAGTCTGGGCACCAAACGCGTTCGGAGAGCGAATCCACGATCGTGGCGGCAACAGCCTGCGAATCTTTGCGCGACTGAAAGATGGGGTTTCGCTGACGCAGGCGCGCACCGAAGTGGCAGCGATCACGGGACGTCTGGAGCAGCAGTATCCGGCAACGAATCGTAATGTCATCGTGACTCCATTGAAGGAGAAAGTTGTGGGCCGGATGGAGACTCCGCTGCTGGTGCTTCTCGGCGCGGTGGCATTCGTATTACTGATCACCTGCGCGAACGTGGCGCACATGCTGTTAGCGAGGGCGGCGACACGGCGAAAGGAGGTGGCTGTGCGGGCAGCGCTCGGAGCGCGGCGAGGGCGACTTGTTCGACAGTTCCTCACCGAGAGCCTCCTGCTGGGCGTTTTGGGGGGGGCATTAGGGCTGATGCTCGCGATAGTCGGGACCAAGGCCTTAATCGCAATGAGTCCTGGAAACATCCCGCGAGTGCAAACGGTATCCATCGATGTGCATGCGGCTTTGTTCCTATTAGCGGCAACGATCTTGACCAGCGTGGGATTTGGACTTGTGCCCGCGCTGCAAGCCTCATCGGTGAATCTGAGTGACACGCTAAAAGAGGGAGCGCGTGGCGGTGGCGAGGGCTTTCGCAGAAGTCGGTTGCGCAGCCTCCTGGTGGTTTCCGAGTTAGCGTTGGCGCTGATGCTACTGATCGGCGCCGGGTTGATGATTCGTACGTTCGCAGCATTGCAAGCCGTGGATGCGGGATTCAATCCGCACAACGTGATTTCCATGATGGTGTCGGTTGCAGGATCGAAGGAGGCGGACTCAGGCCGGCGCACCGTCTTTTATCACCAACTGATCGAACGGGTGCGATCGCTCCCGGGAGTGGAGGCCGCGGGCGCGATCAATCACTTGCCGCTGGCGGGTGATTCCTGGGGCTGGCCATTCGTCGTCGAGGGCCGCCCGAAGCCGCGTCCCGGTGAGACACCCACGGCGATTTATCGAATGGTGACGCCGGGACATTTCCAGAGTATGCGGCTGCCGCTTATCCGAGGGCGTGATGTGACAGAGGCCGACACTGCATCTGCACCCGGCGTCGTGCTCATCAACGAGCGCGCAGCGAATGAATATTGGCCGGGCGAAGATCCGATTGGCAAACGAATCTCTTTCGATGACGACAAGGCGAACCCTCCGACCTGGCTGACAGTTATTGGAGTTACCAAGAATGCGAAGCAGGAGGATTGGGTGGCGACTCCGTTTCCTGAGGCGTATCTGGCGGCATTTCAGAATGAAGAGTTCCTGAGCAGCCCAAAATCCTATATGGCATACATCACGCTGGTGGCGCGCACGGCGGGAGATCCCGCGGCCGCTTCTGCGGCGATGAAAGAGGCGGCGTGGTCCTTTGACCGGAATCTGACCATCTCGCAAGTGGTCACCATGGAGGGAGTGGTGGCCGAAGCGACCGCGCAGCCGCGGTTTGAGATGCTGCTGCTGTCGATTTTTGCGGGTGTGGCGCTGGTGCTCGCGAGTGTGGGGATTTATGGAGTGATCAGTTATTCGGCCTCGCGGAGAACCCATGAGATTGGCGTACGGATGTCGTTGGGAGCTACGCGGGGACAAGTTCTGCTGCTGGTGGCGCGGCAGGGGATCTACCTGGCATTGGCCGGCTCCGGGGCGGGGATCGCAGGCTCGCTTCTGCTGTCGCGGGTGATGGCGAAATTGCTTTACGGAGTACAGCCGACGGATCCGGTAACGTTTGTGGCTGTTGCCATTGGGCTTGGAGTCGTAGCTATGTTGGCGTGCTATTTGCCGGCGCGGCGGGCTATGGGGATCGATCCGGTCGCGGCGTTGCGGTGCGAATAGCGTCGGTTGTTTCTAGCTCCGGCAGCGACGTTTCGCTCTTCGGACAGCCGAGGCGGCTGTCCCTACGTGATTTCTACGCTTACCAGGTGTCGCTGCCAGACTTTGGGGGCCACGCACTCATGGCGCGGCGGAGCATGGCAATCTGGCCGGTGTGGTAGCTGTTGTGGGCTACCATTTGCCAGAGGATAGCCTCCATCGTGCTCGATTGCTGCTTGTCGGCCGGATGACTCGATTCGATTTGCCGGTCGAGCTCTTCGGGTGACGAATGAGCGAGGTTCAAGAACTCACCGAGGAACCAGGAGAGGTCACGCTTCAGTTGCTCCCAGTTCTGGGGCGCGTCGGGGAAGCTCTCGGAATTGTGTTGGGGATAGGTTGGTCTCTCATCGCAGATTCGCTTGAGTTCGTAGCTCATCCAGTAATTCATGTGGAAGACGAGGTCGGCGATCGAGTGGGGAAAACCTTCGATGCGGCGGGTGGCTAGCTCCGAGGAAACATCTTCGACGCATGCGATGGGATCTACGTGGGCACCTTTACCGCGGAGGAGTTCAGTCAGGCATTGCATCGGCTTTGATTGTGCGTGGACATCATACAACTTGCTTCCTGGCTCCTCGGGGAAATGATCGAAGCTTTAGAGGCGGCACTGATTCCCGTCGCTGGGTTCATTATCCCTATGAGGCATTCACACGCTCGCTTCGCTCGCGGGGCGGACGAAGGCGTCCGCCCCTACACAGGCTATTTGGCGAAATACTTTTCCTCGAGGATTCTTCGGTGGTGGAGTTCGTGGCCTGCTGTGAGGTAGGCGATGGCACGGACGCTCAGTTCGGCGTTGTTGGCGATGCCGCGGCGCGTCCAGGCTGGCTCGTCCAGGTTGCGAAACAGAGTGAGTGTGGCGCGGCGCACAGCGATGTAGTCTTCGATGAGCTCGGCCAGTGGCAGACGGGCGAAGGGGCCGCTACGGATGTAGTCGTCCTGCTCGAAACCCGCGAGCGGAGTGCGATCTCCACGAGCGATGCGCAGGGCGCGATAAGTGAAGATGCGCTCACTGTCGCAGACGTGACCGAGAACTTCCTTGAGCGACCATTTGTTCGGGGCGTAACGGAAGTCGCCATCTTTATCGT
>Ga0335077_10011904_pt1 | contig 10870 bp, 7 predicted proteins | sample Lox_Sample_31_FD_207151 | JGI IMG/M metagenome (GOLD analysis project Ga0335077, IMG submission 207151) | Soil microbial communities from Loxahatchee National Wildlife Refuge, Florida, United States - Lox_Sample_3.1 | ecosystem: Environmental > Terrestrial > Soil > Wetlands | place: USA: Florida...
TATTGAGCGGATCCTGTCGAAGACAATTTGCTGCGCCTCGGTCACGCTGCCGTAGGGAACGATCACCTCTACCGCTCGACTGATGATGTCGCTCTTTTTCACCAATTTACCTCCCCAGTCGGCACCTTCGAATTCTCGCACGTCGGCGACGAACTGGTTAAGTCGATAAACTAAGCTCGCGTCCTTGTGGTAGGTCGCAGCATTGAGATCAATGGATTTGACGCTAGTTGCGATTCCGTTGGGATTTTTGTCAATGACAGGATAATTATCGGGAAAGCTGTTGTCGCCGAACTCTTTGTTGATCGCTCGTCCGCGCGCTGCCCAACCCAAATTCCACACCGGCGAGGGCCCGTCACCCGGTTTGGTCGGCGAGGTGCCGCGGGGTGAGCCCAAGAGGCCCGCAGCCGCGAGAACCGCCGCGTCCAACGCATCGCGAATTCCGACATATTCGGCTGGGTCGACGCGGGTATAGACATCGATACTGTTGAGTATGCCTTGCCGAATGTCGCGCGTGACGCCTGGGCTGAGGACAACGCTCAGTTTGGCATTGAGGTCGTGAGCGGCGGACTGCCAACCGACGTCCGCGAAATATCGTTTGATCTCGGCCCGGATCGCCTTCTCGTCTTCGGGCGTCGCGTTGGCAAGCCATTCGGCAAAGTCCGCGAGCTCGTCGATGCGCTTGTGCCCAGGCTGCAGTCGGACCAGGTCGTCGCGTGGGTTTGACTGAGCATCCGAACTCTGCTTCGGGCTTTCGTTCTGCGCCGTTCGTGTCGACGATTCGCTGCTCGCACCGTCAGTCGGCGCGAACCAGCCGGGATTAGGCGGCGTGCCAGCGCGCGGATGCAGCGCCGGGTTCCAGGTGCCGCCGGCACCTTCATCGCGGGCGTATTTGATGAGGACATCGAGGGCCGCGAGGTCATCGCGCACGGCGCGGTTGGGTAGATCGGGAAGTCGCAAATGCACCGCGGCGATCCGCGCTAAGCCCTGGTCGCCGGCGTTCAACGCTGCGGCTACCGTGCCGAGCCCGCCCATCAGCCGGCCGGCCGCAAAATTTGTCCCGTAGGCGCGGCTTAACAATTGTTCGATCTCGCCGCTCTCACGCACCACAAAGCCGCCGTCGCGCCGTTCGATCAACGCCGTGCCACCAAGGGTGAGACCGCCTTCGCTACAGATGAGACCGAGATTGTCTTCGCCGCTTTCTTCACTGAGACGCCAGATTTTGTGAAACATCGTCGTCCCATTGTTCGATTCATCAGTCACACAATACGTAACGATAGGCTTATGTTCACATCTTTGTCAATTATATCGTGATAATCGTTGACAATTGTCTCCGGTTATGCGACATGGCTTCATCCCGCTCCCTTAAGGGTCGCCCCCCGGAGGCATACCGAAGGGCGGAGCGGGTGCGGTGCCCGCGGGCGGATTTGCAAAACGCTCCCGGGCGGCTTGGGCATCAGCCTCCCGGCATTATGACCGGGGTGGGAGGTGCATCCCTGGACTGGGACAGGCGAAGGCGGGTAACGCCCGAACAGACCGCGTCCCAGGAAGCCTGGCCTGAAGCTGAGCCTTTGGGATGAAACACTCCCTTGGGTGAGAGCCGCGGTGGAACGCCGTCAGATGAGCGCGCCTTCAAAGAGGCGCGAGCCGCACCGCAAGGTGCGGAGGATACGGATCAGCGTTTGCCGGCGTTCCGCCTCCCCTTTTGTTTGTAGGGTGGTGCTGAGCGAAGCGAAGCCCACGCGGTTCAGACGAGAGGGAAAGCCATACAGCGTGGGCACGGCGCTGCGCGCCTTCGCCCACCCTACGAAACTCGAAACGCGATGCGGAGCGAGAGCGGCGACGCTTGTTCGCATCCTCCCCCGCGGCAGCGGGGGAAGGATGAAGCCACATTTGACAAGGCGCGCGACCAAAGCGATGAACGAAGCGATGGCCACTGAACGCAATCCGCAAGCCTTCGGCGATCTGCGCGGCTGGCTCGGCGCGCTCGATAAGGCCGGCGAGCTGCACCGCGTCGACGCCGAGGTCGATTGGAATATCGAGCTCGGCACCGTCGCCCGCCTCGCCCAGGGACCCGGCACCGGGCCGGCGCTGCTGTTCGACCGCATCCGCGACTACGGCGAGAACGCGCGCTGCCGCTCCGTGTTCGCCGGCGGCCTGTCGAGCTACCGCCGCATCGCCATGATGCTCGGGCTGCCGCCCGACACGCACCCGCGCGAACTGGTGCAGCTCGGCCGCACCATCCTCACCGGCGCGGTGCCGCCGAAGATCGTCAAGACCGGCCCGGTGAAGGAGAACGTCGTCAAGGGCGCCGACATCGATCTCGCCGATTTTCCGGTGCCGCGATGGAACAGAGCCGACGGCGGCCGCTACATTCTCACCTATGGCGGCGTCGTCACCAAGGACCCGACCACCAACGTCATGAACGTCGGCGTCTATCGCGGCATGGTGGTCGGCAAGAATACGATCCCGATCCTGATGTGGCGGGCGCAGCATATCGGCCAGCACGCCACCGCCTGGCAGCAGGCAGGCCACAAGGAAATGCCGGTCGCGGTCGCCATCGGCTGGGAGCCGTCGCTCGATTTCGTCGGCGGCGCGCCGGTGCCGAAAGGCATGTGCGAATACGACGTGGTCGGCGCCATCCGCGGCGCCCCGGTCGACCTCGTCAAATGCGAGACCGTCGACCTCTACGTGCCGGCGAGCGCCGAGATCGTCATCGAGGGCTTTCTCAGCTTCGATCCGGCGACCTACCTGCCCGAAGGCCCCTACGCCGAGTTCACCGGCTATGTCGCCGGCGACCAGTCGCCGAAGCCCGCGATCCGCGTCACCTGCATCACCCATCGCAAGGATCCGATCCTGCGCGGCACCATCGAAGGCACGATGCCGGGCAGCTACTCGGAGAACTCCGTCACCTCCTCGATCATGCGCGCGGCGACGGCGTGGAACGTGCTCGACCGCGCCGGCGTGCCGGGCGTCACCGGCGTGTGGTGCCCGCCGGTGCAGGCCGGCGTGAACACCGTCGTGCAGGTCAAGCAGAGCTATCGCGGCGTCGCCAAACAGGTCGCGAACGCGCTGTGGGGCTCGTCGGCCGCGCATGTGCGCTACAAGCACGTCACCGTGGTCGACGACGACATCGACATCCATGACTACGCCGCGGTCGATTGGGCGATCGCGTTCCGCGTCAATGCCGGCGAAGACGATATCGTCATCATGCCGTCGACGTTCGGCGCCGGCCTCGATCCGTCGGTGCGCAAGCGCGACCGCAACGTCGCGCAGTTCGGCACCGGCAAGTGGAACAGAGTCCTGATCGATGCCACCATCAATCTCGACTACGACCCCGACCCCGATCTCGGCGGCGCGCGCTTCCCGCCCACGGTGCGTCCGGCGCAGGCCGACATCGACGCGGTCATGAAGCGCTGGGGCGAGCTGGGGCTGGATGGGAAGAAGAAGTGACTTCCCGCGAAAGCGGGAGTCCAAATCCACTGCCAATGACAATATTGCTTCGACGGTGACTATGGGTCCCCGCTTTCGCGGGGACGACGGCTTACGGCACCGGCAACAGCGGCTTGCCGTCGGGCACCTGCATGTCGAAGGCGGTGAGCAGCGCCGCGGTCGCGGCGTAGTTGCCCATCAGCATGACGAGCTCGACGAGCTTTTGCGGCGGAAACAGTTTCTTGACGCGGGCGAAGCATTCCGAGGTGACCTTGTGGTCGCGGAAGGTTTGCCGGCCGAGCTCGACGATCGCCGCGTAGGTTTCGTCGAGCCCTTGGGTCGACTTGCGGTATTTGATGATGTCGATGACGTCTTGCGACACGCCTTCCTTCAGGGCTTGCGGCTCGTGCGCCGCCCATTCGAACTGGCTGTCCATCTCGCGGGCGACCGCGAGGATGGCGACTTCGCGGACCTTCGGATCGAACACGTCGTAGCGCAGATATTCGCCGAACGCGTTGCGCAGCTCGACCGTCTTCGACGAGTAGAGCGCGATGCCGCCCGGCCCGCGCAAGCCGACGATGGAGCGGCCCGAGCTCAGCGTGCGGTCGTAGGCGCGCTTGCCGACCTCGTCCAGGTCCTCGCGCTTGGGCAGCGGCAGGCGAAATCCGGATTGCGGATCGATATCCGACGGCGACATTTTGGTCTCCTGGGCGAAGGAAAGGTCCGGTACAGCGGCGAGAAACGTAAGCGCGGTGATTACCGCAGCAAAGAGTTGAAGGATACGGTGCAAATGCATGGCGACCTCGCAGCGCGCGTCATTCCGGGATACGGGCGAAGCCCGTAGACCCGCAATCCATAATCACGGTTCATGAGGTTGTCGAAGATCGGTCCATTTAATCATAGGATGGTGGTTATGGATTCCGGGTTCGCGCCTTAGGCGCGCCGGGAGTGACGAGGAGGATAAATGTTCTTTGAAGGTTTCACCCGCACCGAGATCAGGACTTCCGGCGCGCGCATCGTCACCGTGCACGGCGGCAGCGGGCCGCCGCTCCTGCTGATGCACGGCAATCCGTTCAGCCATCTGTCGTGGCAGAAATTCGCGCCGCGGCTGGCGCAGGACTTCACGGTGGTCGCCACCGATCTGCGCGGCTACGGCGATTCGGAAAAGCCGCCGGGCGGCGCCAACCACGAAAACTATTCGTTCCGCGTCATGGCGCAGGACCAGGTCGAGGTGATGAAAGCGCTCGGCCACGATCGCTTCTTCGCCGCCGGCCACGACCGCGGCGCCCGCGTGTTGCACCGCATGTGCATCGATCATCCCGACAAGGTGCTGCGCGCGGCGATCCTCGACATCGTGCCGCAGCACCACGTATTCAACCATCCCAACAAGGCGTGGGCGACGTTCTCGTGGCATTGGTTCTTCATGATCCAGCCCGAGCCGTTCCCCGAGCATTTGATGAGCGCCGACCCGGATTTCTTCATCGAGAAGAAGCTGTCGAAAACCAAACAAGGCCTGAGCTTCTTCGACCCGGCGGCGATCGCCGAATACAAGCGCTATTTCCGCAACCCGGCGACGGTGCACGCCATGTGCGAGGATTACCGCGCCTGTGCCGGCATCGACTTCGACATGGACACCAAGGACTTCGAGGCCGGGCGGAAGATCGAATGCCCGGTGCTGCTGCTGTGGGGCGCGACTGGCGGCGTCGGCCGCAACACCCGGCCGAGCCCGGGCGAGGTCTGGCAGCGCTACGCCAGCGACATTCGCGGCGCCAAGGCGCTGCCATGTGGACATTATCTGTCCGAGGAAGCGCCCGAGGAGACTTACAAGGAGCTGCGGGACTTTTTCCGTGCGCCATAGCAACATTACGCTGAGGTTGGAGTAGAAACGCGCAAGAGGCCTACGTCATGTCGAGTCCAACAACGTCCGTCGGCGCGACAATCGCCGCGCATCACCGCCCTTGGTACGCCGTGCTCTACATCCAGGTGCTGATCGCGATCGCGATCGGCATCGTGCTCGGCCACTACTTTCCGAAGACCGGTGTGGCGATGAAGCCGCTCGGCGACGGCTTCATCGCGCTCATCAAGATGATGATCGCGCCGGTGATCTTCTGCACCGTGGTGCACGGCATCGGCTCGATGCGCGACCTCGCCAAGGTCGGCCGGGTCGGCCTGAAAACCCTGCTCTATTTCGAGACCGTTTCCACCGTCGCGCTCGCCATCGGGCTCCTGGTCGGCAAGCTGATCCAGCCCGGCAAAGGCTTCAACATCGATCCGGCGACGCTCGATCCGAAGGCGGTGGCGAGCTATGTCACCGCCGCCAAGTCGGAGGGAGTTGTCGGCCACCTGCTGGCGATCATCCCCGACAGCTTCTTCGGCGCGCTGGCGCGTGGCGACATCCTCCAGGTGCTGCTGGTGTCGATCCTGTCCGGCTTCGTCATCGCCCGCCTCGGCCCGCTCGGCGAGAAGATCAATGCGGTGATCGACGGCGCCGCCAAGGTGTTCTTCGGCATCATCCGCATCATCGTCCGCGTCGCGCCGATCGGCGCGTTCGGCGCCATGGCGTTCACGGTCGGCGCCTACGGTGTCGCCTCGCTGATCAACCTGGTGCAGCTGATCGGCACGTTCTACCTGACCAGCCTCATCTTCGTGCTGGTCGTGCTCGGCTCGATCGCCCGTGTTGCCGGCTTCTCGATCCTGCGCTTCATCGGCTACATCAAGGACGAGTTGCTCATCGTGCTCGGCACAAGCTCGTCCGAGACCGTGCTGCCGCACATGATCCAGAAGATGCAGCGGCTCGGCGCTTCGAAGTCGGTAGTCGGCCTCGTCATCCCCACCGGCTACAGCTTCAACCTCGACGGCACCAACATCTACATGACCTTGGCGACCTTGTTCCTGGCGCAGGCCACCAACACGCCGCTTACCTTCGGCCAGGAGCTGAGCATCCTGGCGATCGCCATGCTGACCTCGAAGGGCGCGTCGGGCGTCACCGGCGCCGGCTTCGTCACGCTCGCCGCCACGCTCGCCATCGTGCCGGACATTCCCATTCAATCGATCGCCATCATCCTCGGCATCGACAAGTTCATGAGCGAGTGCCGCGCGCTCACCAATCTGATCGGCAACGGCGTCGCCACCGTCGTGATCAGCCGCTGGGAGGGCGAGCTCGACGCCAAGGCGCTGCACGAGACCATGGCGCATCCGATCGCGGTCGGCGAGGAGCTTGAGGCGCAGCCGATCTAGTTGACGAAACGTGCAGCCGTCACGGCATCAGCAGCAGCTTGCCCAACACCTCGCCGCCTTCGAGCATTTCGTGGGCACGCACCGCGTCCGTGAGCGGCAGCCGTGCATGAATGCGCGGATGAAGCTTGCCGGCGGCGAGCATGTCGATCAGCGCCCGCATGCCGGCACGGCGCTCCTCGACCAGATGATCCCAGGTGTGGATCGAGAATTGCCGGATCGCCGGCGAGTTCCTGCTACCGCGAAACGTCGCCTGCAGGTCGAGCGCCGCCTTGCCGCCGAGGCCGCCATAGACGACGAGCGTGCCGCACGGCCCGAGCAGCGCGAGATTGCCGGGAATGCTCGGGCCGCCGACCGGGTCGATGATGATGTCGACGCCGCGCCCGTGCGTGATCGCCTCGATCCGCTCCGCTATCTTTTCGGTCTTGCGGTTGACGACGTGATCGGCGCCCAGTTCGCGCGCGAAGCCCGCCTTGTCGTCGCTTCCGACCACGCCGATGACAATCAGGCCGAATACCTTGGCGAGATCGATCAGCGCGTTGCCCATGCCGCCGGCCGCGGCATAGATCAGCACGCTCTGGCCGCGGCGCGGCGACAGCGCGTCATGGAAGATGTGATAGGCGACCTGATAATTGGCCAGCGTCGCGGCGGCGTCGAAACTCACATTGGCGGGCAGCGCGAACGTCGCCTCGGCGGGCGTCGCGACGTATTGGGCATAGTGACCGCCGCGATGGGGCCGCTCGCGTGCCGTGGTGTAGACGCGGTCGCCGGCCTTGCGCGTGGTGACGCCGGCGCCGACCTTTTCGACGACGCCGGCGAGCTCGGTGCCCGGCGTCGCAGGCAGCGGCGGCATCCAGCTATAGGTGCCGGCGCGAATGAGGCAGTCCGGCATGCCGACGCCGATGGCGTGCGCCTTGATCAAGAGCTCGCCCGGCTTCGGCTCCGGCACCGGCACGTCGAGAATTTGCATCACGCCGGGCGGCCCCGGCTTGTCGACGCGGACGAGCTTCATGGCTTTTCAGCTCGCGACCGGCGCCGGCGCGGCGAGAAAATTTTTCATCGCGTACCAAAGCAGCTCGCGGTTCTTGCTGAAGCCGGCGCTGTGGGCGACTTGCGGCAATATGACGAAGGCGCGGTCGCCGTTCGGCAGCGCCCGGAAAAATTCGAGCAGGTCGTCGTTGGTCGAGTTGCCGTCGAATTCGCCGCGCACCATCAGCACCGGGCACGTCACCTTGGCCGGATCGACCACCGGCAGGTTCGCCGCCATGTCGAGATAGGTGCCGCTCGGGATCGTGTCGCCGAACTTCATCTCGGCGGCGATGATCGCTTCCGCCACCGCCGGGTCGTAGAAGCCGGGATGGCCGTCGCGGGTGAAGATCGAGCGGATCATGGCGGCGTCGCGCTTGCGTCGCGGATTGGCGCGGAATTCGGCGATGCGCTGCTGCCGCCGCCCGATCTCAGCGGCGCCCTCGCCCTTGTAGGTGAACGCGCACAACACCAGGCGATCGATCCGCGCGGGCTCGGCCTGCGCATAGGCCGCGGCACGAATCGCGCCCGACGACGTGCCGTAGAAGTGGATCTTCTCCCGCGCCGTCTCGCGCTGCACGACGGGCAGCGCCGCCTTCAGATCCACGACGCCGCTCGCGATATCGGAATTGCCACCCGAACTGCCCGAATTGCCGTAGCCGTCATGGTCCATGGTCCAGACGTCGTAGCCGAGGCGTGCGAATACGTTCATCATTGAATATTCGCCCTTGCCCGGCACGTTGAGGTCGTAGCTCGAGCGCGACGCGTTGGACGAGCCGTGTACCAGGAACAGCACCGGCAGCGCCGCCTCGCCGGCAACGGGCGCGCCGAGACGCTTGCGGTAAAGGTAGAGCTTTACGTCGCCCTTCATCGCCCAATAGTCGCCGCTCCAGATTTCGGCCGGCGCGGCGTCTGCTTGCGCAGCCGCCAGCCCGCCGGCCAATCCGGCGCCGATGCCGAGACCGGCGCTTTTGATGACCGTGCGGCGTGGCACCGGATGATCCGTCATGAAGCTCTCCCTATCTAGAGTCCGTCCCGACTGGCGGTTTTGAGCGTGCTATGCGAGTCTGCCGCACCGATTGTAGGAACTTCACCGCCGCCGCACTAGGCGGCAGCCAATTGACGGTCGATCGAATGCGCCACCAGCGCCTCCGGAGCGCGGCATGCTGACCCGACTGCGTGAGGGTGCGCATGCGTTCGACCGCAGGATCGGCTGGAGCCGGTTCGGCTTCGCGGTGAGCCTCACCATCATCGTCATCGCCGTCATCGTGCTCTATCGCATCCTGCGCGACATCGACGTCGAGGAATTGATCGACGCGCTGGAAGCGACCGATTGGCGCACGCTGATCGCCGCCGGCGGTTTCGTCGCCGCCGGCTATGTCACGCTGACCTTCTACGACCTGTTCGCGCTGCGCACCATCGGACGGACGGAAATCCCGTATCGCGTCGCGGCGCTGGCCGGCTTCACCAGCTACGCGGTCGGCCACAATGTGGGTGCCAGCGTATTTTCCGGCGGCGCCGTGCGCTACCGCATCTATTCGGCCTGGGGGCTCAGCGTCATCGAAGTGACGAAGATCTGCTTCGTCGCCGGCCTCACCTTCTGGCTCGGCAATGCCACGGTGCTCGGCCTTGGCATCCTCCATGCGCCGCAGGCGGCGCGCGCCATCGACCAGTTGCCGCTGTGGGCCAATCGCGTGCTCGCGGTCATCCTGCTCGTCCTGCTCGCCGCCTATGTGGCCTGGGTCTGGGTCAAGCCGCGGGTCATCGGCCGCGACGGCTGGCAGGTCACGCTGCCGGGCGGGCCCCTGACACTGCTGCAGATCGCCATCGGCATCGTCGATTTGGCCTGCTGCGCGGCGGCGATGTACATGCTGGTGCCGGACGAGCCCAATCTCGGCTTCGTGACCGTGGCGGTGATCTTCGTCGCCGCGACGCTGCTTGGCTTCGCCAGCCACGCGCCAGGCGGGCTCGGCGTGTTCGACGCCGCCATGATGGTGGCGCTATGGCAATTCGACAAGGAAGACCTGCTCGCCGGACTGCTGCTGTTCCGGCTGCTCTATTACATTATACCGTTCGTGATCTCGCTCGCGATTCTCGGCGCCCGCGAATTCCTGCTCGGCCGCAGTTCGCGCCGGCCGGCGCAAACGCCGCCGCTGCAGCGATGAGCCTCAATGAAACCGGAGCGAGGCTGGTGCGATCGCGGCCGCGCGGCGTCGGCGTCGTCATCATCACGGCGGCTGTCGTCTTTGCCGCGCTGGCGATCGCCGACACGCTGGCATTCGTCTACGCGCTGGCAAGCTTCGCTATCGTGGCGGCGGCGGCGTTCATTGCGCTGCGCGGCGACGGCGAAAGCAACCCCCTGACGCGACCGGTCGCGGTCGCCGAACGCGGCCACGATCCGCTGCGCGCCGTGGTCGCCGGCCTCCCCGACCCGGTCATCGCGCTCGATCGCGACGGCCGCGTGCTGGCGCTCAACGAGCGCGCCCGCGCCTTGGCGCCGGCGCTCCGCCAAGGCGAGCCGGTATCGCTGGCGCTGCGCATGCCGGAATTGATCGAGGCGATCGGCCGCGCCGTGGCGCGCGGCGAGGAGCAGCGCGTCGAATATTCCGAGCGCGGTCCGCGCGACCGCTGGTTCGAGACCATCGTCGTGCCGGTCAAGCGCGAGGCGTCGCTCGACGCCCCCGATTTGGTGCTGATGACGTTCCACGATCTGACGCCGCTGCGCCGCGTCGAGGAGATGCGCGCCGACTTCGTCGCCAATGCCAGCCACGAATTGCGCACGCCGCTCGCCGCCCTGTCCGGTTTCATCGAGACGCTGCAGGGCTCGGCGCGCGACGACGCCAAGGCGCGGCAGCGCTTCCTTGCCATCATGCAGGAGCAGGCCAAGCGCATGGCGCGGCTGATCGACGACTTGTTGTCGCTGTCGCGCATCGAGCTCAACGCCCATCGCCGGCCCGACACCGCGGTCGACCTGGTGCCGATCGTCCGCCAGGTCGTCGACGGCCTGGAGACGCTGGCGCGCGACCGCGGCGTCGCCGTCAATGTCGAAGCCGTCAACGCCCTCGTCGTGCTCGGCGACCACGACGAACTGCTGCGCATCTTCGAGAATTTGGTCGAGAACGCGCTCAAATACGGCGCCGTCGGCAAGCGGGTCGACATCAGGCTCGCGCCGGGCACTTCG
>Ga0335077_10011905_pt1 | contig 10868 bp, 16 predicted proteins | sample Lox_Sample_31_FD_207151 | JGI IMG/M metagenome (GOLD analysis project Ga0335077, IMG submission 207151) | Soil microbial communities from Loxahatchee National Wildlife Refuge, Florida, United States - Lox_Sample_3.1 | ecosystem: Environmental > Terrestrial > Soil > Wetlands | place: USA...
CCCGGCCCCGCGGAGTCTAAGAACCTGAGCATGCGTGGACACTCTATGTTCGAGAACCGGGAGAGCTCAGCAGCTCCCGCAGGGAAATCACCTAGCGGGACGGTAAGGGAAGGCCCGTGGCCGCAATCCTTACATGCACGCTGTTGAGCAGTCTGACATCGGCGTAGTACCTGAGAAGGAGCCGAACAAAACGGCGTGTTCCCCACGTTGTGGCGGAGGTTCTGGAGGGAAGGCTGATGACCAAGGGGAAATTCTGGAAAGTCGTCTGCGACCTGTACGCAGAGACAGGGGTAAGCATTGAACGGACTTGACAGGATACGTGAAGCGGCAGCAAAGGATGGGAACCTTCGTTTCACCAGCCTCATGCACTATATCACGGTAGAAATGCTTCGGGATGCTTACAACGCGCTCAAACGCGACGCGGCATCCGGGGTAGACGACGTGACATGGCAGGAGTACGGTGAAGGGCTGGAGAGTCGGATAACGGATCTCCACGACCGGGTACAAAGCGGCAGATTCCGAGCAAAGCCCTCGAAGAGGGTATGGATACCCAAGCCGGACGGTCGTCAAAGACCAATCGGCATAGCCGCGCTTGAGGACAAAATAGTCCAGCAGGCAGCGGTGTGGGTACTGAACCATATCTACGAAAAGGACTTCCTCGGTTTCAGCTACGGATTCCGACCGGAACGCAGCCAGCACAACGCGCTGGACGCGATCTGGGTGGGAATCACCCGACTGAAGGTAAACTGGGTACTGGATGCCGACATCAAGAGCTTTTTCGACACGATCAATCATGCGTGGCTGATGAAGTTTCTGAAGCGTCGCATCGCAGACCCCCGGATGCTCCGCCTGATCCGAAAGTGGCTCAGGGCCGGAGTATCGGAAGACGGCGAGTGGTCAAGAACTGAGGTAGGCACGCCGCAAGGGTCGGTCATATCGCCCCTGCTCAGTAATATCTACCTGCATTACGCTCTTGACAAGTGGGTAACAGGATGGCGAAAGAACAAAGCAAACGGTGAAGTAATCATCGTTCGCTACGCCGACGATTTCGTCATGGGGTTTCAATACCGGAGCAGTGCGGAACGTTTCCTGCAAGAAATGAAGAAACGATTCGCCGCCTTCGGACTTGAAATCCACAGCGAAAAGACCCGACTCATCGAGTTCGGACGGTTCGCGGAAGCAAACCGCGCCGCACGGGGAGAGGGGAAGGTGGAAACGTTTGACTTTCTTGGGTTCACGCATACCTGTAGTAGAACCTGGAAGAACAATCGGTTCATCATATGGCGTAAGACAATCGCTAAGCGTCTCCGGGCAAAGCTCAAAGAAGTGAGAAAAGAGATTATTCGTTGCCGACATGAGCCGGTGCCAGAACTCGGTAAATGGCTCCGGTCTGTGGTACAGGGTCATCTCAACTACTTTGCAGTGCCCGGCAACACAAGGGCAATAAATGCGTTTCGCAGGGAAATATGTAAGGCATGGCTCTTCGCTTTAAGACGACGCAGTCAAAAGTCCAGCAACCTTACGTGGGAGCGCATGCAATGCCTGATGAGGACGTGGATACCCACAACCAAAGTCAACCACCCTTACCCGAGCCAAAGGCTTTGCGTGAACTACCCGAGGTAAGAGCCGTGTGAGGTAGTGCCTCTAGCACGGATCCGTGCGGGGGGCGTCCGGCAATGGACGTCCCTACCGCGATACCTTCGCTAGTATTATATGAAACTCGGTTTCACCTACAAGTATGCACTGCCAATATCTTTACACTGGTGTAAAATAGCGGGCCGTAACCTGCAAACCGTGAAGACCCGTCATGTCACGTCGGTCTATCAAATGCATACCTCGCGCAATGCGCGAGCCCGCATCGTTTCAAAGGTTCTTGAAACCTTATCGTTTTGTAAAAAGCCGTTATATTCCAGCCCCCACGTTCCAGGTTTGGTCTTGACAAATGAATGGGCGGGAGCGACAATATAGTTAATAAGTTTATTAACTATTAAACAAAAAGCAGGGGTCATATGTTTTCGATGAAAAAATGAAGACGGAGATCAGTGCTCGATGTTTCCTCAATATTAATGCTTTCCCTGTATATCGGATGCGAATCTTTCATTACGCATAATCAACGTTCTTATGGCGTCTATCAAACCCTTCACGTGGAGGTGGATATGAACAGGCGTGGCTTCTGGTCTCCCTATCTCGCAGGAGCTGGGCTCGGGCTCACGCTTCTCGCATCATTCGTAATTGCGGGACAGGGACTCGGTGCATCACGGGCCTTTGCGGTGGCTGCAGGGACGGCAATGAACGTAGTGGCCCCAGTATATACGGCGACCCTCACCTATCTGTCGAAATATATTGAGCGGTCTCCTTTCCAAGACTGGACGTTCCTCGAGTTGACCGGAGTCCTGATCGGAGCATTTGCCGGCGTGCTCATGTCCCGCAGTTTCAAGGTTCAAATTGACCGAGGATCGGCTATGTCTGTGGGGACGCGGGTCATGACCGCATTCGGCGGCGGCATCATCCTCGGGTTTGCCAGTAGACTCGCGCGCGGATGCACGAGCGGCGTTGCCCTGACCGGCGGCGCCCAGTTCGCCCTGTCAGGATGGGTCTTTGTGATAGCTATGTTCGCGAGTGGTTTTCTGTTCGCGGCACTGTTCAGGAGGTTATGGTCATGAGCGCACCCCTTGTCTTGAGCGATACCGTTAATCTTGCAGCTGCCTTAGTCATCGGCCTGTTCTTTGGGTTCTTTCTTGAACGAGGGGGGATGGGGAACCCCCACAAGCTCACTGGCGTATTCTATCGCACCGATTTTGCTGTGCCTAAGATGATGTTCACCGCGATTCTGGTGGCCGCAACCGGGCTTTGTCTTTTGTCCGATCTCAATGTTTTGGACATGAGCCGGGTCTATATCATTCCTACATTTTTTTGGCCCCAGATGGTCGGAGGCATCCTGTTCGGACTCGGCTACCTTGTTAGCGGGTACTGTCCAGGTACAGCAGTCGCCGGCTTGGCGTCAGGCAGACTGGATGCGTTGGTCACGACGGTCGGCATCGGCAGCGGCACGCTGCTGTTCTCTGCGCTCTATCCCAGGCTTGAAGGGTTTTACAAGACGAGCGACATGGGAACATCCACCCTACCGGAGTTGCTTCATATGAACCATTGGGCGCTGAACTCGATCGTGTATGTATTGGCGGGCATCATGTTCTATGTAATGGAGCGGAATGAACACAGAAGACAGCATCCGGTAGTAGCCAAAAAAATACTGCACGCCGCATCGTGATCTTTTGACGCGTGAGAGCGTCAGGGGACCTTCTCAAAACATAGTCGCCTCCAGCCAATCTGGGCTTTATGGGTCCTCTGAAAAACTGATCAAGACAAATTGGCATGATCAACGCGATTGTGCCGGTGGATTTGCTCGACGAGGAAGCGGGCCGGCCAGCCCTCAAGATTGGCGGCAACAGTCTTAGTTCGCTACGGCCGATCAAGGTGCTTATGAACTTCGGTTTGAATGAAGGATATGAAGTGGGTTTAAAGGAAGAAGTCACCGCCTTCAGCAAGGCGTTCATTTCCGATACGGAGCAGTAGGAAAGGTTCTAAACGGTAATCTTGAGACCCTTTAAATGGTTTAAACGGTGCAGGCGGGTTAAGAGATAACCAAAAGGAGGGAACACAAATGACAATCTGTGCATGGCATATTATGAAGGAGAAAATCTACGTTGAATCGGATACGACGGCGCTTGAAGTCAGCAACAAAATTACCTCATCCGGGCTTCCCGGTTTGCCCGTGGTGAGTGAAACACAGGAACTCCTGGGGATGGTAAACGAGCTACATATCCTGGAGGTGATTCAGCAAGGTGCTGACCTGGAGAAGATCACCGCTTCACAGCTCATGGTAAAGCCGCCGCTCGTCGCCGATGCGAGCACGACGCCTGAGGAATTGATCTCGATGCAGCTTGCCAACAGGTGCTGCGCTGTCATCCCGATCATCAAACACGGGAAATACGTGGGGCTGGTCAGCAGACACATGCTCATGGACGTTTTTACTTCGCCACACTACGCACGGTTCGCGGAAAAGGATCGCAAAGCGCCGTTCGCCTGCCTGTAGGGAAAAGAATAGGGTTTGGGCAAGGTTTAGGGTTATGATAATTTGTCGCTCCAGAAAAGCGCGCTTGATTGTGACTCGTGCCCCATATACCCTATGACATAGGGCCCTTGGTCCATAATGTCAAAGATCTACATAATGCCACGATACAAAGAAACCGACACACTCTGTTGTGACAAAGTAATCACGATGGAAATACCGAACCAATGGTCGACGACTATTCAGTCTTAATGTTTATTATCGAGAATATAGGCATCCCACTGATTTACAGCAAGAAATTTCATGGGTACTTGCCTCGGGTTATTTATGCCTTTCCTCGTATTACGGACTCGGCATGTCGTGCCATGTGAGCGCGTCCCATATGAGCAGTTCCTAATGACAAAATAAAACAATATTATATTACCGTGTTCCCCCATAAAAGTGCAAGGCTTCCGGATGTTGCTTGACATTATCACCAGCGTCTGTTATCGTTGTGAGCATATGCACAAAATAAGAAGAGGCAAACATGTCTCCGAGATGCAAAAAACCGCGAAATTGCAAATGCAAGCTTAAAGGCGAAGCCTTCAAACCCACAGGCGTTCCCATGGCCGAGATCGAGCAAATCCCCCTCTTGCGGGAAGAGCTCGAGGCTCTAAAGCTTTGCGATCTTGATGACCTTACTCAAGCTGAGGCCGGCGCCAGGATGGGTGTATCCCGAGGAACCCTTCAAAGAATACTTACTGTTGCGAGAAAAAAAGTCGCGAAAGCCCTGAGCAAAGGCCAGGCTATCGTATTTCAATAACCGTCGCATAAACACAGGAGGAACATCACATGAAGATTTGTTTTCCAGTCCAGAAGGATAATGGGATCGAGAGCACCGTGTACAACCACTTTGGCTCGGCGCCGTTCTTTGTCGTTTTCGATACGGACACAAGCAGCGTTGCCTCAATCAACAATCGGGACCAGCACCATACGCATGGCGCATGCAACCCGATGAAGGCGCTTGACAATCAAAAAGTTGATGCGATTGTTGTTGGCGGCATCGGCGCGGGCGCGCTCACGAGGTTGAACCAGATGGGAATCACGGTGCATCGCTCACAGGGGGCGACAATACGAGAAAACCTTTCGATGTTTCAGACGAAAAGCCTTCCCGTGTTGACGGTCCAGGGGTGCTGCGGAGGCCACAGCGATGACGGTGGCTGCGCTCATTAAGAATCATTGTCGAAATATCAAGGAAAAATAGACGGAAATTTTATCGGCCCTGAAACAAGGTGGGTTATCTTGTGGTAGCCCAGCTTGCTTCACGCCTGTTCGGCTGGTGTCCGCGCTACCAATTGCGGGGCATTTCTGCATGCAAGTCTTGCAAATAAATTTGCGTACTCTCAGGCAAGAAGATTGCCCAATTGACTGCACCGTTCTGTTTTAATATATAAAACGGGACGTGCTCTGTCTCGGGCAAAATATCCACGGGCTGGCATCCATGGACTTCTGCTTCTTTTTGATAATCTCAGGAGGAGATTTGTTATGAACGTAAAGTATTTCATTTTTGGGTTGTTTACTCTTGCGATTGTTGCAACGACTGCTCATGCAGTCCCCACTCAGATCACCGTGCGCGTGAAAGCAAAGGATGCAAAGTTTGTGGGAACCAGCATGGGAGGCGTCTTGATCACTGTGAGTGATGTGCAGACCGGCGAAATTCTGGCTAAGGGCTATACTGCTGGCGGTACGGGCAACACCGTCAAGATCATGAAGACACCATTATCGCGAGGTGTCCCAATTTCCGACGAGAGCGCCGCCAAATTTACTGCCACCATTGATATTGCCGAGCCGACCCCAATCGAAGTGACCGCTTATGGTCCTTCGGCAGGCCTGCAGTCCGCCAGCAAGGTTTCTGCCACCCAGTGGGTGGTCCCCGGCAAGAACATTACAGAAGGTGATGCATGGCTGATGGAGATGCCGGGGTTTATCGTGGATGTCCTGGCCCCTCCTACGCACTCGATGATCTCAGATGTGACACGGACCGTCACCATTAAGGCCAATATTATGATGATGTGCGGTTGTCCTCTTACTCCGGGTGGCATTTGGGATGCGAATAAAATAGAAGTAAAAGCTCTCTTGAAGAAGAATGGACAGGAGGTCGGCGTCCTGCCCATGGAATATGCCGGCAGTCCCAGCCAGTTTTCGGGGACGTGGAACATATCGGGTGCAGGGACTTATGAAGCAGCCGTCTATGCCTACGATGCCACTACCGGCAATACCGGAATAAATAAAGTGACATTCATGGTCGTTCAGTAAAAATGGCCGGGGAAGGGTAGAATAATTACATCTGAGCAGGAAAAGAAAGAACTGGAAGAATCCCTAAAAGGACACAAACAGAAAATTAACTGTGTGTCCAAGGCAACTTTGGCTGGGACAAGAAACTGATATTCCTCGGGAGGACACAGGAAGGCTATGAGATAGAATTTGACGCTCATGTCCAATGGGGATGTAAACCAACGGATGCCCTACTCTTGAGTCTTGCCAGTTCTAGGGGATCGATGTCGTTATATTTCTGCAGAAGATGAAGATGGAACTGGAGAACTTCAAGGTGGACATCACCGGAGAACGGAATGCAACGCCCCCTCAGTACTTTAAAACGATAGACGTAGTCCTTCATCTTACAGGAAAGAACCTGAATGCCAAAAAGGTTGCACGGGCCGTATCCTTATCGCATGAAAAATGCTGTTCTGTCTACAATTCACTGAGAAAAGACATGGACGTGAAAGTCACGTATAACATTATAGAAACCGCGTCAAACAATGATTTCACAAAAAATCGCGGTAAAGGAGAAGAATAAGAATGAGAAACAGATGGCTCACAGTGTCCCTTGTGTTCGTATTAAGTGCGACTCCGGCACTGGCTGACGATTTAGCGAAATTTCAAGAGGACAGCCGTAAGGTAGTTAAAGAGATGTCATCTCAACTGGGAAGCGCTCTGCAGAAAGAAATGGCGGCAAATGGCCCGGCTGCCGCGATCAAAGTGTGCAAAGATCTTGCTCCGGCAATTACCTCCGACCTTTCTCGCGAAACCGGACAGCGTGTGACGCGGGTTTCATTGAAAACGCGCAATCCGTTGCTTGGCTCGCCAGACGCGTGGGAGCAGAAGGTACTGGCTGATTTTGCACTTCGCGCAGAAAAAGAAAGTCCCTCAAACATTGAATTTGCCGAGATCGTTACCGAACCTCAGGGAAAATTTATGCGCTACATGAAAGCGATTCCGACTCAGGAAGTTTGCCTGAAGTGTCACGGTCCATTGGAAACGATCGCTCCGCAGGTCAGGGAACAGCTTAATGCCGAGTACCCGAACGACAAAGCCACAGGCTATTCTATCAACCAGCTTCGCGGTGCTTTTTCTATAAAGAAAGCGCTGTAATGTCGTCCAGTGTTTGTCTAGAGTTCCGGTATCGATAGTGATCTCGGGATAGCAAAGGTCATCATGAGCGGACAGGAAAAGAAAGATTTCGATAAAGAAGCAAATTCATGGGACGAGAATCCGGTGCCCGTAAAGATCGCGGGCGATGTCGCTGGCGCGATTATCAGCGACGGCCATCTCTCAAAGGACCTGGACGTCCTAGATTTTGGATGCGGTACCGGATTAGTCACGCTCCGCATCCAGCCTCTGGTAAAGTCCATTACCGGCGCAGACGGCTCACAAGGGATGCTTGCAGTTCTGAAAAACAAAGCACAGCAAAACGGTCTATCAAACGTAATGACAAAGCACGTAGATCTCGAGCGGGGAGAACGTGTCTCCGGGGCATTTCAAGTGATTGTTACTAATATGACGCTTCACCATGTGCCTGATGCGGAAGCCCTTCTTATTCAGCTGGCAAAGCTCTTGCCCCCCGGCGGACGCATGTATGTGTCCGATCTCGATGCAGAAGATGGTTCATTCCATGCAGATAACACCGGTGTGTTTCATTTCGGCTTTGATCGTCAACGCCTGAAGGGCGTATTGGAATCGGCTGGCCTCTCGGATATCGGGGATACCACCGCCTCGCGGATTGTCCGGAAAAAGGGGAGCGGGGAAAAGGAGTATTCTATATTTTTGATTAACGGAAGAAAGCCTTAAGAGAGACATTCCGATAAATATTAGTATACCAGTACACCAGGAACTAACCCTACATGGAAATCCATAGACTAAAATGTATTGCGGGACGGGAAATGGGGAATGCAGGAGGCAAGAGTGCTCGCACCCGGAGACATTATCGCCGTTGGGCTCGGGGACATCGTGCCGGCTGATGCTAAAGTCTTAGATGACTCTCTTTGCGATCCTTTTTCGCGAACCGTGCGTAGTGGGGCGAAGTAAAAAAAGGGCGGGATTGATGCCCTGGCCCTTCTTACGACAACTCAATGAATCACTTTTTTGCAATCGATGGCGTGGATCCGTTCGTCCCGTGACATTCGGTACAGTTTTGCTGTGCCGTGATCCCCATATCTCTGGCGGGGTTCCAATTCGCTTTTGAAACATACCCGCCGTCCTTCCAGGCATTTAAATCCTGCACGAGTTTATAAGCAACGCTTGCCGCAACACGTGCGCATCGGTCCTTTCGTTCTGGACTGGAAAGAGCATATCCCGACTCCTTCATCCATTTACCGACTGATACATGGCAAAGGGGCGACTGGCTTGTTGTCTGAATAATTTTAGTTAGTTGTCTCGGCGCCTTGGGACTAAATACAGGTAGCGGTGTCTCAGAATACCATTGCAGCATTTCCGATCCGATAAGAGCACCGTTTTCGCAATCCGGCCCGGCGATCCGCGGGCCAATAATAACGTTGCTGACGACATTCGCACCCGCGTTAGTTCCGCATATCGTACCCCATCCTATCATGCCTCCCTCAAGAAATACAAAGGCATCACTTGGAAATGATTTATAGGGTTCGCCCACTTTTTCACGGAGTTGGCTGAACACGCTGTTAATGACGGCCGCGCCACAGAATACCCGGTACCATTCATTGTAGGCTATCTCTGCGGTCTTTTCCGGATCGAGCTTAACATAGGGCCAAGGCCACTTCTCTGTTTCTCCACCGACGGCTTCCGCTGTGGACGGTAATCCACTAATGCTCGTAAAAGCTACGCCGGCTCCGAAAGTTCCAACCAGAGTTAAGAGTTCTCTCCTTGTCAGATGCCCCTTCATATTTTGATCCTCCTTATATTTTGATCCGCCGAGTTGCCAGAATGCTCATTCTGAGAAATGAAAAATTAGAAAACAAGAAGCACCATGGTGATGCTCCTCGGTGGGAATCATAGATTATCAATCAGAGCATTTCTTCACATTCCTGCGCTGGGCTGAATCATAGAAAGCGTCTTCTTCAAGATTCGGCCAGATATCGTGGGAATCAGGCGAGGCTGTGCTGAGCTTCTTGACCGATCGTCTGATATTGCGAAAACGCTCGAGCAGGTTTGATTCAATCTTCATGCATTTTTTCACGACCGTGAAGTGTCTACCTCTCCATTGCAAAATAAAAGCTGCAAACGGATAAATCTATTTGCAATTCCTACAGGTTGAAAATCCGAACAGAGCGTAGGGCGGGCACCAGCCGATTAGCCCTGTTGCAAGCGGAACGATCCCGAAATAAGCCCAAGGGGATTTCGGTCCCACAAAAACCAGAGACAGAATCGCAATGCTCGCTATTATCCTGATAACGCGCTCCGCTCCGCCAATATTTTTATTCAGAATTCCATCCTCCATGGACGTCTTAAGATTGTCGCTACTCAATCAAAAGGCAGTTTAACAAAAGGAATGGATGAAGTCTGTGACTAAGTCACAAAGGAGTACAACAACGCAAAAAAACCCATTGCGTATCCGAACAAACCCGTGGAGATACTACGCACAATACATTCCTTCGATCCACGTATGGCCTGTCACCGAGAATCAGGATATTGTATAATAGTAAAGGTGATCGTCATATAAAAAAGAAAATTATTATTTTTATCGTTCTCACACTTATTCTGGCCATCGCTGGCACCGTAGTCTTCGTTCTCACGAACCTCAACTCCATCGTGAAGACTGCTATAGAAAAGTTCGGTTCTGATGCAACAAAAACGGCTGTCCGCGTATCTTCAGTGAAGATGAAACTCTCCAACGGCGAGGGCGCCATTCTTGGATTGACTGTAGCCAATCCTTCCGGTTTTTTCTCTCCTTCTGTCATTACGCTTGATGACATATCAGTTCGGATCGAGGTGAAGTCGGTCACGAGCACTCCCATTGTAATCGACAATATTCTGGTTTCCGGTCCTGAAGTGTTCTATGAAATGAAGGAAAACGGAACTGCGAATGTTGACATCCTGAAGAAGAATCCCACAACTTCAGGTTCTTTCAAGGAGAAGCAGCCGCAAAAAAGCCCCAAGGGAAAAGAGATCAAGCTGTATGTCAGAAAGCTGGTGTTCGAGAAGGGGAAGGTCCACGTGCGCGTTGCAAAACTGATGGACAAGCCTTATACCGTCGAACTGCCCTGTCTTGAGCTTACCGATATCGGACAGCATGGCGGCGCCACTCCTGCGGAGATTGCGCGCACAATTACCGCCACCTTGGCTGAAGAGACTGCAAAAGCTGTTGCCACGACCCAGGGCGCTCAGCTGCTCCGCAAGGGCGCGGAAGATCTTCTCAACAAGTATCTTAACAAGTGAGCTGTGGAGGTAGAGGTAACGAATTCAGATTCAAACTTTATGTGTTGCGAAAATTGGCATCGTCATCAGCTACCAGGAAGGTAGTTTCTGACAGAAAACTTTATCACAAAATGCGATGATACAAAATGAATTC
>Ga0335077_10011907_pt1 | contig 10868 bp, 6 predicted proteins | sample Lox_Sample_31_FD_207151 | JGI IMG/M metagenome (GOLD analysis project Ga0335077, IMG submission 207151) | Soil microbial communities from Loxahatchee National Wildlife Refuge, Florida, United States - Lox_Sample_3.1 | ecosystem: Environmental > Terrestrial > Soil > Wetlands | place: USA: Florida...
AAATCAGGTGACTGTACAAATCAGGCCATCACCGCATTTCTCGCTCCAATGGTTTGTCTGGTCGGCGGCTGCACTGTGTGGCTGTATGACGGGTTTTTTCCGATAAGCGGCTTGGAATGAATACCTTGAACCTCAATACACAGCGACACAGCCGGGGAGGGGTGGGGGGGTGCGTTTTCTTTCTTTGCCGGCTGCAGCGGACCCGCAGCCATGGGGTGCGCAGAACGGGATTCAAAGTACTTCTATTGTCCGGAACGGATTTTAGGTGATGAGTTCGCATATTTCGCTGATCCGAATCTATTTTGCCCGACAAAGCGATAATTCCCTGCGCCAGAGATTGTGGCTAAATGATTTGAATTCAGCGAGGGATGAATCAGCCCTATTGACATGTCCGATTCCCACCGAACATGCGCCACGAGGGCGGCCTTTTAGTCCGGGCAATAAACGTCGCGTTGGGGAAATCACGTCCTCATAAGAAATCGGACCTCGAGCTCCCTCTCCCTTTGCGATCTCCAACGAAATCTCCCGGAAGTGTGACTCCCCTGGAGCCGGGAGATACCATCCAACTCAGCGCGACTGAGCAAAATGCCTGCTTGCATTTTTGCCAGTTCTCATCGCTGCACCAAGTCTTCATCATTTGCTCACTGCGGCTGGTTTGTGTCTGACTGCATATTCGTGGCTTCACCGCTGGACAGATCGACGGCAACTGGCAACCGCAAAGGAGACTAAGAGACATATGCACGCAACAACAATCGAAATTGACGCGCGGCATGAAATTACTCCGGCCGAACTATCGCCTGAGGAGCTGCACAAGATTGACGCGTATTGGAGGGCCTGCAACTATCTGGCCGCCGGCATGATTTACCTTCGCGATAACCCCTTGCTTCGGGAGCCCTTGAAACCGGAACACATCAAGCAGCGTCTGCTCGGCCACTGGGGAGCGAGCCCAGCCCTGAGCTTCAGTTACATTCATCTCAATCGCCTGATCCGGAAATATGATCTGGACGCCATTTTCATGGCCGGTCCCGGGCACGGCGCGCCCGGGGTGCTTGCTCCCGTCTATCTGGAAGGCACTTATTCGGAGATCTTCCCCAACAAGAGTGAAGACATAGAGGGGATGCATGCTTTCTTCAAGGAGTTCTCATTCCCAGGAGGAATAGGAAGCCACTGTACCCCCGAGACTCCGGGGTCGATTCACGAGGGCGGAGAACTCGGCTACAGCGTGTCGCACGCATTTGGAGCGGCCTTCGACAATCCTGGCCTGCTGGTTGCGGTCGTCGTGGGCGACGGAGAGGCCGAAACGGGGCCGCTCGCCACTTCATGGCACTCTGACAAGTTCCTCGATCCGGTTCGCGATGGCGCCGTACTGCCGATCCTGAACCTCAATGGCTACAAGATCAACAACCCCACGATCCTGGCGCGCATTTCGCACGAGGAATTAGAGAATCTTTTCAAGGGTTACGGATGGGCGCCGCACTTTGTAGAAGGATCCGATCCCGAAGAGATGCACCGGAAGATGGCAGCCACCCTTGAGAATTGCCTCCTCGAGATCCGTCACATCCAGGCCGAGGCGCGAGCAAGAGGCGAGTCGAAACGGGCGCGGTGGCCGATGATCGTGCTGCGCAGCCCGAAAGGGTGGACCGGGCCGAAGGAAGTGGACGGCCACAAGGTGGAGAGCTTCTGGCGCGCGCACCAGGTGCCTCTCGCGGGCGTTCGCGAAAATCCGGAGCATTTGAAGATTCTGGAAGGCTGGCTACGTTCCTACCGCCCGCAGGAACTGTTCGACGAAGGCGGCCGTCTTATCCCCGAATTGAAGGCGCTGGCGCCCGCCGGTTTGCGTCGCATGAGCGCAAATCCCCATGCCAACGGTGGGCTGATTCGCAGGGCGTTGCGCCTTCCGGATTTTCGGAACTATGCCATCGAGGTGAACGAGCCTGGTCGCATCTTCGCCGAGAACACGCGCCCACTGGGGCGGTTCCTGCGCGACATCGTGCGCAAGAATCCGCATAGTTTCCGTGTATTCGGACCCGATGAAAACAGTTCAAACAAGCTCGACGCTATTTACGAAGTGAGCAAAAAACTATGGCTTGCCGACTATCTTCCTGAGGATGCCGATGGCGGCGAGTTGGCTCCCAACGGCCGTGTGCTCGAAATGCTCTCAGAGCATACTCTCGAGGGCTGGCTGGAAGGGTACCTTCTTACCGGCAGGCATGGATTCTTCTCCACCTATGAAGCCTTTGTCCACGTAATTGACTCGATGTTCAACATGCACGCCAAATGGCTGGCTTCCTCGCGCGAGCAGACGTGGCGCGCGCCTATAGCGTCTCTCAACCTCCTGATTACCTCGACTGTCTGGAGACAGGATCACAACGGATTCACACACCAGGATCCCGGCTTTCTCGACCTGGTGGTCAACAAGAGCCCCGAGGTCTGCCGCATCTACCTGCCCCCTGACGTGAATACGCTTTTGAGCGTTGCCAATCACTGCCTCAAGAGTACGGGGTATATCAACGTCATCGTCTCCGACAAGCAGAAGCACCTGCAATACATGTCGGTGGACGAAGCCATCGGGCATTGCACGAAGGGACTTGGAATCTGGCGGAAGGCCAGCAACGATGAGGGTTCGGAACCCGATGTGGTCATGGCGTGCGCCGGGGACATTCCCACCAAGGAAGCATTGGCCGCCACAGTCCTGTTGCGCCAATTCTTCCCGACTCTCAGGATCCGTTTCCTGAACGTGGTGGACCTGTACCGGCTGGTGCCATCCACCGAGCATCCGCACGGGCTCTCGGATGCGGACTTTGACAGCCTGTTCACAAAAGACAAGCCCATCATCTTTAACTTCCACGGGTATCCATGGTTGATTCATCGCTTGACGTATCGGCGGACCAACCACAAGAACCTGCACGTACGGGGGTACAAGGAGAAAGGCAACATCAACACCCCGCTCGACCTGGCGATCAAAAACCAGATCGATCGGTTCAGCGTGGCGATGGATGTTATCGACCGAGTCCCCTCCCTCCAGGCAACCGGTGCCCACGCCAAGGAAGCGTTGCGCAATATGCAGATTGACTGTCTCGATTACGCGTACGAGAACGGCATCGACAAGCCGGAGATCGACCAGTGGACCTGGCCGTTCTGAGGCTTTGTGACGATATCCCCGCCGAGAGTCAGGGAGAGCGGCGGGTGTACGCGCTCCGATCGCAGGCCCGATGGCCCGGCTCGCTGTCAAGGAACGTGATCGGAGCGCGTTGTTTTCACGGGCGGTAAAGCTGAGAACTCCGCTCGTCGTCGGGCAGCTAATTTCAACAGCCGTTCAAGGAGCGGCAGCACGCCTGTGAGAGGAATCTGCGATGAGTAAAGCGCGTCAAATGCATTCGCGAAACAGGACCGCCGAGGAAACCACCACAGCCGGCGCCAATCCTGTCGCCTCCGAACTTCTGGAACGGTATGGATGCGGTCCAGTCCGGTTCTCCGGAACGAACGATGGACTCTACGAGCGCCACCTCGTTTTCGACAGCGTGGTTGATATGCCGGCCGCAGATCTTCGCGCGCAATATGAGGCGGCGGCCCGTTCTGTTCGCGATGTGCTCTCACAGCGCTGGGTGCGAACCGAGAACGTTTACCATCGCGCGAATCCGAAGCGCGTCTACTACCTTTCGATGGAGTTTCTGATCGGTCGCTCATTGAGCGACACCATTCGGAATCTCCTGCTTGACCCGACGGTAAAGCACGCCATTTACGCCAAGTCTCTGGACTGGATGCGAATCGTGGAAGAGGAGCCCGATGCGGGACTGGGGAATGGCGGCCTGGGCCGCCTTGCCGCCTGCTTTCTCGACTCCATGGCGACGATGCAGCTCCCCGCCATGGGCTATGGCTTGCGCTATGAATACGGCATCTTCAAGCAGTCGATCAACAACGGCTGGCAACTGGAACAGCCTGATAACTGGCTGAGGCGCGCCGATCCGTGGGAAGTTGCAAGGCCGAATGAATCCGTTGAGGTCAAACTGAACTGCTCGTTTTATCTGAAAGACGGCAGATTGCAGGTTTCGAGGGAGCCATCCAGCCTGATGGGCATTCCTTATGATCGCCCTGTGGTGGGATACGGCGGCAAGACAATCAACACCCTGCGCCTGTGGGCCGCAGCGGCGCCCGATTACTTCGACTTCCAGCGCTTCAGCAGCGGTGACTTCGTCGCCGCCTTTGAAGAGAGTCTTGCAGCGGAATCGATCACCCGGGTTCTGTACCCTGACGATTCCACCTGCAGGGGACAGGGCTTGCGCTTTTTGCAGGAGTACTTTCTTGTGGCAGCTTCGCTGGCCGACCTGGTGCGGCGTTTCCGGAGGAACAACGACGATTGGAGCTTGTTCCCTGAAAAGGTCGCAATCCAGTTGAATGACACTCACCCGTCGCTCGCGGTTCCTGAATTGATGCGAATCCTGCTGGACGACGCTCATCTCGGATGGGAAAAGGCGTGGGATATCACCCAGAAGACGCTCGCGTATACGAATCATACCCTGCTCCCTGAAGCCTTGGAGAAATGGCAGCTGGAATGGTTTGAGACATTGCTGCCGCGGCACCTGGAGATCATCTTCGAGATCAACCGGCGATTCCTGGATTCGGTTCGGGAGAGCTTTCCTGGGGATGAAGAACGGGTGGAACGGATGAGCCTTGTAGAGGAAACCCCGCGGCGACGCATCCGAATGGCCAACCTGGCAATCGTGGGCTCACACAGCACCAACGGCGTCGCCGCGATCCATTCACGGCTGTTGCGGACGATGACAGTGAAGGATTTCGCTGAGATGTTTCCCGATCGTTTCAATAACAAGACCAACGGTGTCACGCCGCGGCGCTGGCTGCTGCTCGCCAATCCCGCACTCGCGGAGGTCATCACTGAGGCGATAGGTGACCGATGGATCACCGATCTCGGCGAATTGGGCAGGCTCAAAGCGCTCGCGGATCATGCGGACTTTCGCAATCGCTTCCGCCGGGCCAAACATGACGCCAAGCTGAATTTCGCGGCATGGCTGAAATCAACCCATGGCTTGCACGTCGATCCGGACAGCATCTTCGACTGCCAGGTGAAGCGGATCCACGAGTACAAGCGGCAGTTGCTCAATGCGCTTCGCATCGTCGTTTTATACAATCGCTTGCGCGAGAATCCTGACCTCGACATGTTGCCGCGAACCTTCTTCTTTGCCGGCAAAGCGGCCCCGGCGTACGTGCTTGCCAAACTGATTGTGAAATTCATCAACAATATCTCTGCCGTGATCGATGGCGATCCCGCAGTGCGCGGGCGCCTCAGAGTGCTTTTCCTGCCCGACTACAACGTGTCCCTGGCTGAGCATCTGATTCCCGCCACCGACGTCTCCAACCAGATCTCGACGGCGGGATATGAGGCCAGCGGGACGAGCAATATGAAGTTCATGATGAACGGCGCTCTGACCCTCGGCACACGCGACGGCGCCACCATCGAAATGGCTGAGGAAGCAGGCGAGGAGAATTTCTTCTTATTCGGACTCACAGCGGACCAGGTGGCCGGCAGCCAGGATTGGTATAACCCATATTGGCACTACCAGAGTGAGGCGGAGACGCGAGCGGCACTTGATCTGATCTTCGCGGACCACTTCAGCCGCAACGAGCCGGGCATTTTCGCCCCACTCCGGGACACGCTCCTGACGAACGGCGATCACTATATGCATCTGGCCGATCTCCGATCCTACCTCGAGGCGGATCAAAACCTACTCCAACTCTATGCGGACCCTGATGCATGGACGCGCATGGCCATCAGGAATGTGGCAGGCTCAGGCAAGTTCTCATCCGATCGGACTATCGCCGAGTATGCCGCAGAGATCTGGAATGTGAAGCCGTGTCCCGTTTCGTGATTTGGACCGAGGTTACAGGTTAGCGATATGGCGGGCGAAAGTTATCCGCTGGGAGCCACGCTGACGCGTGGAGGCACGAACTTCAGTATCTACTCGCGTAATGCTTCAGGCCTCGAACTGTTGTTCTTCGAGCAGGAAGACAGCGATCGGCCTGCACAGGTCTTCCGTCTCGATCCGCACGCGGACCGAACCTACCATTACTGGCACTTGTTCGTGCCCGGCGTTGAGCCTGGCCAGATCTATGCGTACCGCGCAGAGGGGGCGTTCAGCGCGGCACAGGGCCTTCGGTTTGACCGGTCGAAGATTCTGCTCGACCCGTACAGCCGCCGCGTGGTTGTGCCGAAGAACTACGATCGCGAGGCCGCGTGCCATCCCGGAGACAACAGCGCCTGCGCTATGAAGAACATGGTGGTAGATGTCCACTCCTACAACTGGGAGAATGACGAGCCGCTGCGCAGGCCATCTGCGCGAACCATCATCTACGAGATGCACCTGGCAGGATTTACGCGCCATGCAAATTCGGGCCTTGCGGAAGAGAAGCGAGGCACGTACGCGGGGCTGATAGAGAAGATTCCCTATCTCCAGCAGCTGGGCATTACAGCCGTCGAACTGCTTCCTGTCTTTCAGTTCGACGCGCAGGACTGCCCTCGCGGGCTGGTGAACTATTGGGGATACGCGCCTGTCTCTTTCTTTGCGCCGCACCAGGGGTTCAGCCTGAATCCGCACGGATCGGGCCCGCTGGATGAGTTCCGTGACATGGTGAAGGCTCTGCATCGGGCGGGCCTCGAAGTGATTCTCGACGTGGTGTACAACCACACGGCGGAAGGCGACGGATCGGGACCTACCCTGGGTTTCAAGGGTTTGGATAACCCTACCTATTACATGCTTGAAGAAGACCGTTCTCGTTATGCCAACTTCACGGGGACAGGTAACACACTCAACGGGAATCACTGTGTTGTCAGGCGAATGATTCTCGACAGCCTTCGTTATTGGGTTAGCGAGATGCATGTTGATGGCTTTCGATTCGACTTGGCATCGATATTGGCGCGCGATTCGTCGGGACATCCATTGGCCAATCCCCCGGTTCTCTGGGATATCGAGTCCGATCCGGAGCTGGCGGGGACCAAGCTTATTGCCGAGGCGTGGGATGCGGCGGGGCTATACCAGGTGGGAAGCTTTATCGGAGACAGCTGGAAGGAATGGAACGGCCGTTTCCGCGACGATGCACGGAGTTTCTTCCGTGGCGAGGCCGGCGCCGTACGCAACTTCGCGGACCGAATGGTCGGCAGTCCTGCGGTGTTCGCCGGTCTCGAAGAACGCGAAGCGGAGCAGAGCGTGAATTTTGTCACCTGCCATGATGGTTTTACACTGAACGACCTGGTTTCCTACAACCAAAAGCACAACGACGAGAACCACGAAGGCAACCGCGATGGCTGTAACGATAACCGCAGCTGGAATTGCGGAGCGGAAGGACCAACGGACGATCCCCACATTGAGAAGTTGCGGAATCGACAGGTAAAGAATTTCCTCACTACCACGATTCTCGCACTCGGAGTTCCGATGATTTCCATGGGGGACGAAGTCCGGCGAACGCAGGGCGGTAATAACAACGCGTATTGCCAGGACAATGAGACCAGTTGGATGGACTGGAGCCTCATCGAAAAGCATTCAGATGTGCACCGATTCGTAAAACTGCTGTCTCAGCGAAGGTTGTTGCGGGATTTGGGTCCTGAACGCGAGCGCAAGACACTTCACGAACTGATCCATTCCGCCGTAAAGTCCTGGCATGGGATCAGGCTGAACCAGCCAGACTGGAGCGATAACTCGCGGAGCGTGGCTCTCTGCGTCGATCTTGAAAACGAAGGCATCAGTTTCTATTGCGCTCTGAACGCCTATTGGGAGTCGCTCACTTTCGAACTGCCCGAGATCGACTTTGTGTCTCGCGGGCCATGGCGACGATGGATTGATACAAGCCTTGAGATGCCTGATGACATAGTTGAGTGGCAGGCCGCCCCGCCGGTATCCGGCAATCTGTACGACGTTGGTCCGCGGTCGACCGTCGTTCTGGTTGCCGGAGGAATGAAGTCTCAAAGCGCGAAGCTTACCTGAACGCGCGATAAACGAATCGTGTATTCAATCGCCAGGCACAGTTAGCAAGCAGAGACGCGCGGCAAATAACCGCTTATCTCATAATGCTTTGCTGGTAGTTTTGCCAGTACCTGCTCTGGCTATATCGCTTCTAACATCCATCCACAAGTTTGGAAGTCCTCGGCGATCAAGCGACTACTCTTTTGCATCGCCGGGCGGGGACTGTGTACGGCCAGTCTGGACTTTGCGGACTGAATTCCTGCACCTGCCAGGCGTGCTTTTTCGCATACGGCGGTTCGATTCTCTTTGTTGGTCGCGCGAACGAGACTCGAGGAGGAGCGCCATGATACGTGGCATGTGCGTTGCGTCAGCGGTGGTCGTGTTAGCCATCGCGTCTTGCGGTGCGGTTGCGCAGTCCATGCCTGCTGCGCCCGAGCGAGACACCCAGGACAATCCCATCGGCAACGTGCATCTTGGATTCCCTGTTGTCATTCCCCTGAATCCGACCGCGCGGGCTGTTCATCTTGGCTTCGGGCTTAACGTCGGCGGCGGTTACAACTTCAACCGACACCATGGCCTCGTGGGCGACTTTCTGTGGAACGATCTGTTTCCCACCAACGAGGCGCTTGCCAAGCTTCGCGCCGCTCTGGACGATCCCAGCCTGCATGCCAGCGTGAGAGTGACCGCTTTCACGGGGAACTACCGCTATGAATTGAGAGGAAGAAAGCTTGGCGCGTATTTTCTGGGCGGTGCAGGCCTCTTCTACCGGCACACCTCTATCTCAAAGGAGGTAGTCACAGGCAACACCATTCAGTGTGACCCCGCTTGGATTTGGTGGGGATTGACATGCACCTCCGGTACGGTAACCGAGAACCAGACCATCGGAAGCTGGTCTGCGACTGCACCAGGTTACGATGGCGGGATCGGATTCACCGCCAGAGCGGGCGAACCGCCCTACCGGTTCTATGCCGAATCACGCTATTTTTACGCGCCCAATCACCTGATCAATACGCAGATGATCGAGATCACCTTCGGCATTCGTTACTGACTGGCCACCGCACTACCGACTGGACGCCCACCAGCGCGAGAGTCTTCATCAGATCCGATACATAACACTTATTCCGAGGTCCCCTCTGCTGTGCGGGACGCCGCAGCTTGAGCCAGATCGGGCAGCACGCGGCTGAGTCTTTACCCCGCAAATGCGCCGAACCGGTGGCTGGGCGAAGCCAATGTCAGATCGCCCACGGCCTCAGGTCCTCAGGTTGCACCGCGCCGTCGAGGTTCCCCGTATTTCCTGCTAAGCGGCCGACGTGGGGGCCGGTCGAATCTGTGCCAACCCTCTTACAATCTGCGCCCGGGGAGCGGATTATGCCAAGGCCGCAAAAAAATCCGAAGCGCGAACGTCAACCTTTTGCTATGCTCTCGGCAGGAGGTACCGAATGGCAGTTCAGGAACTCACTCTTCCAGCTCTTGTCAGACACAACGAAATCTTCCCCGACCTCCATGTTCTCGTTTGCGAAATCTGCGGAACCAAGACCGAGTTCAATCCCGAGGAGCCTGGCGACTTCGAGCAGGCCCGCCATCAGATTCAACGTCACAGATGCAAGGGCCAGTAGCCGCGCGACTGTTCCAATCGAGATTTGAGTGTCTGATTTCGAGGTCGCATTCCGGTGCCCTCCGGGCGTCGTATAGCCGTAGTGCGACCATGGTTAGCCGGGGGAGATCCTTACACACAAAAAAGAGGCATGCCCCGAATCACTCAGGGTCGTGCCAGCCTCCGATGTTTGCCGCGAGCGCGTCGGCTTCCGCCGGTCCCTGGTGTCAGCGTGATCCCAAGGGATTCGCCGAATCGATCACAGCGTTACCACAATGCGTCCGGGACGCGCTGGATGCTCCGCAAGCTCATGAGCGCGGGCAATCTCTGCCAGCGGGATTCGCTCGGCTATTTCGAAACCCTTCCACCCCGCCTCAAGTGCGGCATTGAGATCGCGCGCCGCCGCAACCTTGGCCTCCAGGGGAAAATCGTCGCTGCCGAGAAAGAATACTCGGATGTTCTTGAATACCATCTGCCAGAACGGGATCTTCGGAGTGGCAGTATCGGTCGCGTAAGTCGCGACGGATCCACCCATCTTCAGCAATTCGAGATCGCTCTCAATATTCGCTCCAAAGGCTACTTCGACTATGTGGTCGATACCCCCTGGTGCGAGCGCTGCGATTCGCGCTCGAGATTCCTGATCGTTGCGAAGGACCTCCTGAGCTCCGGCGATCCGTGCTGTCTCCTCGTCCGAAGGCGACCGGACCGTCCCGATAACGTGCGCTCCAACGCGACGGGCGAGCCGCACTGCGCAGAGACCCACCGATCCCGCTGCTCCCTGGACCAATACCGTGCGTCCGCTCACTGGCCCTGCCACATGCACGGCGCGGTGAGCAGTGATGCCCGGGATGCCTAGACATGCTCCCTGATCCATCGACACGCCGTCAGGCAGGGGAGCAATCTTCTCGACCGGAAGCACGGTAAACTCGGCAGCAGTGCCGAAAGGGCGATAGGATTGAGCTCCGTAGCACCAAACGGACCTCCCCAACCAATCCGAAGAAACACCATCGCCGACTTGATCGATTCGCCCAGCGCCATCGCTGTGCGGAATGACTCGGGGAAACGGCATGCCGAAGCCGAATGCATCGTGACGCTTCTTTATATCGCCCGGGTTAATCCCTGAGGCAGCGATACGAATTCGAACTTCACCACTCGCCGGAATTGGATCCGGCATTTCGCCAACGACGAGGACCTCCCGAGCCGGCCCCTGCTTCTCGTACCACGCTGCCCTCATCGAATCGCCCTCCCTTTCCGGAAGTCACGGTCTAAAAAGGGTAAATCTCGAGCGGCGAAACGGACAA
>Ga0335077_10011910_pt1 | contig 10866 bp, 9 predicted proteins | sample Lox_Sample_31_FD_207151 | JGI IMG/M metagenome (GOLD analysis project Ga0335077, IMG submission 207151) | Soil microbial communities from Loxahatchee National Wildlife Refuge, Florida, United States - Lox_Sample_3.1 | ecosystem: Environmental > Terrestrial > Soil > Wetlands | place: USA: Florida...
CCAGCTCCACTTGTTGTAAACCGCGGACGCGTACCAGCCGTTCATGCCGATATCGCTGTTGCTTGAGACGTAGTACTGGCGATACGTGAATCCGCCGGACAACTCAACTTTCGGAGTAATGTACGTGCGCTTCACCTTCGCAGGTTCTTCGGGCGCGGGAGCCGGGTTGGTCGGCGGGGGCGCACTCTCCTGCGCCATTGCCGGCGCGACGAACATCACCAACAGACCGAAAAGCGCCGCCAGCTTCGTCATCTACAAAATCCTCCTGGGAATTGCGCGCGAAGTGCCCTTGCTTGGAAGGCAGCCTACGCCTTTCGGGTTGGCCTGCCCCACGCCTGCTGCTCAAATTCGAGAGGGGAAATAGCCCGAATCCCGCGCATGGGAATATCGCAGAACCGAGCCTCCGAGGAAAGAGAAAAGGCCGGGCGACCCGAGGCTTCGGGGCACCCGGCCTTTGTCGAAGGTAAAGAAAGCCGCTTGCCGGCAACGCACGAAAGATTGCACGGCCATCGAACTTGAAGCTGTTGCAGGCGGCGGCACGGCCGATCGCTCGGCCGCGCCGCTACCCGGTTGGTTGAAACTACTGTTGTTTTTCGAGTACCCCCAGACCAACGGTTCCGATCCCGTCGTCCGGTGAGTCCACGTCAACATGTAACAGCAGCGCGCTGCTCGCTTGGTACGCCGTGATCTGATTCGGCAAGGCAGCGCCGTTGACAGTTAGCTGGGCCGTTGCGCGTCCAGCATGCGTCCCGTCCGCTGCATAGGTTCCGGTGACCGTGACGTTGGCGTTCTGAGTCGTAGTAATCACCACGCCATCGGAGGATAGGGTGTTTAGGTCGCCTTTGCCTGTCAGCGTCGACGTCCCGTCGGAAAACACCTGGCCGATCAGGTCGTAGAAGCCGGAGGTTGTGTCTGTGACGAAAAAGGCATCCTGATTCAGGGCGTAGTTGCCTGAGAAGGTTGGGCTGGCACTCTTTGGCACGATGATCCCTGCACCGAAGTTGTTCGAATCGAGATCCAGCATGAGCGCGCCGCCCCCACCCGATGCAGAGTTGGGATCGACGATGTCAAGGGTCGGATCGACCATGTAAACCCCGAAATTTGCGATGGTGTCGGTGGTCGTACCGGGCAACGCAATGGCGCCACGACCGTTGGCGTCGAGCGCGTAAGTGGAGCCCGTTAGATCGCCGGCCAAGACCGGGGCGCCATCACCCTCGTTGATGTCGGCAACGCCGGTCAGCGTCCCGGTTCCCGAGGTTGCGGTGAACTGGCCGGCAGCCGCAAATAGGCCGGTGCCACCAAACTCCTCTCCAGACTCGCCAAATATGAAGTTCCCGGCTAGCGACGCAGCTGAGAAGCCGCCCGCTGCCGTTCCCTGGCCATACATCGAGCCAGCCAGAAAGAAATTGGCATCGGTTTCAACGAGCCGGAAAACTTCCGGACCCACGACATAATACGAGAACAGATTCCCGCAAATGGTCACTTCCCCGCGCCCGTGGGAATCGGGCGCGGTAAACGTATCGCCACCGCACGATCCGCTGTCAACGCCTCCCTGAAAATCTTCATCCCCCTCAACCAATGCTATCCCCGAGGATCCGTCGGAGCTTTCGATTCCCCCGAACACTAGGCCTTCTGCCGTGTCGACAGTCGTCATGGCAAGACCGCCCGTCGGGACAGACGTGGGTGCAGTCTGGAGATCGAGCGATCCGCTCGAGGTTGCGTTGCCGTCGAATTGCGTGATCAACAGGTGTTTACTGTTCACCAGCGTAATGCTGAAGGATTCGTTCAGCCCGGAGGTGGTATTCAAAGAGAGTGTGCCCCGCCCGTCGCTTCCCACGGTGACGGTGCCCCCTAGTGTGATTGCGTCGGTTGTAACGATGTTATCAAAGGTTCCCAGATCGAACCAGTCTTGCTCGCCGCCCGTGACATGGCCCGCACCATCCAGCACGACGCTGCCAACCACGCTTATCGGAGCTTCTAAGTTGTCCCAACCGTTGGCGAAAAATGTGTACGTGCCGTTGAGGTTTGCGGCTGTCCCAACCGGGTTGATCGTAACGTTTGCTGTCTTGTTCACTGCGGGCTTCGTCGTCGAGGCCGCGGTGATCACCACATTCGCGGACGCTGGCGGCGCCTGATACTGGGTGGCTGCACCACTGGCCGTGTGAGCCGGAGTAAAGGTGCCACAGGTTCCGACCGGTGTGCACGACCAATCCACGCCGCCGTTAGCGCCATCGTTCGACACGGTCGCGGTCATATTCGCGGTTTGGTTCACTTCCATGCTCGCAGGCGGCGCCGTCGTGATCGCGATCGAGAGTGGACTACTTCCTCCGCAACCGTCGCAGCCGCAGAACACTACGGCAACTGCCAGCGCAAGACCGGCCAGTAGCGTATCTCGCTTCATCGCGCACCTCCCGCAGAGAAGAAGGAGACGCGGTCAGAATTCCCTTTCCTGCCGGGGATTATCAGGAAACCGCGCTCGTTGCGAACTGTAATCGTGCTGTTTGCAGTCTGAATTTGGCGAGTCAAGAACACATTCTTCCCGTTGATGTTGGTCATCACTCCCACGAGCTTCACGGCTTGACCGGAAGCGAGCGGCGTCGCGCGGGGACCCGAAAACGCAAATGGGCCAACGTGTGCGTCAACCGTCCCCTGCAGAGTGGTGACCATCAGGTGTCCGCCCAAGAGCGCGCCCGGAGCTGATTTCGTTGAGGGACTTTGAACCGTCCCGTTCAGGGTGATTTCTTTCGTCGCGTCGTATCTCGGGGCAATCACCGTTCGCTTGAACGCCACGGGATTATTGTCGGCATGAAGTGGTGCCGCGAGCAACGAGATGGTCAACAGCGTCAGAAGGCACACGCCTCCCAACATTTTCCTCATATAGATCTCCTCGCCAGATTTAGTTCACCCTCGAACGGAGGTCGCGAGGGCTGGGCGACTAGCTCACCGCACGAGGGCGTGCAGCTCTGAATGGTCCGGATGTTCGACGACCCCGATCAGACGCTACCACCGGCCTGTGGGAGGCTTCAAGTATTCTCAGGCGGCACTCGGTTTAAGAAGCAACAGCAGGAGCAAGGTGGGATCAGCCTCATGCGCGCAGCGTGTTGCCGTTGACTCGCATCGGGAGCTGCGCTTGGTTGCACCGCTCCTCGATCAGGTCGCAGAGACGGTCGATCCGCGAGCCGTCCTTGTGAGGCCTCAACCGCCAGACGGGAAGAATCGCTGTAAGGCGGCCGAACAGCTCGAATTCGCGCGCGCGCATGTCCTTATCGAGGGTGTTCGTTGCGTAGGAGTTCGTAATCAGGGCCAGCAGAGCTTCCCGCGGCTCGAGCGCTTCCACATACGGCGCCGTCTCGTCCATGCTTCTTTCTCCCAGAACGAAAATCGCGCGAAGCGGCAACGGCCGCCCCTGAAATTGCAGATGATTCTCCGCGAGCGCGAGTTGCCGCTTTTCCCAGTTTGCCGAAAAGCGAGGCAGTGCCTTATCGGGACCGTACAGTAAGTTTACCGAGTCTGGCCACAGCGACAAATAAGGATAGGCTGGAGAAACGAAAATCGCTCCGTCACGCTCCACCAGCGCGACGATATCGTCGGAAATCACCCCGTGGCCGCGGCGAGCAATCGCTGCGGCGGTGGTGGATTTCCCAGCGCCTTCGTTTCCAGCGAATGCGACCGCACCGTTACCGATAGCCACCGCGCTCGCGTGTAGGCAGGCTACCCCTCGCAACCGGAGCACGAGCCCCAGAACAGGGCCGAGCAGGTAGGTGGCCGCGTCCTCGAGCGAGGAACTGGCCGGCCACTGCGCCCACACCGCCCGTCCTGCGGTATCCAGCCAGAACTGCATCCCATCGAAATACTCCATGCGAAGAATCGCCCCGCTCGCAGTCTTCCAGATTTGGAGCGCCGGAGCGCCGGACTCGGCAGTACAGGAACTGACGTAGGTCAGTTCCTCGCGAACCTGTGGATCCTGGGCGCCCATATCAGGCGACATTCCCAGTTGAATCTCTATATCCGGAGCACTGCGCAAGGGATCTACAGGAACCAGACCGGGAATGCGTACATTGGAGCAGAGAACGAGCCCGAAGACGGAGCTGGTAATAGTCACATCACTTGAAGGAAGCAGGCCGCACGTCGCAAATGCGTAGGAAATTCTGTCGCGACGATCTCACGCATTAGTCCTGTTATGGGTGCCGAACCCACCATCCGTGTTGCCGTGAGATCCCTTGCTCTGGGTCAGGTCGCGCACCGTGCCATGAACGGTTAACACCGGAGTCTCGTATGGCTTCCTGGGCTCCTCCGGCTTTACCGGCTTAACCATTGCGGACCTCCGCAACCAAGTTATACCGGACTCTCCGCAACGACTGCAACCAAAAGTTCAGACAGAGCGGCCGGACTGCCAATCCCGCGCGCATCGAATCTCTTTCGTTCTTCAGCGGCGGAAGCGCTGGAAGATTCACAAAACGGTTGATCTCTTCATCCCATCGAGCTTGATCCACCCACGCCGTCTCCGGCTTTTGCAGCGCTTCCATAAGAGGATCACCGGCCAACGGCGTCTTCGGTCTCCTGCGGATGCTTTCAGGCAGCCTCCCGGCAACCGCTTCTCTCAGAATGGTCTTCTCGAAAGCCCAGGGGAAGGGAGGAATCGCCAGCAGGAACTCCACGACTCGCAAATCCATGAACGGATGCCGCAACTCGACCGTGCAGCGCGTCACACCGGGATCATAAAGCTCGTACGAATGCGACCACTGCGGCAGAGAGAGCGACGCATGGCCTTTCGGAAACAGCGGATGAACCAGCGGCCCGAGCACATCGTTTCCGTTCGTCCAGCGCGCCTCGAGATCGACGCGTCGCGCAAATTCCGGCGCAATCCACCGCGGGAAAGCGGGCTTGCCGTCCTCGTTGCGAAATACGCGCTGGATCCTTCGGCGAATGCCGGGCCACGGCGATGACCTCGACAAAACGTAGCTCACCAAATCCCTCCACACGAGTCCCCATTCCGCTTTGCGCGCGTGGTCGCGCAGTTGGGGCCGTATCTCGAAGTGCATCAGGTTGTCGCCGCCCTCGCCGCCCAGCACCACGCGGCAGTCCTCGGCGATCGTCTGGAATTGGTCGAAGAGTCCCGCAAAGAACGGATCTTCCACGGGCTCCGGCCAGCACACTTCCGGATCGTCCCATCGTTCGAAGGGCCGCATCTCGTCCATCGCCAGAGTGCGATGAGGCATGTGAAGAAATTCCGCGACCGTGCGGGCGTGTTCGCCATCGCGGTCGGGAATTAACGACTCGTACACGATGGTGTACGCGCGCAGATCGGGCGTGCCTCCCGCTCCGGTGGAAAGTTCGCGCGCGGTTGCGGCGATCGCGGACGAATCAAGGCCGCCGCTGAGCAGAATGCCGACCGGGCTTGTGCGCAGGCGATCCGCCACGGCGGACTGCAACAGGATCTGCAAGTGCTCAACGTACTCGTCGGAATGCCGGTAGCGGATGTGCCCACCGATCGGCGCCGACCAATAGCGCTCGACCCGCAAACTCTCCGCCGACACGCTCATCGAGTGAGCGGGCGGCAGGCGGCGGACGTCGCGGAAGGTCGTTGTCGAGAGGTCGTAGTTCAGTCCGAACAGCAGAAAATCCGCGATCGCGGCTTCATTTAAATCGTCGGAAACTTCCGAGTGAAGACGCACGCAGTCGAGCGTGTTGCTGAATATGAAGAGGCGGCCGAGTTCGGCGTAGTAGAACGGCTTGACGCCAAAATGATCGCGCGCGCAAAAGAGCGTCTTCCTCCGCGCGTCCCAGATGGCGAAGGAGAAATCCCCGCGCAGGTGCTGGACGCATCCCTCACCCCACGCCGCGTAGGCGTGCAGGATCAGTTCGCAGTCAGGTGCGCCCCCGCGGACCTTGCGCCCTTCCCGCTCGAGTTTCGCCAGGATTTCCGCGCGGCAGTCGATGCGCGCGTCGGCGGTAATCCAGAGATTTCCATCGATGCTCGCCGGCTGGCGTTCGCCTTGCGATTCCGTCGTCGTGCGCAGCAGCGTGTGACCGAATCCGACGGGACCATCCGCCCAGACTTCCCGCGCGTCAGGTCCGCGAAACGACTGGAAGTGCGTGAGCGATTGCAGTAGCCCGCGATCCACTGGAGCGCCGTCCCGCCGGAACATTCCCACGATTCCGCTCAATGTGTTTGCGTCTCCATCGAGGCAATCGAGCCTTCAAACGGCACGAAGTGCCGGTGCGTCTCGTTGGGGTCGTTGAGCACGGCGCCGCACGCTTCGACCCACGCGTGAGCCTCGAATCGCCCCTCTTCCTTTCGCGCGCCGACTTTCAGCTCCGCGGCGACTCCGTACCTCTTAAGAAGCCACGAGAGCACCAGCGACCTCTCGAGACAGTTCGTGCGCACGAAAAGATGCCGTGCCGCCGCCTGTTCCAGTCGCGCGATCTCCTGCGCGAAGCCAAGTTCGTCCCGATCCGTAGCGATCGTGCTACCAGCTGGCCCCGGGACAAGCCGCGCGAGCGCCGCCTTCCATCGGCGAAACCCGGCCACACGCAGCCCCACGTAAGTGACCGTGAGCGCGGCGCCCGACTCGATCACCACTCGGCGCGCGCGTCCGCTCAAGCGCCAGAACCGGCTCCATGTTGTCATGATGGCTTTCAACCCGTGGCCTCGAACAAAGTCGCGGCCCTTCTGCAATCGCCCCTGGCTGGGAAGGCAAACTCTTGGGGCCTCGCAGGATCGCCCGGCATTCCGTTCAGCGGGCTGCCGCGTTCGTCACCTGGATCAGCCCCTCGCTGCGCATCTTTTCGAGCAGGTCGAGCAGGTCCCGCTCGCAATGGTCCGCTTCCACGTCGTACTCGTCGAGCAAGGCGTCCCGCAGTTCGCCGACGCTCCTGGGCTTCTGCAATAGGCTCCACACGCGGGCGCCCACGGGATTCAATCCATAATAGACGGTGTTTTTGAGATTAAGGATGGCTGCTTCTTCGCCGAGCGGGCAGGAAACCTGCTCGGGAGCTGCGGACACTATCGAATGCACGGAAAGCCGTGCGTCCATGGCGGTCGTTACGATCCCCTCAGGGCCAGGTGGGTATGCTCGCCGGGCAGCAACCCCGGCAGCGCTTGATCCGCGGGAACCAGCACGCTCCCAAGCGATTCCCCACAGACAAAGTGTATTCTAACGGGACCTGCATGCAACCGCAATCAGCGGCTGCTACGTAAACCAAGCTCAGGCGCTTCGCTTTTTGATGGCCTGAGCGGAGCCGGGGGATCGGTCGTGCCCGGGGAAGATGCTCGATGAATCCGCTTCGCCACGCCCTGCTGATCGGGTCGGAGAGCCGCTGGCTGCGGGAGCATGCGCCGCGCCTCGGATTCATCCGCCGCGCCTCGGACCGGTTTCTTCCCGGCGAGAGTGCGGACGCCGCCCTCGCCGCTGCACGCCGCCTAGCGGACGACGGCATCGCCACGCTGCTCACGCATCTCGGTGAAAATGTGCGCGACCGCGCGGAGGCGGAATCCGTCACCGCTGGATATCTCGACCTGCTCGAGCGCATCCGCTCGGCCGGCCTAGCGGCCGAAATCTCCGTGAAACTCACGCAGCTGGGACTCGATGTGGACCGCGAACTCTGCTACGCAAATCTTCTTAAGCTCATGGAGAATTCGGCCGGGAATACCGTGTGGATCGACATGGAGCAGAGCCAATATCTCGAAGCCACGTTCGAACTCCATCGCCGCGCGCGAAACGAGCACCCGAACACCGGAGTCTGCGTGCAGGCGTACCTGCACCGCACGGAGAAAGACGTCGAATCGCTGATTTCGCTCGGCGCCGCGGTCAGACTTGTGAAAGGCGCCTACAACGAGCCGCCCGCACTCGCGCTTTCGAAAAAGGCGAATGTGGACGAGAACTTCTTCCAGCTCGCGCAGAAGCTGCTGAGCGCCGAGGCGCGCCGCGCGGGCGTTCGCGCGGTGATCGCCACGCACGACCGGAAACTGATCGCGCGAATTATCGACTGGGCGGCGGCACAGGGAATTCCGAAGCGTCAGATCGAGTTCGCGATGCTCTACGGCATCCAGCGCACCGAACAACTGCGCCTCGCGCGCGATGGCTTCCGGAGCGACGTGCTCGTTTCCTACGGCTCCCATTGGTTTCCGTGGTTCATGCGGCGCCTCGCCGAGCGCCCCGCGAATCTTCTCTTCCTGATTCGCAATCTCTTCTCATAGCGTTCGGAGGTACGCAATCAGGTCGTCGAGCTGCTGCTCGCTGAGGGCGTCTCCGATGCCGGGCATCATATTGCGCCCGCTCACGATCGTTTGCCGGACGAATCGCTCGTTGGCGGGCAGGCCGCTCGGAAGGGACTGCTTGCGGAATATCTTCTTGAGGCTCGGCCCCTTGCTTCCCCACGACGAGTACGCATAGTGGCAGGCCGCGCAATACGCTTCGAAGACGCGCCGCCCCGCCGCCTGCTGCGCGTTCAACCCAAGCTCCGCGTCTGTCTTCGGCGGAGGCTCCCCGCAGCCGACCAGACAACCTGCGAGCGCAGCTATGGCCACAAATCTCGCGCTTCGTCTCAACTCGGGATGCCGATGCGCTTTACAAGCGCGTCGAATCTTGGGTCGTCGCGCAGGCCGTCGAAGAGCGGATGGACCTTGAGATACCTCAGGAAGGTGGCGTGCTCTTGAAACGCCTTTTCAAGCCATTCGAAAGCCGCATCCTTTTCGCCGAGGCGCGCGTGAACAGATGCGAGCAGATGTGACACCGGGACGCTTGGATTCCAGGTTCTTTCGACTTCATCGGCAATCTTGCGGCCCTCTTCGACCCTTCCAGCTTTGATATACGTAGCCGCGGCGTTCAGGCGGACCATCCATGCGCTGCGCCCCAGCTCCAGGGCCTTTCCGCACTCGGCGATGGCCTTCTCGCGTTGACCCGCATACGCGTACGCGTCGGCCATCAGAACATGGCCGAGGGCATTGTCGGGTTGCATCTCGAGTCCCCTCCCGATTTGCTCGATGGCATCTTCGAAGCGCCCGGCGAAATAGTAGACCAAACCCAAAGTGAACACCCGCGGCGGAAGGAGCGGTTCGAGTTCGATGGCGCGCTTCGCGGCAGCGATTGCCTCTTTGAAGCGGCCCCGGCTTACGTTCAACAGCGCCAGCGCATTGTGTGCTTCCGACAGATTCGGGTTCAGCTCCAGGCTGCGTTCCAGTTCCCGTTCGGCGCCAGGGATATCCCAAATCTGATTGAACAGCACTAAAGCCAAGCTCACATGAGCCGCAGCGAGCGTTTCGTCCAACTCGACGGCCCTCTGCGCCGCAGCCCTCATTCGCGGGTAAACTTCTTCGGTCGGAGCATATCCGAGGAGTGCCTGATTGCCATACGCAGACGAGAGCAACGAGTAGGCCGCAGCGTAAGTCGGATCGATGTCAACGGCCTGTTGGCAAAGCGCGATTCCCTGGCGGATTCCTTCGGCCGACATTTTGCCGACGTGATGCCGGGCTTGCAGCAACAGCCGGTAGGCTTCGTTGTTCTGTGTGGGACGCTTATGAAGCTTTTTCTTCTCTTCTCCCGTCAGTTGCAATCGGAGCTTCTCGGAAATCTCTGCCGTCAATTCTTCATGCAACGCAACCAGGTCCGCCATCTTTCGATTGTACCGTCCGCCCCACAGCTGCGCCTGCCGATCGACATCCACCAACTCAACCGACACCACCAGATCATCCCCGCGCTGAACCATTCGCCCCGCCAGCACGGCCCTTACTCCCAGCTCGCGCCCTGCCGTCAGCGGATCGGCTCCCGCCCCTCGGTAGCGGAACGACGACGTCCGCGGCACGACGCGAATCCTGCGAAGCTGCGCGAGGCTGTTGATCAGCGTTTCCGCAATCCCCTCGCTCAGATACTCCGCTTCCGGGTCGCCGCTCGCGTTTTCCAGCGGCAACACAGCCAATGAATCGATCGCTTTCGCGTGCTTGCCCGAAGAGGGCTTGTCCGCGCCCTTCGACGGTCGCGAAGAAGGCGCTTGCCGGGGGCGCAGCCCGGCGAAGCCGCCGGAATCCGTGTCGCGCTTCAGCCTCTGCAAGTCGGCGCGAAACTCGGCGGCGGACTGGTAGCGCAGCGCTCGGTCCTTCTCGAGCGCCTTGTTCAGGATGCGCTCGAGTTCGTGCGGGATCTCGGGATTCAGCCGAACCGGCGACGTCGGCGCCTTGTTCAAGATTGCGTCGAAGATTGCCGCGGACGTCGGCCCGGAAAACGCCTGGCGGCCCGTCGCCATTTCATACAGCACCACGCCGAAGCTGAAAAGATCGCTCCGCGCGTCGATCTCGCTACCCAGCGCCTGTTCGGGCGACATATACGCCACGGTGCCCAGTGCAACGCCCGGACTCGTCAGATTCGGATCGTCATCCTCCGTCGTTCCTTCGGTTGTCGCTGCGAGCGCGCGGTTTTGCGGCATCTGCTTCGCGAGTCCGAAGTCGAGAATCTTCGCCTGGCCGCGCTCGGTGATGAAAATATTCGCCGGCTTGATGTCGCGATGGACGATGCCCTTCGTGTGCGCCGCGTCGAGCGCATCGGCGATTTCCGTCCCAAGGCTTAGAAGCGTGGCGAGATCACACGGTCCACCGGCGATCTGATGTTTCACCGTGTGGCCTTGCAGGAGCTCCATCGCGATGAAGCGCTGGCCTTCGTGGTCGCCGATTTCGTGGATCGTGCAGATGTTCGGATGGTTCAGCGCGGCGGCAGCGCGCGCCTCGCGCAGAAAACGCTCAAGCGCTTGCTTGTCTCTCGAAACTTCAGCTGGAAGAAACTTCAGCGCGACGTTTCGGCCGAGCGTCGTGTCTTCGGCGCGATACACCACACCCATCCCTCCGCCGCCCAGCTTCTCGACGATTCGGTAGTG
>Ga0335077_10011911_pt1 | contig 10865 bp, 8 predicted proteins | sample Lox_Sample_31_FD_207151 | JGI IMG/M metagenome (GOLD analysis project Ga0335077, IMG submission 207151) | Soil microbial communities from Loxahatchee National Wildlife Refuge, Florida, United States - Lox_Sample_3.1 | ecosystem: Environmental > Terrestrial > Soil > Wetlands | place: USA: Florida...
GGCCCACCGACCTTCCGCGCCTCGGTGCGCTCGCCGACGGCGAGGTGCTCTGTCTCCTCAGCGACTCCACCAACGCCGAGGTGGAAGGCGATACGCCTGCGGAGCGGGTGGTGGCCGAGACGCTCGAACGGCTCATCCCCGCCGCCGGTGGACGGGTGCTGGTCGGGCTCTTCGCCTCCCACCTTCACCGGGTGCAGCGGAACGTGGAGGCCGCACAGCGGGCCGGACGGCTGGATGTCCCGGAGGGGCTGCTCTGCTCCGCCGAGGAGGCCGAGGGGCTCCTGCCCCACCACGTGTGCATCCTCGCCACCGGAGCACAGGGCGAGCCCCGGGCGGCCCTCTCCCAGCTGCTCCAGCCCGAGCTGGAGGGGCTCCGGATCGAGCGCGGCGACACGGTGCTCCTCAGCTCGCGCCCCATCCCCGGGAACGAGCGGGCGGTCAGCACGCTGATCAACGCGCTCCTCGCCGCGGGCGCCCGGGTGATCCACGCCGGCATCGAGCCCGGCCTGCACGTCTCCGGCCACGCGGCGCGGGCCCAGCAGCGACGGATGATCGAGGCCGCCCGCCCCCGCCTCTTCGTCCCCATCCACGGCGAGCTCCGCCAGCTCACCGCCCACGTCGACCTCGCCCGGACCACGGGGCTCGCCGCCGAGCAGTGCCTCCTCGCCCGGGACGGGGACGTGCTCGGCTTCGCTGCCGGGCAGGGGGCGTTCTGGGGCAAGGCGCACGTGGGTCGGGTCTTCGAGAGCCGGGCCGGGGGCGGCGACATCGCCCCCGAGTCGCTCTCGGCGCGGAACCGGCTCGCCCGGACCGGGGTGGTCGCGGTGGCGGTCACGGTGTCGCGGGACAGCGGGGCCTACGTCGGCTTCCCTCAGCTCGTGGGCCGGGGGCTGACCCGCGACGAGGAGCGGGTGCTCGAGTCGGCAGCCCTCGACCTGGTCCCGCTCCTCGAGGAGCTGAGCCCCTCGGTCCGGGGCGACGACGCATTCCTCCGCGAGGCGCTGGTCCGGGTGACCCGCCAGGTGTTCCGTGAGCGCGCGGCCCGCCGGCCGCTGATCCTCCCCCTCATCGTCCGGGTCTGAGCCTGGACGCGCGGCGGTGTCCGCCGCTCCACTGGCGTCCCCCTGGTGCGGGGGACTGAAGATGGGGGGGTTGCCCGGCAGGCGGGGGACCACGCCGCGGGCCCGCTCTGGTATGACCCCCGCGCCCCGGCCTGCCCGGCCGGGGCATCCTCGATGCTCCCGTTTTTCCTCACCATCCTGGTGCTCGCGGCGCCCGACGAACCGCCTCCGGCGCGCCCGGTTCCCGAGCTCGCCCGGAGCCCCAAGGTGGACGGGGTGCTGGGCGATTTCCGGGGCGGGCTTCCGCTCACGGCGAAGCCGCTGGAGGGGGCCAGCGCCAGCGTGACCGCGCGGGTGGGGGCCTTCCGCGACACGCTCTACGTCGCGCTCGAGGTCCAGGACGAGGCGATCACCGATCGCGACCGGCTCAGCCTGGCGCTCCATTTCCCCGAGGCCGGCGTCACCGCCGGCGGCTCGGTCTTCCGCTTCGGCGCCGAGGGAAAGCTGGAGCCCCGGCCCGAGGACGGAGTGACGCCTGCCACGCTGGCCCTGGTCGACGCCGCCGTGCGCCGCACCCACAAGGGCATGTCGCTGGAGGTGGCCCTGCCGGCCCGGGCGCTCCCCCGCTTCCCGGCGCGCGACGCGCTGGTGCTCGAGCTGTGCCTCTCCTACGAGGACGCGGACGACCCGGGAACGGCGGTCAAGGAGATCTCCACCTGCGTCACCGGAGCACCCCCGCCCGAGCTGCTCGCGCTGTCCCCGGTCTTCCGGCAGGGAATCCGGCCCCGTCCGCCCGCCGAGGTGCAGACCGTCGAGGGCCGACCCGGTGGCTGGCTCGGCTACAACGGCCAGGTGGACCCCAAGTGGGTGCTGGGGGATCGACCGCTGAACGAGCAGTCGCTGCGGGTGCTGGTCTCGGACACCCCGATCGACCCCGCGGCGGCGCGGGTGTACGTGCCCTCGCGGATGCAGCTCCCGGACGGGAAGGCGCTGCTGGCCGTGCTCACCGGGCAGGACCCCTTCGGGACCGACGAGAGCTGCGCGCCGGAGCGGGAGATGCGGCTGGCGGTGTTCTGGGTGAAGGGGCGGGTGGGAGAGCGGGTCCTGGACTGGCCGGCGATGAGCTGCTCCCTGGGGCGAGCCCTCTCGGTCTCACTCGATGAAGACGGCGAGCTGTCGGTCGGTTATTCCAGCGGCGCCACGGTCCGCTTCACCTGGGACCGGGACCACTTCGAACGCGTCGAGTACGGACTGCTGTGAGCACACACGAGAACAAGGCGCTGTACATGGCCACCCTGGGCTGCCCGAAGAACCGGGTGGATTCCGAGGTGATGCTGGGCACCCTGGGGGCCCGTGGCTACAGGCTGGTGGAGCGGCCCGAGGACGCCTCGGTCATCGTGGTGAACACCTGCGCGTTCATCGGCCCGGCGAAGCAGGAGTCGGTGGACACCATCCTCGAGTTGGCCGAGCTCAAGAAGACCGGACGCTGCAGCACCCTGGTGGTCACCGGCTGCCTCTCCCAGCGCTACGGACCCGAGCTGGCGAAGGAGATGCCCGAGGTCGACCACTTCCTGGGGACCGGGGCCTACGTGCAGATCGGCGACCTCCTGGCTGCCGAGGCCGCTCCCCGCCAGGTGATTCCCGATCCCCACTACGTCCACGACGCGCGCACGCCGAAGGTCAACTCCAGCCCGAAGTGGACCGCCTACCTCAAGATCTCCGAAGGCTGCGACAACGCCTGCGCGTTCTGCATCATCCCCACCCTCCGGGGAGCGCAGCGGTCGCGTCCGATCGACGATCTGGTCGCCGAGGCCCGGACCCTGGCGGCGAGCGGCGTGCGCGAGCTCAACCTGGTTGCCCAGGACCTGACCGCCTACGGCCACGACCTCTCCGGCAGGCCCCAGCTCCACCAGCTGCTCGAGGCGCTGTGCACGGTGGACGTGCGGTGGATCCGCCTCCACTACGCCTATCCACGGGTGTTCCCGGACGCGCTCATCGAGGTGATGGCCCGGGAGCCGAAGATCGCCAAGTACCTGGACATGCCGCTGCAGCACGCCTCGGATCGGCTGCTCCGCTCGATGCGCCGCGGACGCGACAGCGCCTTCCTGGTGGCGCTCCTGGCAAAGCTCCGGGCACGCATCCCCGGGCTCACCTTCCGCACCTCGCTGATCGCCGGGCTCCCGGGTGAGAGCGAGGAGGACTTCGCGCTGCTCAAGGAGTTCGTCCGCACCCAGCGCTTCGAGCGAATGGGCTGCTTCCAGTACTCGGACGAGGAGGGCACCGCAGCACACGACTTCCCGGACAAGGTGCCGCAGAAGGTCATCGAGCGCCGGTGGCGGGAGATCATGGCCGTCCAGAAGCGCATCAACCGCGAGCAGAACCGCGCGTTGATCGGCCAGCGGCTGGAGGTGCTGGTGGAGGGACCGAGCCCCGAGTCGGAGCACCTCCTCGTCGGCCGCCACGAGGGCCAGGCGCCGGACATCGACGGGGTCGTCTACATCAACGACGGCTTCGGGTATCCCGGGGAATTCGTGACCGTCGAGGTCACCGAGGCCCACGACTACGACCTGGTGGGGCGGGTGGTGGACCGTCCCGAGCGGCGCCCGGCGACCGCGCGGGCTTGAGCCGCCCGGGAGCTCGCGGTCGCGGCGCGCTGAGCGGACCGGCCCTTGCTAGCGGGGCTCGCGCTCCTTCGAGGACGGCACCGGGGGCACGTCCTCGACCTGCCGGCAGGACGGTGCAGGGGTTCCCTTCGGGCGCACCAGCACGAGAGCCGGGCTCGCCAGGTCGACGACCATCCGCCGCGCTCCCCACGCCTCGGGACCGAGCACGCCAATGGACGGAGCCCGGGTCCAGTCGGTCCGGATGCGCACGGGCACGTCGCAGGCCTCCCAGCCCGGGGACATCTGCACCGCGCGAAGCACCGCCTCCGCCCCGAGGAGCCGGGCCTGGAAGCGGGCGAGCTCGGTGGTGCGCGCCGTGCCGAGGACGAAGGTCTGGATCACGGTGGCCGAGGTGCCGGCGAGCTGCACGGCGGCGAGCAGGTGGTCGGTGTCGGGGGCACGGGTGACGTCCACCTCGGCCCGCTCGAGGCTCGCCGGGAGATCGGGCGCGCCCCGGGCGACGAGGACGGTCCGGGCATCCAGATCCACGTCCAGCACCGAGCGTCCGAGGACGTCGACCCCCAGCCAGAGGATGCAGCTCGACTCGGGGATCACCGCCGCCCGGAACTGCGGGAGCGCCACCGTCCCCAGCATGACCCCGGTGAGTGGGATCTCCGGGACCGTCTCCCAGCCGCCCTGGAGCAGCGGCCGGCGCACCTGCACGTCGGTCGGCGGAGGAGCGGCGAGGCACCTGGCCGAGAGCAGCGAGCGCGGCTCCTCGATGGCGAGCCGGACCTCGACCGCCGTCGTGCCGAGCGTACCGTCCACGACGAGCCCCGGCCCGCCACGGAGGGCGAGCTTCACCGTGGGCCCGGAGCCGGCCGACCCTCCGTGGGCGCAGCCGAGCGCGAGGGCGAGGACGAGACTCCAGGGGGATGCCGGCGAGCGCCGCGCGTGGCGGCTCACCGCGCCGCGGTGGTGTCGATGATCTGCGTGCCCGGCGGAGGCGTGAGCTGGAAGGTCTCCTTCGGCAGCCCCACGTTCAGCTTGAGGCCCGAGAAGGTGATGGCGTTCCGGCTGCCGTCGGGATCGATGACGATGCTCCGGCGCACCTGGGCGGTCTTCGGGTCGATGTCCAGCTGGACCTCGCGGAAGCGAGCGTCGGGCTTCTTCGGCACCAGGGTGAGGAGCGTGCCCAGGCATTCCTTGCACTCCGTCCGCGAGATGTCGAACTCGTCCCCGAGCTTCCCCTTTCCCCACAGAAAGGTCACCGACGCCGAGAGCTGGCTGGTGGGGAGCGCGGACTTGGTCAGGGTCTGGGCCTCGGGGTCCAGCGCGTAGATCCGCTCGCCAGAGAGGACGAAGGTCCGCTTCGAGGGCGTGAGGTACTCCCAGCGCATCTTCGCAGGCTTCTGGAAGGCCACGGTCCCGGTCGAGACGACCGTGCGATGGAAGCTCTGGTAGTGGTACTCCTGCCGGAAGTCGGCGGTGAAGTCCTGGGTCCGCTCGTAGAAGGCCTGCATCCGGTCCACCAGCGACCTCACCTCGGGCGCCATGGGGCGATCGGCTGCGGTCGCGGGCGCGGCGGCGAGGACGAGGAGAAGCGGGAGCAGGGACATGGATCGTAGCCGTGCCATGCACCGGCTCGGACGTCCAGGGTCGAGCACCGATTCAGCGAGGTGGAGACCAGCGGCGGAGGCCGGCGCGAAATGGGCTGAGCCGCCCGGCGGGCCACCGGCTGTGTCGGCGCGGGGCCCCGTCTCGTGGCAAGATGCAATGATGTTGTCCTCCTCCGGGCAGGGGCCCGACGGCTCGGCGCAGGCTGCGCTCCGCATCGTGCTCGAGGGCACGGCGAGCGAGATCGGCGAGGGCTTCTTCCGCGCGCTGGTGGAGAACCTCGCCCGGGCGCTCGACACGCGCGGGGCGTGGGTGACCGAGTTCGATCCGCGCGCCCGCCGCCTCCGGGCGCTCGCCTTCCGCCTGGACGGCCAGTGGGTGGAGGGGTTCGAGCAGCCCGTGGACGGAACTCCGTGCCAGGTGGTCGTCGAGAACCGGCGCCTGGTGCACTTCCCCGACCGGGTGCTCGAGCTGTTCCCCAACGACCCGGACGTCCGGCGGATGGGGGCGGTGAGCTACCTGGGCGTCCCGCTCCGCGACCTGGACGGGACGGTCCTCGGCCACCTCGCGGTGATGGACAGCAAGCCGATGCCCGAGAATCCGGTGCAGCTGGCGCTGTTCGAGATCTTCGCCGGACGGGCCGCCGCCGAGCTGCGCCGGCTCCGCGCCGAGGCCGAGGTCCGGGCGCAGGAGGCACGGCTCGGGCGGCTGGTGGAGAGCACCATGGACGGGATCGTCCAGCTCGACGGCGAGCTCCGGGTCACCCGGATGAACCCCGCCGCCGAGCGGACCTTCGAGATCCCCGCCGAGCATGCCCAGGGCCTTCCGCTGGACCGCCTGGTGAGCCCCGAGGACGTGGCGAAGGTCGCCGGCCTCTGTCGCGAGCTCCAGGGGCGCCCACCGGCCGAGCGGAGCGCCTGGGTGCAGGGCGGGTTCGGCGGCCTGACCGCGGGCGGGCGCACCTTCCCCGCCGAGGCGACGCTCTCCGCGTTCGAGCTGGACGGGAAGCATCACTTCACCCTCATCCTCCGGAACATCGACGAGCGCCTGGAGGCCGAGCGGCGCATCCGCACCCTCACCGACGAGACCGAGTACCTGCGCGGCGAGCTCCGCGACCTCGGCCGCTCGGGGGACATTCTCGGGCGGAGCCCGGCGCTCCTCCACCTCCTGGCCGAGGTGCGCCAGGTGGCGCCCACCGACACCACGGTCCTCGTCCTCGGCGAGACCGGGACCGGCAAGGAGCTGGTCGCCCGTGCCCTGCACCAGGGCAGCCCGCGGCGCGAGCGGCCGCTGGTGAAGGTGAACTGCGCGGCCATCCCCGCGGCGCTGATCGAGAGCGAGTTCTTCGGGCACGAGCGCGGGGCATTCACCGGCGCCACCAGCCGGCGCGACGGTCGGTTCACCCTGGCCGACCGGGGCACCATCTTCCTCGACGAGGTGGGCGAGCTCCCCCCCGAGCTGCAGGGCAAGCTCCTCCGGGTCCTCCAGGAGGGTGAGTTCGAGCCGGTGGGGAGCTCGCGCACGCGCACGGTCGACGTGCGGGTGATCGCCGCCACGAACCGCGATCTGGAGAAGGCCGTGCACGCGGGGAAGTTCCGCGAGGACCTCTTCTACCGGCTGAGCGTGTTTCCGCTCACCCTGCCGCCGCTCCGCGACCGCGGCGACGACGTGGTGCTCCTCGCCCAGGAGTTCGCCCGGCAGTTCGCGGCTCGCCTCGGGCGGCGCCTCGCACCGATCGGTCCGGCCGAGGCCGCCCGCCTCCGCGCCTATCCCTGGCCGGGCAACGTCCGGGAGCTGCAGAACGTCATCGAGCGCGCGGTGATCACCTCCCGCGGAGGCAGGCTGAACCTGGAGCGTGCCCTGCCCGCCACCGGCGTCGACGACGAGCACGCCAGGCCCGCGCCGGAGCGCACCGGCAACGCGGTCCTCACCGCGCACGAGCTGGCCCGCCTGGAGCGCGAGAACCTCCGGCGCGCGCTCGAGGCGACCGGCTGGCAGATCGCGGGCGAGTCGGGCGCGGCGCGGCTCCTCGGGCTCGCTCCCTCGACGCTGGCCTCGCGGATGAAGGCGCTGCGGCTCCGCCGCCATCGCTGATCCTCCCCGCGGCGGCGGCCCCTCGTTGCGCCGCGGGCAACAGCCCGCCGCGAGATCTCGGGAAGTCGCGAGATCTCGCGACCGACCCCGCACGGCGACCCTCGGGGAGACGGGGGGTTATGCCCGCGCCGGACCGGCACGTGGCCTGCTTTCCCGGGCGTCACGCCGGCGCTCCTGCCGGCCCCAACGACGAACAAGGACCTGGCATGCAGACCGAAGCACATACCCTCCTCGAGTCGACGACCGATCGCCGCTACGCCCGCTGCCTGGAGAACTCCCGGCGGATCCGCTGGGACGTCGACAAGGACGTCTTCCGCGGGCGGGACTTCGACTTCTCCGGACACTTCCTGCCCGACGGGCTGTCGATGGTCGGCAAGCTCGACTTCCTGAGCGACGGCGACGCCCGCCTCCTGAGCCAGATCCAGGGCCGCACCTACGCCAACGTCTTCGGCCTGGTGGAGCGCTTCATCAACGCCAAGGTCCTCGAGCTCTCGCGGGACCACTGGCTCGGCGATCAGATCGCGCTGGAGGCGCTGGTGAGCTTCAGCCAGGAAGAGCTGAAGCACCAGGAGATGTTCCGGCGCATCGAGCGGATGATCGCCGCCCGGATGCCCGCGGGCTACACGTTCGTTCCCCGTCCGGACGAGGTCGCCTCGGTGGTGCTCGGCAAGTCGACCTGGGCGGTGCTCGCCCTCACCTGCCACATCGAGCTCTTCGTCCAGGCCCACTACCTCGAGTCGATCCAGCCGGACTCGGGCGTCTCGCCGCTCTTCAAGGACGTCTTCCTCTACCACTGGAAGGACGAGTCGCAGCACGCCATCCTCGACGAGCTGGAGTGGACCCGGGCCGACCGCGCACTCACCGCGAAGGAGCGCGATCAGGCGGTGGACGACTTCATCGCCCTGGTCGGCGCCGTGGACGGCATCCTCCAGGCTCAGTCGGCGGCCGACGTGGCCTACTTCCGGGCCATCGCCGCAGGGCCATTCGCCCCCGAGCAGGTGAAGGCGCTCGAGCAGGGCGTGCTCCGCGCCTACCGCTGGCAGTACATCGTCTCCGGGGCGCAGCACCCGCGCTTCCTCAAGCTGCTCACCGGGATGATCACCCCCGCCCAGGTCGACCGCGTGACCCGGGCCCTCGCTCCCATCGTCGGGTGAGCGCGGGGGAGACCTCCACCAGGTCCATGCCCACCAGCCGCACCCCGGCGACGCCTCGCAGGAGCTGGAGCGCCTCCCGGGCGGTGAGCCTTCCGGGAACCGGCGTTCCGGTCCCGGGGGCGTGGGCCGGGTCGACGCCGTCCACTTCACCGGCTCACTTCCCGAAGAGCCTCCTCCGCTGCTTCACGCTGAGGGCGTAGAAGCGATCCCGGAGCGTGCGGGCCTCCGCCTCCGGGAGATCGCCCGCGTCCTGTCCGCGGTCGAGCCGCCAGCCGATGGCCCGGGAGAGCGTGGCGGCCACCGCCGCGGAGACGTTGAGGCTGCGGGTGAAGCCCCGCATGGGGATCCAGAACGCCTCGTCCGCCGCGGCGAGCGCGTCCGGGGTGACGCCGGTGCGCTCGTTCCCGAAGACCAGCGCCAGCGGCTGGCCGAAGTCGAGCTCGAACACGCTCCGCGCATCCGCGCGCACCGCCGAGACGCAGATGCGGTATCCGGCGGCGCGGAGGGCGCGGGCGCAGCCAGCGAAGCTGCGGTGGCGATGCACGTCCAGCCACTTGTCGCAACCCTGGGTCACCTTGTCGTGGGGAGCGAAAGGGACGTCCGGGTTCTCCACCACGTGGACGTCCTGGAGGCCGAACGCCTCGCAGCTGCGGAGGACCGCCGCCATGTTGAAGGTGTCCTCGAGCTGATCGAGCACCACCGTCAGCGTGCGGAGCCTGCGTCCGACCACCGCGTCCACCTTCTCTCGCCGCGGTGCGAGGAGGAGCGCGTCCGCCGCCGGGGCGGGGCGGGAGGTCGGCGGAGCAGCGCGCTTCATCGACGTCCCTTCCGCGGCGGGGAGCGGCGCGAACGCACCGTCGCCGTCTTCGCGGCCCGCGAGCCGGTCTTCTTCGGACCGGAGCGCCGGGGCTTCCGGGGCTTCGCGGCCGGGGCCGCCGTCCGCTCCGCCGCGGCGAGCGTCGCGGACCCCGCCGCCCGGGGCCGGCGGCGGGGACGGGCGGAGCGCTCCAGCGCGGGTAGCACTCCAACCGAGAGCACCTGGGCCACCGCGTCCAGCAGCGGCCCCAGCCCCTCGCCCGTCGCCGCCGAGATGGGGAAGACCGGCACGCCCCGCGCGGCCATCGCGGCCTGGAATGCCGCGAGCTGCGCCCGGGCATCGGGCAGGTCGACCTTGTTCGCGGCGACGATCTGCGGCTTGGCGGCGAGCTTCGGGCTGTACCGCGCCAGCTCCCGGTCGAGCACCTCCAGGTCGCGCAGCGGAGCGCGGTCGTCTCCGGCGGCGGCGAGGTCTACCAGGTGGACCAGCACCCGGCAGCGCTCGACGTGGCGCAGGAACTGGTGACCGAGCCCGGCCCCCTCGGCCGCTCCCTCGATGAGCCCCGGGATGTCGGCCATCACGAAGGAGACGCCGTCCTTGTAGGGGACCACCCCGAGGTTGGGGACCAGGGTGGTGAAGGGGTAGTCCGCCACCTTGGGCCGCGCGCGCGACACCCGGGAGATGAGCGTGCTCTTGCCGGCGTTGGGGAAGCCGACGAGGCCCACGTCGGCGAGCAGCTTCAGCTCCAGCACGAGGCGCCGCTCCTCCCCGGGCTTTCCGTCCTGGGCGAAGCGGGGGGTCTGGCGGGTGGAGGTGGCGAAGTTCATGTTGCCGAGGCCTCCCCGCCCACCGCGGGCCACGACCGCTCGGGCCCCCGGCGCCGCGAGGTCGGCGAGCAGCTCACCCGAGCCCTGATCGCGGATGAGCGTGCCCACCGGAACCCGCAGGATCAGGTCCTCGGCCGAGGCTCCGTTCATGTCGCTGCCCATCCCGTGCTGGCCGCTCCTCGCCCGGTGGTGCTGCTGGTAGCGGTAGTCGAGGAGGGTGGTCAGGCCCGGGTCGGCCTCGAAGACGACCGAGCCACCGCTGCCGCCGTCACCGCCGGACGGTCCACCGCGCTCGACGAACTTCTCCCTTCGGAAGGCCACGGCGCCGTTTCCGCCATCGCCGGCCTTCACTTGGATCGAGACCTGATCGACGAACTTCACCGCGGGGCCTCTCCCTGATGATCGAAGCGGGCCGGCGCTCCCCCGTCCGAGGGTGCACGGCCCGCTCGTGATGCTCCGGCCTGCCGGGGAGCGCGATCAGGCGCTGGCGGGCGCCTGCGGATAGACCGAGACCTTCTTCCGGTCCTTGCCCATCCGCTCGTACTTCACCACGCCGTCCACCGTCGCGTAGAGCGTGTAGTCGCGTCCGAGGCGGACGTTCGAGCCCGGATGGATGACGGTGCCGAGCTGGCGCACGAGGATGCTGCCGGCGTGGACGTTCTCCCCGCCGTAGACCTTCACCCCGCGCCGCT
>Ga0335077_10011912_pt1 | contig 10865 bp, 12 predicted proteins | sample Lox_Sample_31_FD_207151 | JGI IMG/M metagenome (GOLD analysis project Ga0335077, IMG submission 207151) | Soil microbial communities from Loxahatchee National Wildlife Refuge, Florida, United States - Lox_Sample_3.1 | ecosystem: Environmental > Terrestrial > Soil > Wetlands | place: USA...
GGTCTATTCGCGCCTCCTTCGTTCAACGTCGGCGGAAAACAATATGTGGGAGCGGTGTTTTCCGACTACCGGACCTTCGCGTTGCCAACCGGCGCGGTCTCCGGCATTACCTCCCGTCCCGCCAAACCTGGCGACACCATCATCCTTTACGGCGTGGGATTCGGCGCCGTGGCGCCGGCGATTCCTTCCGGCCAGCTAGTGGGGCAACAGAACTCCCTCGTCGCGCCCGTTCAATTCTCTATCGGGCAGACTCCGGCAACCGCGAATTATTACGGACTCGCGCCGGGTCAAGTTGGGCTCTATCAGTTCAACCTGGTGGTGCCCACCGTGCCCGCCAACAACGCAACGCCGTTGACCTTCACTCTGGGGGGGGCAGGCGGTACGCAGACCGTATATATCGCCGTAGGCAATTGAGCCGGGCTACTCGCTCTTAATGCCCACCGCGATAATCGACGTGGGCGGCCACGGCAGCAATTGATCGATGCGCCGCCACAGCCACACGAACCGGTCGAAGACGTTCAACTGGAACCGGCTCAGGTTGGTCCGCTTCAACAGCCGCCCGGTCACGTACCAGGCCGGGCGCGAGATGCGGTTGAATTCCAGTATGCGCTCCACGCGGAATCCGGTCTTCTCCATTTTGGACTTGAGTTCCTCGTGCGAGTAACGGCGGAAGTGGCCAAGGGCCGTGTCCAGCGTGCCGAAGATCTCCTGGCCGTGCGGCACCAGAATAATCGCTCGCCCGCCGGGCATCAACGCGCTGTGGATGTTGCGCAGCCCCGCCAGATCGTCTTCCACGTGCTCCAGCACGTTCAGGCAAACCACGGTATCGACCGTTCCGGCCAGTGACTCGAAGTCTTTCGGATTGGCCAAATCGCAATAGCGGACTTCCAGGCTGGGACGATGAGGAAACCGCGTGTGCAAACGCGCCAGGTGTTCCGCGTCGATATCGGCCGCAATGTAACGCCGCTTCCTTGGAATCAGCGTACGGGTCAGGTTGCCGATGCCGGCCCCGACTTCCAGCACCCGCACGCCCACGTACGGTCGAATCGTCTCAGCCATCCAGTTATTGAATTGCTCCGCCCCGGCCAGCGCGTCGAGAATATCCGGCCCCGATCCCTTGTAGATATCTCGCGTGAACGCGTAGCGTAGGATGATATACACTGCTTCGAAGGCGTCTTTCAGGCCGATCTTTTTGCCTTCTTCGTACGTCCGGCCGTGATATGCGATCGGTGTCTCATAGACCCGCACCTGCCGCTTGGCAAGCTTGATCGTAAGCTCCGGCTCGAGGCCAAAGCGGTCGCTGCGAATCGGAATCGTCTGCACCAGCGATGTGCGGAAGGCTTTATAACACGTCTCCATGTCCGTCAGGTTCAAGTCCGCCACGATGTTACACAACAGAGTCAAAATCTGATTGGCCACCGAGTGCCAGAAATAGAGCACGCGGCGCTCGCCCGAAATCATGAAGCGCGAACCGAAGACTGCGTCGGCCTTTCCATCCAGGAGCGGTTGCAGAATCTTAGCGTATTCCCGTGGATCGTATTCCAAGTCTGCGTCTTGAATGATGGAAAACTCGCCCGTGGCGTTCTCGATGGCTGTGCGGATCGCGGCGCCTTTACCCTGATTGCGCGGCTGCCTGATCAGCCGCACCAGGGCCGGATGCGCCGCGGCGATCTCTTCCACGATCTCTGCCGAGCCGTCCCTCGAGCCGTCGTCCACCACGATGATTTCGCGTTCCAGTCCCTCCGGCAAGGGAGCCGCCAGTACCTGTCCCAACAGCGTGCCTACAAACTCTTCCTCGTTATAAAGGGGTATCAGAATGGATACTTTGCGGCTGGCCATGGCGGCGAGAATCTCCATTGTACAGTAGCGTTACAATGGACCCCCCCATCCAGCTAGTCAAAAAATCAGTGGCTCGTGTCTGGGCCTCCGGCACGCAGGTAGGTGATGATTTGCCACCGTCGAGGCTCTGGCAGATGCGCAAACGAGGGCATGCCTTGGCGCAGGGCCCCGTTGCGCAGAATCCAGTACAGTGTGCCGGCCGGCGTCTTGTAGATCTCCGGCCGGTTTAAGGGCGGCGCTTTTCCGCGGCCTTCCCGGTTCGCGCCGTGGCAGGCGGAGCACTCGCGGGCGTAAAGTTTGGCGCCCGCCCGCCGCGCACCGGCGTCACCTTCGAACGGGTTCGGCACGCGCGCCGCTTCCTCCCGCGCCCGCTGCAGCAGAGTGGCCGGTATAGCCGCACCAGCCGCAATCGCCAGGCACACCACGATCCTGGCTGCGACCGTCACTGGCGTCCCCCAGCGAACAACCGGCGCGCGGATGGAAAGAACTGCGCGATCTCGTACGATATACCTAGCCGAAGCAGGAAATGGCAGCTCGAGCCGGTCAGGCCAAACCCGGGCGACACGCGCAAGGTGGTGCCGCCGGCCAGGGTCCAGGCTAAGGTTGGCGCCAGGTAGTGCGACGTGCCCGCCAATCCGAATTGCCGGTTCGTCCCCAGCCCGCCGTAAATCTCCAAGCCAACCTGGAAATTCTCGGGACAGAGATTGCATCGCTCCGGCCTCGCTGCCCACGCCAGCGGACGGCTGATGCCCGCGGCGTAGCCGAACTCGAAAGGTGCGTGCCGCACGTTTTTCTCGGCGATAAAGTTCTCGGCGATCGTCCAGCCCTTCAGATAACTGCTCAAGATCAGCTTGGCTTCGATCTCCCGTTGCTTCTCGCGGCGGGCCTCCGCGTTCGGAGCAATCAGGTCGTCCACGCCGTCGTGATTCACTACCTCCAGAAGGCTCTTGTCTGCCCCGTTGGTATTCTCGAATTCGACGTACAGCACCGGATTAATCCAGTGCTCGCGCGGTAACACGCGGAAACGGTTTTCCCAGCGATAGCCGGTAAAGATGGTGCTGTCGCCGGCCGTGCTTTGGCCATCGAGATAAACCTCCGTCGTCCACCAGCCACGGAGACCGTATTCGAATTCTGCCACGCCCCCCAGAAAGCTGTTTCCGCCGGCCGGTTGCGCCAACACCGACTTGGTGGCCAGTTCCAAGTTGCCGGGTTCCTCCATCTGGTGCGTGTAGGTGATGAAGAACGGACCTTCGCCGGCCAGGCAGGCGCGGCACAGCAGGAGGCCCACAATTGAAATACTGCAAATCAGTTGCAACAAGAACGCCAGTTTATCTTTTTCTTGAACAGATGGTCAATCGTTATCAGCAACTGGGTTGCAATTAGGATTGAACGGCGGAATAGCGGACGCGAGCGGTCTTGGTCGTCTCGCCCGGTAAGATAATGGCAGGCGTGAGACTCGCCGTGCTTCTCCTGCCGTTCGCCGCGGCGCTAGCCCAAGATGCCGTGACGGTGAGCGTAGATGCCGCTGCATCCGCCGGAGCCTTGGCGCCCGTGTGGGCCTTCTTCGGCTATGACGAGCCCAACTACACCTACATGCCAAACGGCCGCAAATTACTTGAAGAACTGGCCGCGCTTGCTCCCACGCCTGTTTATATTCGGGCCCACAACCTGCTCACCACCGGCGACGGCACACCCGCGCTCAAATGGGGATCGACCAATGTCTTCACCAGGGACAGTGCGGGAAGGCCCTTGTATGACTGGGCCATTATGGACCGCATCTTCGACACCTGGCACGCCGCCGGGCTGAAGCCGCTGGTTGAAATCGGATTCATGCCTGAGGCCCTTTCCACGCACCCACAACCGTACCGGCACAATTGGCCGCAAGGCCCCCTGGCGACGGGCTGGGCGTATCCGCCAAACGATTATCACGAATGGGTCGAACTCGTGTATCACTGGGTGCGGCACGAGGTGGAACGATTTGGCGAAACCGAAGTGGCCTCCTGGTATTGGGAGGTATGGAACGAGCCCAACATCTCGTATTGGCAAGGCACGCCCGAGGAGTATTACAAGCTCTACGATTTCGCCGCTGATGCCGTGAAACGGGCGTTGCCGGCGGCCCGCATTGGCGGCCCGCACTCGACCGGTCCAGCCGACGAAAAAGCCGCCGGGTTCCTCCGTGGTTTCCTCCAGCACTGTCTGCACGGTGTCAACTATGCCACAACAAAGCCGGGAGCGCCCCTCGACTACATCAGTTTCCACGCCAAGGGTATCCCGCAAATAGCCGATGGCCACATCCGCATGGGAATCCGCCAGCATTTGGCGAACGTGGCGCGTGGCTTCGAAATTGTAACGTCGTTCCCCGAGTTGCGCGCCAAGCCGGTGATCATCGGCGAGTCCGACCCCGAAGGTTGCGCGGCTTGCTCAGCGCGCGCCAATCCGCAGAACGCCTATCGCAACGGCGCGTTATATCCTTGCTACACCGCGGCCGTGCTGCACGGCATTCTGGAACTTTCGCGAACCCGCGGCGTGAATCTCGCGGGTGTGGTCACCTGGGCTTTCGAGTTCGAGGACCAGCCATGGTTCGAAGGCTTCCGCTCGCTGGCGACCAACGGAGTAGACAAGCCTGTCCTGAACCTCTTCCGCATGCTGGGCTTCATGTCAGGGCAACGGGTGGAGGCGCGCAGCAGCGGTGCGCTGGACATGGAAGCCATGCTCGAAAGGGGCGTGCGCGGGCGGCCGGATATCGGCGCCATGGCCACCCGCGCGGAGCGTGAAGTCTCCGTGCTGCTATGGAACTACCACGATGATGACTTGCCCGCGCCGGATGCTGACATAGACCTCGTTGTGCGTAGCCTCCCGCCAGGACGCACTGAAGTGCGCCACTATCGCATTGACCAGACGCATAGCAATGCCTATTCACAGTGGAAGCGGATGGGTTCGCCTGCCAGTCCCGCGGCGGAACAGATTTCCCAACTCGAACGCGCGGGCCAACTGGAAATATTGACCTCGCCCCGGTGGCTGGCCGTTGCCGGCGCGGCAGAGCTGCGCTTTCCTCTGCCTCGCCAGGCGGTTTCGCTAATCCAGTTCGATTGGTGAGGCGATTCCAGGCGAAACGTCGCTCTACAGGTTGAGAGGCCAAAGCGGCCCGCACTCAGACGACAAGGAGACTCACCATGACGACTATGACACCTATCGGCAAGTATCCTCACATCGTGATCAAGTACGATGAAGGGGCCGATCCCACTTTCGGGCTCACCGCAACGGATGCTCTGAAAGTCATCGATGCCGGCCCGATCGGCTCCCGAATGCTGGCGGATATCCAGAATGCGCCCATCAACGTCATCGGGGGATACAAGGTTTGCATCATGCGATACAAAGGCACCGGACCGGGAGGCGATAACGATGGATCGTCCAAAACCGATCCCTGCGCCCACGCCAATTCGGTCTTTCAGAGCGAAGACAACGGCGTGCCCGGCGTCGGGAGCGCCTCAGTGGTACGTTGGATCTCCACCCAATGGACCACGCCCGACGGCCAGCGGCCACCCTACATCGGCTTGGCCCATGAGCTGGTGCATGCCTGGAACAATGCGCTGGGAACCTCGGTCTATGACCCGTCCAAGAACGAAAAGATCGTCACTGGGCTCCTTTCCGCCGGCAACGCAGCGGTGACCGAAAACGCGATCCGTGCGGAGCACAACATTCCGTTGCGGACTTCCTACAGCGGGATTTAGGCCGCCGCCTAGCGCTTCACCGTCACCGAAGCCGGCTGCAGGGCGTAGCCATCGTCCTGCGCCGCCTTCACCGCCAGCGAGACCAGTTGGGCGTCGTCCGCGCCGCGGTCCCCCGCTTCCTCCAGATGGTACTTGATAACTTCGGCTCCCACGTGCAGGTGTGCGTTCCAGCCCTTGTGCTTGCGGTCGCGTTCCTCCCATACCACTTCCGCGCTCTGCGCGGGCGCGAGTTGTGCGCCGGTCATTGGATCACCTCCCGACAGTCCGAAAAGTATCAAACTGGAGAGAGTGAGTCAATCCCCGGCCATGCGCTTTCTGGATTCCAGCGACCGTTCACTGCTGGTGGTCTTCGGTGATGAGATTTCGCCCGAAGCCCATTGCGACGTGCTGCGGCTGACTCGCGCACTGCGATCCGCACCCGGTGTCGTGAACGTTCACCCGGCCTACGCTTCGGTTCTGATTGACTTCGATCCCCTGGTCGACAGCCATCGCGAGATGCAGCGTGCGGTCGCGGCGCTCTACGAGCAGGCGGCCGCATGGCCTTTGCCTGAACCGCGCGCCGTGGAGATACCGGTGCGCTACGGCGGCGAATACGGGCCGGATCTGGAAGCGGTTGCCGGATTGTGCGGCATGACGGCGGAGCAGGTGATTACCATTCACTCCAGCGCCGACTACCTGGTCTATTTTCTCGGCTTCTCTCCCGGTTTTCCGTACTTGGGCGGAATGCCGGAAGCCATCGCCACGCCGCGCCTGGAAACACCACGCCGCCGCGTGCCGACGGGCAGTGTGGCCATCGGCGGGCGGCAAACCGGCGTGTATCCGGTAGCCTCGCCAGGTGGATGGCGTATCATCGGCCGCACGCCCTTGCCACTCTTTCAGCCGGACGCTTCCCCCCCCGTGTTACTCGAAATGGGCGATCATGTAAGGTTCGTGCCATTGGTTTGGAGCGGCGTCTGAACCATATTCGGGTGATCGCGCCAGGGCTTCTGACCACTGTCCAGGACTTAGGCCGTCCTGGGTATGCGCACTGGGGAATCTCGGCCTCGGGTGCGGCCGACGCGCTCTCGCTGCGCGCCGGCAACCTGCTCGTAGGAAACCCGGAGGGCACGGCAGGGCTTGAGATAACTCTACTGGGCGGCACGCTTGAGTTCGAATCCGCTGCCCTGGTCGCGTTCACCGGCGCGGATTTCGATGCCGGCATCCCCATGTGGCAAGCGGTAGAGGTGAAGCCTGGCCAGCCGGTACGCTGCGGACCGGCGCGCTCGGGCGCCCGCGGCTATCTGTGCGTGGCTGGCGGCATTACGGTGCCGCTCGTTCTCGGCAGTGCTTCCACCCACCTTGTCACCGGCCTGGGCGGATGGCATGGGCGCGCCTTGAAGAGAGGAGATGTTCTGCCCCTCGGCGACCCGCCGGGCGTCGCAAGACCCCGCCGCGAGACAGCGCCGCCTCCTGCCGCCACCGCCGAACTTCGCGTGACCGCATCCGGTGACGCCGGCATTCTCTGCCGCGCAACGTGGCACGTGAAAGAAGACTCCGACCGCATGGGCCTGCGCCTCCGCGGGCCGGTCCTTGAGCGTGAGACGAGCCACATGCTCACCGAGGGCGTGCCTCTGGGCGCCGTGCAGGCTCCGCCGGACGGCCAGCCCATCATTTTGTTCGTCGAGCACCAGACCACGGGCGGCTATCCCAAAATATCCAACGTGATCTCGGCTGATTTTCACGCTCTGGGACAGTTGCGCCCGCGTGCCGAGGTCGCGTTCGAGCACGTGTCGATGGACACGGCGCTGGCGCTGCTGCGGGCGCAGGAGGACTGGCTGCACCGCTTGGTGTAGTTCGAAATCGAGGGCAAAGCTAATCATGACGGTCGACTTGAATTGCGATGTGGGAGAACTGGGCGATACCGCGCTCGAAGAGGCTCTGTTCGCGCTTATCACCTCGGCCAATGTGGCGTGCGGCGGGCATGCGGGGGACGCCACAAGCATGCGGCGGACCGTGGACCTGGCGCGCCGCCACGGCGTAAAGGTAGGCGCGCATCCGGGCTATCCCGATCGCGCCAACTTCGGGCGTGTGGAAATGAAGTTGTCCGAAGAAGACATCGCGCAAACGGTTCACGATCAGATCCGTGCCCTGGCGGAGATTGCAGGCGCCCTGACGCACGTGAAGCCGCATGGCGCCCTCTATAACGTGGCGGCAAAGGACCCGGACGTGGCGCGAGCCATCGGGGAGGGAGCGGCGCGCTTCGACCGGCATGTGCTGTTGGTGGGTCTTGCCGGATCTCTAATGCTCGACGTCTGGCGCGACATGGGCTTCGCTACCCTTGCCGAAGGCTTTGCCGACCGGCGATACGAGCCGGACGGCTCACTCCGCTCGCGGAAGTTCCCGGACGCCTTAATTACCGATCCCGCCCAAGCCGCCGGGCAAGCCCTTCGCCTGGCGCGTGAAGGCCGGGTGCAGACCATCTGCGTGCACAGCGACACTCCCGGTTCGGTGCGTATTGCGGCGGCCGCCGCCCAGGCTTTGCGGGAGGGTGGGCTGCTCTGAACTCGCGGCGCACTGATAAGCGATAAACAGGTCTATATATACCGCAGCGCGTTAGAATAGGAAGCGACGGGAGGCCAACGTGAGAACCGCCCTCGCTTACTCGAGCCGCATCACGCTCGGCATTGTATTGTCGCTTGTCGCGGCCACGCTTCCGCTGATGGCGGACGTGTCTTACGAACAAACCGTCCGATATGGGACTCTGCACGCGTCGGTGATCGTGCAGTCGCGCGTGCCGCTCCTCGATCCTCCGGTATTCGATATTCCAGTTACCCTTTACGCTCCTCCTCTGGATGATTCCCGCCCGGTGGTCTCCAGAATTCTATTATCGGGAGACCGGCTCATCCGCATCGGCAAAGACCAATCGGCAATCTTCGACCTGAATGCTCGCACCGTTACGGTCGCGAACCCAAAGACCCACAATTACAGCATCGAGACCTTCGACGATGTTCGGCAGCGCTTCCATTCCCTTTTCGACCACTGGACTGCCTTTATAACCGATAAATACACCTGCGCAGTCCAAAAGACCGGGCAAACCACCCAGATCGAGGGTCAAACCGCCGAAGAGTACCGCATCATCGGTATCATGGTCACCGGCAGGCACCGGGTCCAGGGCAGTTCCGTCTACTGGATGGTTCCCAAACCCCCTTCAGACGAGCTCGCCGCCTTCCGTCTTAGGTGGTCTCGCGAATTAGGCCTCCCGTTCCCCGGGATGCCTGCCACTCCCGCGATCGGCGATATCTCCGTTTTTGGCGCAATGGCTAGCGCGGCATCGAAGCTGGGCGGTTCCCCGATTCATTTTGTCGTGGAATCCCGGCCGCTTCCAGGCGCCGAAAGGATCGCGCAGATTGAACCGATCAGTCCGGTCGATCCGCTGGGGATCAGGGTCACCGACACCGCGTTCTCTGGCTTCAACACCGCCGCCGTCGATCCGTCGGTGTTTAGCGTGCCGGCCGCCTGCAAAAAGACTAAGACCTTGCGCTACATGCCCGATTGAGCATTGCGGCATCGTGTATACTGGCCGGTTGTATGTTTCGACACGCAGCCGCCGTCACCGCCCTCGGAACCCTCTGCGTCGTCGTGGAAACCCAGCGCCCGCTGCCGGTTGCCGGCCAGGAACCCGCCAGTCCGCGCTCCAGCATCTACGGTCTATACGGGCAAGCCAGCGCCGGACACGATTCCATCCGGGTCACGAAGAAGAGTGATGGCAAGATTGCGGTGTCCATCAAGCTCTACTACGCAAACGGGCATACCTGTCGCTTGAGCCAGGACGGCGAGTGGCATGACGATCACGTCGCCATCCTTGCCGAGGGGCTCGATGAAAAGCGCCCTTGCCGCCTCAACGCCTTCTTCGACAAGGATCACATCCTCCTGAAAGACGAAGGGTTCCAGTGTGCCGCGGTCTACTGCGGAACCCGGGGCCGGTTCGATGGTGTCAGTCTGTCAAAATTCAATCCCAAACCTAAGTGAGGCCACAGATGTTCGACTCCGTTCAATCCGTATTCATCACCTTTAACACCCGTTTCGAAGGCGCCGTGCCCTACATGTATCTCGACGTCAAGGGGCTTGTCACGATCGGAGTCGGCAACCTGATCGACCCTGTACAAGTGGCTCAAGCGCTGCCTTTTCGATTTAAGAACAGACCGGACATTGCGTCTCCCGGCTCCCCGGCCACGCCGCAACAGATCGCCGCCGAGTGGCACAGACTGAAGAACGATGCGAGCCTCGCGCGCCGGGGCCACTTAGCCTGCGAGCCGATTACTCAATTGGAACTCAGCGACGATGCGATCAACTCTTTGATACTCGGCAAGCTCACTGACAATCAGAACTTCTTGAAGCGCCAGCAATGGTTCCAGGCTTTTGAAACATGGCCCGCCGACGCCCAGCTAGGTTTGCTGAGCATGGCTTGGGCCATGGGACCCGCCGGCCCGGGAGGCTTCCCTCACTTTCGCGCGGCTTGCCAAAAACTGGATTTCAAGACGGCAGCAAACGAGTGCAAGATGGACGAAACAGGTAATCCAGGTGTCGTTCCGCGAAACCAGGCTAACTTTACCCTGTTTGCAAATGCGGCTGTCGTCCTTGCAGGCGAGGCGCAGGGCACGTTCCAGCGCGCGACGCTGTTCTATCCGCAAGCACTGTCCGCCGCCCAGGCCTAGCGCGCCACAACTACTTGTGGCAGTGCACATCCCAGCCCAGGTAACGCGACCCGGCTTCGTGAATCATGCCCGCCACTGTCGAGAAGTTACCGGCCACGTGATGCTCAAAGCCGTTCTCGCAGATATACCGCAGCAGCTTCTGTAAGTTCGGAATGTGCACCACGCCGTAACCGCCAAAGGTCTCCAGCGGATCGTTAGTGAAAGTCCCTTCGCCGACATACGATGACAGCTTGCCGGTGCGGTCATTTGTCGACACGCGGCAAAAACTCATCGGCCCGGCCTTGACGCGGCCCACGCACGTGCCGAACGTATTCGCCTTGCCCACCGTACCAGCTATGATCTCCTGGAAGTCCATTCGCACGTCCTGGAAGAAGTGTTTCGGCAAGTTGCTGCAGTGGAAACACACCGCCTTATCCGGATCATCCCCGTAGTTGTTGTTCCAATCGAGCAGCGCGCTCGGCGTGCCGGAAGCCAGTTGCAGCGCGTACATCCCCACCACCCCGCAGATGTCCACCTCGCAGGCGCTCGGCAGCAGGTCGTTGCTCATCATGCTCATCACGGTACAGGGCACCACGCCGAAGTACTCTTCGAGGGCCGTCCA
>Ga0335077_10011913_pt1 | contig 10864 bp, 7 predicted proteins | sample Lox_Sample_31_FD_207151 | JGI IMG/M metagenome (GOLD analysis project Ga0335077, IMG submission 207151) | Soil microbial communities from Loxahatchee National Wildlife Refuge, Florida, United States - Lox_Sample_3.1 | ecosystem: Environmental > Terrestrial > Soil > Wetlands | place: USA: Florida...
TTTTCCTTGTTGCAAAGATTTTTTGACCGTGGTTAAAAAGCCTTCAGCTACCATATCCATATCGAGCCCTGCGCGCAGAGCGAGCGCAGAAACGGTTTGCAGGTCGCCCATACCATGAGCTATCATTTCACTCACTGCAGTATAATCAGAAACAACAAATCCTTTAAAACCCCATTGTTTGCGAAGAAGATCAGTCAGCAGCCATTTATTGCCTGTAGCCGGAATACCATCAATTTCATTAAAAGAACTCATCACACTTCCGACACCAGCATCCACAGCAGCTTTATACGGAGGAAGATAATATTGATACATTTTAATCCGGCTCATATCGACTGTATTATAATCTCTACCCCCTTCGGCTGCACCATACAAAGCAAAATGCTTTACACAGGCCATCACTGTATTTTCTTTTGAAAGATCATTTCCCTGGTAACCTTTCACCATCGCCCTGGCCACCAGTGAACCGAGGTAAGGATCTTCTCCTGCACCTTCGGCAATCCTTCCCCAGCGCGGATCTCGGGCGATATCAACCATCGGTGAAAATGCCCAGTCGAGCCCGTCAGCGCTGGCTTCCGTGGCTGCAATGCGTGCACTTTTTTCGATCAATACAGTATCCCAGGAGCAGGATAATCCCAGCGGAATAGGAAAAATTGTTTTATGTCCATGAATGACATCCAGACCAAAAATGAGTGGTATATGCAGTCGTGAATTTTTGACCGCGATATCCTGGGCCTGGCGAACTTTGCCGGGACCTGTGATTCCGAACAACCCACCCACCGATCCTTTGCGGATCTTTTCATCCACATCCTTACTCACCACCGATCCGGTGACAGCGCCGCCCGGCGTGACCAGGTTGAGCTGACCGATCTTTTCATCCAATGTCATTTTGCTCATCAGGTTGCTGATGAATGCATTCATTTTGCTATCCTGCGCATATAGTTCACCGATAGCGAACATGAATAAAAAAACAATTACCGAGACCTTTTTCATTTTATTTTTTTTAATCGTAATAAAGATATTTTATTTTGAAAGATAAGGTTTGATGGCCTTTTGCCAGATAGCATATCCTTTTGCATTCATATGTAAACTGTCTTCTTTAAAGATCTCTGGAATCGGCCTCCCTTCCGCATTAAGCATACTATGATACACATCGACAAAAGAAATATTTTTTTGTGTGGAAATGAACTGGCTAATAAGATTATTAGCGATCTCATCCTTTGGCATTAGTTTGATCCGGGAAGGGCTCGGCTTTAATGAAATGAATACGATGTTTTCACCGGGCATTTTTTTTCTGATGAGATAAAATAAGGTTTTGAAGCGATTGAGTACAGTTACACCCGTTATTGTATCAGCACTCGCCAGGTCATTATCTCCACAATAAATCACAATTTGCCGGGGCTGATAAGGAAAAATGATATCATTGGCATAGTAGATCAGATCCGGGAGAGAAGAGCCGCCGAACCCCCGGTTAATAATGGGATAACCCGGAAAATAATCGTATACATCGGTCCAGAACCGGAATGACGAACTTCCTACAAAAAGGATTGCATTTTTTGGAGGGAACAAGAGGCTATCCTGTTTTTTAAAAGCCTTTATTTCTTCAGCAAATGGTTGCGCATAGGCAAGAACGTAGGTAACAGAAAAGATGCCGGGCAGCCAGAATCGTTTGAAGAAGATGAGCGTAAACTTCATTGAGAATTATTCAGATTTAATAACTGTAGTCCTGTGTGATATTCCGTTTTCGTTGATGGCTTCGATGCAAAAATAGTAGGTCCGGTCTTTGTCCATCGCTTTAAAATAATATTCATTGTCGCCATATACCATAATACAATTGTACAGTTTATCCGGCGCAATACCGTAGTAAATATTATAGCCGTACGCGTTGTTTACGGCAAACCATTTGATCACTGCATCTCGTTTATCATTTTCACTGCGGAGGACCATGAACTTTTTTACGGTATCGGGCGCAGGACCATGGCCCTTGCCGAAAACACGCAGCCCGCTGATGGCGAATTTACCTGTAGGCATGTGAATGTTTTCGAGTTTGATAAATCGCGCCTCTACAGGCTGCTGCAGTTCGACGTATTCATGTGGGATATCCGTTGCGTTTTTGCTTTTATCAACCAGTATCTGCCAATGGGTTCCGTCATTTGACTGCCACAATCTATATTGATGATAAAGGCCCTTGATTTTGCCAAGAAAACCCGTATCCACATCCTGATCGGCATAATTGATCTGAATTGCACGGACTGTGGAGATGTTGCCAAGATCAGTTTCTATCCACTCACCGGCTTTGCCTGAGGCGGCGCTCCAATAGGTCCGGATATTTTCATCTACCGCAAAATTTGGTTCATAACCCCCATATGTAGACGAAACCCGAACGGGCTTATTGAAGTTGAGCAGCATCCATCCCGTAAAGTTACCGTTCAGGTGATTCTTTTTTTCTTCAGGAAGATATTGCGGATAGTCTCCAAACGCGGTATTGGCATAAAGGATGCCATCTTCGTCAAAGCCTGCAGGCCATATGCCCAGCCGGCGTTCAAAATTATTTTTCATATTCACAACCATCGTAGAAATATGCCACCAGTTGCCATAGATATCCTGGTAGGTTGAACCGTGGCCGGCTCCTCTTGCAAATCCCCCCGGCTTGTAAGAAAAAGGATTATGTGCCTGGTAAGTAAAAGGACCGAGCGGATGATCGCTTGTGTAAACTCCATCACCATAACCACTGATTTCAGTTCCCGGAGCTCCGTATTGAAGATAATATTTGCCCCGGTACTTGTTCATCCAGGCGCCTTCAATAAAAGGATTCAAAAAATTATTGTCATTGTACTCGCCATAACGCTCCCATCCATGAATATCATCGTGAAGCTTTATCAATTCTTTGTGTTCTCCGATAGGCTGCAATGTTTTCCGGTCAATTTCCCAGCCATAAATCGGATAGAGGTTGCTGGAACCGTGATACAGATAAATTCTTCCATCAGCATCAAGAAACAGGGCGGGATCCCAGGCGCCTGCCTGAAATGAATCAACAGCTTCCTTCCATTCGTTTTGCCTCGGACGTGTACTCATCCATAAAGGAAAATTTTTGGTATAGGTTGAACCGATGACCAACAAAGTATCGCCCAACACCAATGTTGCGGGAGCGCAGAGGTCATCGTACACATGATGATAGGGTTTCAGAAAAGAACGGCTGATAAAATTCCAGTGCAACATATCGCTGCTCCACCAGTATCCCCATTGATTGGTTGAAAACAAATAATAATCCCCCTTGAATAACGTGATGACAGGATCAGCCGTGGCCCGATGTCTTCCCGCCTCCGAAAAATCGGGAATCGGCGTATAACCATAGTCGATATTAATCGGGTTGCAATACGTGTGCTGTACCGGCTGGGCGGAAACAAAGGACAGGCACAGGAAGCAGACAGGAATAAGTGTCAGTTTTTTCATTCAGATTTTCCGGCGTTTATACAGATGACTGTATTTTATTTTTTTTATTCAATATCAGGTTGTCAACACTCCAGTTGCAGGGGCCGGTAAAAAAGAAAACCAGGGCCAGCAATACAAACAGGAAGGGGTACTGATCGTCGTACCATATCTTTCCATTTCCCACAAAAAAAGATATAAATGACATGGTTAGTATTAAGATAAGAGATCCTATTCGTGTAAAACACCCCGTGGCAAGCAATATGCCACCAATTAATTCCGCACTTTTCCCCAGATAGATGATAAAAGACGGAGGAAAATTTTTTGAAAATATCCCAGGTCGCGTAGACCTGGATTTTGGATGCATCGAATACTTCCGAGCCATGGTAAATCATAAATACACCGACAATAATTCTTATCACTGCAAGCCCATCACGCTGCACAATGGGCGAAGGTGAAAATTTTTTTTTCATATCATATTTTTGGATGTTTGAAGAATTTTCCAAATTCAATCGTTGTTCCGTTGCCAGCCTGACCATTATTATTCTTTTAGCCAGGGACTTTCAAATCCCAGTTTCCTTAACCCGTTTTGAATTTCCGGGCAGCTCATGAATAATTTCCACATCAGCCCCGATCGATAATTTTCAATCATTACTACGATCGGGCCTTCATCGATGGCGAGATAGGAATTGGCATACCAACTTTTGGTTTCATTAAAAGCATCCCTGAAACCATATTCCCCCCAGATTTTATTTCCCAAATCAAAATAAAAATGCTTTAGCGCTTTCATGGAATAGGCCGGCGTGTAAGGAAATGCTGATAATGCTGCGGTTGGTGTGATCGTGCCCAGGTCATTATCCGGTGAATGAGCATTGTATCCGTCATAGGTATCGCTTGCTGTCAGTCCCCAGCAGTTTTCACCATAACCTTTAAATTTTTTTGGGTTGATGACACAGTGTTTATAGTTAATCAAGGTATGATTATAATTTTGTTCCCAGTAGTCGGCATATTGATCTTTCAATCCATGTGGATCAAGTCCCATGAAACTGTAATGCGTAAAGAATAACGGTCCTCCATAGTCGAAGCCCAGGGGTAAGGTGACGCCATAATAGGTCCTTCCATTTTTAAAATGATTGCTTTCAGCCCAACAATGATGGTACACTTCTGCACTGATGGGATAGGTGGGAGAAGATGCGGCCAGCACATAAGTGATCAGGCATTCATTCCATCCGCGGATTTCAAAATTCATACTCCATCCATTGTTAGGGCTCCAGTGCCAGTAAAGCAGGTCCAGCCCACCCCGCGTATGCCAGTTCCATTCCGCACCTTCCCATAGAAAGTTGATCCGGTTACGCAATTCATTTTCATGTCTTGTGTCCTGGTTGAAGTATTGTCGCGCACACAATAGTCCTTCAAAAAGATAAGATGTTTCTACAATGTCAGCCCCATCATCTTTTCTGCTGAATGGAATGGTTACTCCGGTGGAACCATTCATCCAGTGGGGGAAGATGCCGTGGTAGCTGTTTGCTTTAGATAAAAAGCGTACTATTTTTAAAAGCCTGTTTACTGCACTGTCTCTCGGGATCCATTTTCTTTCTGCTGCAACAATGATTGCCATTACTCCAAACCCACTGCCACCAATCGTTACCACTTCATTCCCGTAATCGTATGCAATATTGCTTCGTTCCCTGGCAAGCCCGCTCACCGGGTGTGCAAAATCCCAGAAATATTTAAAGGTTTGTTTTTGCGCCAGTTCAACAAGTCCGCTGTCACTCAAATTTTGCTGAACCGGGGAGGTCTGCGGTGATTGTGCGAAGAGAACAGAAGAAAAAATGTTCAATACAAAGAGAAACGGGAGAAATCGTCTGGCTGGAATACCTTTCATGATAAATTATTTTGAAACCCTGCAATAGCCTGGCAGGGCAAATTTCCGCGCCGGGTGAAATTATAAATTCGGGCTTTGAAATCCCAGACTGGTCATTCCACTTTTTATTTCAGGACAACTCATGAACAAATTCCACAATAAACCGGTTCTGAAGTTCTCAATCATAATAATTTGCGGCCCCTGGTCAATGGCCAGAAAAGAACTGGCGAACCAGACATTGGAAAGATTGAATGCATCATTGAATCCGTATTGGCCCCATATTTTGTCACCCAATTTATAATAAAAAAACCTGAGCGCATTCATAGATTCCGCGGGCGTGTAAGGAATGGAAGAAATAGCAGCGCTCGGAGTAATCACACCGTCATCATTGTCGGGCGCATGCGCTGAATATCCGTTGTTGTCATCGCTTGCCGTAAGCCCCCAGCAGGAACTGCTATAGCCGTTAAATCCGCCGGGATTAGCTACACAATAGCTGAAATTAATTTCTGTGTGATTCACATTTTGTGTCCAGTAGTTCGCATAGGCATCACTGAGATTATTCGGGTTGATGCCCAGGAAAGAATAGTGGGCAAAGAAAAGTGGTCCGCCCAGATTTGGACCGAGAGGCAATTGAAAGCCATAATAAGAATTACCATTTTTCATATTTCCATTGAGCGCCCAGCCATTGTCGTACACGATTTTGGGAATCCTGTTGGAATCAACAGTAGAAGATGCGGCAAGAACATACGTGATCAGGGCTTCATTCCAGCCATTAATTTGCTGGTTGGTTGACCAGGAAAAGTCTGGCGACCAGTGCCAGTATAATGTATTCTGCCCGTTTTGCCTGAACCAGTTCCATTCCACCCCATTCCATAAATTGTTGATGTTGGTTCTTAAATTGATTTCTGAGGTATCAGTTGAACTATTAAAGAACTGCCGGGCACATAACAGTCCTTCCATCATGTAAGCCGTTTCGACAAGATCAGCCCCATCGTCCTGTGTGCTGAATGGCACGGTGGCGCCAGTTGTTCCATTCAACCAGTGTGGAAAAGCGCCGTGATAACGATGAGCGCTATTGGTAAGAAAACTAACGATCTCGATTATACGATTAAGGCCATCGGTTCTTGAAATAAAATTTCTTTGAATACCAACCAATAGAGCCATCACGCCAAATCCGCTGCCGCCCGTAGTCACTACATCGCCCGAGGTATTTCTTTCTCTCGCCAGGCCGGATACGGGATGTCCGAAATCCCAGAAATATTTAAAGGTTTGCTGCTGGACCAGCGTGAGTAAGGCACTGTCAGTGATCTGCGGAAATTTGTCGGTTGAATCAATGGTGGTGGTCAGGAATACCTGTGCAGTTGATGCTAAAGAAACATTGGCTGAGGAATGAAGTCCTGTATCAATCTTTATGGTATAATATGTAATAGGTTGCAGTGTCGAAGTTGGCTGGACAATGAGTATGCTGTCGTTGTTTTCGTATGAAAGATTGATGGGCACTCCCGTCCCTGAACTTTTTTCAGTAAAAAAAATATGTTCGCTGGCAGTGGCTTTGTTTACAGGGGCAGAAAAATAAAATTTTGTTGTGGGTTGCCGATTGACATTATAAAAAATAAAGCTTGCACTGGTTAGAGTATCGACGGTAGCATTAATAAATTTAAATGGACCAGGAGGGTTTGGATTCGACGGGTTTGAATTTTTTTCATCTTTTTTACATCCCTGCAGAAGCCCAACTAACACAAGCCAAAAAAACAAATTTTTCATTCCCGATTAATTTAGTATAGAGCATTGCTTAACATACAAAAGAATAAGACTAAAGAAGAAAAAAGAGGTTGTCATAAACGGACAACCTCTTTGTGCTAATGAAACTATCTAAAATCCTGCTTTTTCTAAAATATAGAGTGAATTTGCATCGTTTGCTGAAAGCGCATCTTTGTAAACTCTCAATTCATCAAGACCACCTGTATAACCCGAAGCCCAAGGTTGTGCTCCAGAACCGCTGGTCAGGGAAGGATTTGTTGACAACTGCCAAGTACCTATCACCAAAGCACTAGCGTTTGCAAATTTGAGATTGCCTAAAGGTGCAGCACCATTGGTGTTCGTTGAGGAACCCGGATCGTTTGCATATAATGTTATGGAATTAGCCATAAATGGACCGTATGCATATCCGTATCTATTGAGTGTAGTTCCATTTAAGTAAATGGTGAATGTACCCGAAGGACCATCGTAGGTAATAACGACATGTGACCAACGGCCTACAGCCCCGGGCAGTAATACTTCAGGGAATTGATTGCTCCAGGAAACACCCGTTGCTGTACTTGTTAATTCTACTTTCATATCAAGCGTGTCAGGGTCTGGAGTTTTGCCATCGGCAAGTCTTCTCGGTTCAAAATCGATATGCAAATTAGCCCAGAAGCTGCTTACATTTGCAAGATCAAATAGTCCCTGTGCGCCCAAACCTGGTAATATTGCTGTATCCGGATTGGCAATAGGTTGATCTGCGTTGATCCAGAAAGCGAGTGAAAAGCTCTGTAAAGCGGGTAGTGCGGTGCCCGGGTTTGCGTATACTGCATAAGCTCCGCCATTGCCCTGGAAACAGGTTCCCTTCACTCCATTTGGGAATCTTACATTGGTCCCAACACCAGCAAGGCTCTGTATTTTTTCTGTAAGTGAACTGTTGTCGAAAGGCCAATACGCAACCAGATTCAACGAATCAATTCCATTTGCAGATGTGGCATTGCTTGGATTGCTTGGAGGTTGCGGTACCACAGGAACCTCAACAGTATCGGTTTTTGTTACCGTGTTGGTCTTGGTGCAGGATGTTATTGGGCCAATTGACATAAACAATCCTATCCCAGCCAACACAAGCGCTCCTAGTTTCAAAGTTGTTGATTTCATGATTTTTGATTTTTGTTTTAAAATTTTAATAATGGTCGACCGTTTGTGTTTTAAAGAGTTGAACAATTTTTTTTAGATTCATTTTCTTTTTGATGTTTTATATAGATTATTTGTTTCTAAAATCGTTTAATATCCGGGATTCTGTGTGAGCTTTCCTCCGCTTAATGCAATTTCAGACGACGGGATAGGAAGTAATTCATTTTTTCCAACAGCGAAATTCGTTTTTCCTGATGCCTGCATCACTTGTGCTGCTCGGCCTTGTCTTACTAAATCCCAAAAACGATCATGCTCCATAGCTAATTCTACTCTTCTCTCTTTCCAAATAGCATTTCTTAAATCATCTTGTGAGACCGCAGTGGTCGGACCAAGATTGGCTCTTGATCTTACTGCATTTAGATCTGCAGTAGCTGCACCTGAATTTCCCAATTCATTTGCGGCTTCAGCATTAATGAGAAGGGTCTCTGCGTATCTGAGCAGATGAATATTCTTTTGTTTCCTGCTTCTGTCGCCATAAAAAACTTCAATCTGGTTATTTCTTCTTTCGCTATGCCATGCTTTATAGTTATAGTAGGCCTGAATCCCAACCATTGTTGGTACAACGAAACCATCGTATAATGTATCCGGCGGGCCAGAAGGGGGGAGATCAATAATAGTCGCCGCCTTTCTTACATCACCGGAATCATAACTATTGACGAGATCCTGTGTCGGGGTATCAAATCCCCAACCTCCATCATTCGTGGGATTCCAAGCGGCAGGATTATACCATGGTGTGGTCGGAATTCCCATTCCATTATCCTGCCTGGGTCCCTGCATCTCACAATACTCAGGGATTCCATTATCGGCTCCGCCATAAATTCCTGTTTCCACTTCGAAAATAGATTCTATGCTGTTATCACCGGCCTGGCGCCAGAGTTGGGAATAATCAGCTAGCAATTGATATTGACCGGAATTGATGACATCCTGTGTCAAATTGTAGGCCTGCTGCCAATTTTTGAGATAAAGATATGCTTTGGCTAACAGAGTTTCAGCAGCTCCTTTTGTAGCCCTGCCCAAATCTGTTTGTGTTCTCAATGGCAAATTATTTACTGCATATTGTAAATCTGGTATGATTGCTTTGTTATAGACATCGGAAACGGAAGCACGGTAATAAAAAAGACTGTCAGAATCTCTCGGACCAGTAGGTACTCGCAAAACTAATGGAACTCCTCCGAACATGCGCACAAGGTTAAAATAGAGATAACCCCTGATGAATCGCATTTCGGCCGTACGTATCTTGACCGTGTTGGAATCCAATGCAGCTGCTGCAAGTGCATTAATTGCATTATTGGTTCTTGAAATACCAGCATAATGTCCTCTCCATAATCCAGAGATGTAAGTATTGTCTGAGGTAAGTGTGAAATTATCTATATCTTTTGCTGGCGGCTGATCCAGATCATAGCTTCCTTTATCTGCATCATCAGAAATAATATTTGTGACTGTGATAAAGAAAACACCATGAATATCATATCCGCCGAATGCGCTTGCTCCTGTAGGATCAGGAGATATTAAAGCGCTGTATGCCGCAGTTACTTCATCCAATGCAACCTGTGGATCAAGTGAAGGGGAAGGCTGGCCCTGGGGCGGAACATCCAGGAAACTTTTTTTGCAGGATACCAATATCAGCATCCCGAAGATCAGCATTATTTTATTTATTGAATGGTTAAGCATAAAAATCATAAGTTGTTTAATCTTTATCATAAACCCAGCGAAATACCTGCTGCAAAAGTTTTGGTGGTAGGATATGTGCTTAATTCTATACCCGCGTTTGTCGGAGTTGTTCCCGGCAATTCTGAAGTAAACCCGGAATAACTCTTAATCGTTAAGGGATTTTGACTGGTTACGAATACTCTCAAGCTTGTTATCACTTTCTGTTTCTGCAAAATTTTTGGTGGCAGGTTGTACCCGATGGTAACATTGTTGATGCGGAAGAAATTCCCTGAAGCCACGAAATAAGTTGAGGCCGGTAAATTTCCCCCGTTAGCTTCAGGTTCAGTTTGAGAATGGTTTTGGGGAGTCCATCTGTTTACGGCCATCGATTCTTCTATATTATCAGTGACGACCACTCTCGCCTGCCTTTTTCCATTGTATACTTTATTACCGAAGTTGCCATAGAGATCAATCGAGATGTCAAAGTTTTTATAACTGGCGCCAAGATTAATTCCATAATAAGCCACTGGTTGATAGGATCCCGCAAAAGCAGTATCCAATTTTCCATTATCGTTGAATTGATATTTGAGATCTCCTGCCTGAGCTCCGGGTTGGAGCAGGTTTCCGTTTTTGTCTACATAAGCGTTCACTTCATCTTTGGACTGGAAAACTCCGATTACCTTGCGAACAAAATAACTTCCTATTGGATGACCATTCGTGGTTTCTGTTACAAAATAGCCGTTGATGTTTCCATCGAAATAAGGTGAACCACCATTCAATCCAATCACATTGTTATTATTAAAAGTGATATTGCCACCGACATGGTAAGAAATTTTATCATTTATATTATCATTCCATCGAAGTGAAATTTCTAACCCCTTATTCTCAATAGAAGCAGCATTGGTTAAAACATAGCCGGGGGTGATGGAACTATTCGGATTTGCCTGACTACCAAAAGTGCCCGGCACTCTCACCAGGATCAATGCGTCG
>Ga0335077_10011914_pt1 | contig 10864 bp, 9 predicted proteins | sample Lox_Sample_31_FD_207151 | JGI IMG/M metagenome (GOLD analysis project Ga0335077, IMG submission 207151) | Soil microbial communities from Loxahatchee National Wildlife Refuge, Florida, United States - Lox_Sample_3.1 | ecosystem: Environmental > Terrestrial > Soil > Wetlands | place: USA: Florida...
TCCCCTGATGTCGCTTTCCATGGACGGGAAGGACGCGCCGAAGCAGGTCGAGGGCCTGGAGATCAACGCGCTGGCCGACGGCTACGTCATCTACGAGGCGAGTCGAGACCGCGTGCACTACCTGAATCCGACGGCGGTCCTCGTCCTGGAGATGTGCAACGGACGGGTGACCGCTGACGAGATCCTGCGGCTCGTGCAGGAGGCGTACGATCTCGCCGAGCCGCCGACGACCGAAGTCATGGACTGTCTCACCAAGCTCCGGGACGAGGGCCTGATCCGCTGGGCAGCGTCATGATCGAGCGGTCCATCCAGCTCCTGGCGTGTGAATTTCACGTCTCGGCGGACGCCGAGGCCGTCATCCGCTGGCTCGACGGCGTCCGCCCGAGCGCGGTGCAGGACCATCCCGTGCTCCACCGTCACCGGCTCGACGTACGTCGGGAAGACGGCGGGTATCGCGTTCGCGAGGATGGCGAGGACCGCGGCGTGAGCCCCGGGCCAGAGGCCGCCGGCGCGGTCGTCGAGCAGCGGCTGCATGAGCTGGCATTCGGTGCCCTCGGCGACTCCACGAAGGTCCACGCTGGCTGCGGGACGTGGAAGGACCGCCGCTTCCTCATCGTCGGAAACGGTCGGGCCGGGAAGACGACCCTGATGACACGTCTCCTGTTCGAGGGCTTCGCCGTCGAGGGAGACGAGATGATCGTGATCCGCGACGGGGGCGTCGTCGCGTATCCACGCCGCTTCGGCATCCGGCGGCCGACCTTGTCGCTGGTGCCACAGGTTGGCGCGCTCGTGCCCGACCTCGCCGGCGCCGGCGAACCGGACCCGTCCGGTGGGTATCAGGTACTGGCCTTCGATCCCTCACAGCTCGGCCTGCCCTGGCGGATAGGGTCCGGCGCGGTCGATGTGCTGTTCCTGCTCGACGGCCGCGCCGAAGGTCCGACGCTGGCGCATCCCTGCCCGAAGCACGCCATGGTCCAACGTGTCATGGCCCAGTCCCATGCACCCGCGGCGGGGCGAGCAGTGTGGGTGCGCGACATCTGCGCCCTGGTCAACGGGGCGGCAGGCTACCTTCTGACTCTCGGTGATCTCGACTCCGCCGTCGCGACCGTGCGCTCAGCTCTCGAGGCATCGGCAGCACAGGCGCAACCATCCAACCTGGAGGATCGACATGGCAGACGACAAGATTGACCGCGCGCTCGAGCAGGTCGACCCCGCGAAGCGGGCGTTCCTCAAGGGGCTGGTCGGGGGAAGCGCGTTCCTGACGCCGATGGTGGTCTCGTTCTCCATGGAGGGCGTCTCGCTCTATCAGGCCCACGCCGGTGTGGGCTCGAACACGACCACCATCACCAGGACGACCGTCACCATCATCTCGGACCGCAACCGCAAGGAGAACATCGCGGACGTCGATGGCGGCGTGATTCTGGACCAGGTGGCGCGCCTGCCCATCACGACCTGGCGGTACAAGGGCGAGGCCATCCGGCACATTGGCCCGATGGCGCAGGACTTCGCCGCCGCCTTCCAGGTCGGGCCCGATGACCGACACATCGATCTGATCGATGCGAACGGCGTGGCCCTCGCGGCCATCCAGGCGTTGACCCGGCGCGTGGAGACGCAAGAAGTGGAGCTGGCCGCGCTCCGAGCCGCGCTCGAGCGCGTCCAAGGGAGCGTCAACGCGCCGGCGTAGACGGCCGCGGTCGCGGGCACGGATGGCGTCGCGCCGGTCCACGCCCTCCCTGTCCGCGACCCTGATCGTTCGCGACGAGGCCGCGGTCTTGCCCCGGTGCCTGACATCCATCCGCGACCTCGTCGACGAGATCGTCGTCGTGGATACCGGCTCCACCGACGACAGCCCGCGAATTGCCGCCGACTTCGGGGCGCGCGTGGTGGCCAGCCGCTGGCAGAACGATTTCGCCGTGGCCCGCAACACCGCCCTCGCGCATGCGCGGGGGACCTGGATTCTCTACATCGACGCCGACGAGTCGGCCCAGCCCCTGGCGCGTGACGCGCTGATGAGTCATCTGAGCGATCCCGGCCTGGTGGCGTCCACGGTCCGCTTTCGGCCTCGCACCGGGCTCACCCGCTATCGTGAGTACCGGCTCTTCCGCAACGATCCGCGCATCCGCTTCGCCAACGTGATCCACGAGACGATGGTCCCGGACCTGTTCGCGGTCATGCACGCCGACCACCTCGCCATCGGCAAGTCCGAGCTCGCCATCGATCACTTCGGCTACGACGGCAACCAGGACGCCAAACATCGCCGCAACATCCCGCTGCTGCGCGAGCGCCTCGCTCGCGACCCCGGGCACGTCTACAGCTGGAACCATCTGGGGCACGCCCTGGCGGGGATCGGCGACACGGATGGCGCGCTCGCAGCGTGGCGGCGTGCGGTCGACGTGGTGCGTACCCGCGGCGTCACGAGCTCGCTCGATCGGCTCCCCTACGGTTCGCTGCTCCTCGATCCCCACGCCGCCGCCGCGCACCCGGGCCTCCTCGACGAGGCGCTCGAGCGTTTCGGGGACGATCACCTGTTCCACTGGCTTCAGGGCCGCCGCTTGCTCGCCGGCGGCCGGCTGGAGGAGGCGATCGCCCTCTTCGAGGATCTGATCGCCATCGAAGCCGAGGCGCTCTGCGACGACGCCGGTATGGCGTACGATGCGCGGATCTTCGGGCTGTTCAGTCACGAGGCGCTTGCCCTCTGCCATTTCCGCCTCGAGCGCTACGCGGACAGCGCGCGCTACTACGCGCTGGCGCACGCCGCCGATCCCCTGAACCCGGCTCACCAGATAAAGCAACGCCTGGCGGAAGCTCGCGGCGTTCGGAACAGGTGACGCGCCGCCCCGCGGATCACGGCGCTCCCGGCCGGCCCTGGCCCACGATCGAACAGGAGCAGTTGCTGCGGCTTGCCCTCCAGCCGTCGGCCGCCGCGCTCGATTCCCTCCGCGGGATCCACGTGGCCCGGCTCGACACGGGCTCGCGGCGCCTCCTCCCGCTCTTGTACCCGGTGCTCCGTGACCTGGACGCGCGCGGGCCGCTCCGCGACGAGGCTCACGCGGCGTACCGCAGCGCGGCGTCCTGGAACGCCGCTCTCTTGCAGCACGCGCACCGTCTCATCCAGGACCTGACGGCGACCGGAGTCCCCACGCTCGTCCTCAAGGGCGTCGCTCTCGTCCTCGCCTGCTACCGGGATCCGAGCCGTCGATCGATGGCGGACCTGGATCTCTTGATCCCGATCACGCGCTTGTTCCCAACCCTGACGGTGTTTCACCGCGGAGGGTGGAGCCCGGCGTACGTGCTAACGCCGTCCTTCATCCGCACGCGCCACGCGGCCCCGTTCATCAGCGCCGAGGGCACCTCCTGCGACCTCCATTGGAGGGTGTTCCCGGAGCCGACGCCTCCTGGGGTGGAGGAATCCCTGTGGGCAGCATCCATCCCCGTCGACCTCCTCGGAACCGCCACGCGGGTGTTGTCGTGCGCCGACCAACTGCTCCACGTGTGTCTGCACGGAGCGCGGTGGGCGCCCGTGCCCGCCTTGTGGTGGATCAGCGATGCCGTGGCCGTCATTGGCACGGGCCAGGTCGACTGGGACCGTGTCGTTTCGCAAGCGGTGAAGGGACGCTTCGTCCTCCGGGTGCGAGAAGCCCTCGCGTACCTGCGCGAGCGGCTGGACGCAGGCGTCCCCGCGGAGGTCGTGTCCCGGCTCCGCGCGCTTCCGACGTCGAGCCTCGAGCGCCTGGAGTGGCGACTCATCGCGCGAGAGCATCGGCTGCTCGGGGAGCTTCCAACGTACTGGTGCCATCACCGGCGATCGGATGAGGGCGCGGGACTGCGAGGGGTCCTGCGGTTTCCGCGCTATCTCGGCGACGCGTGGGGGCTCCGCTCGCTGGCCGATGTCCCGCGGGCGGGAATTCGACGCGCGACCGCGAGAGTCACCGCCGCACTCCGCCGCGTCGGGTCCTCTCGCGCGACGTGACCGTCGAGGACGCCCGATACCCCGTCAGCCGTGAAGACGCGCGGCACCGCCGCGCGACGCGCGCTCGCGGTGGCCTTGCACGATGTCGCGGATCAGCGCCAGGTATTGTCCCGCGATCGTGTCGACGTCATGACACCGAAGCACCTGCTCCCGTGCCGCCATCCCGAGCCTCTCCCGCAGGAGGGAATCGCCGGCGGCCAGCAACGTCTGCTCGATCATGTCCTCGAGGTCTGCCCTGCGAAACAGCAAGCCCGTCTGCCCGTGGATCACGACCTCGCGCGCGGCGGCAATGTCGCTCGCGATCAGCGTCCTGGCGCACGCCTGCGCTTCCAGGTAGACGCGAGCCAACCCTTCCCGCTCCGATGGCATCAGGACCACATCGGCGAGGTTCATGTAGTCGGGCATGCGCTCGTAGTCGACGAAGGGCTCGAACCGGAACCGCCCCCGGACACCGAGATGTCCAGCGAGTCGTTCCATGTCCTCCCGTAGGGGACCTTCACCGACGATCAGGTACAACACCTTCGGGTCGCGCCTCAGCACCTCGGCCGCCGAGCGCACGATGTCGAGCGGCCGCTTGACCGACTTGATCTGCGCGGCATGGAGGACCACGAGGTCCGAGTCGCCGATGGCGAGTCTCGCCGAGAGTGCCCGATTCCTCTCTCGTGGCGCGAAGCTGGCCGCGTCGACGGCGTTGGGGATCGACCGGACGTTCTCGAATCCCAGTCGCTTCAGCCCAGGCAGGAAGTGCCGAGCCACGGTCACGATCGCTGCCGCCTTGCGCAACTCGCCGAGGAAGGCCTCGCCGAGCTCGGCGGGAAACGTTCCGCTCAGAATCGCGCTGGTGGGATTGCCACGGACCAGCGCCAAGGTCGGGATGGCGTGGCGCTCGGCCACGGCGTTGGAGTACGGCACCCAGCCCTCGCGAACGACGAGCGCGTCGGGGCGCGACTCGGCAATCATCCGCTCGAGTTCGCTCTCGACTCCGGCCCGCGTCGCCTCCTCCCACTCGCGCGGCGGGGCCAGGTAGGGCTCGTTGAAGTAGAACGGAACGACGAAACGACGCATCCCGAGGTCCGGCCGCGTGGCGTCGAAGGCCCGCGTCTCCGCTTCTGCCTCGCGGGTCATGGAGGCAAGCACGCGCACCCGGCAGGCTCGCCGCGCGAATGCCACCATGAGCTGATCACAGGAGATGGCCGCGCCGCCGATCTGCGGGCGATAGTTGCCCACGTGGACGATATTCATCGGCGCGCCCCCGCCGTGTCGTTGATTCGATGGAACGGGAGCACCTTGCCGAGCGGCCCGGCCAGCGGCGGTCCTCGCCTGACGCCGATGAACCTCTCCCGTGCCCATGCCGCCGTCATGAACCGGTAGTGGCCTTCGAGCTTGCCCAGCTCCGAGAGGAACACCGCCGCCAACCTCTCCTCGTCGATGCCCGGCAGGCTCGGATTGACCAGGATCGTGTAGCGCGGCAAGCCTTGCTCGTCCCGCGCCTCCACCAGCTGATAATCTCCCGCCGCCCCACCGAATCGGCCGGGAAGCACGTCCTCCACCACGCGGAAGACATCCTGGACCGCAAAGGTCACACCGAGCTCGGTGATCTTCTCGGAGCTGCGGATGGTATGCAGGCGCAAGTGGCATCCGAGACGGTCGTACCGGCACTCGCATCGGCGAGTGTCCAGCACCGCGCGGTCGCCGATGTCAGCGTTCAGCAGGACCTTCGTCGCGAACCGATGCATCGACGTGACCAGCAGCGTCCGCGCGCCGGCCTCCCCACCCTCAGCGACGCCGGAGGGGATGATCGCGTAGCCGTCCCGCAACACATGCACCTCGTCCGGATGCGTGGCGCGGCGGCACTGGCCGCCGATCCAGGCCGCCTCGGACGACCCGTACAGCGGAGCCGCTCTCGCCCCCGACGCCTCGATCGTGCGGCGGCGCGCCGGAGTCAGCGGTTCCGCGCCCAGGAGGAAGGTGACGCCGGCGAGCCCCGCGCCCCGCCTCTGCGCCTCGAGAGAGAGCTTGGTGGCCGCGCTCGGTGCGGTATTCACGCACGGCGCCTTGCCCGCGGCCAACAGGGCAAGCAATCGCTCGAGCACAGGCTCGGGCGTGCTGAACGGGGCTCGTTCCGGCCGGGGGAACCCGCCGGCCTGCCGAGCCAGCCAGTGGACGGCGGCGGCCTGCACCCAGCCCTGAGGGGACTTCATGGACTCGGACACGTACCAGTGCGCGTATTTCTGGTTTGACAACGCCCAGGCCAGGTATCGGCTGGCAATACCCGCGTGCCCTGGCGTCCAGAGGATCAGCGGCGCGCCGAGACCGTCATGCTCCGCCAGGAACACCCCCCAGTGTGGCGCCAGTTCCTGGATGACGTCGACGTCCACCGGCAGGATGCTCGGCGCGCCGCGCGTCCCCCCGCTCGTCGTCGAGAAATGCTCCGTGAGCAGGGGGTTGTTGAAGTCGTCGCTGTGGAAATGGAACGTCTGGCTGCCGCGCACCGCCGGCGTCCGCCCCTTGAGCTCGTCGTAGCTGACGTACACGCCGGCGCGCTCGAGGGCCTCGAGCGCCCCTTCCAGGTCTTCGGTGTCCACGAGCCGCTTGACGTCTCCCATCTCGCAGCCGGCCGCAGCCAGTAGCCTTCGGTACGGGCTCCGCGGGTTGGCATAGACGGCCGTCTCGACTTTGGCCACGAAGCGTTCGCGGCGGCGGCGAACGCCTTCCTCGATGCGGCGGCTGGCCTCCTCGATCGTGATCGTCTCGCGGAGCATGCCGCGGACCCGAAGCGCGAAGCGCGCCAACCCGGCGGCCTTGGTCCATAGGCGCGCGAGATCGGGGGGCGCGGGGCGCACGTCCATCCGCTGCGGTCTCCGCGACATCTCCGACAGCCCCCCTCGCCTGACCTCGCCGGCCAGGTTCCTCACGCGTGGAACGACCGTGTTCGGCCAGCGTGCACGTCCGCTCTCTCGGAGAAACGCTGACGACGTCCCGGCCCTCGCAGATACATGATGAACGGTTCAGCCGTAAAGCGTGAGGTTATACGCATGGAGGATCGCTGTCGACTCCCGTCGGGCGCGTCGTGCCGCAGCAAGCGGCGACCTTGTCGGACGCTCGTCTAAGGTGGTACGGTCAGCGCCAAGCCGGCGTCACGGAACTGGCGCCGAAGAGGAGGCGCGCCATGATGGACGACCCGAGACGAGACGTCGTGGATGCGGACGGTCATGTCCTCGAGCCAGCCGACACCTGGCTCAACCATCTCGAACCGGCGTATCGCGACCGCGCCATTCGCATCGCTCGCGACGACGGCGGCGACGAGGTGCTCCTCATCGACGGACAGCCACTCAAGACCCTCCGGGGCCGCCTTGGCGCCCTCGGCGGTATCGACATGGACACGAGCAAGCTCCTCAGCCGGGGTCAGATCACCTACGCCGAGGGCAGCCCGCCAGGTTCCTATGACCCGACCGCGCGACTCCGTGTGATGGACGCGGAGGGGATCGATGCCGTCCTTCTCTACCCGACCATCGGCATCTGCTGGGAGGGGCACGTGACCGACGGCCGGCTCGCCACGGCCTACACGCGCGCGTACAACCGATGGCTGGCCGAGTTCTGCCGGACCGATCCCAAGCGACTCTACCCGGTGGCGCACATCTCGCTCCTCGACCCGGAGGGAGCGGCGGAGGAGACGATCCGGGCTCGCTGGGACGGTTGTGTCGGCATCTACCTCTCGCCGGATCTCGCGGCTCGCGGAGGGCGCCACTTCGACGATCCGATCTTCGCGCGGTTCTGGGAGACTGCTCAGGACTTCGAGATGCCGGTCGCCTTCCACGTCGTCGTCCGCGACCGCCAGTGGTTCCGCCAGTGGCAGCGCCGCGATCCCTCGGACGGGCTCTTCACCATCGTCTTCCTGGCCATCGACGTCATGGCCGCCTTCACCCAGATGTTGAGCGCCGGCATGTTCGAGCGTTACCCGCGTCTACGCTGCGTCGTCCTCGAGGCAGGATCGAACTGGATTGCGGCCTGGCTCGATCGCCTCGACCACAAGTACCGCGTCCTCGCCCACCAGACCCCGATTCGCATGGCGCCGAGCGAGTATTTCTACCGGCAATGCCTGATCTCGGCGGATCCCGACGAATCGGTCACCGCGCAGATGGTCGAGCACCTCGGCGCCGACTACTTCGTGTGGGCCTCGGACTATCCCCACATCGACGCCTCGTTCGGCGTCGTCCGCGAGCTCCGGGAACGCCTCGCGCCGCTGCCGGAGGAGTCGCGCCGAAAAGTGCTGGGGCTCAACGCGCGACGCTTCTATCGACTCGCGGGATGAGGGCGACGGCGGTCGTCGCCGTCGATGCTCACCTTCGCGCCGGCGGCGCCACCACCAGATCCCTCGGCCGCCCGGCCAGGAAGAGCTGAACGTTCTCGACGGCGCGCAGCACGCCGTTGTCGATGACCTCGCGGGTCATGCCGCCGTTGTGAGGCGTGAGCACGAGATCGGGCAAGGCCAGGAGCGGATCGTCGGGCCGCACCGGCTCCTCGTGGAACACGTCCAGCGCAGCGCCGGCCAGACGCTTCTCCCGGAGCGCATCGATCAGGGCCTGCTTGTCGACGAGCCCACCGCGGGCCGTGTTGATCAGAAAGGCGGTCGGCTTCATCAGACCGAGCCGCGCGCGGCTCAGATAGCCTTCGGTGTCCGCACTCAGGCGCACGTGCAGGCTCACGATGTCGGACTCGCGCAGGAGCTGCTCGACACCGACGTGCTGTGCCCCGAGGGCAGCGGCGCGGCCGTTGTCCGGGCCGAACGTCGACGCCAGGAGTCGCAGGCCGAAAGGCCGGGCGAGAGCGGCCACCCGGCTCCCGATGGCGCCGAGACCGATCAGGCCGAGGGTCTTCCCCTCGAGCTGGATCAGGAGCCCGCGCGGCCACTGCCCCGCGCGCACGTCGCGGTCCATGGCGGGGATGCGGCGGGTGATGGCGAGCATCAGCGCGATCGTGTGCTCGGCGAGGGCGTGGGCGTTGACGCCCGGCGTGTTGGTCACGGTGACCCCGCGCGCGCGGCAGGCGACCAGGTCCACGTTGTCGGTCCCCGCGCCCCAGATGGAGATGAGACGAAGCGCGGGACACGCCGCGAGCACGCGGTCCGTGAACCGGGCATGCGCACGGATGTTGACGACCACCTGGGCGTCTCCGACACGCTCGATCAAGGTCGCTTCCTGGTCGGCCCCCCGCTCGGTGAAGACGCGCACCTGACCCAGCGCCTTCAACGGCGCCTCCGCCACGGATCCCGTCAGCGCGGGAGGAAAGTCGTCGGGAACCACGATCTTCACATCGGGCTCATTCGGCATCGGGCTTGTCCTTGTGTGTCTCATGGGAGAGGTGAGCGCCCGTCGCGAACCGGGCGGGGTCGAACAGCGAGAGGTCCATCGAAGGTTTCCCGTCCACGATCCACTCGGCGACCATCCGGCCCGTCATGGGGGAATGCTGAAATCCATGGCCGCCGAACCCGACCGCCAGGAAGAATCCCTCCACGCCCGGGGCCGGGCCGATGATGGCGTGATCGTCCGGCGTGAGCGGGCGCAGGCCCGCCCACCCGCCGGCGATCTGGGCGCGCTCGATGATGGGGAGCCGGTGCACGGCCTTCGTGACCGTCTCCTCGACCTTGCCCCAGTCCATCGGCACGATCTGATCCTCGCCGATGTCCTCGACGTCGCCGGGGCTCAACAGCACTTGCTCCATCTCCTTCCGGAAGTAGAACCCGCTGGCCCGGTCGTGCGTGAGCGGCACCGGGCCCGGCAACTCCGGAAATGGCTGGGTGAAGAAGATGTGACGCCGCCGGGGAAAGACGGGCAGCGTCACCCCGGCCAGTCGCCCCACGCGCGCCGCCGTGGGCCCGGCCGCGTTGACGACGAGCGGCGTCTGGATGTCCCCCGCGGAGGTGCGGACGCCGCGCACCTTCCCGCCCGCGCGCTCGACGGCGGTCACCTCGATGCCTTCCACGATGCGAGCGCCGAGCTCGCGGGCGCGCTTGGCGAAGCCGGCCGTGACCTCGGCCGGACCGGCCAGGCCGTCCTGCGGACCCCACACGGCGGCGATGACGTCGTCGACGTTGAGCGCGGGCACGATGGCCTGGGCCTCCCGTGGCGTGATGACGCGAACGTCCACGCCCAGGCGGCGCTGCAGCGCCATGCGCGTCTCGAAGCCACGCAGGTCCTGCTCGTCCATGATGAGGAACAGGTATCCGATCTGCCGGAATCCAGGATCGACGCCGAACTCGTCCTTGAAATGCGCGAGCACCTCGAGGCTCTCGATCGAGAAGCGGATCTCCGTCTCGGTCGAGAACTGCGCGCGGATCCCGCCCGCCGCCTTGCTCGTCGTGCCGCTTCCCACCGTTTCCCGTTCGAGCACCACCACGTCGCGCACTCCGTGGCGCGCCAGATGGTAGGCGATGCTACAGCCCACCACGCCCCCTCCGATGATGACGACGCTGGCCGTCCTGGGAGCGTCCACGGCTCAGATCGCCCGCGCGACGCGGGTGCCTTCGAGCAGCGCGTCGTGAATGCGACGCGGCGAGCAGGCGTCCCCGACCAGCCGGAGCTCCGGCACCTTCCCGGTCAGCTCGTGAAAGAGGGCGTCGTTGGCCTTGCCGCCGAACGCCAGCACCACGGTATCCGCCTCGAGCCGGCGCTCGACGCCCGAGAACGTATGACGGGTGCGCAGGCCGCCCGCCACCATCTCGGCGGCCACGGTCATCGGCTCGAGCACCACGCCCTGGGTGAAGAGCCGCGCGTAGAGATCCGAGCGCACGCCCTCGTCGATGTCCTCGCCCACCATGAAATAGCGGGTGATGATCGTGACCCGGCAGCCCTTGCCGGTGAGGAAGTCGGCCGTGGTGGGCGCGGTGAAGTGCCC
>Ga0335077_10011916_pt1 | contig 10864 bp, 9 predicted proteins | sample Lox_Sample_31_FD_207151 | JGI IMG/M metagenome (GOLD analysis project Ga0335077, IMG submission 207151) | Soil microbial communities from Loxahatchee National Wildlife Refuge, Florida, United States - Lox_Sample_3.1 | ecosystem: Environmental > Terrestrial > Soil > Wetlands | place: USA: Florida...
GCTCGTAGCCGAGGCGCCCGGCCTGGTGGAGCGTCTGGGTTTCCTGCTCGCCACGTACGACGGCGTGCGACCGGGATCGCTGACCTACCGGGCGGGACTCAGCCTCTACGACCTGCTGGCCGTGCGCTGGAGCCACCAGCACTACGACGCGGAGGACTTCCGGATGCTCGCCCCGCACATCGCCCAGCGGGGCCTCAAGGGTGGATTCCGTTACGGAGACGCGCAGACCGACGACGCGCGACTGGTGGTGCGCGTGCTCAAGGAGGCCGTCGCGGCGGGCGCGGTGGCGCTGAACTACGCGGCGGCGGAGGGCCTGATCCGGGAGGACGGCATCGTCACCGGAGTGCGGCTCCGGGACCGCGAGCGGGCTCGCTCCGCCGAGGTGCGGGCCACGGTGGTCATCAACGCCACCGGCGCGTGGGCGGACCGGCTTCGCGCTCAATTGGGCGCGCCGGCGCGGATCCGCCCGCTGCGGGGCAGCCACATCACCTTCCCCGCCTGGCGGTTCCCGCTGGCGCAGGCGCTGACGGTCTCGCATCCCCACGACGGCCGCCCGGTGTTCTTCATGCCGTGGGAGGGGGCGACCCTGATCGGAACGACCGACGTCGATCACGCCCTCCCGCTCGACGCCGAGCCCGCGATGACGACGGACGAGCTCCGCTACCTCTTCACCGCCATCGACGCGGAATTCCCGTCGCTGGGCGTCGGACCCGCCGACGTGATGGCCAGCTTCTCCGGCGTGCGGCCGGTGATCAACACGGGCAAGGCCGACCCCTCGCGGGAGTCGCGTGACCACGCGGTCTGGGACGAGGAGGGCCTGCTGACGGTGACCGGAGGGAAGCTCACGACCTTCCGGCTGATGGCGCTCGACGCCCTGAGAGCGGCGCGGCGTCGGCTTCCGGCCCTCAAGGGGCTGCGTGCCCGCACGCGGGTGATCGACCCGGTCGACGCACGCGTCCCCCCCGGCGCGGAAGCGCTCGACGAGGAGGCGCGCCGGCGGCTGCTGGGCCGTTACGGGATGGAGGCCGCGGGCCTGGCCTCCGCCGCGCAGCCGGGCGAGCTCGCGGCCATTCCCGGGACGCGGAGCCTCTGGGCGGAGCTGCGCTGGGCGGCGCGCGCCGAGGGCGTCGTTCACCTCGACGACCTGCTGCTGCGCCGGGTGAGACTCGGCCTGCTGCTGCCCGAGGGTGCGCGCGCCCTGCTGCCCGACGCGAAGCGGATCTGCCAGGCCGAGCTGGGATGGGACGACGCGCGGTGGGAACGGGAGGTCGACGCCTATCTCGGTCTGTGGCGCACCTGCTACCACGTGCCGGCCGAGTCGCTGGCCGGCCGGCAGCCGGGAGGGCGGTGACGTGTCCCTCGCCCGCAGCCTCCTGCTGCGCGCCTCGCGCAGCCCCTTCCTCGCCGGCGTGCTGCGGCGTCGCCGCTTCGTCGGCCGCGCCGTCCGGAGGTTCATGCCGGGAGAGGAGCTGTCGGATGCCCTCGATGCCGCTCGCACGCTCTCCCTGCGGGGCATCGGCACGGTCCTGACCAAGCTCGGCGAGAACGTCACGACCCTCGCCGAGGCGGAGGACGTGGCGCGTGACTACGGCGACGCGCTCGCACGGATCGAGCGGGCGGAGCTGCCGACGCAGCTCTCGATCAAGCTCACTCAGCTCGGCCTCGACGCCGACCCGGGCGCGTGCGAGCGCGCCGTACGCGCGCTCGCCGCCCGCACTCCGAGCGGCTCGACCCTGTGGATCGACATGGAGGACGGCCGTTACACCGAGGCCACGCTCGACCTGTACCGGCGGATCCGGGCCGACCGGTTGGACGTCGGCGTCTGCCTCCAGGCGTACCTGCGGCGGACACCGCGCGACCTCGAGGCCCTGCTACCGCTGGAGCCTGCCATTCGGCTGGTGAAGGGTGCGTACGCCGAAGCGCCATCCGCGGCCTTCCCGAAGAAGCGCGAGGTCGATGCCGCCTACTATGCCCTGGCCATCCGGCTCCTCGAGCGCGCGGCGGCGGGGAAAGCCCGGCCGGTCTTCGGCACCCACGACATGCGCCTCGTGACCCGGATTCGCGCCCGCGCGGCGGAGATGGGCGTCCCGCCGCGCCGGTGCGAGTTCCACATGCTCTACGGGATCAGGGAGAGGGACCAGCTGGCGCTGGCCTCGGCCGGGGAGACGGTGCGGGTGCTGATCAGTTATGGGAGTGCGTGGTTTGCCTGGTACCTGCGGCGCCTGGCCGAGCGCCCCGCCAACGTCTGGTTCGTGCTGAAGAATCTGGTCTAGGGAAGGCCGCTTCCCTTGCGGCCTGAGGTCGCGCAGCGCGAGGCGCGGAGGACGGCCGCCCGCGCGTCGGTCACGTACGGCTGGTGCGCCACGCTGGTACCGGCGTGCTTCGCGCCCGGGAGCGTGGCGTAGCCCTCGAGCACCACGCAGCCACCCGCCAGCAGATCCCCGACCAGCAGGTCGCGCTCACGGTCGATGTCCGCCGCGATGCGGTGGGTGACGGTGCGACGTCGCGCGCTCACCAGCACGCCGATGTCCTCGGTGGCCGCGGCCGCCCACAGGGTGTCGGACGCGTCCGCCCGCCACAGACGCGCGTGGTGCCGCGCCCGGGCCGACAGGCTCGCGCGCTCGTACCGCAGATCCTCCACGCGCCCCAGATAGTACTCGTGGCTCATCGGCGCGGCGGTGTCGCTCCGCTGCAGCACGATTGCCTCGGTCTCGACGGCCAGTGCGCCGAACGTCGACCGCTTCGCCGCGGTCCAGCCCGCCCGCTCGAACGCCGTATCCAGCTCCGCACGCGTGCCGCGAAACAGCAGATTGATGGGATCCGCGGTGGTGGTGCCGCGCTTGTCCGTCGCCTGCGGCGGCAGGGCCGGGACGGCCGGCACGGCGGCGCTCACCCAGGGACTGACCGCCGGCTCGCACCGCGCCGGTGCCGGCACCTCCAGCGGTGCCGAGAGCCGCAGCCAGCCGCGCTGTCCAGCCAGGATGTGGGCCTGTCCACCTCGCAGCGCGAGGTTGACTCCCGTCAGGACGAACACGGGCACCACGCCGACTCCGGTCGCAGCGCCCGCCAGCCCCACGGCGCCGGCGGTCCCCACCACGCCGCGGAGCGAGCGCGGCCGCTCCACCAGCTCCCCCTGGCGGGTGAGCGTCCCTCGCGCGGCCCACTCGAGTGAATCGAGCACCGCGGCGAGCGGCACCCAGGCCCGGCCGGCCGCCAACGAGTCGAAGCGCAGCTCGAGCCGGCCCCTGCGGCCGAACGATCTCGCCGGGCGCGAGACGAGCACGGTGGCTGCGACCCGCGCGAACGCCGGGACCACCGCGCATCCCAGGGCCGCGAGCGGTCCCGTGGTCTGGAGCAGGACCACGGTGCCCACTTTCTCGCGTCCCCCCTCGATGGACTCCGGGAACCGGATGGGGATCGCGGTCCCGGCCGGCAGCACCGAGGCCTGTCGGGGCCCCTGTGCCAGGAGGAGGATCGCTGCCAGCAGGGCGGGCGTCATGAGGGTGTAACCTAGCAGCGGGACGGCCCCCCGCGGAGAACCGCGGGCCGCCCCCGGGGCGCACCCTTTCTCGCCGGGCGCGGCGGCGCTAGCCTTTCGGCGTGCATCGCATCCTGGCCCGCGCGCTGATGCAGTCTCCCCGGACGACGCCCCCCGGCCGCGCGGGACTGATCGGTCGCGCCGCCAACGCACCCCCGGGCGCCCCGCCGCCGGACCGCAACGCCGTCACCCGCCTCGCCGTGGCCTTCAAGGAAGCGGTCCTGCGGCTGTTCTCGCCCCACACGACGTCCGAGCAGCTGATGGAGGTGTTGCACCGGGTCGAGGGGATTCGCACCGCCGCCGAGGCGGCGGAGCGCCGCTGGCTCGAGGCCCAGCTGCGGCAGGCGCAGAAGCTCGAGACCATCGGCCAGCTGGCCGGCGGCATCGCGCACGACTTCAACAACATCCTCGCGGTGATCCTCGCCAACAGCGAGCTGCTGGCCTCGGCGATCCCGCCCGACCGCACCGACCTCCTGATCAGCGTGCGGAAGGTCCAGGACGCCGCGCGCGGTGGCGCCAGCATGGTCAAGGGGCTGCTTGGCTTCAGCCGGCGCGCCGACCTCAACTTCAAGACGCTCGACCTGCGCGAGGTCGTGGCCGACCTGTCCCAGATGGTGCGGCCCATCCTCCCGGACAACGTCGAGATGCGCATCGTCCCGCCGCCGGAGCCGTGCCCGGTGTGGGCCGACAGCGGCGCGCTGCAGCAGGTGCTGCTCAACCTCGTCACCAACGCGCGGGACGCGATGGCTCAGGGTGGCACGCTCACCATCGAGGTTTCCGCCGCACCGACGCGCGGAGCGTACCCCGAGACCGCGTCGTGGGGGGAGGCGCAGTCCTACTACTGCGTCGCGGTGAACGACACCGGCGTCGGCATGGATCCGGCGACCGTCGAGCGGGTCTTCGAGCCCTTCTTCACGACCAAGGCACCCGGCACGGGGACCGGGCTGGGCATGGCGATGGTCTACGGTCTCACCAAGCAGCACGGCGGTTTTGTGCACGTGTACAGCGAGCCGGGGATCGGGACGGCCGTCAAGGTCTACCTGCCGGTGTCCCCCGAGGCCGCGGCCGTCGATGCCGCGGCGACCGCCAAGCGCGACGAGCTGGTCGGAGGGAACGAGACGATCCTGCTGGTCGAGGACAAGGAGGAGCTGCGCAGCACCACCCGGCGGGTCCTCGAGCGCCTCGGCTACACGGTCATGGAGGCGGCCGACGGCGAGGAGGCCCTCGGGCTGCACCGCGACCACCGCGACCACATCGACTTGATCCTCTCCGACGTGTTGATGCCCAAGGTGGGCGGGCCCGCGCTCTACCAGGCCGTGCGCGCCACCGACCCCGCGACTCGCTTCCTGTTCACCAGCGGCTACACCGAGAGCGACATCGGGCAGCGCTCGCTGCTCGAGCCGGGCGTGCTGTTCGTGGCGAAGCCGTGGACCATCAGCGACCTGGCGCGCCAGGTTCGGAGAGCGCTCGACCGGCCGACGACGCCGGCGTAGCTACTTCGCCCGCTCCAGGTAGGTCCCGGTTCGCGGATCCACCCGCACCCGCACGCCGCTGTCCAGAAACTCCGGCACCTGGATGGTCATGCCGTTGCTGAGCTTGGCCGGCTTCGTGCTGGCCGTCTTCGTCGCGCTCTTCATCACCGGTGCGGTATCGGCGATCGTGTACTCCATCGCCGCCGGCAGCTGCAGTCCGACCACCTGCCCGTCGAGCATCTCCGCCTGGAGGTGGATCTCCGGCTCGAGCCAGGGCGCCGCCTCGCCCACGACGTCGTTGGCGAGCGTGTATTGCTCGAAGCTGTTGGCGTCCATCACGTGCACGCCCTGGTCGTCGCGGTAGAGCACCTGAAACTCCTTGGTGTCGAGCCGCGCCTCGTCCACGTACTCGGTCGCGATGTATCGGGTGTCGAACGTGTTTCCGCTCACCAGGTTCCGCATCCGGACCTGCACGAACGCGCGCAGGTTCCCGGGCGTGCGGTGCTGGAAATCCAGGACCCGGCACGGCTGGCCGTCAACGATCAGGACGTGCCCCTTGCGTACGTCTGAAGCCTTCATGACTCCCTGCTGCTGCAAAGGTTGAACCAAGGGGCGCCGCAGGAGGCCGACTCTGCCGGCCGCGTTGCGGCGCCCCCAGAACCGGGCGGGAACCTAACCGCCGCGCCCGGTGCGCGCCACCCGCGCCTCAGGGAGCCGGAGACGGCGAAGCCTCGCGATGACGATCGATCCAGGCCCCCAGGCCCAGCAGCACCACCATCAAGAGAACCCCGACCAGCGCGAACGCGGCCGGTGACGGCGGCGGGGTGGGCGCGAGCGATGCCACGTACAGCACGACGAGCAGCGCGACCAGGGCCCACAGTCCGAAGCGCCCTACCGCGTCCCTCGCGCGCGTCGCGCTTGCGTAGAGCGCCACGCCACCGACGAACAGCACGCCCTCGACGACGATCGTGCCCGGGACCGACGCCCACAGCTCCAACCCCACCTTGGGGCCGCCGGGCCACAGCGGCATGTCCGGCCGGTGCGTGACGAAATCCAGCACCCAGTGGCTCACCACCAGCAGCCCGACCACGACGGCGCCCCGATCGTACCGGGTGCGCAGGCGATAGAGCGCCGCGAACAGCACGCCCCACGCGACGAGGGTGAGCAGGCCGTGCGAGAGCGGGTACTGGTCGAGCGTGATCGACAGGAACGGGTTGGTGCCGCCGGCGAACGCCACCTTCTCCCATCCCAGGAGCACGAACAGCGGGAAGAGGATGTCCGCGAACTCGGGAGCCGCGAACAGGGTGCCCAGCGACGTCCTGGGAGCGAGGCGCTTGGCGGCGAAGCCCAGCGCGAAGTGCCCGACGAACACGAGGCCTCCGGACCGGTTGGGAGCTCCCAAGCTACAGGCGGAGCGCCGCGGCTTCCACCGCGGCCGGCGGAGGCTCTAGGCGGCGGCGGGACTCCCGGTGCGCACCCGCCCCGCGACACCGCCGCGGGCCATGGCGCGGACCGTGGGCCTGAACGTGGGCAGGGCTTCGGCGCTCAGGAACGCGTCGTAGACCTCCGGCCTCCACCAGCTCCGGCGCGAGCCCATCTCGCGCAGGGCGTCGGCCGGCGACATCGCCGGCCGGTAGCTGCGGGCGCTGGTGAGCGCGTCGTACACGTCCACGATGCCGATGATGGAGGCGCACAACGGGATCTCGTCCCCCTTCAGGCCGTCGGGGTACCCCGAGCCGTCGCGCTTCTCGTGATGCCAGCGGATGATGGACCTGACGTCGAACGGGAACTCCACACCTTCGAGCAGCTCGAGGCCCCAGACCGCGTGCATCTTCATCACGTCGAACTCGGCCGGGGTCAGGCGCCCGGCCTTGTTGAGGATCTCGTACGGCACGCGGATCTTGCCGACGTCGTGCAGATAGGCGCCGACCCGGACCGCGTCGATCTCGACCTCGGCCATGCCCAAGGCCCCGGCCACCTGCGAGGCGTAGCGCGCCACCCGCTCGCTGTGCCCGTACGTGTAGCCGTCGGACGATTCGATCGACAGCCTGAAGCCGCGGACGACCGCGAGGCCCCTCGCGTCGAGCGACGGGCGCAGGCGACCGGCGTCCCTCTCACGGCGCGCGCCGGCGTCCGCGTGGATCGGGCCGTCGTTCAGCGCGAACCACTGCCTCCGTCCCGCGCCCGCCCAGGCGTCCCCCTGCATCAGCTGCGAGTTCCAGCTTGCCACGCAGCGCATCGCGCCTCCCATTACAGCACAGCTACGGTCGAATCCCGGGTCCGGAAGACGCGCGAGCCCCGCCGGCGGGGGCCCGCGCGGTCGCGTCCCGGTGGCTTACAGGGACAGGGCGACCCCTGCAAAGGTGACGGCGCCCGCGCCGTGGAAGTGACGCCACCCGCCGTTCGGGCCGAGGGCCGGGCAGGCGAGGCGCGGTGGCAATCCGCCGCACCGGCGCCGGCCCCGGCATTCCTGGCCGGATCACCATCCCCGAGGGGGCCGCGCGAGTGAGCCCGACGACCACGGCCGGCCGAACCTCGCTTCGACGCAACCCTTTCCCGGCACCCTGTGTCGGACGTGTGACCGTCACTGCCGGAGTCCCGTGCACGAAGCCGAGCTGATCGCCCGAGCGCGCACCGGTGAGCCGGCGGCGGAGCGGGCGCTGTACGAGGCGCACGTCGACCGGGTGTACCGGCTGGTGTTCCGGCTCGCCGGCGACGCCGACCTGGCGCGGGACTTCACTCAGGACACGTTCGTCCGCGCGTTCGAGCACCTGCACGAGTTCCGTGGTGGATCGCTGTTCTCCACCTGGCTCCATGCAGTCGCCGTGTCGGTCGCGCTCAACGGCTTGCGCAAGGTCAAGCGGCTGCGCCGGCGCGAGACCGGCCTGGAGGACGGTCACGACGTGGCGTGGACGGGCCGCGAAGCCGAGCCCGACCTGAAGCGGCGGCTGGCGGAGGCGATCGATGCGCTGCCGGAGGGATATCGCACCGTGTTCGTGATGCACGACGTGGAAGGCTACACGCACGAGGAGATCGGCGCGGCGCTCGGCATCGAGGCCGGCACGTCCAAGGGCCAGCTGTCGCGGGCTCGCGCCAAGCTGCGGGATGCCCTGGCCGACTTCGAGGGAGAGTGGATCCCATGACGACCGAACCCGACGACGCGTTGCCCGAGAGACTGCGGGAAGCGGCCCGGGCGTACCACGCTCCGCCGACCGCTCCGCGCCAGGAGATGTGGGCCGCGATCGCCGCCGAGCTGGAGCGCCGTCGTGCGGCCCGGCGCAACCTGAGGCGGCTCCGCTGGGGCCTGGCGCTCGCGGCCACGCTGGTCCTGGGGATCGGGCTCGGAAGGCTCGGCTGGATGGCGGCTCCGCGGACGGGCGCGTCCACGGCCGCGGCTCCCGGTACGTTTTCCGCTCCCTACCGCCTGGCGGCCGCGCAGTATCTCGCCCGCACCGAGGTCCTGCTCACCGGCTTTCGCGCCGAGAGCCGGGGGCGCCGGCTGGATCCGCAGTTCGTCGCCTCGGCGCGCGATCTCCTCACCACCACGCGCCTGATGCTCGATTCCCCCGTCGGCCGCGATGCCGAGCTGCGGTCCCTGCTGCAGGATCTCGAGCTGGTTCTGGCGCAGATCACCCAGCTGCGGGGCGAGGCCGGGCGTCAGGACGACATCGACTTGATCAACGAGGGACTGACCCAACACAGCGTGCTGACCCGGCTCCGGGCCGCGACTCCCGCGGCCGCCGGGGCTGCGCGCACCCAAGGAGCACTGTGATGTCCAGCAAGCTCTCGCTGCTCGCCGCCGTCGCGCTCGCCCTGCAGACCGCCCCCGCCTCCGCGCCGGCGCCGCGCGCCGCCGGTGCCGCCGGATGGCCGTCCCTCGGCGCGCAGGCGCCGGCGCCCGGGGCCATCGCCGCTCCCGACGGTCGCCTCTTCGCCTCCGAGCCGCCTGCGGCATGGGCTCCCGACGATCCCGGCGATTCCCTGTATCGCGCCGCGCGCCAGCTCCTGAACCGGGGTCGCTACGCCGACGCCGCGACCGCGTTCCGCGACCTGATCCGGCGGTATCCGCGGTCGGAGTACGTGCCGGATGCACACTACTGGGCGGCCTTCGCGCTCTACCGGACGGGCGACGACGCCAATCTCCGCGTCGCCACCACCCTGCTCGAGTACCAGGCCGCGCACTTCCCGCGTGCCGCGACGCGCGGCGACGGCGACGCCCTGCTGGCCCGCGTCTACGGCGAGCTGGCGCGCCGCGGCGACCCCCGGGCCGGCGAGTGGATCCAGGCCCACGCCGGCGCCACCGGTGCCGACACGGGCCAGGCCACCCAGCGCGCGTGCTCCGACGACGATGACGACCCCCGCGTGGCGGCGATGAACGCGTTGATGCAGATGGACGCGGTGAACGCGGTGCCGGTCCTGAAGCAGGTGCTGGCCCGCCGCGACCCGTGCTCCGCCGGCCTGCGGCGGCGGGCCGTCTTCGTCTTGTCGCAGAAGCGCACGCCGGAGACCGAGGACGTGCTGCTCTCGGTCGCGCGCGACGACCCGGACGGCGACGTGCGGGAGCAGGCGGTGTTCTGGCTCTCGCAGGTGGGCAGCGAGCGCGCGGTCACCGCCCTGGACTCGATCCTGCGGACCTCGACCGACGAGGACCTGCGCGAGAAGGCCGTGTTCGCCCTGTCGCAGATCCGGGATCCCCGCGCGGAGCAGATGCTCCGGGCTTACGCCGGACGCGAGGACGCGCCGGAGGAGACGCGCGAGAAGGCGGTCTTCTGGCTGGGCCAGCAGCACGAGGCGGACAACGGGTCGTTCCTGCGCGACCTGTATGCGCGGGTGTCCTCCTCGGACCTCAAGGAGAAGATCATCTTCTCGCTCTCCCAGATGCACTCGGAGGAGAACACCCGCTGGCTGATGGATCTCGCGGTGAATTCGCGCGAGGACGTCGACCTCAGGAAGAAGGCGCTGTTCTGGGCCGGCCAGACCGGGGCCGGCATCGCCGACCTGACGCAGCTGTACGACCGCATCAGCGACGTCGATCTGAAGGAGCAGCTGATCTTCGTGTATTCCCAGCGCCACGAGCCGCAGGCGCTGGACAAGATCATCGACATCGCACGGCACGAGACGAACCCGGACCTGCGCAAGAAGGCGCTGTTCTGGCTGGGCCAGTCCCACGACCCGCGCGCGGCGCAGGTCCTCCTGGAGATCGTCAACCAATGACCCGGGCGTTCCTCGTCTTCACGGCGGCGCTCGGCGCCGCGCTGCCGGTGCGGGCCCAGTCCCTTGCACAGCGCGTCGCGCGCGCCCCGGACGGCGCGGTCCGGCTGACGTACGCCGCGCGGCCGGGCGTATGCGGCAACGGCGCCGGCAACATCTCGTTCGACTGCGCCGGCGGGTACTGTGGACGGCACCGGGTCAACTCCAGCGCCGACTGGGACGACGACGAATGTCCCTGCGACTCGGGCCCCGTGCGCCTGGTTCTCCAGGTGGAGGGCGGCGTGGTCACCCACCTGCGGACCTACGTCGGCGGCCGCTGGAAGCCGGCCAGCGGCGTGACGGACCTGGGAACGGTCCCGGCCGCCGAGGCGGCGCGCTTCCTCGTGGACCTGGCACGCCGCGCGGACGTGCCGGCCGCGCACGACGCCGTCTTCCCTGCGACCCTCGCGGACTCCGCGAGCGTCTGGCCCGATCTCGTCCGGCTCGCGCGCGACGGCGTCGCGCCCCGCCGCTCTCGCGAGCAGGCGGTGTTCTGGCTGGGTGAGGCGGCGGGCGTGGCCGCGACCGCGGACCTCACCGCCATGGCGGGCGACGACTCGCTGGATCGCGACGTACGCGAGCAGGCCGTCTTCGCCCTGTCGCA
>Ga0335077_10011918_pt1 | contig 10864 bp, 10 predicted proteins | sample Lox_Sample_31_FD_207151 | JGI IMG/M metagenome (GOLD analysis project Ga0335077, IMG submission 207151) | Soil microbial communities from Loxahatchee National Wildlife Refuge, Florida, United States - Lox_Sample_3.1 | ecosystem: Environmental > Terrestrial > Soil > Wetlands | place: USA...
CAACTCTGCAATGGTCACAGCCGCCAGCTCTTGTGTGAGCGCCGCTTGCGCTTTTTCCCAGACGGGATGAGCTGTACACTGCGCTTGCAACGCACACGACTGCCAATCGCCGAGGCAAATATTGAGCGCGATTTTGCCTTCGATGGCTTCGACGACTTGCAAAAGGGTGAGACTCTCGGGAGCCACGCCGAGGCGGAAGCCCCCACCGGTGCCTCGATAGGAACTGATCAAGCCTTGGCGGACGAGGCGTTGGAGGATTTTCGAAAGGAAGTTGTTGCGCACGCTGGTGGCTTCGGCTAGTTCGCCGAGAGGCGCCTTGTGGCCCGAAGGCAGAGTAGCCAGATGGACCATGACACGAACCGCATAATCCGTAGCTCGAGTAATTTGCATTGGTTAACCTGACCGAAAGACTCCAAATTTCAGTTACTATGAACAACCAGGCGGAGATATGGCGCAGTGATAGTACTCACCACTTCGCGTGACGGACGACCGAAGACGGCACTTGTCATTGCGTTTTCCGTCCTTAAGGTTTGTCGTGTCTTCGTCTTGCGATGAACTCGCTGGCAAACCTACTGGTGGTAGGTTATCAAGAAATTGTGTCGAAAGAGCGAGAATGCGAACCTCTGGAAGGAAGATAGACCCTCTTCAAGGTCTCGATCCGACTGAGGGGAAACGACTCCTGCGAAGAATTCAGTGCGGTGGTTAGCCCCAGCGGAGAGCGGAATGGGAGCGCCCGTGTGCAGCAACGGCCATCCGCGCGGCGTTACCCTTGGACTTCGGTTTCAGGTGCTGTCTCAGAATCGACGATATTCTCTGGCTTCTCTGCCTCTTCCTTTGCAGCGCGCTTCTCGAGCTTCTTCTGGGCGCGGCGTTCTTCCTTCATGCGCGCCTTTTCGAGCCGCTTCATTTCCTTTTGACGTTTCTGAAAAGTAATAGCCATAAGGCCTCCTTGACGACGAATGAATACTCCTTCGGTAACGAAGGCCCGAGCCAACAGCTCAGTAGGGACTTTGTACAAACACGCGAAGTTTGCCTGAACGCGACGGGTGCCGAAGCTTTCGAAGAGCTTTCGCTTCGATTTGCCGGATCCGCTCCCGGGTAACGGAAAATGTCTGCCCAACTTCCTCCAGGGTATGTTCACTCCCGTCTTCCATACCGAACCGCATGCGAATAATCTTTTCTTCTCTTGGTGTCAGGGTCCTCAACATGTTGGCGAGTTGTTCCTTCATGTTCAGCTGAATTGCCGCATCCGAAGGTGATACCAGCCCCTTGTCCTCCACAAAATCCCCCAGGCGTGCTTCTTCGTCGTCGCCCACCGGTGTTTCGAACGAAACCGGCAGCTGAGCAATCTTCTTGGCTTTGCGGACTTGCTCAACGGGGACATCCATGCGCCTGGCGATTTCTTCGACGGTGGGCTCGCGGCCGAGTTCCTGCACCAGTTGCCGGCTGGTTCGCATTTGCTTGTTGATGCACTCCACCATGTGCACCGGCACACGAATCGTCCTGGCCTGATCGGCGATGGCCCGCGTAATTGCTTGGCGAATCCACCAGGTCGCATAGGTAGAGAACTTATATCCGCGGCGCCACTCGAACTTGTCGGTCCCTCGCATCAAGCCGATGTTGCCTTCTTGAATCAGATCGAGAAAATGCAGGCCGCGGTTGGTGTATTTCTTGGCGATAGACACAACCAGGCGCAGGTTGGCCTCGGTCAACTCGCGCTTGGCTTTTTCGGCTTGTGCTTCGCCGCGCGAGATTAGTAAGAGAGTGCGCTTCAGGTCGGTTCCATCGACCTCGGTGGATTGCTGAAGATGATCGCGTTGCGAACGCCGCGCACGAAGTTCCTTCCGAATTATCGCGGCCGCCTCTTTCCCGGCGGCGTCGGACCGGCGTGTCAGCTTGGCAATCTCATCTTCGAGCGATTGAAACCTTCTTGCTGTCGACCGGAGCAGGGCAATCAGACGTTTTTTCTCGCGCTCATGGAAATCGATCGAGCGGGTGAGCCGCGACATCTCGATTCTAGTTCGCGCCAATCGAGTGGCGAGCCGGACATGCTTGCGGCGATTTGCCTTCGTGGTCTGCTTGATGCGGACGCTCTGATCGAGCGCCGTTTCCCACAGCTTTTCGATCCGTTCAATAATCCGCAGCGTGTGGCGTGTTTTCTGCTCGATTCTCGCTTCTGTCAATTCCACTTCATCGAAATGGAGAAGCGACTTGATCGGCACCGCCCCGCTACGGAGTTCCGCACCGACGGCAATCAGTTCCTTCAGCACCAGCGGAGACCGTGACATGGTCTTCATCACCAGCAGGTGGCCCCGCTCCATTCGCTTGGCGATTTCTACTTCCAGTTCGCGCGTCAAAAGCGGCACGGTGCCCATTTCTCGCAAGTACGTTCGGACCGGGTCACTGATCTGCTCCGCACCCGGAGTCGCGCGGTCGTGGGCAGTGTCGTCCGGTGGGGGAGTCTCCTCCTGATCGAAACCGTTCCGCGATGGAACTCGTGCGGCCGCTCTCGATGCCGTGGCTTCGGCGGCATCCTCGTAGACTTCGACGCCGTCCCGCTCGAGTGACGAAAACAACTCGTCAATCTCTTCGGCGGTTTCTTCGGAAACAGGGAGAACCTTATTCAATTCGTTCATGAGCAGATAGCCGCGCTCTCGTGCCAGTTGCATGAGATCGCGCATTCCGCTCTGATTGTCCGGATGCGACAAGGAGGTCTCCCCTCAAGCCACTGCCAGTACTGGCCGGCCTTCCTCAAATCCAGTCGGCGTGGTCGAGAACCGAACCAGTGCCAGACGGTGACCGGGAAGACTAGTTAAGATGTGTGCAGTCGGGCCGCCCGATGCCCACGGCTGTTCACTTGGGTCTAGCGGCCCAGTCTCGATCGCAACCACCTAGATTCGATCACTAAGGAAGCAACCAAACCTTATTATACACCCGGCGGTACGTCGCCACCCGAGGTACTGGACGATAACGCCATCGGCCCGGTGAGACAGCTATGTAAGAATTAACCTTCCATCTGTGCTTGCAGAAACTCACCTGGCAGGCGCATCAGTGTAGAACGCGACGTCCCGGGTGCTCGTTCTCTCGAGACGTGGGGACGATCTTGGCGTTCAACTCGGTCGTTCTGCGCTGACATGCGCTCCATCCGAATGCCGAGGGTGCGCTCCAATTGGAATAGTTCCGTCCTTTGTGCTCGCACAAAGAAAGTCGAAGCTACTCCACGTTCGCCGGCGCGCCCGGTACGGCCGATGCGATGGATGAAGTTCTCCGCCACCTCGGGAAGGTCATAGTTGATGACGTGCGCGATATCCTGCACGTGAATGCCTCGGGCAGCCACATCGGTAGCAACCAGCACACGAGATTGTCCGCGCTGGAATCCGGTTAGGGCGGCCGTGCGTTGCGATTGCGAACGATCGCCATGGATCATGGCGGCATTGATACCTTGGCGGATCAGGCTCTTGGCGATCCGTTCTGTGCCGCGTTTGGTTCGCGAAAAGACCAAACAGCGGCCGCTCTCACCATCAATGAGCTTGTAGAGCATTTCGGGTTTGCCGTCATCGGACACCTCAAATGCCTGGAGGCGCACATTTTCCGAGGGTTTCAGTGTGGAACCAAACGAGAGGCGCTTTGGATTGCGGGTGTAACTTTTCACCAGCTCGGTCACTGCCGCTTCCATGGTCGCCGAAAAACAAAGCGTCTGGCGCTCCTTGGGCAAGTTTCCGACGATGCGCCGAATAGCCGGCAGGAATCCCATATCGAGCATGCGATCTGCCTCATCCAACACGAGTGTCCTCACGCCGCTGAGTGATACGAGTCGGCGACCGAGATAATCTTCGAGTCGGCCAGGAGTCGCCACCACTAGACGGGCACCCTTGCGAATCGCATCGAGTTGCCTTCCTTCGGGCAGGCCGCCCACCACTAGAGCTGCGGGCCGAGAGCCTATGCTGCGCAACGCGTCGTACTGAGCCACCACCTGCATTGCCAGTTCGCGCGTGGGAACAAGCACGAGAGCAGCGATGCCTGCTGTCTTCGATTGCGTCAACGTTTCGATCACGGGAATCAGGAATGCCAGCGTTTTGCCGGTCCCTGTCTGCGCCGTGGCAATCACATCGGTTCCGGCGAGCGCTTGCGGGATTGCCGCAGCCTGCACCGGAGTCGGCGTCGAGAATCGAGACGTCTTGAGTCGCTCCTTTAAGGAAGGAGAGATTGAGAGTTCTGAAAAACTTTCCATTTTGCTTTCTTGCTGGCAGTAGTTGACGCGGCGTGCGCACAATCGCGCGAATGCGGCAATCAAGATCGCCAGACTTCTTTTTTGAATTACGCTGAAGACGAACGGAGGAAACGAAGGGCGGGTATTCTCAGATCAAAGTCTTGAAACCAGAGGGGCCGCACAGCACAACCGAATGCATTAAGCGCAGAACCAGCATAACACAGGCCAGCAAATCGCGCCAAAAAGAAAACAAGTGGGTTTCCGACGGAATCAGATGGACTCAGAGTGAGCCCGCTTACGATTTGTTCCGCTTGCTCGCTTTCGCCCGATTCTTCGTCCAGCGGCCTATCGCGGCCACCCGGGAATCAAATTGCTTCGCGGTTTCCGCACCGTGAGCGTCCCCGCGTTTGTGTAACTGAAGCAAGGAACCGTCACGAAAGTGCAGAGGATCTCTCAGATTTTGCAGTTCCCGATAGTAGAACATGGCCGTAGGCCGCTGCCTCTTGAATCGAAGATTCCGGAGGAACTCCAACTCTTCCGGAGAGGCATTGCCTCTTAAGCCGGGCGAACGCAAAAACTCTTCAAACCCCGGCTCCACCTGGGCGACTTCCTCCCGCTCGACAAACTCAACATTTACAAGCCGGACGGGAGACAGCAGCGGATTCAGCCGGATCTCAATGGCGAAGGTAGCCAGATCGATATTCCAGGATTCGATCATGGGGGTCAGGAACGTCGTGCAGTGAGCGACGGAGATATTGAATATGTCGGTATCCAGAAACTCCAGAATGACCGTACGTCCTTCTTCGTAGGATTGGTTTCGCAATCGCGCGACACTGCGCAGCCAGCGCTCATTTCCCAGTTCTTCCTTGGCGATTCGCTTGGTGACGTCCAAGAGCTTCTGTGTCACCAGACGCTCGAGCTCACCGAAGGCTTGCTTCTGAAAAATATCGCGCACTTGTGTCTGCTTATCAGGCCGGCATTTCCGAATGACCACTTCGCGTACTTCCCGGTACAGCGGTTTCGGCGGGTCGGCCAATTTCCTTTTCCATTCCTCCAAGCGTTGATCTTCGACCAAGGCGGAAAGCTGACCGTTGGGCAATTTGAGAAAAGCCTCGATCTTCTCGTAAATGTCCGTCCGATTGGCGGCTGGCGGCGATTTTTTGCGGGTCAGGAGTTGCGAGATGTAAGACTCGGTGACCTGGGCCGCCGAGGCGAGGTCGCGTTGTTCCAGGCCCAGCTCCTTAAGGCGTTGCTGAATGATCAGGCAAACATCCATTGGCCAGCTCCGTCTACTTAACTGTCTTAGTAAACCACATCCTATAGTATGGGCTCATACTTGACAATAACAGTGAAGTAAGAGATGCTATATATGCGATCAAGGCTGCTTTCAGGTTCACCGGAGCGGTCGCGAGCCCCTGACGACTCCCTTGTTTTTCGCAAGGAGAGTCCCATGTTTGCCCGCAAGGTTTCCATACGCCTCAAGTCAGACGCCGCCGGTCCATTCATTCAGAAAATGGAGAATGAGATCATCCCTCTCCTGCGCAAACAGAATGGTTTTCTTGATGAGCTCACGCTGATCTCGCAAGGCGGAAAAGAAATCTACGCTTATAGCTTCTGGGAGAGCAGCGAAGATGCCGCACGGTATGACCGGACTACTTTCAAAGAAGTCACCAACCTTCTCACCGGGTTGATTGAGGGTACCGTGCGTATCCACACGTACATGGTCGCCAACTCCACATTTCACAAGATAGCTTCCGCCGCCGCGTGCTGAGTTCCGTGAACTGCATCGATTCCTTGTGGTTGGCCATGGAAACCGCGGCCGTTCCGGCGAGAGCTTCAGATTTTTGGCACTTCAACACAACACTGCTTTCTGATGGCGGGGCGGTCGATTGAATCAGAATTAGGGGAGCGTATGGCAAAACTTTATGTTGGAAACCTCGCATTCAGCGTAACAGAGGAGAGCCTGCTGCAGCTGTTCACCGGCAAGGGATATAAGGTCGGCTCGGCTCGCATCATCACCGACCGGGAAACCGGCCGATCACGCGGCTTCGGATTCGTTGAGCTCGGACCGGACGACGACGCCACTAAGGCCATCGGTGAATTCAACGGTCTCGAGGTCGACGGACGTGCCCTGCAGGTCAACGAAGCTCGACCGCAAGAAAGCCGCGGCGGCGGCGGTGGTGGTGGCGGACGCGGCGGTTATTCCGGCGGGCGCGGCGGACGTCGCTACTAGCTGTTAGGCCGCATTGGGTCCTTGTCAATGGGACTGAACGGATTTTGGATGTTCGACTAGGAGGATTCTTGTCGAATCTTGAAGCCGGGAATTACATCAAGCATTTTCAGTACGGTTGCGGTGTCATCGTAAAACGGGATGCCGAACGCACTACGATCGATTTTGACACGCACGGAATGAAGATTTTCGTGACCAGCCTGATGGCCATTGAACCGGCCGAAGGCGTTCCTCCCAAGCGCCGCCGTACCAAGCGCGTCAAAGCGGTTAAGCCGCCACCGACCTTGTCTCAACCGGTGTTTGTGCCGGGTGCCAAATGAGCGACCGGATCATCGTGCAGTACATGGGATACGAGGCGAAGTCGCTTGCACGCGAATATGCCTTTCAAGTACGCGAGGCGGGAGCGGACCGAGAATTCACTCTGCATATTGCGAATGAAGCATTCCTATCCCACCGCATCAGTTACCAGGATGCGCCGGGAGTCTGTTCGCAGAGACTGCAGGCGGAATTGGCCGCGCACGCAAATCATCCCTCGGAAACAGATTACGTGATCACCTCCGCCGAATTGGACGCTTACCGCGCTTCGCGCGCACAGAAGCCCAGTCGCTATCCTTCGCGGCATTCCAAAGTCTAAATACCCTTGCGAGGTTCTCTCGCGCCAAGCTGGACCACGCGTTGAGTGCGGACGCACGGGCAGTCGTGGCAGAGCCTCAGCCTTCTCACTAAAGCTCGAAAATTGGGTGTATCCGGAGTGAGTATCCGCCGGTGATGCGGCTCAGGGCTTCTTCGACTTCCCGGGCGAGCCCAGCGCTACGGCAGCCTCGGCCGTGAGTAGAAGGAACGTGAACGTCTCCTGAAGATACAGGTGAACGGTTGTGTCGGTGTGGCTCGAATAACCGATGGAGGCGTCCTGGCCGATGTGCAAAGCAAAATCACCGCCACGTGTGGTCAACACGAAGGCGCCTTCGATGGCGGGCGCCCAAATCATCTGGTCATTGACGAGGCGCTTGACGTGTTCGAGCACGGGGTAACCGTGATCACTGGTCTCGGCGAGTGCGGTGTAGGCCTCGGCGCCGAGCAACACAGAGTACGGGCCATTGACCCCGACAAGCCGAAGACGGCTTAAGGCTTGAGCGAGGGCCTCCGGGTACTGGCGGACATCCGCGGGGAGGGTCACGGTCGGATTGCTGGTTCCCTTTCGGATGCCCACGATGCCCGCTGCGGCATAGCCCTCGAACACCGCTCCATCCTCCGCAAAAGCGATCTTGCGCGCAGCATCTTTCGCCGGTTGCCAGTCTGAATCGTTCGCGCCACGATCAACGTCGTCGATCGACTGGCGACTGAGTTCAAACGGCACGCGCAACTCAACCAGCGCCTTCACCTCGCGCTGTCTGGCAATGATCCCGTCCTTCGGTGTCGCAATCTTTTGCAGGTGGCCGGTGCCAACGGCGGAGAGGCCAACGCCCGCCGGGCCCTGCACGTCGACCACGCGTCTTGCGGCGAGGTAGCGCTTGAGCGTGCGTGTGGTCTCCTCTTCGATCTGAGCCCAAGCCGCATCGGAAATCGGGGCAAGCTCGCGATGCAAGTTATTCATGGGAAATTTCTCCTTTTAAAGAACCAAGACCCAGCGAGCCATCGTTCTCCTTGGGCAGCGTGTGAGAAGATTCGACCACGTCCGGTGTGGCCTGGGGTGAAGCGACAGCAGTCTGATCCTCACCGACGGATTCCAGAAAGGTCGCGGATGGCACGAAGAACAGGTTCCCGGTGACGGCGCGGCTGAAGTCGAGCAGCCGATCATAGTTACCGGGCGGCCGACCGATGAACATATTCTCGAGCATTTGCTCGATGGTGCGAGGCGAGCGGCTATAGCCAATGAAATAGGTGCCGAATTCACCTTCGCCGGCACGGCCGAAGGGCATGTTGTCGCGCAGGATTTTGATCTCTTTTCCGTCCTCCACGATCGTGGTCAGCGCGCTATGCGCCGAGGTTGGTTTGACGGAGTCGTCCAATTCAATATCCGACAATTTCTTACGGCCGATGATTCGCTCCTGCGCCTCTGTGGGCAGGGCATTCCATGCGGCAAGATCGTGGAGGTATTTCTGCACGATCACATAGCTGCCAGCAGAGAATTCGGGGTCTTCGTCTCTCACGAGCACGGCGTCAATCGCGGCCTGGCCCCGTGGATTTTCGGTTCCGTCAACGAAACCGAGGAGATCGCGGTCGTCGAAATACCGGAATCCGTGCACCTCGTCGACTGTCGTGACGGCATTACCGATCCGTGCCATGATCTGGGTAGCAAGCTCGAAGCATAAGTCCATGCGCTTGGCCCGGATGTGGAACAGCAGATCGCCCGGCGTCGAGACCGCGTGCCGCGCCCCCGCGCGAATCTCCTGAAAGACATGCAGTTCTGCTGGCCGAGGCGATCCAAAGAGCCTGTCCCAGGCATCCGATCCAATTCCCATCACGCAGGACAGACCGCCATCGAGATCGCGAAATTCGACGGCGCGAAACAGTGCGGCAAGATCAACGCAAAGAGCTCGAACCGTCTCTTGGTTCTCCGGGCCAGGATTGAGCGTCACCACCAGAAAGATCGCAGCACGGGTGAGTGGCGCGGATACGGACTGCGCGACCGCTCGCACGTCATTTGCCGCAGCCGGCGTGCTGATCGGATCAGGCTTCATCGACGTCATCCTGTGGTCGCCAGAACTTCAACCGTTCGCGTTCACCGATACAAACAATCGGGCCAAGAGCTTACCAAAGAATAGTTGGGTATCGCTATAGAGTCGCAAACGCACAGTGGATACGATCGACGTGAATTATGTCTATAATGGGCGACAAGTTACGGCATTCAACCGATGAAGGTAATCGCCGACTGTGAAGCCTCGCACTATCGCTCAAGCCAGGCGTCGGCCAGTCATGGAGAATACAAATGTTTTTGTCGCCCACGGAAAGCTCAACGCTTGGTCTTAATTTTGTCCCGCCGCCCATGGTTCCGACTCACCTAGGTGCACCCGCCATCCGAGCGCTTCTCTTCGGTTTCATTCTGGTGGTGTCAGGCGCGAGCGCGCCTTTGGCGAATGCGCAGAAAGTGGAATTGTCCGTCGATGCGTCGAAGTCCGGCCCTAAGATCGACCGCAATATTTTCGGCCAGTTTGCCGAGCACCTTGGCCACGGCATTTATGAAGGGATATGGGTCGGACCCGATTCGACGATTCCCAATACTCGCGGCATTCGCAACGATGTGGTTCAAGCGTTGAGGGCCATCCGGGTACCCAACGTGCGCTGGCCAGGCGGCTGCTTCGCGGATGAATACCACTGGCGCAACGGAATCGGCAATCCACGAACGGTAACGCTCAATCCCAACTGGGGCGGCGTGATCGAACCAAACTCTGTCGGGACACATGAATTCATGGACTTCCTCGACCAGATTGGAGCGGAAGCCTACGTCTCAGTTAATGTTGGCTCCGGAACTCCACGCGAGGCCGCCGAATGGTTGGAATATCTGACCACGGCTCAGCCAACGACTCTCGCCAAAGAACGCTCTGCCAACGGTCATCCCGGACCTTACAAAATTGGCTTCCTCGGCATCGGCAACGAAAGCTGGGACTGCGGCGGCAACATGACACCTGACTATTATTTGAGCCAGCTCAAGATCTACAGCCGCTTTGTCCGCAACTTCAATCCCGCGCAGCAGGACAAACAGCAGATGCTGAAGATCGCCGTAGGACCTGGTGGCGGTGAAACCAGGTGGACCGAATGGACCGAAACCATCATGAAGGCCTACCAGCAGCACACCTGGAGTTGGGATATCAATGGCCTTTCGATGCACTCCTACACCGTGGGAAAGTGGCCGCCTTCCTACGCGTCCGAAAACTTCGGCGAGACCGAGTACAGTCAGTTCCTTAAATTCACGTTGGCAATGGACGATCTGGTCACGAAACACTCCGCGATCATGGACAAGTACGATCCGGAGAAGAAGGTGGCACTCGTTGTGGACGAGTGGGGCGCGTGGTATGCCCCGTTGCCCGGAAGCAATCCTGGATTCCTCGTACAGCAAAACAGTCTGCGGGACGCAATTCTAGCCGCGCTGAACCTGAACATTTTTGCCCGCCACGCCGATCGAGTGCGCATGGCCAATATCGCGCAGATGATCAATGTGCTGCAGGCCATGATTCTTACTGACAAAGAAAAGATGGTGCTGACCCCGACCTACTACGTCTACAAAATGTACGTACCGTTCCAGGACTCCACGTTTGTGCCGGTCACTTTCGATGCCGGCACCTATACGCACGGAGACGTCACGTTGCCACGCGTGGACGCCATCGCCGCAAAAGATGCCACTGGCAAGCTGTGGTTAGCCATTACCAATATTGACCCCGACCGCGTAGTAGAAATTGAGGCAAATTTAGCGGGCATCACCGCCA
>Ga0335077_10011919_pt1 | contig 10864 bp, 6 predicted proteins | sample Lox_Sample_31_FD_207151 | JGI IMG/M metagenome (GOLD analysis project Ga0335077, IMG submission 207151) | Soil microbial communities from Loxahatchee National Wildlife Refuge, Florida, United States - Lox_Sample_3.1 | ecosystem: Environmental > Terrestrial > Soil > Wetlands | place: USA: Florida...
CGCCTTCGCGTCGCCGTCGGCCTTCTCTACCCGCGCCATGGCCAGCCGCAGCTCGCCCTCGGCCTTGTCGGCGCGCGTCACCGCGACGCGCAGCTCGCCCTCGGCCTTGTCCGCGCGCGACACCGCGAAGCGCAACTGGTTCTCTGCCTTGTCGGCTTCGGTGGCCGCGAACTCGACCTCGCGCTCGGCCTTGTCCGCCCGGGCAATCGCCTGCCGGAGCTCGCCCTCGAGCTCCTGCGTCCGCGCCTGCGTCTGCTCGAGCACGGCGACGCGGGCCCGTTCGCGCTCGACGTCGCCGGTCAGTTCGCGCAACCGCTCCTGGGCCGCCGCCGCCCCCTCCTGCAAAGCAGCGATCTGCTTACGCTCCTGCTCGAGCTCGCCGGTCAGCGCTGCCCTGGCCTTGATCGTCGCGTCGCGCTCGGCCACGGCCTCCTCGAGCGCCGCCTCCGCCGCCGCCCGCGCCTTGTCGGCCGCGATCAGCTGCGCTCCGGAGTCGTCGCTGCTGTGCCGGCGCTCGAGCTTGGCCACCTGCTCGCGTGCCTGCTTGGCCTCGAGTTCCAGCGCCGCCCTCGCGCTCGATGCCGACTCGCGCTCCGCGGCGACCGCGGCTCGGGCCGCCTCCGCCTCGACGCGCGCCTTCTCGACGTCGGCTCGGGCCGCCTCGGCATCCGCCCGAGCCCGCTCCAGCTCGGTCCGCGCGGCGTCGGCGTCGGCGCGGGCGCGCTTGACCTCCGTGCGTGCAGCCTCAGCGTCGTCGCCGAGCCGCTCCCTGACCAGCGTCAGCGTTCGCTCGAGCTCTTCGGCTCGCTCCCGCTCACGACCCAGGGCGCGCTCGAGGTCGGCCGCTTGCGCGGCCAGCGCCACCTCGGCGTCCCCGCGCTCGGCGTCACCGGCGGCGAGCCTGCGCTCGAGCTCGCTGAGCCGCGCCTGGGCCGTCTTCAGCTCGGCGGCGAGGTCCTCGTTGGCGCTGAGGGCGGCGTCGCGCTCGGCGACCGCGGTCGCTCGTTCCGCCCTGGCCTCGGCGACCGCCGCCTGCTGCTCGCGATCGGTCGCACCCGACGCCGGCTCGCTGTTGGTGGTCGTGGGCGCCGACCGGCCGCGGGCGTCGGGGAGCACACCCCATTCGGCGAGCATCTCGGCGCGTACGCTCTCGGCGTCGAGACGACTCCAGCGTTCGATCCGCAGCAGGCGCGCGGCCTCGCTGCGGGCGACGTTGGCTTCCGACGACGGCGCCGCTACACCACAGACGAGCGTCGGCACGCCCTTGGCGTCGCCGACCGGGAACCGGAGGACCACCAGCGGATCGCGCCCCTGGTAGGGCCCGACGAAGTACTCCAGCTGGAGGGGCTCCTCAACATCGCCCTCGCGTTCTTGCAGGCGAGGGCCGTCGACCGTCTCGGCGGGTGGGAGCTCCGCGTCAGTACGGCCGAGCAGTTTCTCCTCGGTGGTGGCGAGGAACGTCGTGAAGCGGGAGTTCACGCGGACGTAGCGGCCGTCGAGGTCCTTCAGCCAAACGAGCGCCGGACTTTCGTCGAGTGCGCCATCCAGCAGCGCTCCGCCGGCGTCGCCGAGCGACGGCAGCTCGTCCGTCGGCAGCGTGATCAGCACGTGACGCGCGCCGCCGCGGTCAGACACGGCCGCGATATCGACGGCTGTCCCGTCGAGCTTCAGTACCGCGGCGTTAGCCTGACCATCGAGGACGCGCTGGAGCTCGCGGGACTGCTTCAACAGCTCTTCGGTGTCCTTGTACCACCGGCGAAACGGCTCCGTGCTGTGCTCGAGGCGGCCGTCCTCGCCAAGCAGCCCGAGAGCAGGCATATTCGTGACCGCTGCCAGGGTGGCCATTACCGCTCCACTGATCCGTGGATCGCTCCCACAATCAGCCTTTCGGCGGCCTCAGAGCCCGGAACCGCTGCAGTCCCGGCGTCTGGACGGATGTCCACTTTGCCGAGTCGGCGAAACTGGACGAATGTCAGCGGGCGGCGCGGCTCAGGATCGATTCCTGGCCCAAGAGCGTCTGGCTCGTGGCGTCCAGGATCTCGACTTCGACGAGCTCTCCGGGGGCTCCGAGCCCCGCGAAGTTCACGACCTTGTTGTGCCGCGAGCGGCCCCGCAGACGAGATGGATCGGTGCGCGACGGGCCTTCGACAAGCACTTCGAGCGTCCTGCCGACAAATCGCTGAGCGCGCTCGTGCGCACGTCGCTGAACCACCTCGACGAGGCGCTGCAACCGCTCGACCTTGAGCTCGTGCGGCACCTGGTCCGGCAGGCCCGCGGCCTCGGTGCCGCGACGCGGTGAGTAGATAAACGTGAACGCCCCGTCATAGGCGACCTCCTCAGCCACCTCAAGCGTCTGCTCGAAGTCCGCTTCGCTCTCGCCCGGGAACCCGACGATAATGTCGGTCGTCAGGGCGCAGTCCGGGACGTGCTCACGGATCATCGCGACGCGGTCAAGGTAGCGCTCGCGCGTGTACGTCCGCCGCATGCGCTTGAGCACCGCGCTCGACCCGGATTGGAGCGGCAGGTGGATGTGCTCGCACACCGCGGGCAGCTCTGCGTGGGCGCGGATGACGTCCTCGCGCATGTCCTTGGGATGCGGGCTCGTGTACCGGATCCGGTCGACCCCGTCGACAGCGTCGATCCGGGCGAGCAGCCCGGCAAACGTGGTGCGCTCCTCGCGCGGCAGATCGCGGCCGTAGGCGTTGACGTTCTGACCGAGCAGGGTCACCTCGCGGACGCCGTCCTCCGCGAGCGCCTGGACCTCGGTCACCAGCTCGTGCGCCGACCGACTGACCTCGCGGCCGCGGGTTGAGGGCACGATGCAGTACGAGCACACGCAGTTGCAGCCGACGCTGATCTGCACCCACGCGTGGTGATCGCGCGCCCGCTTGGCCGGGAGGTGACCGGTGAATCCCTCGAACTCGAAGTAGCCCTGGGCGCTGAGCGAATCGCTGACCAGGAACTCGGCGAGCTTGTGCACCTGTCCGGGCCCGAAAGCCACGTCGACGAACGGGAACCGGGCGAACACCTCCTCCTTGACTGACTGCGCCCAGCATCCGCCGACCCCGACCACCACATCGGGACGCTCGGACTTGAGCCGCTTCGCCTCGCCCAGGTGCGCCACGAACCGGCTGTCGGCCTTCTCCCGGATCGAGCACGTGTTGAACAGGATCAAGTCAGCCTGGTCGCGCGAGGGTGCCTCGGCGTAGCCGAGCGACTCGAGCATCCCCTTCATCCGCTCGGAGTCGTGCTCGTTCATCTGGCACCCGAAGGTGGTGACGTGATAGCGCCTCACGACACGCAAGGGTACCGAGGCACTTCCTGGCGCCCACCACGCGGTGCGCCGATCGGAAGTTCGTCGCGGGAGACGCACCGTCTAGCCCGGACAACTGTGGCCAGGATCGCGCCGGCCGCGATCACCAGGATTGCCACTCCAATCGTCACTGTCCAGGCCTACGCGGGTCGGTCGTGCTACGCGTCGAACGCTCGAGCGCGCTTTAGTCCAGCGCCGGGCAGAACGGCAGGACGCGCCTCGCGGCCGATTCCCGCAGACCCGTGACCCCGCTCCCGACGCCGCGGTCAATCGGTAACCGTCTTTTAACAGTTTTGGCCCGAAACGGGGAAGCCTCTCCGCGCCGGACCGGCGACAACCCTGCTCGGTACCCGCGCTCGCGAGGGCGTCGGAGACAGACGGGCCGGCGCGAGACAGGTTCTGGACGAATCGAGGTGCTTACGTGAACGAGCCAAGACATCCGCGCTGGCGACTGACTCGCCGAGGGCTGCTCAAGCGTGGCGCGTTCGGGGCAGCGCTCACCCTGCCCGGCATGCGCAGCGCGATCGCGAGCGCGAGCGCGATGGCCGCCGCCCGGGTCCCGGACAGCCTTCCCGACCCGAGTCGCCCGGCCGGAACCGCCACCGCGGCCATGCCGTTCGACCACGTCGTGTGCGTGATGATGGAGAACCACTCGTTCGACAACCTGCTGGGTGCGCTGCCGCGGCTGGGCCAGCCGCACGCGGACGGCCTGACGTTCGACCGCGCCGGCCAGGCGACCAACTCCAACCCCGGCCCGAACGGGACCGTGACGTCCTACGTGCTCCCCAACACCGAGCAGCCCGGGAGCGTGGATCAGTCCTGGAACGCCACCCACCAACAGATCGACGGCGGCAAGATGGACGGGTTCATCACATCGGTCAACTCGATCGAGCCGATGGGCTACTGGACCGACGAGGTGCTGCCGTTCGCCTATTCGCTGGCGCGGACCTTCTGCCTGGCGAATCGCTGGTTCTGCTCGGCGCCGTGCCAGACGTACCCCAACCGCCGGTTCCTGATGGCCGGCACCGCGTACGGAGATATCGCGACCGACACCCAGAGCCTCGAGGATCCGCCGCCTCCGAACGGCACCATCTTCGACCGGCTGAACGCCTACGGGATCGGCTGGGCTAACTACTTCACCGACCTGCCACAGACGGGGATCATCCCCTCGATCATCGAGAAGTACCCGAGCAACCTGGCTCCGATCGCGAAGTTCCTGTCCGATTGCGCCGCGGGAACACTTCCAAGTGTCAGCTTCGTCGATCCGGAGTTCGGCGTGCTGTCCGACATCGGCTCGCCGCTCGCGTCGCTACCTCAGGTCGCGACCCAGCCCACGGTGGCTGAGGTCCTGCAGAACGTGAACGGCATAGGCGGCGACCAGGAGAGCCCACAGGACATGTACTACGGCGAGGCCTGGGCCTACCGGATCCTGCAGGCCATCCTCGACTCTCCCGCGTGGGCACGCACGCTGCTGATCTACACCTACGACGAGCACGGCGGCTACTACGACCACGTGCCGCCCCCCGCGGCGATCGCCCCCGACTCGATCGCGCCGGAGCTCTCCGCCGGCGACGCCCCCGGCGGTTACAACCTGTACGGACCGCGCGTCCCCGGGATCGTCGTATCCCCGTACTCGAAGCCGAACGGAGTCACGAACGTGCTTCACGACCACACGTCCGTGCTGGCCACGATCGAGGCAAAGTGGAACCTTCCCGCACTCACCTACCGCGACGCCAACGCGACGACCGTGATGGACTTCCTCGACGTGAAGCGGGCCGCATTCCTCGAGCCGCCGACGACGTTGGTGGCGCCTCCTCCGACCGGGGCCTCGGGACCCGTGGGAACGTCGAGCTGATGCCCATGCGACGTCCCAAGCTGCTCCGTCGCCGCCGTAACCTCGTCGCCGCGATCTGCGCGGTCGCCGCAGCCAGCACGACCCTGGTCCTGGCCGTGATTGCGGCGGGCGCTCCGGCTGCCGGTTTCCAACTGCCCCCCATCCGCCACGTGTTCGTGATCGTGCTCGAGAACCAGAACTACGCCGGAACCTTCGGCAACCCGTCCGCCGATCCGTACCTCGCCAGCACGCTGCCCAAGGAGGGAGCGCTGCTGAACGACTACTACGCCACCGGCCACGAGAGCAACGACAACTACATCTCGATCGTCTCGGGCCAGCCACCCAACCCGCAGAACCAGGCCGACTGCCAGATCTTCGACGACTTCACCGGCGCGGACGTGTTGTCGGGAGGAGTCGAGTCCGGCACCGGCTGCGTATACCCGGCCGATGTCCAGAACATCGGAACTCAGCTGTCCGGCGCGGGGCTGAACTGGAAGGCCTACGAGGAGGACATGGGGAACGACCCCAATCGCGAGACGGCCGCCTGCGGCCATCCCGCCGTCAACTCCCAGGACAAGACCCAGAGCGCAGAAGCAGGCGATGGATATGCCACCCGACACGATCCGTTCGTTTACTTCCACTCGGTGATCGACAACGAGACCTACTGCGACCAGCACGTGGTCGCACTCGGGTCATCGACCGGCGCGATGCCTCCGGCCGCGCTCGCCGGCGAGACCGGCCTGGCCACCGACTTGAAAAAGATCTCGACCACGCCGCCGTTGTCGTTCATCACCCCGAACCTGTGCAACGACGGCCACGACTATCCGTGCACGAACCAGGCCAGCGGCGCGTCCGCGCTCGCGGACATCGACACCTTCCTTCAGACCTGGGTGCCGCGGATTACGAGCTCGCCGGCATTCAAGAAGGACGGGCTGCTCGAGATCACCTTCGACGAGTCGGACGGCGCGCAGTCGGACGCCTCAGCGTGTTGCGGCGAGCAGCCGGGACCGGGAGACTCGCCGCTCCCCGGCATCACCGGGCCCGGCGGCGGTCTTGTGGGCGCGGTCCTGCTGTCGCCGTTCATCGCGCCGGGCACGGTCGTCGATACCCCTTACAACCACTATTCCTCGCTGGCGAGCTGGGAGACGCTGTTCGGCCTGCCCCGGCTGGCCGATGCGGCCGGCGTCCCGGCGACGTTCGGGTCAGACGTATTCACCGCTTCTAAGGGCTCATCGGCGAAGCCGTGAACCTCCCTGACGACCTGCGAGGTCAGACGCTCAGCCGGCGGCAGCTCTTGCGCTACTTCGGCATGCTCGGAGCGGGCGCAGTGGTCAGCAACTCCGCGGCGGCCTGGGCCGCAAGCCCAAGCGGCGCCCGGCTGGTGGGCCGCGCGGCGGCGACCAAGGCGGCCGGCTCGGATCTTGGCGCGATCGACCACATCGTATTCCTGATGATGGAGAACCGCTCCTACGACCACTACTTCGGCGACTACCCCCGCGGCCGCGGCTTCGACGATCATCCGGCCCACTCGCTCGGGGTGTTCGCGCAGGACTATCCCGGCGCTACCGGGCTCATCCCTCCGAACGTGCTGCTTCCGTTCCACCTCGACAGCACACAGGGGATGGAGTGCACCGATGACCTGACCCACGACTGGGGCCCGATGCACCTGTGCTGGAACCAGGGAAAGATGGACTCCTGGGTCAAGGTTCACACCTCCTCGACCTACGAGGGCGCGCACGGCGCGATGACGATGGGCTACTACCAGCGCGAGGACCTGCCCTTCTACTACGCCCTGGCGGACGCCTTCACGTTGTGCGATGCGTACCACTGCTCGATTCTCGGGCCGACGCATCCAAACCGCCTCATGGCCAACAGCGGCACGATCGACCCGACTGGTACGCAGGGGGGCCCAGTCACCGACACCAACGCCACTCCCGACTTCGTCTGGAATTGCACGTGGCCGACGATCCAGGAGCTGCTCGAGGACGCAGGAGTCTCGTGGAAGGTGTACAGCCCAAGTAACGCGGGCGTGAGTGGCCAGTACGCGTCACTCACGCAGTACCCAACCTGGAGCCCGGCGCTCTACAACCCGATCGCGAATCCCGAAGTCATGGGTGCGACCGACCATGTCCTTCCCTACTTCGCGGCGTTTCGCAACCCGCTGTCACCGCTGTACCAGAAGGCGTTCACACCGACTTTCCCGAACGATTTCGTGGCGGACGTCAAGTCGGGGTCGCTCCCGAGCGTGTCTTGGATCATCCCGCCGCTGGGGTTCGACGAGCACCCATCCTCGGCGCCGGCGAACGGCATGTGGTTCACCTCGCTCGTACTCGACGCCCTTACCTCCAATCCGAACGTGTGGTCCAAGACGGCGTTCTTCCTCATGTACGACGAGAACGACGGGTGGTTCGATCACGTGCCCCCGCCGACCCCGCCGGCGGGCACGCCTGGTGAGTACCTGACTGCATCGCCGCCGTCCATCGGCGACCCGCAACCCGGCACGCTCAACATCGCCGGGCCGCTCGGCCTCGGGGTCAGGGTCCCGATGCTCGTGATCTCCCCGTTCAGCCGAGGCGGGCACGTCGCATCCGAGGTGTTCGACCACACGTCACAGCTCAAGCTCGTCAGCGAGCGGTTCGGGGTCGAGGTGCCGAACGTGTCGGCCTGGCGCCGGGCAACCGTGGGCGATCTGACCTCGACGCTGTTCCAGAGCCCGGCAAACGCCGCGGTCCCGGCCCTGCCGGCGACGTCGGTGCTGATGCCGCTTACCGGCAGCTGTTCGATGTTCAGCCAGGACACCGAATCGGGCGGTGCGGCGCCGAGCGTGCCGACAAAGCAAACAATGCCGACCCAAGGCGGCGGCAGCCAACCGGCGAGCTACTACTACCCAGGCATCACCAAGCAGGACGGCGACGTTCCCGACGGGCACCGCACCACGGTCGGGGTCGCCGGCTCGGCCCTGGCAACCACTAAGTCCGCGTACAACCGGCTCACGAAGCTTTCCTCCTAGTACGGCCGGTTGATTGGCCCAGGGGGAGACTCAGCTCGGGTCGAACCCGGGCAAGACGAGCTCGATCGTGGCCCCGTGGCCATTCTGCGAGTCGCGGACGCGAACCGTGCCCCGGTGGGCCTCGGCGATCGCGCGGACGATCGCGAGCCCGAGACCGGCGCCGCCGGGACTTGAGCGCGACCGGCCGCCGTCGGTGCGGTGAAACCGCTCGAACACGCGCTCGCGCTCGTCTTCGGGGATTCCGGGTCCGTCATCGAGAACCGCGAAGCGGATCCGATCGGGCGCCAGCTTGGTCACGTCGAGACGGACGAGACCATCCTGCTCCTCGGTGTGCTCGATCGCGTTGCGGGCCAGGTTTCGTAGCGCCTGGGCGAGTCGATCGGGGTCGGCCTGGAGAGAGCCGTCGGCGATCGTGCCGAGCTCGAAGTTGCGATCGGCGGTAAGGCTCATGCCGTCCCAAAGGTCAGTGACGAACGGCCGGACATCGATCGTCTCGGGGCGTAGAAAATCGGTATGTTCCGCTTGAGCGAGCACCAGAAGGTCGTCGACGAGTCTGGAGACCCGCGTGATCTCGGCTTGGGCCAGCTGTTCGACGCGAGTCACCTCAGCGCCCGATGGATGCTCCTGGGCGGCCAGCACCTCGAGCTGACCGCGGATCACCGTGAGAGGCGTGCGCAGCTCGTGCGACGCATCGGCGACGAACTCCCTCTGACTTGCGAATGCTTCTGAGAGCCGATCGAGCATGCGGTTGAACGCATCCGCCAGGACGCGCACCTCGTCCCGGCGGTCGGTCGAGATCTGCATGCGAGGATCGAGATCGCCCGCGTCGACGCGTGTCGCCACCTGCGCCATGCGCCGCAGTGGCGCCGACACGCGCGCTCCGGCCAGGTATGAGGCGACCAGCGCGAGCAGAAGCACGACCGCACCCGCGAGCACAAACGCTCGGGCCACGCCATGTTGGGCGCGGTCCACCAGGGCGAGCGGCTCGCCGGCACCCGCGATGATCTGCACATCGCCCACGTCGGCGCGTTTCTCGAAGATCCGCGTGCGGCCGACGTCCGGTACCTGGGCAGTCGAGTAGCCAATATGCGGCACCAGCAGCTTGCGGCCCTCGGCATTCTCGATCTGCTGCTGAGCCTCCGTCTCCTCCTCGGGCGGACCTCCCCCGAACAACTCGGGGTGATTGCTCACGTGCTGCCCACCGGGCGTGAGCACGAACAGCAGCGTGGAGGTCGCGTTGTAAGGCTGCGCGCGGATGTAGCGCGCAGCCGCTGACTCGATTCGCGCCGGGCTCTGGCCGCTCAGCGTGTTCACGGACTGAAGCAGCTGGATCGTGTCGCCGCTGATGTCTTGGTCGATCTCCGTTCGCAGCTGGGTTCCCGTGTCCTGGTAGACCACCAGAAACACGACGGCCGCCGACACGACCATCACCCCGGCCACCCATGCCGTCAACCGCCACCGAAGTCCGGGCGGAAGCACCGAATGCAGTCGCGCGCGCACAGCGACAGTATCGGCCCGGAAAGGGCTCTACGCGCTCGCTTCGAGCCGGTAGCCGACGGAGCGAACGGTGACGATCGGCGGATTCATCCCCTGCCTACGTAGCTTGCGCCGCAGGTACCCGATGTAAACGTCGACCACGTTCGTGCCGGGGTCGTACTCGTATCCCCACACCGCGCGCAGGATTTGCTCGCGGGAGAGAACGTGACCGCGGTTGTTCATGAGGTAAGCGAGCAACTCGAACTCTGTCGTCGACAGCCGCACGAGCTCGCCGCCGCGGCGAACTTCGCGCGTCAGTAGGTTCACCTCGATGTCGCCGGCGCTAAGCGTGGTCCGAGGCGAGTGCGCGGCGGCGCGCAGCTGGGCACGGATCCGAGCCGCGAGTTCGGTGAGCGAGAACGGCTTCGTGAGGTAGTCGACGGCGCCGGCGTCGAGGCCCGCGACGCGATGCTCGACTTCGCCGAGTGCCGTGAGGACGATGACGGGTAGGCCCGGCTTTGTCTCGTGCAGCGCGGTGAGCACGTCGAGACCACTCCGTCCGGGAAGCATCAGGTCGAGCACGACCAGATCCACGTCCTCGTTCTGCGCGGTCACGGCGCCGTTCACGCCGTCCATCGCGGACATCACGTCGAAACCCTGGGCGCGGAGTCCGCGCTCGAGGAAGTCGACGATTCCGGGCTCGTCTTCGATTATCAGTATCGATCCAGGCATGGAAAACCCCCGCCGCCTCCGGCGTGACGCACCGAGCGATGATAAAGCCGGTCTTGATAGGCGTCTGACGTCGCGAAGAGCTTTCTCATTCACGGCTCACGCAGGGCTTCGTTTGCCCGACGAGAATTGCCGGCCATGGGGATGAGCGACGACGTCACGATCCCGCGCGGTCGGCGCGAGCGCACCGGCATCGGACGCTGGTGGCGAACCGCCTCGGTCACCGGCGGCGGCACCGATGGCAACGAAAAGCTGACGGCCGTCAATGGGGCGATTTTGATCGTTTTACTCGCGGTTCTCGGGTTCACCATCCCCCAACTGCGCCAGTTCATCTGGTTGCACCTGTTCATGGGTCTGCTGCTGATCGGTCCCGTCCTGCTCAAGATGGCGAGCACCGGCTACCGGTTCTTCCGCTATTACACCCACGACGTCGAATACCAACGTAAGGGTCCGCCCGAGGTCGCGCTGCGCCTGATCGCGCCGCTCGTCGTCATCTCAACAG
>Ga0335077_10011921_pt1 | contig 10861 bp, 5 predicted proteins | sample Lox_Sample_31_FD_207151 | JGI IMG/M metagenome (GOLD analysis project Ga0335077, IMG submission 207151) | Soil microbial communities from Loxahatchee National Wildlife Refuge, Florida, United States - Lox_Sample_3.1 | ecosystem: Environmental > Terrestrial > Soil > Wetlands | place: USA: Florida...
GTTTTGAATTCTTCGATGGCAGCGTCGTTCTGGTTGGTTTGGTTCAGCGCCGTTCCCAGCGCAATGTAAGTTTGCGGCCCTGGTTTCAGCCGCAGCGCCGCGCGAAACTCGCGAACCGCGCGCTGCGGATTGCCGCCGCCGAGCAGCGCCAGCCCCAGGTTGTAGTGAGCCTCCCAGGAGTTGGGTTCGAGACGAAGCGCGGATTCGAAGGCTGTGAACGCGCAGGGGAACTGGTTGTGCTGTCCGAAGTAAGCTCCTAAGGCGTCATAAGCGGCCGCGGAGGGATGCGATGTGATGGCCTGTTCCAGCTCTGCCGGTCCTTTACATCCGGGGTTCTGTGCGGCTGCCGCCAGACAGCAGACGCAAAGGGTAAAGCAGAATCGAACGATCCCGAAAACTACTGGCTGCAGTGGTGATTGGATTGTCTTTTCAAACCGAAAACCCATATCGATTGGATACAAGGCCAACAGGACTCCCCGGTGGTCAAGTGCAACAGATGGATGAGCGGTTGTCAACGTGGGTGGTGGCGGCAAACAGCGCCGTTCGGGTTGTCTGAGCGCCCGCAGTCCGACTTCGGGCTGCTCGCGATGTTATGATCGGCGAGACATGAGGAGGGACGTGGTTCGCGGGAGTGGCAGAGCGGAACTTTCATCGGTTTTCATTTGGTTCGTTTTCGTTCTCATCAGCGTAACAGTGTGCTGCCGGGCCTTTTCCCAGGGGGTAGCAACTGGCGGAACCGCAGTCCCGGCCAGGCCACTGCCGCCTGGGATGAAACCGCCGATCGTTCGCTACGAAGATATTGCAGCCAAAGCGGGACTGACGGGTGTGGAGGTCTCCGGCGCGGAGACTGGAAAGCAATACATCATTGAGTCCACCGGCACGGGCGTGGCGGTTTTCGACTACGACAACGACGGACTGCCTGACATTTTTCTAGTCAATGGCGGCCGGCTGGGCAAAGACGCGCAACAACCCACTCACTTTCTGTATCACAATCTCGGCGGCCTGAAGTTCGAGGACGTTACCGAGAAAGCCGGCTTGACCCACACCGGTTGGGGGCAAGGCGTGTGCGCGGGCGACGTCGGCAATGACGGCAATACCGACCTGTTCGTCACGCAATGGGGACATAACGTCCTCTACAAGAACCAGGGTAACGGGACATTTCGCGATGAAACCAGCGCCCGCGGACTGGCGACGCCGGAAGAGCGCTGGAGCACAGGCTGCGCCTTCGTTGATTTCAACCGCGACGGTTATCTCGATCTTGTGGTCGCGCATTACCTGGTGCTGGATCTGAGCAAAACGCCGAAGCCGGGCGACAATGCGCAATGCCAGTGGAAGGGAATGCCGGTTCTATGCGGGCCGCGCGGCTTGCCCGCCGAGACCATGTCTTTCTACGAGAACGATGGGTACGGCCACTTCACCGACGTCTCCACCAAAGTGCATGTTGCGGGGCCGAAGAATTATTACGGCTTCACGGTGCTCACCGCCGATTTTGACAACGACGGATTCCCCGATATCTACATCGCCTGCGACTCCACGGCGAATGTGTATTACCACAACTTGGGCGGAAAGACATTTGAGGAGATGGGCCTGCTGGCGGGCGTGGCGTACAACGAAGACGGCCGCGAACAGGCCGGCATGGGCGTGACCGCCGGCGACTATGATGGCGACGGCCTGCTGGATATCTTCAAAACCAATTTCGCCGACGACACGCACACCCTTTACCGCAACACCGGCAAGAACAACTTCGAAGACGCCACAATCGCCTCGGGACTAGCGGTGAACACCAAGTATCTGGGCTGGGGGACGGCGTTCATCGATATCGATAATGACGGCTGGAAGGACTTGATCGTCGCTAACGGGCACGTCTATCCCGAGGTGGATAACGCGCGTACCGGGGAGAAATTCAAACAGCCGCGGCTACTGTATTGGAACCGCGGAGATCATCAGTTCTTTGACCTCTCCGCACAGGGCGGGCCAGGTATTTCCGATACGCATTCATCGCGTGGCCTGGCGATCGGCGACCTGGACAACGATGGCGACATGGAGATCGTGATCGTGAACATGGGGGAAGCGCCGTCGCTGCTGAAAAATTTTGGTCCTCCCACCGGGAAGTCCCTGCTGGTGCGCGCGATCACTTCCAACCGCGATGCCATCGGTGCTCGAGTGACGCTAACCGCCAACGGCCGCAAACAGATTGATGAGGTGCGTAGCGGCGGCTCATTCATTTCGCAGAGCGATTTCCGTCTGCACTTCGGGCTGGGCAGCGCAAAGTCCGCGGACTTATCCGTGCGGTGGATAGATGGCAAGGTGGAGAATATTGCCGGGGTTGCCGCCGGCCAGATCGTCACCATCGAAGAAGGGAAGGGAATTGTTCGCAAGCAGCCTTACTCTAAACGGTAGTGAGAGCTTTAAGGACGCCTATTAAGGCGTCGAAGACTTCGACTTTTCCGGACTGGACGCTTCCTTAACTTTAAGAATTTGATCCGCAGCCACAGATTCCAGCCGCTGCACGATGCCGCTGGGCCAGGCAATCTCCAGCAGTCGGACCTTCTTCGACGCGCCCAAGCCAAAATGCGCCCGCTTGTCGCTGGCTGAGAGATAACTTCCGGCCGTACTTACAAACCCATATTGTTCAGGCCCGCCATCCGGAATTACGTGGAGGGTCGCGCCAATTCCATCGCGATTGCTGCTCTTGCCCACCAGTTGAACCAGGAGCCAGTGGTTGCCGTTCCGTCCCTGATTGCGCAGGATGATGGGGCCGGCATCGTGGCAGTTGATGGCGATATCGATGAATCCATCGTTGTCGATGTCCCCGAACGCCGCGCCCCGGGCTGTGTTCGGAATGGTGAATATCTCGCCGCTTTGCCGTGACACGTCATGGAACTTGCCGCCGGTATTTTTGAGCAGCAGCGGTGGCTCGCGATAATGAAGCCCGGGGTCGGTCAGATCGATGTTGTCCATCACGTGTCCCTGCGCCACGAAGAGATCGCGCCACCCGTCGTTGTCATAATCGAACAGCTTCGCGCCCCAGCCCGAGTGCTGAATGGTGAATCCGCCAACGCCGCTGGGGTCGGTTGCGTCTTCGAATGTTCCCTTGTTGTTGTGGAAGAGCGCGTATTTCTGGTTGGCGAGCGCGTTCACGAAGACGTCGGGCCATCCGTCGTTATCGTAGTCGGCGAAATCCACCCCCATGCCGGCGAAGACTTTGCCATTTTCGTTGTATGCCAGTCCGGCGGTCAGTCCTTCCTCCTTGAACGTGCCATCACGCCGGTTGCGAAAAAGCTGTTCGGGAAACGAATCGTTGGCCACAAAGATATCGGGCCAGCCGTCGCGGTCGAAATCGTTAACCGCGATTCCCAGGCCCTTGCCCGGCGATGCGGCAAGCCCGCACTCCTTTGAGACATCGGTGAACGTGCCGTCGCCGTTGTTGTGATAGACGAGATAAGTTGTCGGCTCGAACTGGTCGGGATGGCAGTACGCGCGGTAGCCCGGACGATATAACCCACAATAGATGTTGGAAGAGAACTCCCACTGCAAGTAACGAGTGACGATCAGATCCAGCCGGCCGTCGCGGTCGTAGTCCACAAAGCAGGCGCCGGTGCACCATCCGTTGCCCGCCACGCCGGCCCGGGCGGTTACGTCGGTGAATGTGCCGTCGCCGTTGTTGTGGTACAGAATGTTTCCGCCGAGGTTGGTGACCAGGAGATCCACGTTGCCATCGTTGTCGTAGTCGCCGGTGGCGACTCCCATGCCGTAGGAGTGGCCGCGCACGCCCGCGGCCTCGGTCACGTCGGTAAACGTTCCGTCGCCATTGTTGCGGTACAGCCGGTTCCAGAACCGGGCATCGGATTTGTCGGGCATTTTGCCTTTGGGCATGGGGTCGAGAATCTTTGCCCCGTTGACGAAGAAGAGATCGAGACGGCCGTCGTTGTTGTAGTCGAACATGGCCACGCCCGCGCCCATGGATTCCGGCAGGTATTTCTGAGAAGTCACGCTGGCTTCGTGCCGGAAGCGAATGCCGGAGTTGGCGGTTACGTCGCGGAACGCCGGCAGCGTCGCCCTTTTCGCCGCCTGGCCCAGAACTCCGCGCCATCCAGTGGCGGCAAGCGCGGCGAGAAGAAAGGATCGACGATTCATGGGTAGTGACGTACTCTCGCGAGCTTAAGCCATCTCTCCGCGAACTCCGCCGCAGTTCTCAGCGACCTCTGCGGTTTAAGCTTCTTGCCGCCCGCGGCAAAAATCCTGAACCGCAGAGAACGCAGAGGTCGCAGAGACTTCAACCAGCCTCAGCGGTGGTCTCCGCGCGAAGGGATTGGAGTCGTGCGGGCCAATTCCGCATATTTGGCCGCCAGTTCTTTCTCCCCCAGGTGCCGGTAAATCTGCTCCAGCAATGAATAGAGCTGAAGGTCGATGATGACGCCCGCCGGATCCTGCAGGCTGGCTGCTTTTTCCGCGTCAGAGCGCGCCTGTTTATAGTCCCCAAGGCGCAGGTTCAACTTCGCGCGCTCGTACCAGGTGGAGCGCGCCTGCGGCACCAATTCGACCGCGCGGTCGAGATGTTTCTTCGCATCCGCAAGATCGTTGCGCTTCACCAGAAAGCGGCCGTAGTTGTAATCGAGAAAAGCGTCGAATTGGGCTCCCGGTGAGTTGACGTCAAGGGCCTTGCGGTAAGCCTCATCCGCAGCGTCGAGTTTTCCCAGCGGCTCAAGATTCAATGCGAGGTAATCCCAGGCGCGGGCATCCCGCTGATCGATGCTCACGACCTTCTGAAAATGTTTTACTGCCTCGTCCGGGCGCTTTGCCCGATCGAAGATTGTGCCCAGGTAGAACTGCGCATCCACATTCTCCGGATCAAGCTGGCATGCCCGATTGAGCATTTCCAAACCTTTCTGCGATTCCCCCTTCATGTCGAGAAGCTGGCCGCGCAGCGCCAGGGCTCCGGGATCGTTCGGCGCCTTTTGAATTGCAACCTCAGACGCTCGGTCGGCGCGATCGTACTGCCGCTGCGAAATCAGGAAGCGGCCAAAATATGTGTATCCTCTGGAGTCATCGGGCGCGACCTCGAGATAGCGCATGAACATTCCTCCGGCAGTGGCGGCATCGCCCCGGGCTGCGACGATTCGCGCCTCCTGCAGCAGTACGTCGGGACAAGCCGGATACGAAGGCGCGATGGAGCCGAGTACCTGCTCGGCGGCATCCGGCTCGCCGCGCGCCAGTTGCCGGGAGACCTGGGCGAGCTGCGCCTCCGCTCCCGTGCATGGCCCCCCGAAGGCGAGCGGAACCCACGCCGCGAAGAAGAGAGCTGCAAGCGCAGTCTTCATCTCACTCCTCGGTTACCTTCAAAATCTGGTCGGCCTTCACGTCGCGTAGGATTTGCACTTTTCCACTTGGCCAGCGCAGTTCGATTTCTTTGATCCGGACATCGCTGCCCAAGCCGAAGTGCACTCGTTTGTCCGAAGAACTGGCGTAGCTCCCTGCGGTGGTGACGTGGTTGTACTGCACCAGGCCTGACTCGCCCGTGACTTTGATGCGCGTGCCAATTCCGTCACGATTGCTCTTGACTCCAATCGTCTGAATCAGGATCCAGTGGTTATGATCCGGTGAGGTGTTGTAGAGCAACTCCGCCGGCCCGCCGATGGCGGAAACCACTACGTCCACCTTGCCATCGTTGTTGAGGTCGCCGAAGGCGCAGCCTCTGTGGGCGGCCCGTGCCTGCAGGTCGGGGCCTGCCCCGGCGCTGACGTCGCGGAATGCTCCGTTGCCCAGGTTGCGGAATACTGCATCCGGCTGCCGATAGCGCTGTTGCGGATTGAGTCCGGCGTTTTCGCTCACGTGGGAGTTGGCGCTGAAAAGGTCTTTGTTGCCGTCGTTGTCGAAGTCGTAGATGCCGGCGCCCCAGCCGCTCATCTTGAAGCTGGCGAAACCGATGGCAGCCTTGTAAGTGTCGGCGCTGAAGAATCCGTTGCCCTGGTTGCGGTACAAGGGAAAGGTTTCGCCACCGAGCGCGGTCACAAACAGGCTGGGACGTCCATCATTGGTAAAGTCGCGGAAGTCAACGCCCATACTCGAAACCGGGATGCCGTCCTCGGTATATGCGACGGACGATTCCACGCCCACCTCGTCAAATCCCTTACCGCCGCGATTCTTGAAAAGAAAATTACGTTCGTTATCGTTGGCGACGAAGATGTCCATCCAGCCGTCGCCGTCGTAATCCGCGATGGCGACTCCCATGCCCTTTCCAATCTGCGCGGCAATGCCGGTGGCGGCGGAAACGTCGGTGAAAGTCCCGTCGCCATTGTTGTGGTAAAGAATGTTGGGTTCTCCCTTGTAGAGCGAGGGCGGGCACGACAGCCGCTTGCCCACAGGCCCGCAGACGCGCGAGTTTGCCATCGACCAGTCGAGGTAGTTGGCCACGAAGAGATCGAGCAGCCCGTCATTATCGTAATCAATCCAGGCGGCCGATACCGACCACAACTTTTTGCCGCCGACGATCCCCGCAACCCCGGCGTGGCTGGTCACATCCGTAAAAGTTCCATCATGGTTATTGTGGTACAGGATGTTGCGGTTCACTCCGGTGACGTAGAGGTCGGTCCAGCCATCGTTGTCGTAGTCGGCGGCAGCCACGCCCATGCTGTAGCCTTCGCCTTTCAGACCGGCGCGCTCGGTCACGTCGGTGAAAGTTCCGTCATGGTTGTTGTGGTAAAGCCGGTTGGAAAATGCCGCGTTGTCCTTCGCCAAGCTGGGGATGCGCGCTCCGTTGGTGAAGAAAATGTCAAGATACCCGTCGTTGTCGTAGTCCAGCAGGGCAACTCCGCCTAGGGTGCTGTCGATGATCGGCTTGTCGGGAATCGTGCCGTTGTCCAGCACAAAGGTGATACCCGATTGTTTCTGCCGGTTTTCAAAGCGGATGGAGGAGGGTTCAGTAGCCGCCGGGGCCGGCGGTACGAGCAGCCAAACGATCAGGCCGAAGGAGAGCAGTCGTCTGCGCACAGTGCAGATTAGCAGAGCGGCACGGTTCACTTTGGAGGTCCTGAAGCCTGGGCGCGAGCCAGCATCTGCCGCATGAACGAGTCCTCGGGAAACTGCGCGACGTAGCTCTCCATTGCCTTTTCCGCCTCTGGATAGCGTTTCAGTTGGATCAGGCGCACTACCAGAGTTTTCTGCAGCGTGGGTGTGTAGGGTTCAATTTGAATCGCCCTTTGTAATAGCGGCACCGCCTCACTGGGGCGATCGAGCTTGGTTAAGACGTCGGCCAGGTCGGAGTACGTGGTTGCTTGCGGAGAACCGATTTCCAATGCCCGCCGCAGATGCGCTTCGGCATCCTTCACCTTTCCCGTCCGCAGGTCGCGCCGGCCCAGAGCCGCCTGCACGAGAGCGTGATTCGGGTCTGTTCGCTCCAGTTCGCTCAGAACGGCCTCGTAGCGCGCCGCATACTCCGGCTTCTGGTCCATCAGTTCGCCGTAGGCCTGCAGCAGAGTCAGGGGAGGAAGCGGGCTGTCTTTCCTTCCCGGCGTGGGATTCAGATGGATCAAGTCGGGCAGAGCCGCGGTGGTCTGATGAAAGGCAAAGTCCGGAAACGGCTCATCCGGCCGCGCAGGAATGCGGTGATTGGTGAGGCTGGAATGCGAGATCACCTGCACGTCGCGCTTCGGCATGTGGCAGCCGGCGCAATCGTCCGGCGGATCATGATGCTGTCTCTCTGCGAGCGGCAGGCTGCAGCTCTTCTCCGTGTGGCAGGTAAGGCACTTTTTGTCGAAATAGGCGGCGGCCTCTTCCCGCGGCGGTTGTACGTGGGGATCGTGGCAGGTGATGCAGCTCAATTTGCCGCCGCTGCCGCGATAGCATTGGCTGAGCGTCATTGAGTAGTAGTGTTCGAGCAAGTCGGACTGCGGTGGCGAGTCACGCTTCGGCGGCGCCAGCAGGATGGCCAGGGTGTCATCGAGCGCGGCCCCGGGCCTGAAATCCTGGTAATCCTTCCCCGGCCGGAGAATGCGTGTGTCTCCCATCTGGTGGCAATCCATGCAGATGTTGTCCGCCAGTGCCGGGCTGAGACGGGCAGGGTTCACGATGGAAGGATCATGGCCTTCATATCCCGGATTCAACTGCATGGTGGCGACGTGTGCGAGTCCCGGGCCATGGCAGTTCTCGCAGCCGATGGCCAGTTCAGCGAACGGCGGATCCTGAAAACTTCCGCTGCCGCCGCTGGCCAACTGCGGCCTCCCGCTATGGCAGACGATGCAGCCCGGCAGGATGGGGCGGTTAAACCCCAGATCGGCAAATTCATATCCCGGCGACGGGCCCCACCTCTGCGGCTTCGAATAGAACGAGAGCGGCGCCTGATACAGATAGTTATCCCGGCGAGTGACGCCGCCGAAGCCGTTGGCGCCCGCGCCGATGATCCACTCCAATTGCTGCGTATCACGAAAAACATCCTGGCCATTGCTCCCCGATTCGTACTCGCTCTGGTACAACTTGCCGCCCTGGGCAAAGACCTCAAGATGGCGGCTGGGATTGATACCGGTTACCGATTGGGGAAGCCGCAGCTTCTCGATCAGGGCAGGAGTCACGGGGGACATCGAATGGCCCATGTCGGTGCGCGAGAAGTCCTCGTAGATGCTGGCGTGGCAATGTGCGCAGGCTTTCGATCCCGCGTAGCCGGAGTTGCTCTCTTCAGCCGGTTTTCGTGCTTTTTCCTGGGCGAAGGCGCCTTGAGGGGAATGGCCGGGGAATGAGGCGAGGACCAAGATAGTCAGCAGGCCGATGCGGAGGGCGCATCGTGACTCACGCGACGCACGAAGTTCGGAGATCCCCATTTACGATTTCATCCTGCATTCCAATGATGGGCTGGCGTGGGAATTCTCCTTCGAGCCGGGGATCGGCAGCAAGCCAGATGATAGTGCCGGGCGGAAATCGCGGGATAAATCATTGAATGCGGAGGTCCCCCACCCCGAATTTGCTTGCCTGGCCCGGCGAAATGCGGGCTGCAAAAGCTGGCTACATAATCTGAGTGCGGATCGAAGAATGTTCCATTTGAGCGCTCACACTGAGATTCAGGCGTTCATACTGGCCATTATAGCCGTGGACCGAAGATAAAATGTTTACTGAGCGCTTAAATAGTGCTTGACAGTCACTAGTGCTTTTGTATTAAATCTGCACCCGTTGCTGTAATTCGTTTCTCGGGCTTCAGTCGATATCAGCCAGAGTCGACTCAGAGGGGGATCGTCATGCACAGCTCCAAGCGCATAGTGTGGGTTCTCGCGCTCTTTGCCATCCTGCTGGTTCTCGCAACCGGTACGGCTTTCGCCCAGGTTTCCAGCGCATCGCTAAATGGGGTGGTACGCGATCCCAGCGGAGCCGTCCTGCCGCATGCCAACGTGACCCTGCGCAACGTCGAAACTGCCGTGGAACGCACGACCGTCTCCAATGACGCCGGCAACTACGTCTTCCTCAACATCAACCCCGGCCGCTACACCCTGACAGTGAAGGCGCAGGGTTTCACCGAGAAGAAGGTCAACGAATTCGTTCTGGGAGTGAACCAGACCGCCACGATCGATGTCGCGCTGGCAGTCGGCAGCGACACCCAGGTAGTCACGGTGGAAGCCGAGGCCGAACAACTGCAGGTCTCCAACGCCGACCTGGGTACAGTTATCGCGACCAAACAAGTGAACGATCTGCCGCTCAACGGCCGCAACTTCACTCAACTTTTGGCGCTCACTCCGGGCGTAGCGCCCATCAGCGTTGCCCAGAACAATATGGGCGGCCGACCGGGCGGATTTGGCGCCCCGATTTCCGTGGGTTCGTCGTTCACTTTCCCCGCCATTAATGGCCAGACGAATCGCAGCAACTTCTTCCTGACCGATGGGCTCAACAACTTCGGCAGCTTCCAGAGCACTTATGCAGTGCCGCCGGTCATTGATGCGATCCAGGAATTCAAGGTCGTGTCTCACACCGATAGCGCAGAGTTCGGATCTGTGCTGGGCGGCGTGGTGAACGTGGTGACTAAGTCTGGTACGAACGACCTTCACGGGTCCGCCTGGGAATATGTCCGCAATAATGCGTTTGACTCGCGCCCCGCGTTCATCTCTGCCAGCACGCCCACGCCTTCGTTCCGAGAGAACCAGTTTGGCGCCTCGATTGGTGGACCAGTGTGGCTCCCCAAACTCTACAACGGACGGAACAAGACCTTCTTCTTCTTCTCCTATCAGGGGCTGCGCTACCATCAGGACAGCACAACCGCCCTCCTGGTGCCTACGGATGCTGAACTGTCGGGCGATTTCAGCCAAAGCACATATTTGGCAGCCAACACCTGCGGCGCCGGCGGCAATCAGCCTTGCGAAATCTACAATCCTTTCACAACCACGCGCGATATCTTTCCGGGCAGGATCATTCCTTCCGGCCTGATTGATCAGCGCATGGTCGCTTGGGCCAAGGCCATCTTCCCGGCGGCCGGGCCCTATGACGCGTCCAACAACAGCAATGCTGTTGATACAACCCCCGAAATTCAAACCCAGAACGAGTACAACTTCCGCATCGATCAAAACTTTGGGCAGAAGAACACGCTGTTTTTCCGTTACAGTGCGATCAATAGCACTCTCAGTACCTCTGGCGGCCTGCCCGGAATCATCAAGGCTGAAGACATTCCTGGGAGGAACTGGGGCGGCAGCTACGTGCACGTGTTCAACCCGAGTCTAATTCTGCAGGTGCAATATGCACGCACCACAAATGCGGATAACACCTACCAGCGTTTCAAGAGTCTCAACGCCGCCGATTTCGACAGTCAGATCGGATTCGCGGATACCTTCGCTGGCGGATTTGCTGGAGTAAACGGGGGGCCGCTCATTCCCAGCCCTGGGATCAACGG
>Ga0335077_10011922_pt1 | contig 10860 bp, 8 predicted proteins | sample Lox_Sample_31_FD_207151 | JGI IMG/M metagenome (GOLD analysis project Ga0335077, IMG submission 207151) | Soil microbial communities from Loxahatchee National Wildlife Refuge, Florida, United States - Lox_Sample_3.1 | ecosystem: Environmental > Terrestrial > Soil > Wetlands | place: USA: Florida...
GGTTTCCGCTGCCGACAAATTGAACAATGTTCGCTCGATCCTGAGCGATTATCGCGCGCTCGGCGAATCTGTCTGGTCACGGTTCAACGGTGGACGCGAGGGAACGATTTGGTACTATCGAACCTTGCGGGACGAATTCCTGCGCGAGAAGCCGAATCGCATCACGCGCGACCTGGCACTCGCGGTGAACGAACTGGAGACTCTGACCGGAGGAGAGCCGATTGCCGGCGATTCAACCCACGTCGCTGGCGAGGAATGAACCATGGGGCGCATGATTGACCAAATCCGCGCTTCGAAATTGCCCTCGAACATGATGCAGTTCGCTGCGCGCGGCGCGCTGCAGGTCTCTCCGTCCGAGAATGTCGAGATTCTGGTGTACCTCGCGCAGCACAACAAGGTTTTCGGCGACCTCGCCCGGATGACACTCGCTGGTTGGGACGAGAAAGCATCCTTGAAGGTGGTGGCGGATCCGGAAACATCGCAGGAAGTGCTCGGCTACTTCATGTCGCATGACAATCTTCGTCCCAAGCTTCTGCCCGCCCTGCTGGAAAATCCGTCTGTTGAAGAAGATCAGATCGTAAAGCTGGCATCAACCGCAATGCGCGACACCATCGATATTCTTTTGAAGAGCCCGCGGGTGCGATCGACTCATTCTGTAATTGAGACACTGATTCCCAGTCCCTATCTGAAAAGACCGGAGATCGAAGAACTCAAAGCGCTGCTGAGCGCACAGGCCGCGGCAGTTGCAGAGGAGGAGCCCGGCACAAGCCGTGACGAGGAAGAGGAGACGGCAGTCGCTACCGCTGGAGCCCGGCACTCCGAGATTTCCGACAGCACTGTTTCCCAATCGCCGAACGCGAACTCCGAGGGTGCAGCTTTGGCGAGTGAAGACACTGAAGAATCTACATTTGGAGTGGATGATGAAACTGTCTTTTCGTATCTGAAAGAGCACGAGGATGCCATCGCTGCTGAAGGCGAGAAACCCTTTCAGGCAATCGGCGGAATCGTCGACGTGCTTGGGGCGGATTACTACCCCGAAGCGGACAAAGCCGTGGCGCCCGCAGATGCGCCTGCGCCGACCGCCAGCGCACCCAAACACCCGGCAGCGGTTCCTGCCGCGCAGAAACAGCCCGTGCAGCGGCAGAACACACTGCAGAAGATCAATTCCCTGGATGTGAAAGGTCGCATCCAGCTGGCCTTGAAGGGCAACAAGGAAGAGCGATCCATCCTGATTCGAGACGGCACCAAAGTGGTCGCGTTGGCCGTGCTGGAAGCGCCGAAACTCTCCGACGGTGAAGTGGAAAAATTTGCCAGCCAGAAGAACGTGCTCGAAGCCGTGCTGCGGCAGATTCCGTTGAAGCGCCGGTTCATGAAGAATTACATTGTCATCCGGAATCTGGTGTCGAATCCGCGCACCCCTCTCGACCTGAGTCTCGGTTTGGTGAAGCACCTGCTCACGCAGGACCTGAAGAATCTCTCGTCGAACAAGGAAGTCTCGGAGGGGATTCGTAAACTCGCGCTGAAGATGTTCAAGCAGAAAGTAGAAGAACAGAACAAGCGCTAACGGGAAATATTTTGGCCTCACCGCCGCAATCCGATCCCATCACCGAGTTGCTCAAACGTGCAAAAAACATCGCGGTTGTTGGGCTCTCCTGTAATCCCTTGCGGCCCAGCCATGGGGTTTCGGCCTACATGCAGAGCCACGGATATCGCATCATTCCGGTGAATCCGCAGATTCAGGAATGCCTGGGAGAGAAGGCGTATGCGTCGCTGCTGCAGATTCCAGAGAAGATCGACATCGTCAACGTCTTTCGCCGCCCGGAATTTGTCGAAGAAGTTGTCGATCAGGCCATTCAGCTGAAAGTGCCGGCAATCTGGATGCAAGAAGACGTCATTCACGAAAAAGCCGCCGAGAAGGCGCGCCAGGCGGGAATCTTCGTCGTGATGGATCGCTGTATTCTGAAGGAACACCGCGCGCGCCTGCGCTGATTAGCGGTTCACACCCATGAAGACGACGCTGGCATCATCCCTGACGCCGGAGCCATTTGCGTACGATCTCACCTCGTCGATGATACTGACGGCGGAAGCATCGGGGATGATGGCGTGTTGGGCGAGACGGGAAAGACCGAACTCTTCTTCATTGCCATTCACCGCTTCGGTGATGCCATCGCTGTAGAAGATCAGGCGCGATCCTTTCGACAAGACCACTTCCGTTTCCGAATAGTCTCCGCTCGAGAGGCCGAGCGGCAGGCCGCGCTCGACGTCGAGAAACTGTTCGCCCCGGTCGTCAATCAGCAGCGGACGCAGGTGTCCGGCGTTGGCAAACACAATCGTGAGGGCTGATGGATCCAGCACAGCGTAAACCAGAGTCACGAACTTCCCCGCGGGAAAATCGTTGACCAGCAATTGATTCAGTTTGGTGAGCACTTCGCCGGGAGTGCAGCAGGCTTCCGCCAGCGAGCGCAACATGCCGCGTGTAGCGGACATCAGGAGTGCAGCCGCAGTTCCCTTTCCCGAAACATCCGCGAGCACGATGCCGAGGCGGCCATCGGGAAACTGAATGAAATCGTACCAATCTCCGCCCACGGCGCGCGCCGGCACGCTCAAACCGGAGATCGCAAATCCGGGAATATAAGGAGAGCTCTTCGGCAAGAGCGCCTGCTGCATCGCGCGAGCTTCCGCGGCATCGCGATCGAGTGCAACGCGCTCCGCACGTTCAGCCTGCAAGCGGCGGGCATTATGGACTGCCACCGCCACGTGATCGCAAAGGGCCTGCAGCAAACGGAGTTGCTGGCGCGGGAAACCGTCGATCTCAGGATGTGACGCGGTAAATACACCAACCAGCTTTTCGCCGGCGCGCAGAGGAATCGCCACTTCCGAATTAATTCCGCCATGGCAGGAGATGTAATACTCGTCGCGCCTCACATCCGGCGCGTAGCGCGTTTGTCCGGTGGAGGCGACGTAGCCCACCATCCCCTCGCATCCGATCTTCAGGCGATAGCCCTTGCTGTGTTTGTCGCAACCATGCACGCCTGCGAGCACCATGTCGCCGCGTTCTTCATCGTGGAGATAGATACTCGATTCCAGGCACCCAAAATTGTGCGTGACTTCGTAGACGACACTTTCGATGAGCTGGTCGAGATCGAGGATTGAGTTGATTCTTTGCGCGGCCTTCTGCACGCGCTGCAGGTCTTCGACGAGATCCGGACGAGGGATCCGCGCGGGAGATTCGACGGCTGGGGCGAGGTTGATGTTGGGAAGGGTGGCCATACGCACAACTCCGCTGCAGTAACAGATGCGGCCGCGGCGCTCACGATTCTTTACTTTCGTTCGGGCTTTGGTTGGGAGGAATCGGCTTCCGACGAAGTGCGAGAACGCTGACGTTTGATGTTGTCCAGGCGTTCGCTAATGCGCTTCTCGATCCCTTCGGCAGTCGGATGGTAGTAGACGCGGTCGCGCAAGTTGTCGGGCAGGCATTGCATGTCCGCAACTTTCGCGTCGAGATCGTGAGCGTACCGATATCCCTTGCCGTAGCCGAGTCCCTTCATCAATCGTGTGGGTGCGTTGCGCAGGTGCAGTGGGACAGGCTCGGCGGCGGTGCGCTCAACGTCTTGCTGAACTTCGCCGTACGCGGTGTAGAGCGCGTTCGATTTCGGAGCAACCGACAAATACACCACCGCTTCCGCCAGCGCGAGATTTCCCTCCGGCATGCCGATGAAATCCACCGCGTCGCGTGCGGCCATGCAGAGGGGCAGCGCGTTGGGATCGGCGAGGCCGATATCTTCAACCGACATGCGGACGACACGACGGGCGATGTAGAGCGGGTCTTCTCCTGCCTCAAGCATGCGTCCCAGCCAATACAAGGCGGCATCGGGATCGCTGTTGCGGACCGACTTATGCAGCGCGGAGATCAGGTTGTAATGCTCTTCTCCGGACTTGTCGTAGAGAAGGATGCGCTTCTGCAGCGCGTCGCGGACGATATCGTCGGTGATCTCGGAGGACACAGGGGGTGCCCCAGGTCTCGCCGATTTTGCGAGACCGGGGTTTGCGAGACCTGGGATTGCCAATCCTGCCGCAACTTCCAGCACGTTGTAGGCGCTGCGCGCGTCTCCGCTGGTATAGCTGGCGATCTTCTGCAGAACTTCATCCGATGCAGTTAAATTCAGGTCGCCGAGTCCGCGCTCGTGGTCCTCCAGAGCACGTCGCAGCAGTAAAACGATCTGCTCTTCAGTAAGCGGCTGCAAAACATAAACGCGCGTTCGTGAGAGCAGAGCTCCGTTGATCTCGAAGGAAGGATTCTCTGTGGTCGCACCGATCAGCCGGATGTTCCCCTTCTCGACATGCGGGAGAAACGCGTCCTGCTGGGCTTTGTTGAAGCGGTGAATCTCATCGATAAAAACAATGGTGCGAGTGCCGTATTGGCGGGCACGTTCGGCATCGGCCATGACCTGCTTGATTTCTTTGATCCCGGCCAGCACGGCGGAGAATTCAATGAATTCCGCCTTGGTCATGTTGGCAATGATTTTGGCGAGCGTCGTCTTGCCGGTGCCGGGAGGTCCCCAGAAAATCAGCGATCCAGGATCGTCGCGCTCAATCTGCACCCGCAGGGGCTTGCCCGGGCCGATGAGATGCTCCTGCCCGACGAACTCGTCGAGCGTGCGTGGACGCATGCGGTCGGCGAGAGGGCGTGTCGAATCGGCTGCGGCGCCGGGATTCGGGATGGGCTGAAACAGGCTCATAGGGTTGATACAAGCTTAGCTCATTCATCAGGGAAAAAAACGAACAACATACTCGGATGTCATTCCGAACCGGCGTGAAGCGGAGGTGAGGAACCTGTTGTTAGCGGAAGGCACTCGCGATGAAAAGCAGGTTCCTCAGCGAGTCTTCGACCCGTTTCGGAATGACATCGAGAAGGGTTAAAGAGACTAATTAATGAGGCGCTGCGTGCTCAGCTTCCACGAAGCGAAGCCTTGGCGAGTTGGGCAGGACACCAATCTCCGCTGCGTAGGTGTAAAACAAATTTAGTCCCTCGATGCATGCGTCGTCGAGCTGATAGTGGATGTTCTTCGTCAGGTAATCCCGAACTTCAGCTTCAGTCAGTCCCAGCCTCGGCGCCCATTCGCGCGCGATCTGAGTCAGGCTCTCAGGTTCCAGGCCGTGATCGCGCGAGTCACGGAAGATGGCGGCAAGATCCAGGGCGGGATCCGCTTCGGGCAAGGCATCTCCGCGAACGGCCCAGTAGGCAAAGACGAACGGCTTGCCGGTGTAGCGAATCCATTCTTCGGCAAGATCGAGTGTGTGATAGCGCGAGCGGTCGACCCGCAGGGCCGGATCGCCGATCAGCAGGCCGGCGTCGTATTCAGCCAGCATCGTCTGAAGATTTGGATCCATTGACCTATACTCTCGCGCGCCACCCAGCCATCTCTTAAAGAGCACTTTCAGCAGCGCCACGGAGGTCATGGAAGAGGTGTCGAGAGCAATGGTTCGAACTTTTTCGACCGGCATTTTGCTGACCAGCAGAATCGAGCGCACGGCACGGCGGGACGCGATCGCCACTCCTGGAATCACCTGTAAGGCCGGAATCTCCGCGTAGGCAGCGGCTGGAATGATACCGATGTCCGCGGTTCCCTGCGCCAACGCCCGGGCGCAACCGGAAGGCAGGGTATAAGTGATTTCGAATTGAGTGCCCAATTCTTTCAATGGGCGGGCCCATCCTCTCACGTTTTTCGCCAAAAGGTGGGGATCATGCTCGAAATCCCACATTAAAGGGGCCGTATTCAGGTAGGAAATGGCGGAAATTCGGAGCCGTCGCATTCTTTCCACAATATTAACAAAGAGATTGTGACATCTGACCTTGACCCGCTTTCGAAGTGGAAATTAAAGTCCGCCTCGGAGGCATTTTTGTGTCTCAAGCGGTCATATCCCCGGCTGCCACGCATCTGCTGGAATGGCTCGGATTGTCACTCACGCAGGGACTGGGGCCAACCCGTGCCCGAAAGATCGTAGAGCACTTTGGATCGCCTGAGGCGGTGTTTGCCGCCTCGCTGACGGCTCTCGAAGCCACCGGAATCCAGGCAGTTTCCGCCCAGTCGATCGCAACCGGAAAATCCGCCGAACTAGCGCGGGAAGAGATCGCCCGCGCAGCGGCAACCGGAGCAACCCTGGTGTCGCTGGACGACCCTGCGTATCCGACCCGTCTGAAAGAAATTTACGACCCTCCTCTTATTCTGTTTGTGCGCGGAAATGTCGAGATTTTGGGCCGCCCCGGCATTGCCGTCGTGGGTACGCGACATCCTACCCCCTACGGCTCGGGAATGGCCGAACGTCTGGCCTGCGATCTGGCAGCGCAGGGACTGGTCATCATCAGCGGCATGGCACGGGGCGTCGACACGGCGAGCCATCGCGGTGCAATCGCGGCAAAAGGCAAGACCCTCGCCGTGTTCGGCACGGGCGTCGACGTCATTTATCCCAAGGAAAATTCACGGCTCTCAGAACAGATTCTGGCGCTGGGCGGAGCGCTCATTTCCGAATTCCCGCTGGGCACGTTTGCCGCGCCACAGAATTTTCCCATCCGCAACCGCATCCTCAGTGGAATGTCGGCGGGAGTTCTCGTTGTCGAAGCAGCGGAATATTCCGGGACGCGCATCACCGCGCGGCTCGCCCTCGAGCAGAATCGCGAGGTCTTTGCCGTACCCGGTAATGTGACCACCAAGAATTCCTGGGGGCCGAACACGCTGATCAAACAGGGCGCAAAACTGGTTGCGACCTGGGAAGACGTGTGGGAGGATCTCCCGACTGAGATACGACTTGCGCTCACACCCTCCACCTCGACTGAATCTCCGGGCTCCTCGCCGGCATCTCTATTCCCAGACGAAGGACTGCCTCCTCACGAAAAGCGAATCCTGAGCCTGCTCAAAGCAGACGAAGCCACGCACATCGATGCCATCATCGAGAAGCTCGAGGCCGAACTGTCCTCCTCCGAAATCTTCGCGGCGCTGTTCGAGCTGGAATTGACGGGAAAAATTCGCCAGATGCCGGGGAAAAACTTTGTGAAGAGCTTTTAGCTATTGGCTTTTGGCATTGGCTTAGGCCGCTCGGCACAATATGTCGAAAGGGCAGACCATGAGGAACCACAAGGATTTGCGGGTTTGGGATGAGGCACACCGGTTGACGCTCGCAATCTACAAAGCAACACAATCGTTCCCGAAAGACGAACGGTTCGGGCTGACCAGCCAGCTCAGACGTGCTTCGGCTTCGATCGCGGCCAATCTCGCCGACGGATGCGGCCGCAGAGCAGACGGAGAAATGGGACGATTCGTTCTGATTGATATGGGTTCAGCTTCCGGGCTCTCGTACCATATGCTCCTGGCAAGCGACTTAGGTTTTCTGTCGCAGGAGCAGTATGCGGAACTCAGATTGCATGCAGAGTGTGGGATGAAAATGCTATCGGCACTCTCCGGAAAGCTCAGAAGTTCGGCTGCATAGTTTTGAGCCAAGAGCCAATGGCCAAAAGCTAAGAGCGCCTCTTGCCGTATCCGCTTCTTTACGCGACGCTCAGGTCTCGTTCGGAGCTGATCGGCGTAAGGCTCGGGGTCGATTTCCTGGTTAGGGCATCGCGCAAACGCAGCATCGGTTGCTCCACGATGTAGTACGACACGCAGGCACAGGCAATTGCCGGTACAGCGAGGACATAGCCACCATGCAAGGTGGGATTGGAGCAGAAAAGTTCCTGCCACAAATAAAGGCTGTAGCTGATTCTGCCCAACCACGAAATGGGAGCCCAATTGAGCGCACGATAGGGAACCTGGATGACATGCAGTACTAAGCCCGCGGCGGAAATGTGAAGGATGGGCCCAAGAACGAAAAGCATAAACAAAGTTCGTGCCTGACTGATCGCGGGAAACCATGGAATCAGGAACAGCGCTGCCAGCATCAACGAGGCGACCCAGCCTGGAATCTTTGGAATGCGAGGCGCAAGAATAGCCAGCAGGCAGCCGATTGCCAATTGGCTGGAAAAAACAGGAAGACTTCCCATCAGTCCGTTATGGATTTTGAACGCATAGATCGCAGTTTGGAAGATCGGGCTAATGACAAAGGCTCCGACCACAATCGGAAGTCTGTGGCGGTACCACATCTTTAACGCGAAGGGCCAGAGCAGATAAAATTGCTCCTCGATGCTGAGCGACCACAGGTGTCCGAAAATCCATGGCCGGGCCAGGTCCATGTTGGCGACGTAAAACACCGCAGCCGCGATGTGGGACCATCTCATCTGATGCCAATACAAGATGTTGACCACAGCGAGGAATACGAACGCGGAGGGGAAGATGCGGAAGGCGCGCCGCAGATAAAAATCCGTCAGGCTGATGGTCGACGTGCGCTCATGTTCGCGAAGCAGGATGCCCGTGATCAGATATCCCGAAAGCACAAAAAAGATGAAGACACCAAGAGATCCGTACGACGCTAGCACCGCCAACGAGATGTGCTTCCATTTCACAAGGTGACTGAGGATCACCAAAGTGATCGAAATGGCTCGGAGGCCGTCGAGCGACGGGATTCGGCGATCGCTCATCGACCGGCCTCAATTTCTTGCTCGGTTTCTTGTAAGTGGTTCATGACTTGAGATTCAACGCTCACGAGCGCGCGTAGGATTGATCCGGAAATTGCGAACTAGTATAGGGCAGACCTGCCCTGTGAAGAATCTCGGCGGAGGAGTTTTGCATCCCTTAAGGGCCGGCGCGGCCTGGAGTGGGAAGTGAAGGCCTACAACCAGCTAATGCGGAGCGTCTCTTCCCGTAACTTGTTGCTTTCCGCCTATTCGTGCTAGCTTCAAAAACGAAATCATAGAAATAGAGGATCCATTGTCAAAAGGTTTAGTCATCGTCGAATCGCCGGGCAAGGCGAAGACCATCCAGAAATATCTGGGCAAGGGCTTCACCGTCGAGGCCTCGCTCGGGCACGTCAAAGATCTGCCCAAGAGCACGCTCGGTGTCGATATCAGCAACGATTTTGAAACCGACTACGTCGTCATCCCCGGCAAAGAAAAAGTTGTCGCCAAGCTGAAGAAGCTTGCCGCCTCGGCCGACAACATCTATCTCGCGCCTGACCCCGACCGCGAAGGCGAAGCCATTGCCGCGCACCTGGCCGACGAACTTGACGAAAACGGCTCCAAGAAAAAGAAGACCAAGAAAGCGAAAAAAGGAGAGCCCGAGGCGCCGCCGCGCATTCAGCGCGTGACTTTCAACGAGATCACGAAGCGCGCCGTCCAGGCTGCGTTCGAGCATCCGCGGGAGATCGACCGGAATCTGGTCGATGCGCAGCAGGCGCGCCGTGTCCTCGACCGGCTCGTGGGATATCAGGTTTCTCCTCTTTTATGGGACAAGGTTCGCCGCGGCCTCTCCGCAGGACGGGTGCAGACCGTCGCCCTGCGCCTGATCGTCGAGCGCGAACGTGAGATCAAGGCGTTCGAGAAAAAGGAATTCTGGACCATCGACGCGCATCTAGCGGCGAACAAGCCTCCGGCATTCGATGCCCGATTCCTCGGCAAGGGCGAAGAGAAGATCGAAATTCCGAACGGCGACGAAGCCGAGAAGATTCGCGCCGCGCTGGAGAAGGCAGACTGGGTCGTCCGTTCGGTCGATAAGAAAGAGCGCCGTCGCAATGCCGCCCCTCCGTTCACGACCAGCAAACTGCAACAGGACGCCTCCCGCAAACTGCGCTTCAGCGTGAAGCGCACCATGATGATCGCGCAGCGCCTTTATGAAGGCGTGGAACTCGGCGAAGAAGGCTCGGTGGGCCTGATTACCTACATGCGTACCGACTCGGTCCGCGTGGCTCCAGAAGCGATTGCCGAAGTTCGCGAGTACGTGGGCAAGGAATACGGTCAGAACTATCTGCCCGAATCTCCCAATACGTACAAAGAGAAGAAGGACGCGCAGGGAGCGCACGAAGCGATTCGTCCGACCTCGGCCATGCGCCATCCCGACCACATCAAACAATACTTAAAAGAAGATGAATTCAAGGTCTACAAGCTGATCTGGCAGCGCTTCGTAGCATCGCAGATCAATCCGGCAGTGTTCGACCAGACCACGGTAGACATCGACGCGAAAAGCGCGAAAGACACGTTCTGGTTCCGCGTGACCGGATCTGTTTTGAAGTTCGACGGCTTCCTCAAAGTCTACGAAGAGTCGAAAGAAGGCAAAGATGAAGAAGATGAGGAACTGAAGCACAAGCTGCCCGCCCTTGAACCAGGACAGAAACTCACGCTGAGAGAACTCAAGCCCGAGCAACACTTCACCGAGCCTCCGCCGCGCTACAACGAAGCGTCGCTGGTGAAAGAACTGGAAGAACGCGGCATCGGCCGTCCATCGACGTACGCCGCGATTCTATCCACCATTCAGGAACGGCAATACGTGCAGAAGATCGGCGGCAAGTTCGTCCCCACGGAAATCGGGCTGGTCGTCACCGACCTGCTGATCGAAAACTTCCGCGACATTTTCGACGTGCAGTATACCGCCCGCCTGGAAGAAGAACTCGACGAGATCGAAGAAGGCAAAGAGAAGTGGCAAGACGCGATGTCGGAGTTCTACAAGAAATTCCAGAAGGATCTCAAATATGCCGAAAAGCATATGGAGAACATCAAGCGGATGGAAAAGCCCACTGACGAAAAGTGCGAAAAGTGCGGCGCGCCGCTGGTGATCAAGTGGGGCAAGCACGGATCCTTCTACGCGTGCAGCACCTACGACAAGGATGACCCAAATACCTGCACGTTCACCAAAGAAAATCCGATCAACCTGCCCGATCTCGATTCCGCCGACATGCAGGAGACCGGCGGACACGAAGAATACTGCGAAAACTGCGGCC
>Ga0335077_10011924_pt1 | contig 10859 bp, 5 predicted proteins | sample Lox_Sample_31_FD_207151 | JGI IMG/M metagenome (GOLD analysis project Ga0335077, IMG submission 207151) | Soil microbial communities from Loxahatchee National Wildlife Refuge, Florida, United States - Lox_Sample_3.1 | ecosystem: Environmental > Terrestrial > Soil > Wetlands | place: USA: Florida...
CGCGGAGAACGATCCCTTGCGCACCGCGACGTTCTTCACGTCGCAGTAGAAGTCGAAGCTCCAGCTGCCGCCCTCGCGGCCGAGCCCGGAGTCGCGCGCGCCGCCGAACGGCGCCGCCAGCTCGCGGATGAAGAAGCAGTTCACCCAGAGCGTGCCCGCGACCACGCGCTCCGCGAGCGCCATGGCGCGGCGCGGGCTGCGGCTGAACAGCACGCCCGCGAGGCCGTAGCGGGTGCCGTTCGCGAGCGCGACGGCCTCGTCGTCGCTCTCGAAGGTCTGCCAGGTCAGCACCGGACCGAACACCTCGCGCTGCGCGATCTCGGACTCGGGCTTCACGCGGTCGAAGAGCGTGGGCTGGAAGTAGAGCTCGCCCGCCGCGTCGCGGCCGCCGCCGAAGAGCGGGTGGCCGCCCGCCGCCTTCGCGCGCTCGACGAAGCCCGCCACCCGCTGGAAGTGCTCGCGCGTGATCAGCGGCCCCACCCGCGTCGCCGGCAGCCGCGGGTCCCCCACGGTCATGCGCGCAGACGCGGCGCGCACCTTGTCGAGGAAGGGCGCCGCGATGCTCCGCTCGACCATCACGCGCGTGCCCGCCAGGCAGACCTGACCGGCGTTGCCGTACTGCGCGGCGACCGTCGCCGCCGCAGCGTCGAGGTCGGCGTCCGCGCAGACGATGAACGGCGACTTCCCGCCCAGCTCCGCCGCGAGCGGCGTGATCGAGCGCGCCGCGGCCTGGCCGATCGACTGCGCCGTGTCGGTCGAGCCCGTGAAGCTGATGCGGTCGACGCCGGGGTGTGCGACCAGCGCGGCGCCGGCCTCCTCGCCGATCCCCTGCACCACGTTCAGCACGCCGTCGGGCACACCCGCCTCGCGGGCGATCTCGGCGAGCAGCGAGCAGGTGAGCGGCGCCCACTCGGGCGGCTTCACCACCACGGTGTCGCCCGCGGCGAGCGCCGGGCCGATCTTCCAGGTGGTCAGCATGAGCGGCGCGTTCCAGGGCGTGATCAACGCCGCCACGCCCGCCGGGTCGTAGAGCACGTGGTTGGTGACCTCGGGCGAGTCGATCACGTGGCCGGCGAGCCGCGTCGCGGCCCAGTCCGCGAAGAACGCGACGTTCAGCGCGGCGCGCGGCACCACCCGCTGCAGGTTGGCGGCGAGCAGTGACCCGTTGTCGGCCGTCTCCACCGCGGCGAGCTCTGCGGCGCGTGCGCGGATCCCCTCGGCGAAGCGCTGCAGGATCGGGAGCCGTCCACGCGCGCCGAGCGCGGCCCACGCCGGGAACGCCGCCCGCGCCGCCCCCACCGCCGCGTCGACTTCGGCCGCGCCGCCGGCGCACACGTCGGCGAGGTGCGCGCCGTCGATCGGCGAGAGATCCGCGAAGCGCTCGCGCGAGGGCACGCGCTTCCCCCCGATCCAGTGCTCGGTCGAGACCTCGATCCCGGCGACGACTGCGCTCAACGCGCGCTCCTCACCCGACCATTCTCCACCCCGGACACCGCCCGCGCCACGCGATACTGGTGCCGATGAGCTCGAGGGGATGGGGAGGGCTGGCGGCGCTCGCCTGCGCGCTCTGGGCGAGCCTCGCAAGCGCCCAGGAGCCGAACGCCCCCCCGCCCTCGCCCGCGGCGCGCGCAGACGTGGGCACGACCCCCGCGCTTGGCAGCGCGGTGCCGCTCGACCAGGTGCCCGCCAACGTGCAGGTGGTCGACCGCGCCACGCTCGACGCGCACCCCATCGCGCCGCTCTCGGCCACCCTCGCGAACGAGCTGTCCTCGACGTCGCTCTCCGACACGCAGGGCAGCCCCTTCAGCGCGACCCTGAACTTGCGCGGCTACACGGCGTCGCCCGTGCTCGGCAGCCCACAGGGGATCGCGGTCTACCAGAACGGCCAGCGCATCAACGACCCGTTCGGCGACGTGGTCTCCTGGACCACGATCCCGAGCTTCGCGGTCGACCGCGTCGAGGTGACGCCGGGCTCGAGCCCCGTGTTCGGACTGAACGCGCAGGGCGGAGCCGCCGCGCTGCGCATGAAGGACGGCTTCAGCGCTCCGGGGCTCCGGCTCACCACCACCGCCGATTCGTTCGGCGCGGTGAGCGGTACCGCCGAGTACGGCGTCGACGGCGGCGACCGCGCCTTCTACGCGGGCGTGAGCGCGCTGCACGACCACGGCTGGCGCGACGACTCGCCCGCCAACGTGTTCCAGAGCTTCCTGTCGCTGGCCACGCGGAGCGACCGGCTCGACACCGGGCTCGAGTTCACCTTCGCCGACGCCGACTACCTCGGGAACGGCGCCTCGCCAGTGCAGCTCCTCGCCGACGACTACTCCGCGGTGTTCACGACGCCGGACGAGACCAGCCAGCTGCTCTTCAACCTCGCCGGCCACGCCGGCCTCGCGCTCAGCGCCGAGACCACGCTCGAGGGCAGCGCGTACCTTCGCCACAACACCGTGCGCACGAGCAATGGCGACCAGTCCGGTCTCGCGCCGTGCACCGGTATCGGGGGCAGCCCCGCATTCCTCTGCTCCGACGCCGGGTCGCCCGGCGAGACGCCGGCCACCGACGCGAGCGGCGGCGGGCTGCCGTCGACGCTCGACGTCTCGGGCGTGCTGAACAAGACCGACACGCTCACGCAGAGCACTGGCGCGACGCTCCAGCTGGGCGACCACCGCGACCTGTTCGGCGACCGCAACGTCTTCCTCGCGGGCGCCGCGCTCGACTTCGGCTTCACCGACTACGAGACCCACAGCCTCGGCGGCGTGCTCGACGACGCGCGGAACGTCGAGAGCCTCGGCTTCTCGCTCGGGAACGACGAGCTGAGCGCCAAGCTCCGCGCGCAGAACCGCGACTTCGGGCTCTACTTCTCCGACGTCCTCTCGCTCAGCTCCAAGCTGTCTGCGACGGTGGCGGGCCGCTTCAACACGGCCCACGTGGACCTGACCGATCTCGAGGGCAGCGCGCTCGACGGCTCGCACGACTTCTCGCGCTTCAACCCGTCGGCCGGGCTCACCTATGCGCTGGCGCCGGAGACCCACGTCTACCTCTCGTACGGCGAAGCCAACCGCACGCCCACCGCCGCAGAGCTCGCCTGCGCCGACCCGCGAGAGCCCTGCCGCGTGCCGAACGCGTTCACCGCGGACCCGAGCCTCGACCAGGTGGTCTCGCGCACGGCCGAGGTCGGCGCGCGCGGCAGCCTCTCGCCCGACTGGCAGGGTCCCGACGACGTCGTCTCGGTGCAATGGTCCGCGGCCTTCTACAGCTCCTGGAACCACGACGACATCCAGTTCATCGCGTCCGGGCCGGTGATCGGGTCGGGCTACTTCGCCAACGCCGGCGCGACGCGGCGGATCGGCGTCGAGGCCGCGCTCACCGGCCACTGGAACGCCGGGTCGTGGTTCGTGCGCTACGGCTTCGTTGACGCGACCTTCCAATCGGACGTCGCGATCCTGTCGCCGGAGAACCCGTTCGCCGACGCGAACGGCGAGATCCACGCACAGCGCGGCGACCGCCTGCCCAACATTCCCGCGCACAGCCTGCGCGCAGGCTTCGAAGCGCCGCTGACCGAGCATTGGAGCGCCGGGCTGGACGCGACCTACGCTTCGGGCCGCCGCTACCAGGGCGACGAGTCCAATCAGATGCGCCAGGTGCCGGGCTTCGTCATCGCGAACTTCCAAAGCCGCTATCGCTTCAGCGCGCCGGTCGAGGCGCGCTTCCGCATCGAGAACCTGTTCGACTCGAAGTACTACACCTCGGGCGTCCTGGGCGACCCGAGCGACGTGTTCCCCGACACGAGCGATCCGCGCTTCCTCGTGCCGGGCCGGCCCCGGACGTTCGAGCTCGCCCTGTCCCTGCGCTTCTGATCCGATACCCTGCCCTCATGAGCGATCACCGGCTCTTCTCGCGGTCGCAGCGCGCCTACCTCGTCGGATCCCGCCCCGAGCTGCGGGTGCCCGTCCGCGACGTCGCGGCGACGGGCGTGCGGCTCTACGACACGAGCGGGCCGCACGGCGATCCCGAGCAGAAGGTGGACCTGTTCGCGGGGCTGCCGAAGCTGCGCGACGGCTGGATCCGCGAGCGCGGAGACGTCGAGGAGTACGCGGGTCGCGCGCCGCGGCCCGAAGACGAGGGCCGGCGCGGCAAGCCGGCGCCGGCCTTCCCCGGCGCGCGCGCGCGGCCGCTGCGCGCGCTCGCGGGCCGCAACGTCACGCAGATGCACTACGCGCGCCGCGGGCTCGTGACTCCCGAGATGGAGTTCGCAGCGCTGCGCGAAGGCGTCGAGCCGGAGCTCGTGCGCAGCGAGATCGCGCGCGGCCGCGCGATCCTGCCCAGCAACGTGAACCACCCCGAGAGCGAGCCGATGCTGATCGGCCGCCGCTTCCTGGTGAAGATCAACGCCAACATCGGCAATTCGGCGGTCGCGTCGTCGGTCGATGACGAGGTCGAGAAGCTGCTGTGGGCGATCCAGTGGGGCTCCGACACGGTCATGGACCTGTCGACGGGCCCCCACATCCACACCACGCGCGAGTGGATCCTGCGCAACTCGCCCGTGCCGATCGGCACGGTGCCGATCTACCAAGCGCTGGAGAAGGTGGGCGGACGCGCGGAGGAGCTCACGCCCGAGCTCTTCCTCGACACGCTGGTCGAGCAGGCCGAGCAGGGCGTCGACTACTTCACCATCCACGCGGGAGTGCTCCTGCGCTACGTGCCGCTCACCGCGGACCGCGTGACCGGGATCGTCTCGCGCGGCGGCTCGATCATGGCCAAGTGGTGTCTCGCGCACCACCGCGAGAACTTCCTGTACACGCACTTCCGCGAGATCTGCGAGATCATGCGCGCCTACGACGTCGCCTTCTCGCTCGGCGACGGCCTGCGCCCGGGCTGCATCGCCGACGCGAACGACGCGGCGCAGTTCGCCGAGCTCGACACGCTCGGCGAGCTGACGAAGGTCGCCTGGGAGCACGACGTGCAGGTGATGATCGAGGGCCCCGGGCACGTGCCGCTGCACAAGATCAAGGAGAACGTCGACCGCCAGCTCGAGGTCTGCCACGAGGCGCCCTTCTACACGCTCGGGCCGCTGGTGACCGACATCGCGCCCGGCTACGACCACATCACCTCGGCGATCGGAGCCGCACTGATCGGCCAGTACGGCACGGCCATGCTCTGCTACGTGACGCCGAAGGAGCACCTCGGGCTGCCCGATCGCGACGACGTGCGCGCCGGCGTGATCGCCTACAAGATCGCCGCGCACGCGGCCGACCTCGCCAAAGGCCACCCCGGCGCGCAGCTGCGCGACGATGCGCTGTCGAAGGCGCGCTTCGAGTTCCGCTGGGCAGACCAGTTCGACCTGGCGCTCGACCCCGAACTCGCGCGCGAGTACCACGACGCGACGCTGCCGGCCGACAACGCCAAGGTCGCGCATTTCTGCTCGATGTGCGGGCCGAAGTTCTGCAGCATGGAGATCACCCAGCAGCTGCGCGAGTACGCGCGCGCCCACCGCGTCGACGCCGAGATCGCGCGCAAGGAAGGCCTCAAGGACAAGTCGCGCGAGTTCCGCAGCGGCGGCGGCGAACTGTACCGCTGAGACGCCGCTAGCGGCGCAGGGTCTCCGGGATCGGCTCGCGGACCTTGGCAGAGGCCTGCTGCAGCTCACCGAACGCGGAGCGGCTCTCTTGCACACCGCGCAGCGCGTCGAGCGGATCGCGCAGGTCGTCCACGTAGCCGAGCGCGTAGGCGCCGCGCGCGTAGCCGATCAGCCGCAGCAGGTCTTCGTCGAGCGTGCGCGCGACCTCGAACGGGACGGACAAGTACTGATTCTCCTCCTGCCGCAGCCACGACAGCGCGTAGGTGAGGTTGATGCCCGCGCGCACGGCGCTGGAGTAGTTCGCGCCGCCGCCGTGATAGAGGCTCCCGGTGTAGAACAGCACCGAGCCCCGCCGCATCTCCGCGGGGATGGTGTCGGACTCCTTGTACTCGATCCGGTCCGCGTGCCGGTGGCTGCCGGGAATCACCCGCGTCGCGCCGTTCCGCGCGGTGAACTCGGTCATCGCCCAGATCGTGTTGCACTGCACCTCGTAGCCCGGAGGGAACGGGAAGAAGTCGAAGCCCCACTGGTCGCGGTGGACCGCCTGCGCGGGCCCGCCCGGGCCGATCGCGATCAGCTGCGTCAGATGGAGGTGGAAGGTGGTGGCGTGCGCGAGCACCTGCTTCACCGCGCCGAGCACGAGCGGATGCTGCACCAGCTCGCGGCAGGCGGGCGAACGCGCCACCAAGCCGCCGGTGCGGCGCGTGCGCCAGCCGCTGAACGGGTCCGACCCGAGCGGAGTGCGCTCCATGAAAGGAGCGAGCTCCTCGGCCACGCGGTCCATCTGGCTCGGCGGCACGAGCTCGTCGACGACCACGACGCCGTCGCGCGCGAGCGCAGCGGCGACCTCCTCGGGCTTGGCTTCGCGGGTCAGGTGGGGAACGTCCATGGCTCGATTGTACAGGGCCCTAGACGCGCCTGGCGTCGGCCCCCCAAACGTACTTGTGCAGCTGCAGGTTCAGCCGCACGCGCAGCCCGTCCTCGAGGATCCAGGCGACGAGGTCGCGCGGATCGAGCCCGGGGTGGACGGGCGAGAAGTGGACGGGCACGCGCCCCTCGAGCTGATGCTCTTTCACGACGCGCTTGGCGAAGTCGTAGTCGGCGCGATCGCAGAGCACGAACTTCACCTCGTCGCCCGCGCGCAGCCGCTCCAGGTTGGCGAGGTCGTTGTGCGCGGACATGCCGCTGCCCGGGGTCTTCACGTCGACGATCGCGTGCGCGCGCGGGTCGAGCACCGAGATGTCGTGGTGGCCGCCGGTCTCCACCAGCACCTGGTAGCCGGCATCGCAGAGCTCGCGCACGAGCTCGGGAGTCCCTTTCTGCGCCAGCGGCTCGCCGCCCGTCACCTCGACCAGGCGCGTGCCGAGCTTGCCCACGCGGGCGAGGATCTCTTCGCTCGACAGCCGCTCGCCGCCGGTGAACGCGTGCGCCTCGTCGCAGTACACGCAGCGGATGTCGCAGCCGGCGGTGCGCACGAACACACAGGGCCAGCCGGCGAAGGTCGACTCGCCCTGGATCGAGCGATAGAGCTCCTTGATCCGCAGTTCAGCCATAGAGCATCGAGCGGTGGCGCACGATGCCGCCGATCAGTTCCTCGATCCGCTCGGGGCGCTGGTCGAGCTCGTCGACGCGCGCGCGGCCGATGCGGTCGCCGCCGACCTTCGGGCGCACGAACGGCAGCTCGTTTCCGACCGCATCGAGCAGGCTCACCACGTTGAGCGGCCGCTTCTCGTCGTTGCACGAGAGCATCACCAGGTCGTCTCCCTCGCGCGCCGCCAGCGACAGCCGGGCGCCCGTGCGCAGCCGCACGCGCCGCCCCACCTCGCCCGCGTCGAGGTGCCGGGGCACCTGGCAGACGGCGAGCTGGTACTCGCCGAAGTGCACGATGCGCGGGTCGTGTTCCTCCACCCAGTCCGTCTCCGCGCGGTAGACGTCGGCCGCCGAAGGCAGGTCCGTCGGCTTGCCGGCCAGGACCGAGATGATCTCGGCGCGGTGCTCGCCCGGGTTCTGCGCCATGCGCTGGATCAGCTGGATCACCCGGTAGCCCCACTTCTGCATGTCGCCCTCCGACAGGCGGCGCGCGGACAGGTCGACCAGCTTGTCGGTGAAGCGGCTGCGCCGCTCGGTCACCTGGGTCACCGCGGCCAGCGGGCTGGCGGCGTCGTTGGCGATCAGGATGGAGTCGCGGCCCAGTGCGGCGCGCAGGCGCTCCACGTCCTCGATCGCCCATTCGTGGTGGTCGAACCACTGCAGCCGGCCGCGGAAGAGCTCGGCGCTGTCGAGCACCTCCTTGGGGCGCGGCTGCGCGGTGAAGCCGACCACCAGCACGTCCACGTTCTCGGGGATGTCCGTCGCGGGGCCGCGGAAGAAGTCCATGAGCGACTCCTGCCGCAGCGTGCGGAACGAGACGATCGTGCGCCGATCGCGCGCCAGCACGAGCGCGGCGAGGATCGACTCGGGCTCGTCGCGGACCACGATCGCGGCGCGCGCGCGCCGCGCGCGCGGCTGCGGCGCCTCGACCGGCTCGCTCGGGGCGGCGCGCTCGCGCTCCTCTTCGCCTTCCGCCAGCGTCGCCTCGACCTCGTGCTCCACGAGGTCTTCGTCGCCGGGCGCGCGCGATGCATCCTCGCCGCCCTCCGCCGACGACTCGAGGCCCGCGGCGTGCTCGACCGCGGCGAGCTCGCCCTCGTCTTCGCCGCCCGGCGCCGCCTCCCCTGCCACGTCTCCGACCCGCTCGGGGCCCTCTTCGCCTCGGGACCCACGGCGGCCGCGGCGCCGCCGGCCTCTGCGGCCCCGGCGGCGCGACCGGCCGAACTCGGGCTGCGCGTCGTCTCCGGCGGGCTCGCGCTCGGCAGCCATCTCGCCGTCGTCCGGCTCCGCTTCGGCACCGCGCGACTCCTCGGGCCAGTCGTCGTCCGCGCCCCGAGCTTCGAGCTCCTCGCGTGGGAGATCCTCGCGCCCCGGCGCTTCCGAGAGCTCTTCCGGCTCGAGCTCCGGGTCCGCCTCGGCCGGGCGGTCCTCTGCGGCCCCCGCTTCGAAGTCCTCCGCGCGCGGGCGCTCGTCCGCGCCCCGCTCGTCGAAGCGCCCGCCCCGACCGCGCCGCCGCCGGCGGCGCCGGCGGCCCGAGCGCGGCTCGAAAGCGCCCGCTTCGTTCGCGGGCGCGGGCTCCAGCTCGTCCGCGCGCTCCTCTCCGGGCTCCGCTTCGCGCGCCTCGCTCCGCCCGACGTGGATCGAGCCGGTGAGCGCTTCGAGAATGTCCCTCGCTTCGGGCTCGATGGAGCGCGCTGAGATCGACAGCTTCGGGAGCCCGCTCGCGCCCGGCGTCCAGGTCGCCCGCTCGAGGTCCACCAGGTGCCAGCCGGCGACGATGCCCGGGACGTCGGCGACCGTCACGGTGTCGCGGATCAGCCCGACGACGGGCCGCCCGTCGATGTCGACCCCGACCCAGTCGACCACCTCGCGGCCCTCGCGGTTCCATGGCAGCCAGCGCGCGGTCACACCCGCGCGCGCGTCCTCGGCGGCGCGCTCGATCTCGAGGTCGCGCTGCGCCGCCTCTCCCTCGAGGAGCCGCGGGTCCTGCGCCAGGGTCACGAGCCACTCGTGCAGCTCGACCCCCCAGCGCGGGAAGTTGGTCTCCGTCACGTGGATCTGCCGGTGCTCCGGGAGCAAGAGCGACACGGCGACGCCCTCGGCTTCGCCGTGGATGCGCGCGACGCGCTCGCCGCGCACGAACACCAGATACTCGGAGCCCGCGGGCCGAACCCCGCCCGCGGAGGTGACCGCCGCGGCGCCCTCGAGCACGCGCAGCACGCGCGCGAGCAGCGTCGCGCCTCCGCCGACCAGCCCGGGCTCGGGCAGCAGCGGATGGCTTTCGATCTCGAACGCTTCACCCGAGTCCGACAGGCTGGGCAGCGTCAGCAGGTGCACGAGCTGGCCGAGCTCACCCGCCCGAGCGGCCGCCCGGCGCGTGCGCTCGCTGAAGAGCGGCGCCGCGATGAACACCTCGTGGAGCCCGCGGCCGTGGCCGGCTCGGTGCGCGGCGACCCGGGCCCAGCCGAGCAGCTCCAGGCTCTCGCGCCTCGCGGCCGCGATTGCGACGGGCCGATTGCCCTCCCAGCGGGCCGAGGCCAGCGCCAGCTGTTCGGGCTCGCCTTCGCCCCGCGGCAGCGCCGCGATCTCGCGCAGTCCGAGCCCGCGCGCATCGCGCAGCTTCTCCAGCAGGCGACCCGCGCCTGCGTCCCCGCCGTGGTCGTTCCCGCCGCGCCTGCGGCCCCAGCCTCGTCGTCTCAAGGAGTCTCCTCGCAACTGCTCGAATCCGCACAGGACTCTATCCGCCGCGCGCCGGGCCGCCAGCGCGCTACACGCGGGTGTGCGGGTCGAACAGGCGGTCGTGCTCGTCCATCGCGAAGCGGTCGGTCATGCCCGCCACGTAGTCGGCGACGGCGCGCTCCTCCGGCTCCCCCCGAGCGCGCTCGAGCACGTGCGGCGGCAGCTGGCGGGGATCGGGGGCGTAGACCCGCCACAGGTCGCCGAGGATCCGCTCCGCCTTCGCCGCCATGCGCAGCACGCGGTGGTGCCGGTAGAAGCGCTCGAGCAGGAAGCGGGCGACCTGGCGCTTCTCCTCGGCGATCTCGAGAGAGAAGCCGACCAGCCGCTCGGGCACAGCCGCCGCCGCTGCCGCCGACACCGGCCCGTGTTGCTCGATCCGCTTCGAGCTGGCCTCGATCAGATCCGTGGCCAACAGGTCGATCAGCGCCACGGTCAGCTGCGAGCGCGCGCTGCGCTCGTCGGCGGTTCCCCGGGCCCGCGCAGCCGCGAGCGCGCGGCGGAACAGGGCCAGCTCCGCGAGCGCCTCCCACTCGAGGATCCCCGCGCGCAGCCCATCGTCCAGGTCGTGGGTGTGATAGGCGATCGAGTCACAGTGATCGGCGATCTGCGCCTCGACGCTCGGGCCCGCGCCCAGCTCGGGCAGCGGCACCGGATGCGCATAGCGCGGAAACTCGGAGCCGTGCTTCAGGATCCCTGCGCGCGTCTCGTGGCAGAGGTTCAGCCCCGGCAGCTCCGGCGTGCGGTCCTCGAGCCAGTCGACGATGCGCAGGCTCTGGCGGTTGTGCTCGAAGCCGCCTTGTTTCCGCATCAGACGGTTCAAAACCGTCTCGCCTTTGTGGCCGAACGGCGAATGGCCGAGGTCATGAGCCAGCGCGATGCTTTCCGCCAGGTCAGCATTCACGCGCAGCGCGCTGGCGATATTGCGCGCGACGGCGGCGACTTCGATGGTATGCGT
>Ga0335077_10011925_pt1 | contig 10858 bp, 13 predicted proteins | sample Lox_Sample_31_FD_207151 | JGI IMG/M metagenome (GOLD analysis project Ga0335077, IMG submission 207151) | Soil microbial communities from Loxahatchee National Wildlife Refuge, Florida, United States - Lox_Sample_3.1 | ecosystem: Environmental > Terrestrial > Soil > Wetlands | place: USA...
AAGATCCCAAGATGCTGGTATTCGAAGCTCGGCAGGTGATCGAGCGAGTGGAAAAACTGGGGGATCTGTTCGAGCCCGTTCTCACGCTCAAGCAGAAGCTGCCGAAACTGCAGGGAATCGAAGGAGCGCAACCGAAGGCGATCACTTCAGGGCTGGACATCGCTGCCCGGACGGAAAATTCCACCGCGCGCAAGCGTAAGCGCGCACGCTCTGGATCGTCATCACGAAAAAAAGCCTGACAGCTATAATGCGCTCTGTCATAGGATCGCACGATGGCGCAACTATACGCTGGCACCTCGGGGTGGGCTTATCCCAGTTGGAAGCCTGATTTTTATCCCGAGAAGCTCGCGCAAGCGAAATTTCTGACGTTCTACGCTACCAAGCTCAACGCGGTAGAAGTGAATTTCACGTTTCGACAGCTGCTAAAAGAAACCACTGCACAAAAATGGATTGCAGGAACTCCCGCTGGATTTCAGTTGAGCGTAAAGGCTCACCAGGTCATCACGCACATCAAGCGCCTCAAGAAAACCGAGGATTTCATTCCGCGTTTTTTGTCGACGCTTCAACCGATTGCACAGGCAGGGAAGCTTGGACCGCTGCTCTTTCAGCTTCCACCAAGTATGAAGGCAGATTCCGCGCTGCTGGAAGAATTTTTGGCCACTTTGCCGCGTGGGGTTCCCTCGGCTTTTGAATTCCGGCACGCGTCGTGGTTTGATGATTCGATTTTCGAGATACTGAAGAAGCACAATCGTGCGCTATGTGTGGCGGAAACCGAAGAACGAGTGACACCCGATGTCGTTACTGCTGAGTTCTGCTACTACCGTTATCGCAAGCCGACCTATACACCGGAAGAACGCCAGGCAATGATCAGCCGTATTCGCGAACATGTCAGCGCAGGCAGGAACGTCTTTGCATATTTCAAGCACGAGGAAACTCCGCAGGGTGCGCTCTATGCTGTGGAAGTGCTAAAGGAGTTTCAGTAACAACCACGGGGGGCCTGAGCTTGCCACGACGTGCTCTCGGCACCCGGCTGAGCACTTCTCTCAGTGTCCGATAACGCGCATACTCAAATCTGTGTCTCGAAGCTCTGGTGACCGCGCGCTGTCGGACTTTCTCGATTACCTGAAAATCGAGAAGGGGTTGGCTCCCCTGACGATCGGCTTATTCGACTGACATCTGCCAATTCTCCGCATTTTTAAAGCAGCGAACGCGCAAGCTGGAGAGCGCTCGCCGGAATGATGTTCGCGATTTTATCCAGGAACTCTTTGCCAATGCAGTTGATGGCCGCTCGGTGGGGCGAAAGTTGTCGGCACTTCGCCATTTTTACCGTTATCTGCTGCTGGATAAGATCATCGATCACGACCCGACCCTCAACATCGATTCCCCTAAGCAGTGGAAGGTGCTTCCGAAATCGCTTGCTCCCAATGAGATTACGGCAATGCTGGAGTCGGCCGATAGAGGCCGATCAGACCGCAACGTGGCGTTTGCGATTGCCGCGCGGGATCGTGCGATTCTAGAGGTCTTCTACGCAGGCGCGCTACGTGTCTCGGAGTTGGTAAATGCAAAGCTCGAAGACCTGAAACTTGATTTCGGCTACGTGCTGGTTCGCGGCAAAGGGGATAAAGAAAGAATCGTGCCTTTGGGCAATTCCGCCCAACAGGCCTTGAGTGAATACATTCGGGACTGGAGGCCAATATTAGGCGGCAAAAACAACTCGCCATTCTTGTTTATGGGCCGCGGCGCGAGAAAACTTACGCGGCAGCGCGTCTGGCAAATGGTCAGGGCTGCGTCATCTGGCGCAGGCCGACATGTGAGCCCTCATATGCTTCGGCATAGCTGTGCTACTCACATGGTGGAGAATGGCGCTGATTTGCGCACCGTACAAACGATCCTGGGGCACGCCGATATTTCAACGACACAGGTGTACACACATCTGGCGCTGGATCGTTTGAAGAATGTCTATCAGAAACATCATCCCAGGGCGAAAGCGAGATGAGCACGATTAGCACCACGGAGACACGGAGGCACAGAGAACACCCGAAGAGTTCTTACGTGTCTCGGTGCCTCAGTGGTACGGACAACGGAAAACGTTCCGTAAAGAAGGCTGCAGTAAGGGACGCCGTTGACGAATTTCTGCGGTCGCTGCGGGAGCGCAATAGTTCGGCGCACACGATTAAAGCGTACGCTGGTGACCTTGGGAGTTTTTCAACTTATATTGGGCAACGTGGCTGGGCCGCAATCGATCACCTCACCATTCGCGGATTTCTCTCTCATCTCTATGAGAAAGGTCTCAGCAAAACTTCGGTTGCGCGGGCGCTGGCTGCGGTTCGATCGCTGTATCGCTGGCTCGCTCAAGAGGGAATCGTTGAGCAGAATCCGGCGGCTCTCGTTTCAACCCCAAGGCTTCCGAAGAAGTTGCCTCGTGTTCCGACCATCGAGGAGATGAATACCGTCCTGGATGGAGCCATGTCAGAAGTCGCTGCTTTTCCCGAGCGCGACCGGCTCATGTTTGAATTGCTCTACGGATGCGGCATTCGCAATTCCGAGCTGATCGGAATTAATGTGGATGACATGCGGATGAGTACTGAGGCCATTCTGATCCGCGGCAAAGGCAAGAAAGAGCGCTATGTTCCATTCGGAGATTCAGTCAAAGGAGCACTCGCGGCCTATTTGCCGACTCGCCAGAAACTGCTCGCGGAAGCCGGGAAGAGTACGAACGCCTTGCTAATCAATCATCGCGGTGGACGCCTTACTACTCGCAGCGTGGGGCGCATCATCAAAAAAATTGCGGTTGCGAAGGGATTACCACCGGATGTTCATCCGCACACTTTGCGGCATGCTTTCGGGACACACCTGCTGGAGGAAGGCGCGGATTTACGCGCGATTCAGGAAATGCTGGGACATGAACGACTTTCGACGACGCAGCGCTACACCCAGCTTTCGATGAAGCATGTGCTTCACGTGTATGATCAGACGCACCCGCGAGCAAAATAATCCCTCACAAGGTAGTTCGAGATGAACCAGTCAAGGCTTACGTTGCAGAAGTCGTGAAACCGGATGGGAACGCCATTTGGCGATTTTTGAGTGTAAGCGCTGATTACAACAAATGACGATCCGCATATTTGGAGCTTACATATACAGCTTCGGTTAACCCGCCTTCCGCTTCTGACAAAGGACGCATATGCGCGTTAGAATTGCGCACCGAGAGCCAGAGGACAGGAAAAAAGCCCCAGATATGCTCCGGGGCTTTGTTTTATCTGGGTTAAAGCTTACGCGGCGGATCTTTCCGAACTCTTGCTGGCCAGCTCGGATTCGGCGCGGAGCCAGTCTTCCATTTCGTGCCCGTCTTCCCGGCCACGAGTCTCATACAGCTCATAGGCGCGAGAGCGGATTTGTTCTTCGAGGATTGGGGATGGTTCATTGCGAACAAGCGTGGGTGTCTTTTGCATTGGCATGGAGATCCTCCTTCGTGAGTTTCTTGGGTGGGGACCCGAAAACGGAGGGCGCGGGCGGAACTTTTCGTGTCTTTATATAAAAACTACGCCGATTTGTGAGCACATTCAATGCCGGAAATCCACAACTCTGGATCTTCGCGTGAAGTTCGATGCTCTACCAGCATGCCAATTACAAGCAGTGCCTGCAGATCATTGCAGCAATTATTTGAAGAGTGGCGAACAGGCACTATCTGCTTTGGCAGGGATCACAGGACTTACCACCTACAGCCTCCCGCCCCTCGTAAACAATGAGCGGCGTAATCACCAGAGCCGCTATAGGGTCTGCCCATCTGATGTGCCAGATTGCATGAACCACAAGACCAATCAGAGCGATTACTGACAGATACGCACATAGGGCGGACTCGGCGGCATCAGCTCTTAATGCGGCACTTCCCGTTAGTGCTGATAGACGCCGCTTCTGGTTAGCAAGCCACGGCATAAGAAACGCTGCAATGATCAACACCACGATACCCAAGTAACTCGTCCGCGGTTCGATATATCCGAGCAGTGATATCGTCGAGGCGATAAGAACATACGCTGCCAATACGAACAGCAACCCACCCGCAATCCGCGCAGCAATGGACTCTGAGTGTTGTGATCCGTGGATGCGAAACCGCCAGAGTACAACCACTGCCGAGAAAAGCTCGATAGCACTATCGCCGCCAAAAGCGGCCAAGGCAGGGCTACGAGCGATCCAAGCTGCCCACAACGATAGGACGGCTTCACAACACATCCAAATGATGGTGATTGTTTGGATCCGGTGAATTTTGTGCAGCGCATCTTGGTCCTCGATTTGGACTCCCGAGGGCATGAATTACTTTATCTCAGACTCAGTCATCCTGACTGTTTGCGAAAAAAATCCCTATTACACTCACAACCATCCTGCCGAGACTTTTGTAATTCGCCTAAACTACGCCACGCAGCTTTGTGTACGGCAGAGCGGCTGGTCTCAATTAAGATTTCCAAGCCCATGTTTGGCGCGGCAGAGTTTGCAGTAGGTGGGTGGTTCTGTATTGTCCACACGGTGTCGAACCGGCTTCAGCGTGCGCAGGTATGCAAATATCGCCTTCAAATCTTCATCCGTAAGGTTGCGGAAGTACCCCCATGGCATCGCATTAGAAAGCAAGCGCGCTTTGACCCTCCCGTTGCGGATCGTGTCGACGAACATCTGTTCATCGAAATAAGAAATTCCCGACGGATCGGGAGTGAGATTCAAGCTGGCAACTGTTGTGCCCCAAGGCCCCACCATTGGTTGACCTCCTGCAAAACTCATTCCTGCCAGGGCATTGCCCTTTTCATCGACGGGAGTGTGGCACAAGTCACAGTGGCCAACTGTGACCAGGTATTCCCCATACTTCACCGGGGTCGACTTGTCAGGCTCTGGAACGTGTTCCAACGGTGGCAAGGGCTGAAGGGTCTGCATGACATCTTGCGGTAATTCTGTCTTGGGTCTTTGGATGTGTACTGGAGGAATTGATCTTTCGTACACAATTATTGATGCGAGGTCCTCGTCCGAAAGATGGCGGAAGTAGTTGTAAGGCATGAGCGGAAATAACGTCCTGCCATCATGTCCGATGCCTTGGCGTAAAGCCCGGACAAAGTCGGTGTCCTTCCATTTGCCGGCCCCATAGTCGGGATCGGGAGAAATATTGGGGGCTACCACACGATAGGGAAGCGGCACCTCACTTTCTTCCGGAGGAAAGACGAAACCTCCTCCTTTTTTATCGGGCAGCGGCTGCATCCCTCGGTGTGCATAATCAAGTTCAGAGTGACAAAGGAAGCATTGCACTAGCCCCTCGACCAAGTACTTACCGCGCGCCAGGCGTTCCGGTGTGCGCGGAATCACTGCCAGGCTAAGGACGGAGGGAGCTCCTTTTTCTGGCAGCACAGGTTTTGTGGACTGGCAGGAACTGCATAGTAGAAGCGCCAAGAATGAAGCGAGAAGCGAAACCCTGTGCACCCGAAGCGAACTCTCGAAGACATTCGGCAAAGTTCGGGCTCTGCAGTCTTGATCGAAATGGCGCAGGTTGCGGGACATAGATGCCGCGCACATTTTAGCGCGTTGTTGCTATTATGCCCCGCCCAACGGATACCATTCAGATACCTGTACTCATCCACTCTTGTAGGTATTTGCCTCAACGCGTGAGGCGGGTCGCCCACCCTTCGGCTGGGGAGTATTGTGCCCCACCCATTCGCGCTTATTGCGAAAGGGTGGGCTCACAGACTCTTCTCCAATGCCCCGCCAAAATTCCCGCGTCGGTGGTTCCCACCCTTGCAAAGAACGCAAGAGTGGGGCACCCTCAGTTGTGGTGATTTCTGGGGACAAAAGCTGGGCCAACCGTCCATTCGATATGTCGGCACTCATCCGCGCTTCACAGCGTGCGGCATTTGATCAATGGCGTGAGCGTCTCTAGAATAGAAACAACTCACAGCGAATAAATTATGATTCATTTTCCCGTTCCTGAAGCGCTCACATTCGACGACGTTCTGTTGCTGCCTGCACGTTCTGATGTGGTTCCCGCCCTCGCCAATACGCAGACACAGCTCACGCGAAACATTCGGCTGAATATTCCGATCATCAGCGCGGCCATGGACACGGTGACGGAGTCCCACATGGCGATTGCGATTGCCCAACAAGGCGGGGTTGGCATTGTTCATCGGAATTTGACGATCGAGCAGCAAGCGAATGAGGTTGACAAGGTGAAGCGCTCGGAAAGCGGAATGATTGTTGACCCGGTGACGATGTCGCCGGATGCGAAAGTCTCGGATGCGCTTGATGTCATGCGCAAATACAAGATTTCCGGCGTGCCCATAACGAAAAATGGGAAGTTAGTCGGTATCCTTACAAATCGCGACCTGCGCTTCGAAACCCGGTTCGACATTCCGATCAGCAAGGTAATGACCAAAGACAATCTGATTACGGTGCCCGTGGGGACGACGCTGGAAGAGGCAGAGAAGATCCTGCACAAGCATCGGGTGGAAAAACTGCTGGTCGTGGATGATAAGTACAACCTGAAAGGCCTGATTACCGTAAAGGACATTCAAAAGAAGCTGAAATATCCCAACGCTGCCAAGGATTTGCAGGGCAGATTACGGGCGGCGGCGGCGATCGGGGCCACAGGCGATTTTCTCGAACGAGCGCAGGAGTTAGCCAAAGCCAAAGTTGATCTGCTGGCTCTGGATAGCGCGCATGGGCATTCGACGCGTGTGCTGCAGGCGATCCGGGAAGTCAAAGCGAAGCTTCCCGAAGTCGATTTGATCGCCGGAAACGTAGCGACGTTTGATGGCGCCTGCGAATTGGCTCGGGCGGGTGTAGATGCGGTGAAAGTTGGTATCGGCCCGGGTTCGATCTGCACGACCCGAGTGGTGACCGGCGCCGGGGTTCCGCAGATCACCGCTATTGCCGAGGCTTATCGGGCAACAAAGGATGCTGCCATTCCGGTAATTGCGGATGGCGGCATCAAGTACTCAGGGGACATCACAAAAGCGCTGGCAGCGGGCGCAGCCGCGGTGATGATTGGTTCTTTGTTCGCGGGAACGGATGAGAGCCCGGGTGAATTGATCCTATATCAAGGCCGTAGTTTCAAGTCGTACCGGGGCATGGGTTCGTTGGGCGCGATGGCGGCAGGAACCGGAGGCAGCGAGCGATATTTCCAGAACACAGATGGCGATTCGTCCACGGCGATGCCGGCTCTGGGCGAGGAAGCAAATCGCCTGGCGAAACTGGTTCCGGAGGGTATTGAAGGAAGAGTTCCGTATCGCGGCTCCGTCGCCATGATTGTCCATCAGATGGTTGGGGGCGTGAAATCGGGTATGGGCTATTGCGGATGCGGCACGATCGCTGAACTGCAGCAAAAGTCACGCTTTGTGCGCATCAGCATGGCTGGCCTGCGCGAGAGCCATGTCCACGATGTGGTAATCACTCGCGAAGCTCCGAATTATGCGGCGGAATAGGCTCGGAACGGGGGGCACGCGGTCGGCAGCATCCATTTTGGATTCCCATCAAAAGCAAATACTCAAGGCTTGGATTGCCGCGGGGCTGTGGCTGATTCTCATCGTCATTGAGTCCACGAGCTATTTATCTGCCGCCAACACTGCTCGGTTGCTTTATCCCATTTTCCATGCTCTGTTTGGAGTGGACCAGATTCATTTCGTATATTGGAACCATTACATCCGCAAAACCGGGCATTTTGTCGGCTATTTCACACTGAGTCTTCTTCTGTTTCGAGCATGGAAGGCGACGTTGCCGTCAAATTCACGTTGGGAGATCCGCTGGGCAGCGATTGCATTCTTCATGTCCGCATTCGTCGGAAGCATGGATGAGTTCCACCAGACATTTCTACCCTCCCGAACCGGTCTGGTAAGCGACGCGATTCTGGACAGCACTGCGGCGCTGATCGCGCAGATCGTCATTTTCGTGGTGATATTGTTTTGGGGCTCGCGATCACGGCGAGAGGAAGTGGTGCCTGTCGGCCGAAGCGGTTGAGAGCTTTTCGGCTAATCTGCCAATCGAAATAGCCCTGCGACTAAGCAGCTCGTGCCAATTACAAAAGAGATCCACACGAGGTAAGCGGGCCAAGCCGGCCAGCCCTCATCGAGTCTTGCTCTGAGATACTGCATCGGCAGTGTCCAAAACCAGAGTCGATGGTACGAAGGTAGTTTGTATCCGCTCCTGTCTAGTTTCAGCAGAACGTGAAAGGAAGCGATGCTGCCAATTCCAACCACCGCGAGTCCAATCACTGCGAGAGGATCGTGCTTAGTGAAGTTAATTAACGTTGGATCGATGATCATATCCAAGCTCGTCCGGATGGGAGCGGTCAGTACATCGCGTCGTACTTCGTGACTTCCCAGCCGCCGTCTTTGTTCTCCAGCGTGACGGAGAAGAGTTCCTTGTAGGTCGCGGAATCGCCGGGGTTGGTGCGGCGTTTTCCGCGGTAATGCAGAATGCGAAGCGGCGGCGTATCTTCCCAGTCCACGAGCTTCCAGGAAATGAGGGGGTGTTTCTCTTCGGAGTCGCAGATGAATTTCGCGTATTTGCGACGATAATCCTTTTCCCACTGTGCCAATACCTGTTGGCACTGCCCGTCTCTCATTTGATCGAGGTACTGGCTCGCGATGTGTTCGGACGTGCGATCGCGCAGCGGGTTCAGGGAAATTGAAAGGGGAGTGCCGGAGAGCGGGTCGCTATCTTCTGAACGCGACAATACCGGTCCCTGATGGTCGAGCCACATCAGGTAACCAAAGAACACAATTAGCACCAGCATTCCTGCGCTGGCGGCGATCGCAAGCTGTGTGCGCGAAACGGCCATCTTACAGGAAGTTTAGCGCGGGTACGACGATTCGCCAGATTACGGTGGTGATCCGCGGAAGGACATGTACAGGAGGGTAGAAGGCGGGAGTCAGGAGTCGGGAACTGGTAGTCAGTGAGAGCCCTTGCGCTGACTCCTGCATACCGACTACCGACTCCTGATTTATTCAGATTTACTTTCGCCTTCGGCGCCCGGAGCGGGATGTTCCACGCCCTGCTGAGCTTCGGCTTCTTCCATCGCCTTCTTGGCTTCAGCGGCTCGTTTGGCGCGGGCTTCGGCGCGCTTCTGGCGCTTTTCATCGAGGACTTGTTCACTGCCCAGAAGCTCAATGAATGCCTTGTCGGCGCCATCGCCTTTTTGCCAGGCGGTGCGAACGATCCGCAGATAGCCGCCATTGCGCTCGCCGAAACGCGGTGCGATGGTGTCAAACAGTTTGTCCACGGCTGCATCAGTCATGAGATATGCGTACGCCTGACGGCGCGCGGCCAAGTCGCCGCGTTTGCCGAGCGTGATCATCTTCTCGACTTGTGGACGCATAGCTTTGGCTTTGGGAACCGTGGTTTCGATTCGCTCTTCGAGGATGAGCGAGGTGACCAGGTTCCGGAGCAGCGAGCGCCGGTGCGCCGTATTTCGTCCCAGTTTCCAGCCTGCTACTTTGTGACGCATAGAAACCTCAGTAGTCAGTGGTCAGGTGTCAGGAGCCAGTGTCATTGGGTGACTCCTGACTACCGACTCCTGACTCCTAAGTTTTTACAGTTCGTTATCCGGGCCGTAGGCCGATGCGGGGAGAATCTGGTTGGAGGTCGGACCGGGCACAGCGTTTCCGTGCTCGTCGATCTTCATCCCCAGGCTCAAGCCCATGGTGCCGAGAATTTCCTTAATTTCGTTCAGCGACTTGCGACCGAAATTCTTGGTCTTCAACATTTCGGCTTCGGTTTTCTGAACCAGTTCACCGATTGTCTGAATGTTTGCATTCTTCAGACAGTTGTAGCTGCGTACAGAAAGCTCCAGCTCTTCGACCGAACGGTTCAGATTCTCGTTGCGGATCTCTGGTTTCCGTTCCTCGGCCGAAGTTGCAGTCTCGATGTCTTCCTCGAAATTGATGAAGATGTTCATGTGATCCTTCAGCAACTTCGCCGCCAAGCCGATCGAATCTGCCGGAGTGATAGAACCGTTGGTCCAAACTTCGAGTGTCAGCTTGTCATAATCGGTGATCTGACCGAGACGTGCAGCTTCAACGGTGTAATTGCATTTGCGCACCGGAGAATGAACTGAGTCGATCGGGATGAAACCGATGCCGAGATCCTCATCGAAATTCTTGTCAGCGGAAACGTAACCGCGACCTCGCTTGAGGCGCATCTCCATGTCGAGCTTGCCACCTTCGCTGACGGTCGCGATGTAAACGTCTTTATCGAGGACTTCGACATCGGCGTCGGCCTCGATCATCCCCGAGGTGACCACGCCGGGCTGGTCGGCGCGCAGGTAGATGGCTTTTGGCGCGTCTCCGCTCAACTTGAAGGGAATTTGCTTCAGGTTGAGGATGATGTCGGTCGCGTCCTCGACTACTCCGGGGATCGATTGAAACTCGTGTAGCACGCCTTCAATCTTGACGGCGGTTACGGCGGCGCCTTCGATCGAACTCAAAAGTACGCGTCGAAGCGCGTTGCCAATCGTCGTGCCGAAACCGCGTTCGAAGGGCTGCGCCCAGAAGATTCCATACTTGTCGGTCAGCGTTGTGGTGTCAACCGCAAGTCGTTTTGGTTTTTGAAAGCCTTTCCAAAGCATTTGTTTTCTCCCTCGGCCATGTGGCTCAAGCTTGGCTCTCCAGACTGGTCCAAATCTGGATCAGACGCCAAGCCAGGCTGATCTGGCTCGAAAAGTGGACCAAAAAGCTCTGCCGAGCTGCGTTCGCCCCGGACGGGTCAGAGACCCCGTCCCTACACGTGCATCACTTGCTATAAAGCTCGACGATCAGTTGCTCATTCACGGGCAACTGGATCTCTTCCCGCTTGGGCAGCGAAAGTACCCGGCCTTTATAGTTGTCGCGATCAATTT
>Ga0335077_10011927_pt1 | contig 10857 bp, 7 predicted proteins | sample Lox_Sample_31_FD_207151 | JGI IMG/M metagenome (GOLD analysis project Ga0335077, IMG submission 207151) | Soil microbial communities from Loxahatchee National Wildlife Refuge, Florida, United States - Lox_Sample_3.1 | ecosystem: Environmental > Terrestrial > Soil > Wetlands | place: USA: Florida...
GGTGTTCGCGTTCCGCCGCCAATTCCCTCGACGTGGGACGCGCCATGATTCCGCCATTGCCGCCGTTGTAACTCACACGGTTGATCGTCGTGTTGTTGTTGATCACCGTCGTGTGGTAGGTGTTGTGAATAATCGTCGTGTTTACGTTGCTGACCGCGGTGTTGTAGTGATACACGCCCCTGCGCCACTCTCCACCCTCGAAGCCTACACCGCCGTATCCAAATCCGTAATTAATTCCGCCATAAAACCCAACGTGAGGACCCCAGTAGCCTGCGTGCCAAACATACACTCCACCGCCCCATCCCCAATACCCTGGCGTCCACAGCAGTCCGACTGCTGGTGCTACCACCCACGTCCCGGGAACCCAGTAATATCCAGCTTCCCCATAAGCCCAATATCCCGGCGTCCACATATAGTCTGGCCCTGGACAGATCGGCTGCGTGTACACGGGTAGTGCCGGCGGCCCGATACGCACTGACACGCCCACAGCTACCTGGGACTGGACGGTCGATGGCATTGTCAATATCGCGAGAAGAAACAGAGCACCGCAGATCAGTTTGACGTTGCGCTTCATGGTTTCACTCCCTGGCTTTCAATGCTTCATTGAACTAAATCCCACTGGCTGGGTCAGGAGCGCGTCACAACCCCTATTTATCCATCCTCGAACACATAGTTGTTTTGAGCATTGGTACCAAGGCTCGGAAGTTCCTGAGTGGCAACCCCCTGGACCCTGGTACAGGTGCGTTCACAAAACTATCAACGTAATTCGACTTGAGCTGAATCGGGTGACGAATTCCTTTAACCACTTCGTGTTTGTTCCTCCATTGTTTGAAATCATCCAACGAACGTCTCCGGTAGGATAGGAGCGCACGTAGACCTAGTAGCGACCCGTCTCATCGGATTGATACGCCAAGTAATGCCCGTCTGGAGAGACGCGAGAAGCGTCTTCGTTGAATGAAGTGGCAAGAAGCCGGTGTGGTTGGGCAACCGCCTCCAGGGCTTGCTCTAACATCTGCTTCACCCCGCTGCGCCCTCGTTCTTCCAGTTCTTCTTCAAAGAACGCTCTTCTCTCTTCCCAGTCCAGCTTAAGATGACCATTGCCGAGGACTTCCAGTTCTCGCATCAGGGTGTACCTCCTCCTTGTGAGTTGGCGCTCAATGACCCTGCGAGCCTCTTCGTTGACTTGCCTTGGGACGCAACCTAAGATGACCAGCAAATGGCAGGCACCGACTCGCTCATCGGCCAAACTATCTCGCACTACCGCATCCTAGAAAAACTCGGTGGCGGCGGTATGGGCGTGGTTTATAAAGCGGAAGACACCCGCCTGCGCCGTAATGTTGCGTTGAAATTCCTACCCGACAATCTAGCGAAAGACCCACAGGCACTGGCGCGTTTTCAGCGGGAGGCTCAAGCGGCTTCGGCTCTGAACCATCCCAACATCTGCACCATTTACGACATCGGCGAAGTGGAGGGAAAGGCGTTCATCGCCATGGAGTATCTGGAAGGTGCAACGCTTAAGCATCGCATAGCAGGCCGCCCCATGGAGACGGAAACACTATTGAATCTCGGCACCGAGATCGCCGATGCACTGGACGCCGCGCATTCCAAAGGCATTATCCACCGGGACATCAAGCCTGCGAACATTTTCGTCACGAATAGAGGGCAGGCGAAGATCCTCGACTTCGGTCTCGCGAAAGTCGCTTTGAAACCGGGTGACGTTTCCGTTTCGAGCGCACCCACTATTGACGTGGAGGAGTACCTCACCAGCCCCGGTTCAACGCTGGGCACAGTAGCCTATATGTCTCCCGAACAGGCGCGTGCGAAAGAGCTGGATGCACGGACGGATTTGTTCTCGTTTGGTGCGGTTCTGTATGAGATGGTAACGGGTACTCTGCCTTTCCGTGGCGAGAGTACCGCACTCATCTTTAAAGCCATTCTGGATGGGACTCCGACGTCGGCCGTGAGACTGAATCCTGATGTGCCCCCGGAGCTGGAACGGATCATCAACCGAGCGCTCGAAAAAGATCGCAACCTCCGCTATCAGCATGCCTCAGAGATGCGGGCCGAATTGCAACGGCTAAAGCGCGACACTGAATCCGGACAAGCCGGAAAGGCAGAGAGCACTGCTCGCAGCAGGAAAGTGCCCCAGGCGGGCGTGGTTGCAACAGTGGGAGGTCTTGTCTTATTGCTTGGCGGATTGTTTTTTGGGATTCCACAAACGAGGCATTTGGTAATTAAGCCGTCGATCGAAACGGGCGAAGCATCCGGTGAAGTGGTGAGTGGCCTGCCACCGCTGAACCAGGGAAAGTACGTTGCGGTCTTGCCATTCCGTGTGATCGGAGATGCGACCAATATAGGGTACGTGGCGGAAGGATTGAGGGAAGCGCTTTCGGCAAGACTGTTCCAGTCGAAAGATGTGCATGTGGCTTCCTCCGACGATTCCGGGAAAATGGACACCAAAGCGCCGTTGCCACAAATCGCGAAACAGCTTGGCGCTAATCTAATTGTGTCCGGCATGGTACAAGGCTATGCCGATCAACTACGCATCACAGTGAAATTGGATAATGTTGCCGAACACAAGGTGCTCTGGAACGAGGAGTTCTCCGGCGTGCCTGGTGATTTGCTGACCATCGAGGACAAGATCTGCGGAAAGCTGGCGGAAGTGCTGGAAACAAGCACATCCGCCGGGGATATTGCCGGACCGGCCCATCCAACGGACAGCGCGGACGCATACGACTCTTATCTGCGGGGCCGCAACGCGATACGCGGTCAATTGAATGCGAAAAGCATTCAGTCAGCCATCGACTACTACAACACCGCGCTCCATAAGGACCCCAAGTTTGCGCTTGCGTATACGGGGCTGGCCGACGCCAGTCTGAGGATGTACGAGGAGAACAAGGATAGTTTCTGGATAGAAAAGGCGTTGAATGCTGCAAAGCAGGCACAGGCTCTGAATGATAAGTTGCCCGAAGTTCATCTATCACTGGGCAGCATTTATGCGGCGACGGGACAAACGGCGCAGGCCATTGCGGAGGTGAAGCGCGCGCAAGAGCTTGCTCCTAATTCGGATGAAGCGTATCGCAGGCTGGGCAACGCGTATGTGGCCGCAGGTCAGAATGAGCAGGCCATTCGGGCGCTGGAAAAAGCGGTTGAGCTTAATCCCTATTACTGGGTAAACCTGAATTCGCTGGGAGGCGCGTATTTGAAGATGGGCGAGTATGACAAGGCGTTGAAGCAGTTCGAGCAGGTAACGCAATTGGAGCCACAAAACGAGATCGGGTATGCCAATCTGGGCACAGTTTATCTGTCGATGGGCCGCTATCAGGACAGCATCGCGCCGCTGGAAAAGGCGATGCAACTCGATCCACAGTCTGTGGTGATCTCTAACTTGGGCACTGCCTATTTCTACCTGTATCGCTACCCGGAAGCGGTGAAGCAGTTCGAGAAGGCCGTGGAACTGAATCCCAACGACGAAACCATGATGGGCAACCTTGCAGATGGCTACCGTGCGGCCGGGCAGACGGATAAAGCCAAGGCGACTTATGACAAGGCCATTGCCCTGTCGTTCAAAGCCCTGCGAGTGAACCCGCGAAGTTCCACAACGCTGGGCAGTCTGGCGCTGTATTTCGCGAAGAAGGGTGACATGGGCCAGGCCATGGAGTTTATGAAGCGCGCACGAGGGTTAGACCCATCCTCAGTTGATCTGATCCTTAATTCGGCGGAGGTTCACACCCTCGGAAATCGGCCCGAGGATGCCATCGCAGACCTAAAGAAAGGCTTACAGCTGGGCCTGACGACCACCAGCATTGAAACAGATCCGGAGTTGGATTCCCTGCGGAAACGTTCAGATTACCAAATGTTGATAAATCACTACGCGCCCAAGAAGAAGTGAGATTCGGTGCGCGCCGAAAACTCTCTACCCTTTTTGTACCAATGGGGGAGACTAAGCGCAATGATTGTCGGGGAAAGTGGGTTCAGGAAAAACATACACAGTTCAGTGCCTCTGTGCGGAGCTTTCACATCCGCTTTGAACCACCCGAATATATGCACGATCTATGAAATAGACGAAGTCGATGGGCGGGCACGTCGCTCAATTCCGTAACGCGGTATAGTTCGGTGAGTTCCGATCAGGCGTTGGCGTCTCCGACCGTCGGCTCGATTGCTTCTCTCTTCGGATTAGTCAGCGCAATGTGTAGATTGCGTACTTGCCCATCGCTTCAACATCTAACCCCAAGCGCCGCCTTTCCAAGGTTGGCTTTTTTTTAATCAAGAGAATAGACTGCTCGTCCGAAGCACCATCTTCTTTACTTCACATGAATATTGAAGGCGGATATGGACCGCTCGATCTCCCGTCGCACTCTGGGTCGCATTGGCCAGATACAGGTCGGCGAGGCCGCCACCGCTTTCCTGATGCTTACCTATTCGTTCCTTGCTATGGCCAGCTACAACGCCATCAAGCCGATTACCCGAAGCAAGTTCATCGACAGCCTAGGCGCCGACAACCTCCCCTATGTGCAGCTGGCCGCCGGCGTGCTCATCGGCATGATTATGATCGCTTACAGCTGGCTGATGGCACGCCTGCCCCGTCGTTGGAGTCTGCCGATCGTGCAGGTGGGAATCGTGGGCTTGCTCGTGGCCTTCTGGTTCCTGTTCCGAGCGGGAGGCACGTGGGTTTCCGTCGCCTTCTACGTAACCGGGCTCATCCTGGGGATATTGCTTATCAGCCAGTTCTGGACGCTGGCCAACCTTGTCTACGATCCCCGCCAGGCCAAGCGACTGTTCGGTTTCATCGGCGCCGGGGCTCCGCTGGGGGGAATTGCTGGTTCGATACTCACGCTGCGGTACGTGAAACAGATTGGCAGCGTCAACATTCTTCTGGCGAGCGCTGCCCTGATGGCGCTCTGCGTACCGATCGTGGTGACCATCATCGTTCGCGAGCATCTGAGCGGACTGGCTGCCGCCCCGAAGGAAGAGACTAAGATTCGGGGATGGCAGGCGCTCGATCTTCTGCGCAACTCGAGGCACCTGCAGATCATCGCGCTTGTGATCAGTTTTGCCGCAATCGGCGCGGCCATTATAGAGCAGCAACTCAACATGGCCGCGGCGGCGGCTCACGGCCAGGAGAGCGCTATTGCGAGCTTTCTGGCGGTCATCCAGGCCTGGACCTCCACGATCAGTTTCCTCGTCCAGATCCTGCTCACGAGCCGGATTCACCGTTTCCTAGGGATCGGATTTGCCTTGCTGATTCTGCCGGTCAGCCTCGGCGCGACCGGACTGGTGATGCTCATGGTTGCCAGTCTCTGGGCGCCGGGGCTAGCCCGCGTTCTTGACCAATCGCTTCGCTACACTGTCGACAAGACCTCGCGGGAGATCCTTTTCATGCCGCTGCCGAGCGACATCAAACTGCAGGCGAAACCCTTTGTTGACGTGACCGTGGATCGGTTCGCGAAGGCCTTCGGCGCACTGATACTTCTCCTGCTGATCAAGCCCTGGGGTCTGCATCTGAATTGGCAGAAGCTGAGCTACGCCAGCCTGACGATGATGGTGCTGTGGATCGCCATGGCGCTACGCGCGCGGCGCGGTTATGTCGAAGCTTTTCGCAGTAGTATCGGGAACCGTCAAGTCAAGCCGGCGGAAATCAGCCTCGAGGTGGCAGATCTCTCAATGCTCGAGGCTCTGGTCGCCGAGCTGTCAGATCCCGATGAGCGCAGGGTGCTGTATGCCATCGAAGTCCTGGAATCACTTGGCAAGAAGAACCTCATCACACCCCTCCTGCTGCTTCACGAGTCTTCCTCAGTCCGCCTCCGTGCGCTGTCAGTCATCGACGGCGCATCGCCCGAGACGGCCGCACGCTGGCTTCCCTCGGTCAGGCGTCTGTTGACGGACCGCGATCCCGAAGTGCGGGCGAGCGCCGTCGGAGCACTCGCGAACATTCAGGCCGTGGACGTGGTGGAACTCGTGCGGCCCAGCCTGTCCGATTCGAACCCGCGAATCGCGATGACTGCTGCGATGGTCCTGGCCCGGGGCGGTACCGCAGAGGATATCGCCGCCGCGGAATGTGTCCTAGAGAAGTTGCGCAAGGACCCGCGCGACACCACTGTTGAGGTGCGCAAAGAGCTCGCTGCGCTGCTGCGGCATATCCCGGATATGCGATTCCGCCGCCTGCTGATACCCCTGCTAACAGATAGCAGCCTGGAAGTGGCGCAGGAAGCGCTCCGCAGCGTCCGGCAGGTTGGAAATTCCGACGACATGTTTGTGCCCGTCCTGATCTCCCTCTTACGTCATCCTCGCCTCAGGCAGAACGCCCGGGATCTCCTGGTGGGCTACGGCGAAGCCACGTTGGAGGTCCTCGGACACTTCCTGCGTGACCAGGAAGAGTATCCCGCCGTGCGGCGGAACATACCCTCGGCGATTGCGAGAATCCACTGTCCGCGCGCGGCCGACCTCCTGCTGGAAGCCCTCGCGGATCCCGATCGGCAGCTGCGGTTCGAGGCGATCGCCAGCCTGGAAACCATGAGGCGAAGGCAGCCCGCATTGAGCTTCCGGCGCGAGCCCGTCGAAGCCCTCGTTCGCAGAGAGTGCGAGAAAAGCGCACACTACGCAACTCTGCGGCAGAACTGCTTTGGCGGCCGCATGCCGGACCGCGGCCGGCTGCTGGGGCGAGCGCTTGAGGAGAAAGAAGTCCGCAGTATCGACCGCATCTTCCGCTTGCTCGGCTTGATTTTTCCCTGGCAGGACATCGTCGCGGCGCAATGGTCGATCGAGCGCGGCGGTCCGGCCCGGGCGCGGGCCCTGGAGTACCTCGACAATCTCCTTCCAGGCACGCTGCGCAAGCGGATCCTGCCAGTCCTGGAAGGCTCGCATTCCGGAACGGCAACGCTGTCAGGAAGATCGGATTCGCCCGCGGGCGAGGCGGTACAGGCGGACTCGCTGCGCCAGCTCATTCGCGACCCGGATCCGGTCGTATCGGCCGCGGCGATTCATTTCATCTGGGAGACCAGACAACGGCAGTATCAGAAAGACCTGGAAATGCTGACGGCTACCCGGAACGATGTCGACTGGTGGGTTTCCGAGGAGGCTTCCTGGACTCTTGGAGCGTTCCGTCTGACTGAGGACCGCTTATCGGAACTCCTGCTCGAGCCGCTCCCAGCCGTTGAAATAGCCGCGCGCCTTGGCAGGCTCCTGCCCTTCGCCAGCGTGAGCGCTGACGAACTCATCCGAGTCGCTTGCGCCGGACGGCATGTGCGTCACCAGCACGACGCCATCATCTACCGCGACGGCACGATCGCCGAGGATGTTCAGTTTCTGATACAGGGGAGAGTAGTCCGGAGAGGCCCGTCGGGCATCGAGCAGAGCGTCGACGCCCCCGCTCCATTGAGCTTCCAGGAAGTTCTGGAGGACCAGCCCATGACCGCAAAGGTGAGCGCCGCCACTCCCTGCATCTGCCTTTCCTTCACGCTTGCGGAGTTGCAGGTCCTCATGGCAGAGAGCACGGGTCTTATGGAGGGCCTTCTCCGAATGCTGTGCGTCAGCATGCCGAAAGAAATCTCCGATCCGGTCGTGCGCCGAGCAGGCATGCAAAGCCCCTCGAATGGCACAGCGATCATCGATCCCATCGCTAAAGCAACCCTGCTCCAGGCCCTTCCGGTGTTTTCCCAAGTGTCGCGAGAAGAGATGCTGACACTCAGCGGAATAGCTTCGGAGGTAAGTGCTGTCAGCGGGACTCAGATATTCGCGGAGACAGATCCGCCAGCTCTTCATCTGCTGATTTCCGGGTCGGTCTCTCTTGAGTCGACCGAGGACGAGTCTGTTTTGACTGCCGGCCCCGGAGACGCCGTGGGGCTGTATCAGATGCTGGCCGGCATACCGCTGGTTCGCCAAGGGCGCTGCCTCGAGGACACAAGATTCCTCCGCGTGGACCGGGAGGATCTGCTCGATCTTCTGATGCAGCGCCCGGATCTGCAGCGACAGCTGCTCGGGTCGCTCTTCCGTGGGAGCCAGTTCCCCTCGTGATAGTCTCGACTGATCCTGATGCTCTATGCGGAATGGAGCCACTACTTTGGGATGGATGAGAATCAACCGAAGGATGTGTAGCCTCATGGAATGTTAAGAAGTAGCGGCGTGACATCCACCAGCGAGGCAAACTTCAGATGGTTGGTGCCGCGTGAAGGAGCTACTCGTTTGACTAGAGGGACGACCGGAGTTGATGTCCCCCAGAGTTGGAAGATTGCACGGTCTGCGGATTAGCGCCCTGTAATTGCCGATGTACCGACGATAAGAAATTCATAACTCTTGCCGTTCAGTTTGAACTTCATTTTATCTTTGCTAATCGTGAATTGAATTGCTGAATTGGCAGCTATTATGGCTTGGTCAGACGGTTTCGGTTGGCGAATCTCATACTCTATAGTCGCGGTGCGCACGACATATTGCTGGCACAGCAGTGCTGTAGACGATTTTACGGTTTTCTTCCCTTTGTTTTTCGTTCCACATTCAACGGATTTCTCCGAGATGATTGTGCCAGCCGTCGGCGTATTGGCGGCGAAAGATGTAAAGCCGTAAAGGATTGTTGCCGCTAGCGCCAAGGCGCCAATTTTCATGGCTCTCTCCTCTGAGTTTTGAATATGTTCCCTGCGGCTTCAGCAACCACGGAGGACAAAGCACTATTGCGCCTTCGCGTACTCCGCCTTAGCTTGCTTCAAGATGGGAATGTCCGGGTCAGCATCCTTCCAGTGCAAATGGGCGCCCAGCCCTGGTGACGTGGGTCACACACCCGTCAGCCCGCTGCACTTACCATTGGTGGCACGTTCCGGTACACAGCAATGCAAGGGGGGTGCTTTATGGCGGCCATCAAACTCCCTAATCTCACCAGCACTTTTCTCTTCACACTTATAGCTGTTTTGCTTGTGGTCGGTCTACTCTTCTGGGCCGTCGCCAGTCGATAGGCCTATCCCCTAGCGGACATTTTTCTGGTGCACCCACTCATGGAGTACACGATATGAACCTGACTATTCGATTCGGTGCGTTACTGCTGATTGTCTTTGCCGCCAAAGGTCAAGGTATACCGCCACCGAGCACGGTACAGACTGAAATGCCGAATGTGGCGTCCGGAAAGAAAACATATTTGGAATATTGCGCTTCGTGCCATGGCGAAAATGGAAAAGGCATGGGTCCTACCGCATCCGCGCTAAAGACACCACCATCGGACCTTACGGCACTCGCCAACAGGTATGCTGGCAAATTCCCCGAAGACTATGTCTCCGACGTCGTGCGAGTTGGCAAACCCATCATGGCTCACGGCTCAGCGGAAATGCCCGTATGGGGCCCCATCTTCAACGCTCGTGACAAATTCAACGAATTGGCTGTAAAGCAGCGCATCAAAAATCTCTGCGCGTATCTGGCAACGCTACAGGAAAAAGAATCCTAAGTAGGTTAACGTATGGAACACCTACACCGGTCTCCCGCTCTCCGATGTGAATATCCACAGTTTTCATTCCGCGATTACTTCAACTTCGCGTATTCCGCCTTCGCTGCGATGAGGATATTCGACTAATAGGTGATTTTCAGCTTCATCGACTACCACAACTGGGGCACTCTCTAAGATACAGGTCAGGCTTACCGTTCGGGATAAGCATCTGGTGGGACTAATCTCTTCGGCATTTTGGGCATTGGTGCCTGTCCTGCCTCAGCTGGAAATGGAGAAAGCGTTCGTCCGTTAAGATAACGGAGCGAACCCATGAAGAAACGACGAAAGCACTACACGCCGGAAGAGAAAGTCGGCATTCTGAGGAGGCATTTGGTGGAAGGAGTGCCGATCTCGGACCTGTGTGACGAGTCGGGACTCCAGCCAACCGTGTTCTACCGCTGGCAGAAGGAGTTCTTCGAGAACGGAGCCGCTGCTTTCCAGCAGAGAGACCGCATCAACCATCAGCCCGAACAGGAACGAATCTCGTATCTGGAAAAGAAGGTCCAGACGAAGGATGAAGTGCTGGCCGAACTGATGGCGGAGCATGTGGCCCTAAAAAAAAGAGTTGGGGAACTCTGACCAGGGTCTGGGTTCCGCACGATACGCGGGACGAGATCGTGGATTTCGTCCGGCGCTGGTCGGAGAAGACCGAGATCAGCGCCGGGCGGTTTATCCGGTTGCTCGACATCACGGGCAGCAAGTTTTACGGCTGGCGCGAGCGGTACGGCAGGGTCAACGAGCATAATGGCTGGATTCCCCGGGACTTTTGGCTGGAGGATTGGGAGAAGCAGGCGATCATTGCGTTCCACCTGAAGAATCCGCTGGAAGGCTATCGGCGGCTGGCGTTCATGATGCTGGAGCCGACATCGTGGCGGTGAGTCCGGCCAGCGTGTGGCGTGTGCTGAATCGGGCGGGGCTGCTGCGGAAGTGGAACGGAAAGCCCTCGAAGAAGGGAAGGGTTTTGAACAACCGCCGCAGCCGCACCAGCATTGGCATATCGATGTTTCCTACCTGGACGTTTGCGCGACGTTCTACTACCTGTGCAGCATCCTGGACGGCTACAGCCGTTTCCTGGTTCATTGGGATCTTCGCGAGCGGATGACCGAGGCTGACATCGAGATCGTTCTGGAAAGTGCCAAAGAGCAGTATCCCGGCGTTAAACCGCGAATCATTTCCGACAACGGGCCGCAATTCAACGCAAAGGACTTCAAGGAGTTCATTCGCATCTCGGGCATGACGCACGTCAGGACTTCGCCGTATTACCCGCAATCGAATGGCAAAATCGAACGTTGGCACAAGTCACTCAAGGGGGAGTGCATCCGCCCCGGCACGCCCCTTTCACTCGAAAATGCGCGGCGTTTGGTGCAGGGTTACGTGGAGCATTACAACAACGT
>Ga0335077_10011928_pt1 | contig 10856 bp, 8 predicted proteins | sample Lox_Sample_31_FD_207151 | JGI IMG/M metagenome (GOLD analysis project Ga0335077, IMG submission 207151) | Soil microbial communities from Loxahatchee National Wildlife Refuge, Florida, United States - Lox_Sample_3.1 | ecosystem: Environmental > Terrestrial > Soil > Wetlands | place: USA: Florida...
CGCGGACGATTCAGTCGCGCTCGCTCATCATCGGCATAGTTTTCTCTGTTGGCGCGATCATCGGCGGCATTTTCCAGCCGAGCGAATTCTTCCGTGGCTATTTGCTTGCCTTTATGGCATGGCTGGGAGTGACGTTGGGATCGATGGCAATCCTGATGATCCGCCATCTCACCGGAGGCGGATGGGGGACGGTGATCCGGCGAGTGATGGGTGCGGCGATGCGCTGCATTCCGCTGATGACCGTGTTGTTCATCCCGATCTTTTTCGGGCTGCACCATCTTTATATATGGGACCGGCCACTGAGCACGGTTGCCGACGCGAAGCTGCGCGAGCATTTGCAGGACATCACGAAGTCCTATTTGTCTGTGAGCGGGTTCATTTGGCGGGCGGTTATTTATTTCGCGATTTGGAATGTTTTGTCATTTTTATTGACCAAGTGGTCACGGGAACAGGATGCGCCGAATCCTCGGATGAATGCGCAAAAGTTTAAGGCGCTGAGCGGGCCCGGACTCATCCTGTATGCATTTACGATTTCCTTTGCTGCGATCGACTGGTTGATGTCGATCGATCCAAGCTGGATTTCGACGATTTATGGCTTGATCGTGCTGATCGGGGAAGTGCTTTCGGCCATGTGTTTTGCCGTGGTGATTGAGCGCATTCTAGTTAAGTACAGGCCAATGTCGGAGTGGTTGCGGCCGGATTTCGTGCAGGACCACGGCAAGTGGATGCTGACGTTCCTGATGCTTTGGGCATACTTTTCGTTTTCACAGTTGCTGATCATTTGGGCGGGAAATTTGCCGGATGAAATCACCTGGTATTTCAGACGGTTTCATGGAGGCTGGCCGGCAGTCGGAGTCGCACTGATCTTTTTCCATTTTGTGATTCCGTTCGTACTCCTGTTGTCTCGGCCCTTCAAACGCGACGTTCGACAATTAGTCTGGCTGGCGATTTGGCTGATGATCATGCGGTTGGTGGATCTGTTCTGGATCATAGAGCCCAATTTCTCCAGCCGCTTTACTGTGACTTGGGCCGATGTAGTTCTGCCGATTGGCATGGGCGGGATCTGGTTGTGGTTTTATTTCGGAAACCTGAATTCGATGCCGCTGCTGTCTATAAACGATCCAGACGCATACGAGGTGATGGAACCAGCGCATGAGTAACGAAATCAAAAATAACGGGGCGCGGAATCCGGAACTCGAATACGAGCACCAGGATTTGAGTGCAGTGGGCGTATACACGTTTCTGGCTGGCCTCGCGGTGGCTGGGTTTTTGATCTACTTTGTGCTGTGGGGTCTGTATCGCTACCTGGACCACTACGAGAGGACTCATCAACCGCCGCAGAACCCGCTGGTCCAGACGGAGGCTGACACGCGTGTCGTTCCACCGCAGGCCGTACAGAAATTTCCGCAGCCGAGGTTGGAGAAAAACGAGCGCACAGAGATCAATGAATTCCGGTTGAAGGAAGAACAGACGCTGAATAGTTACGGCTGGGTCGATGCGAAGGCGGGCGTGGTGCGCATACCAATCGACCGAGCTATGGAGTTAATTGCGAAGCAGGGCTTGCCGACCACGCCGAGAGTTGGAACGGTGCCGCCGTCGGAAGTGAACGTCGTGAATCAAGCAGCGCAGCGGGCGGACGTAAGCAATTTGCCTAAGAATCAGGGTACAGGAAAGGTGAAACAGAAGTGAGTAGTTCCGAGAAGCAAGGTCATTGTTTGTTGTCATCCCTCGTGAAACGAGGGATCTGCAGTCGGAGTTCAGGCTCAAACTGCAGCTTCCTCGTTGCGAACGCTCCTCGGAATCACAAAGGAATAGGAATTCCCGGAGCGTGCGCGTGTGTGACCGTCCTCAGCTTTTTGTTTCTGGCTACAGCAGGCACCTGGGGACAGGGGATGACGCAAGGGATAATCTCGCCGCCAGCGAGCCAGCGGCCGCCGGGATTGAAGCACGTCGGCATCGAGCAACATTTGAACGAAGAGATTCCGCCAAGTCTGACGTTCCGAGATGAGAGTGGCAAGGCCGTGCAATTGGCCGGGTATTTTGGGCGCAAGCCGCTAATTCTGAATCTTGGCTACTATCAATGCCCCATGCTTTGCGGCGAAGTCTTGAGTGGGCTGGAAAGCGCGTTGCGCGTTCTGAAGTTTGATGTAGGAAAAGAATTCGATGTACTGAGCGTAAGCTTCGATCCGAAGGACACACCGGAGATCGCAACCAAAAAGAAAGCGGAATGGTTGAGGCGCTATGGGCGCCCTGGTGCGGATTCTGGCTGGCATTTCCTTACGGGTCCGCAGAGTTCGATCGACGCCCTGACAAAGGCCGCCGGTTTCCAGTACGAATACGATCCGAAAACCGGGCAGTTCGCGCATGCCACGGCGATTATGGTGCTAACGCCTGAGGGAAAGATCGCACAGTACTACTACGGCGTGGAATTTGCGCCAAAGGATTTGCGGCTGGGCTTGATTCAAGCCTCGCAAAATAAGATTGGGACGGTGGTGGATCAGGTGTTGCTGTACTGCTATCACTACGATCCCGACCAGGGGAAGTACAGCGCGGTAATCAGCAGAGTTTTGAAGTTGGCAGCTGGGGCGACGATGCTGCTTCTTGGCACATTCTTAATTGTAATGTTCCGCCTGGGATCCGCAGCAGATCGCCAGCATGGAAAACGGGTGTCCTAGAAATTTATGTATGATTTTCCACTTTGGCCGGTACGGGCATCGACAACGGCGGCAAATGTCGATGCGCTGTTTATTTTTTTAGTCACGCTCTCCGGGTTCATGTCGATTGCAATTTTCATCATGATCCTGGTGTTTGCGTTCAAGTATCGCCGCCGTGTGGGACATCGCGCGCAGCAGATCCAGGGCTCAGTGCCTCTGGAGATCACGTGGTCAGCGGTACCCCTGTTCATATTTTTGACGATTTTTGTTTGGGGAGCAGTCATTTATTTCCGGGAACGTACCCCTCCACGAGGCGCCGAGGAAGTCTACGTCGTCGCAAAACAGTGGATGTGGAAGCTCGAGCACGAGCAGGGCCAGCGCGAAATTAATGAGTTGCATGTCCCGGTCGGACGGGACGTGAAACTGATCATGACCTCGCAAGATGTGATTCACAGCTTTTACGTTCCGGCATTCCGAATCAAGCAGGACGTATTGCCCGGGCGGTACACGACGGCGTGGTTTCATGCCACACGCGCTGGAACGTATCACCTGTTCTGCGCTGAGTATTGCGGAACCGCGCACTCCGGGATGATTGGACAAGTGGTGGTAATGGACCCAGCGCAATATTCAGGCTGGCTGTCCGGCGGGATCACCTCTGGATCGCTTGCAGCCAGTGGGGAAACGATGTTTCAACAACTCGGATGTCCAACCTGTCACCGATTTGATGTTCAAGGACGCGGACCGAATCTGCAGGGTATTTTTGGAAAGCCGGTGCAGTTGGAAGACGGCAGAAGCGTTATTGCGGATGAGAATTACATCCGTGAGTCGATCCTCAGTCCGAGTGCAAAGGTCGTGAGCGGGTTCAAGCCCATCATGCCAACCTTTCAAGGGTTGGTGAATGAGGAGCAATTGACCGCTCTGGTGGCATATATCAAATCGCTGACGCCGCAGCCTGGAGGAGGCGCAGGCACTCCGAGCATTTCATCTCCAGTGGTAGAGAAGAAGGAATAAGTATGGCAACCGCAACCATCACAGCCGAACGCGAGCACTACCTCAATACGGACTACGGCATACGTTCATGGCTGCTTACAACCGATCACAAACGGATCGCGTTGCTTTATCTCGCTCTGATTACGGTTTTCTTTTTCATCGGAGGTTTTTTTGCGCTGCTGATCCGGCTCGAGCTCCTCACGCCAGCCGGAGATCTGGTCCAGGCTGACACTTACAACAAGCTGTTCAGCATGCACGGGCAGGTGATGATTTTCTTTTTCTTGATTCCGTCGATTCCTGCCGTGCTAGGCAACTTTCTGGTGCCGATGATGGTGGGCGCCAAGGACCTAGCTTTTCCGCGCATCAACCTTCTGAGCTGGTATTTGCTGGTGTTGGCTGCCGGCATGATGCTCTACTGCATTATTACGGGCGGAGTAGACACCGGTTGGACCTTCTACACGCCGTTCAGCACAGCTTTCAGCAATACGCACGTAATTGAGGCAGGGTTAGCTATTTTCATTGCCGGATTCTCTTCCATTCTGACCGGCTTGAATTTCGTCGTAACCATCCATCGTATGCGAGCGCCGGGTCTGACCTGGTCGCGGTTGCCGCTTTTTATCTGGTCGATGTACGCGACCAGCATCATTCAGCTACTGGGTACACCGGTATTAGCGATCACTTTGTTGCTGGTGGTTTTTGAGCGGGCATTTGGGTTGGGAATTTTTGATCCGACTCGTGGCGGCGATCCTCTGCTCTTTCAGCATTTATTCTGGTTTTATTCTCATCCCGCTGTGTACATCATGATTTTGCCTTCGATGGGCGTGATATCTGAGATCATTCCGTGTTTCTCGCGAAAACGGGTTTTCGGGTATGGCGCGGTGGCGCTGTCAAGCATAGCGATTGCGGTTTTTGGATTCTTGGTTTGGGCGCACCACATGTTTGTGGCAGGAATTTCGCTGTACTCCGCCATGATTTTCTCGATGTTGAGTTATTCGGTTGCTGTGCCCTCGGCAATCAAGGTTTTCAATTGGACGGCGACGATGTACAAAGGGTCGCTTCGCTTTAGCACGCCGATGCTCTACGCGATGGGCTTCATCGGCCTGTTCACGATGGGAGGGTTGACCGGGCTGTTTCTGGCGGCATTGGGAATTGACGTACACGTGACCGACACATACTTCGTGGTGGCACATTTCCACTACATTATGGTCGGCGGAGCGGTGATGGGATATCTCGGTGGCCTGCATTTCTGGTGGCCGAAAATTTCCGGACGGTTGTATCCGGAGTGGTTGGGGAAGTTCGCGGCCCTGACCGTTTTTCTGGGTTTTAACTTGACGTTCTTCCCGCAATTTATTCTGGGATATCTTGGCATGCCGCGGCGGTACTGGCAGTATCCGCCGGAATTCCAGGTGCTGAATGTTCTTTCGACGGCTGGATCCACGATTCTGGCCGTGGGATATGTTCTGCCCATGATTTATTTTTTGTGGTCGATGCGCTACGGAAAGATTGCGGACCCAAATCCGTGGGGAGCGGCTGGATTGGAATGGAAGACGCAGTCACCGCCACCGACTTCGAATTTCGAGGAGACTCCCGAAGTGACCTGGGAGGCGTACAACTACGACGAGATTCCCGCACCCGAGGAGGTGCCGGTTGGCTGATACGCCGCTCATGACCGAGCATGAAGAAGGGCTGCAGCACCAGTTCGTGGACATGGAGCAGCAGCGCAATGCTTCGTCCCTGGGCATGTGGTTGTTTCTCGGAACCGAGATCATGTTTTTTGGCGGTATGTTTCTGGCGTATCTGGTTTATCGGTACTGGTACTATCCCGAGTTCGCCGCCGGCAGCCGCAGCATCGATATCTATCTGGGAACGATAAATACTGCAGTTCTGATCTGCAGCAGCTTGACGGTTGCGCTTGGCGTCAAAGCCGCACAACTTGGCAAACGGAAAACGCTGGTGACGTTGCTGCTGGTAACAATTCTCTTTGGCCTGGGTTTCCTGGCCATCAAGGGGATTGAATGGTATCAGAAATTCGAGGAACACCATGTGCCGGGACGCTCATTCAGCGCGCAGGACTTAATTGAGAAGTATCCTCAGATCCACATCGATCCCGCGCCGACACAGATCTATTTTTCACTTTATTTTGCCATGACTGGGCTCCACGCCCTTCACATGATCATTGGCGTTGGAATCTTTTGTTTCCTGACGTTCCACGCATGCAAGGGCCGTTACACTCCGGAGTATCACACACCCATCGAAATTGGCGGCCTGTACTGGCACTTTGTTGACATCGTCTGGATTTATCTGTTTCCTTTGCTGTATTTAATCGATCGCAAGCCATTAAAGTGAGCTGCTATGCCAGAACACATCATTTCTAGCAAGCTTTACATCGGGATCTGGGCTGCTCTTATGTGCCTCACCGTGATCACGGCCAGTGTAGCCTTTGTCGACTTGGGGCCGCTGAACACAGTTGTGGCGCTAGTTATCGCGACTCTGAAGGCGTTGCTAGTGGTGCTTTTCTTTATGCACGTTAAATACGCCAGCGAGAAGCTGACGAAGATGGTTATCGTCGCCGCGATCTTCTGGCTGCTGATTCTGCTCTTCCTTAGCCTGGCTGACTACTCGACACGGGGAATGGTCCACTCCGGAATGCTGTAGCCCACTTCTCGGTCAACAAACTGTCGGCTTTAACTCCCCAGAAGCAACGAATATGATTGCGCAAGGGTACATTTATGGCCTTCTGCAATGTTTGTGGGGCAAATATAGAGGAAGGGGCTGACTTCTGCGGAAAATGTGGCGCGGCCCAGGCTGGCGGCGCGGGAGTTCGCCCTGCTCCAACATCTCTTGCCGGTGTACCGGCCGCCGGGGGCGCGACACTTGGTGCGCCAGCCCAGCGCAGTAATGTTCTTAAGCCTCTTCTGATTGCACTTGGGGTGATTCTGGTCGTTGGGGCGGTCGCGATCGGGGCGTTAACGGTAATCGGACTACGCATTGCGCGACAGACCCGCGTGAGGAATCGTGATGGGAATGTGCGCATTGAGAGCCCGTTCGGCACTGTTGAAACTACCAATAATCCTGCCGATTTAGGCCGTCAACTTGGAGTAGACATATATCCCAATGCTCACCCGTTGAAGGGCAACGCAGCGAACATAAACGTCGCTGGCATGCACACGGTTGCCGCTGAGTTCGAAACGAACGATTCGGCTGACAAAGTCGCGGAGTTTTACAAATCAAAATTCCCCAACGCAACCGTGAACGTCACCGGCGAAGATCACTACAGCATCGTCTCGACGGAGAAAAACAATCTCATCACAATCAACATCGAGCCGCGCGGCGGAGCCACCTCGATCAAAGTAGCGAACATCAGCGGCAAAGGTGTGGGCAGCGCCAGTGACTAGCGGACCAGCGTTTGGACAGGATTTTGCCGAACTGGCGCGTGCTTCGAAATCCGCTGCCGTCGATGCTGCGGGCCTGGAATTTGCTCTGAAGCGGCGCATTGCCGGCGAGGTCCGGTTCGATCGCGGGAGCCGTGCGCTGTATGCGACTGACGGATCTAATTATCGTCAGGTACCCATCGGGATTGTTCTTCCTCGTCGCAACGAAGACGTCACTGCGGCAATTGCCACGGCGCGCGAGTTCGGAGCACCGATCCTTTGCCGAGGAGGTGGGACCTCACTAGCCGGTCAATGCTGCAATGTCGCGTTGGTCTTGGATTTTTCCAAGTACATGGCGGGCATTTTCGAAGTCGATCCTTCAAGAAGAATTGCCCGCGTGCAGCCTGGAGTCATTCTCGATCATCTGCGGGCTGCTGCCGAGAAACATCACCTTACTTATGCTCCAGATCCCGCAACTCACGACCGGTGTACTTTGGGCGGGATGATTGGAAATAACTCCTGCGGAGTGCACTCGGTCATGGCCGGCAAGACCGACGACAACATTGAAGAGCTGGAGGTCCTGACCTATGACGGCATTCGCATGAAGGTCGGCCCGACCAGTGCGGATGATCTGGAAAAAATCATTCGAGAGGGTGGACGGCGAGCGCAGATTTACGCGGGGCTGAAGTTGCTGGCGGATGAATATGGAGATCTGATACGCCAGCGCTACCCAAATATTCCGCGACGGGTGTCCGGATACAACCTGAACTACCTTTTGCGGGAAAACGGATTTCATGTCGCGCGCGCGTTGGTTGGGTCGGAGGGAACGTGCGTCACCGTGCTTCAGGCCACTTGCAAGCTGGTTGAGAGTCCGCAGGAGCGCGTACTGCTCCTAATTGCCTATTCCGACGTGTATCAGTGTGCCGATCACGTTCCGGAAATCATGAGCTTTAAGCCGATTGGCCTCGAGGGAATCGATCATCTGCTGGTGGATTTCACGCGGCGAAAAGGACTGAATGCGGAAGGATTGGCGCTGCTGCCCGACGGTGGCGGATGGCTGTTCGCCGAATTTGGAGCTGATACTCGGGAAGAAGCAGAGGCACAGGCGCGAAAGTTGATGAATTCACTTTCGCGAAGTCCCGGAGCACCTCAAATGAGGTTATTCACGGATGGTGCGCAGGCCAAGAAAATCTGGGAAGTGCGCGAGTCGGCATTGGGAGCGACCTCGCACGTTCCCGGCGAGCCGTTTGGCTGGGAGGGATGGGAGGATGCCGCAGTCAGTCCGGAGAAGCTCGGTAATTATTTGCGCGATCTGCATAAGCTCATGGCGGGCTACGGGTATCGCAGCGCTCTGTACGGGCATTTCGGACACGGCTGCGTGCACATGCGGATCAATTTTGATTTGCAGTCGAAGACTGGTATCAGTGCGTACAGAAAATTCGTGGAAGAAGCCGCAGATCTCGTAGTCAGCGTTGGCGGTTCACTCTCTGGCGAACATGGCGACGGGCAATCGAGAGCGGAACTGTTGCCCAAGATGTTTGGGCCGGAACTGCTGCAGGCATTTCGCCGATTCAAGGCTTTGTGGGATCCGGATTGGAAGATGAATCCCGGGAAAGTGGTCGAGCCTTATCGGATTGATGAGAACCTGCGATTGGGCGCGGAGTACAGGCCATGGGAGCCAAACACTCATTTCCAGTTTCCTGAGGACCATGGAAGCCTGGCAAGCGCGACCTTGCGCTGCGTGGGAGTCGGCAAGTGCCGACGATATGAGGACGGCGTTATGTGCCCCAGCTTTCGCGTCACGCGCGAAGAGGAGCACTCGACTCGGGGACGTGCACATTTGCTCTGGGAGATGACGCAGGGAAGCGTGATCGAAGATGGCTGGCGCGATGAGAATGTGAAGAAGTCTCTTGATCTCTGCCTAGCTTGCAAAGGATGCAAAAGCGACTGCCCCGTCGGAGTGGATGTCGCGAGCTATAAGGCGGAATTTTTATCGCATTACTATGACGGCCGGGTACGGCCGCGCAGTGCTTACGCCTTCGGAAACACTGATATCTGGGCTAGGGTGGCATCGCATGCATCCGGCTTGGTTAACCTGGCGACGCAACTGCCGGTTCTGCGCGACCTATCAAGAGTGATAGCGGGAATGCCACGGCAACGGTCGATTCCCGCATTTGCGCCACAGGCATTCCGTCACTGGTTCAGAAGAAGGTCAGCGTCAAACAAAAATGGCGCGCGGGTGATGCTATGGCCGGATACCTTCACCAATTATTTCCTGCCGGATACGGGGAAGGCCGCGGTGCAAGTGCTTGAGGCTGCCGGATTTCAGGTTGTTTTGCCGGAAGCCAGTTTGTGCTGCGGGCGGCCGCTCTATGACTGGGGGATGCTGGACCGTGCGAAACGACTGCTGCTGCAAACGCTGGATGTAATGGAACCGGAACTGGAGAAACAAACTCCGGTGGTCGTTCTGGAACCCAGTTGCGCATCGGTATTTCAGGACGAACTGCTTAATCTCTTTCCACACGATGATCGAGCCCGAGCCTTATCGCAGCAAACGTTGCTTCTCAGTGAATTCCTGGAGCGAAAGGCCGGGCACTTTTCGTTGCCGCAACTGAAGGGCAACGCCATCGTTCATGGGCATTGCCATCACAAATCGATTTTGAAGATGAACGATGAAGAATCGATACTTCGCAAAATGGGGCTGGATTTCCGAATGCCCGCGCCGGGTTGTTGCGGCATGGCCGGGGCTTTTGGTTTTGAGCGACACAAATGGGAGACATCGATGGCCATCGGGGAATTGGAGTTACTTCCTGCGATACGCGAGGCTTCGCCGGACTGCTTCATCATTGCCGATGGATTCAGTTGCCGCGAGCAGATTGCACAATGTACTGATCGGCACGCGCTTCATTTAGCCGAAGTCATTCATATGGCCTTGAACCATGAGATCAGCTCTGCGCCGTATCCTGAACGGGCCGGAACTGAACGCAGGAAAGCCGAAGTCGAGCGGTCCATGAGACGGGCCGGATTCGGCCTTGCAGCCGCAGGAGTTGCCGGGGCGCTGCTCTGGGCGCTTTCCCGCAGGTGAACGGCCCATCCTAAGTTGTTGAAAATACTACGCTCGGACCCTGGGTACCTCGTCATATCATCGTAATTCTGTAAGAATAAGGGAACGCCTTGAGCGCTAGCATAGCCGACGAGCAAGACCTATGATCCGCGAGACTGATTCCTCCCTTACCATTACCGAAACTGCTGGGCAGATCAAACTGACGCAGGCAGTGGACACAACCGTCCAAGGACGGGTTCTGGTGCTCATTCAGTTCGATGTATGTGAAGAAATCCGCCTTGACCGATTGCAGCAAATTTTTGGAGCACGAAAGCTCGAACATCCCAGCCTGAAGCATCCCGCACCGGGATATGTTCGCTATGAGCGGCCGCCTGTTGTGGAACCCATCGAAGCGCTGGTGCTTGAAAGCGGGGAAAAGCTGGACGGACAGATCAAGTATTACGACTACGGCGTGCTCAGCGTGGTTTTTGAATTGCCGTTTGCGGGTGATTGGGACACCCTGATTCGCCTTGGAAGCCGCTGGGTGTGGGATGTCGATTTTGCCGGACATGCCGCGCGCGTGGCCAGACAGAAGCTGGAAAGGGCGGCGCCGGCATTGGTAAAACCGTATGCGGATTGGCTCAGCGAAGATTATTTCATCTTCCATGTTCGTCAGATTGCGGGGAATCCTTCGGCCGCCGATCTGGTAAGGACAGACGGGGCGCGAATTGCGCAGATTGTGCGCGGCGAAACTGCGGAACTGTCGGACGGCGAGCGGCAGGAAATCTTGCAATCGCG
>Ga0335077_10011929_pt1 | contig 10855 bp, 7 predicted proteins | sample Lox_Sample_31_FD_207151 | JGI IMG/M metagenome (GOLD analysis project Ga0335077, IMG submission 207151) | Soil microbial communities from Loxahatchee National Wildlife Refuge, Florida, United States - Lox_Sample_3.1 | ecosystem: Environmental > Terrestrial > Soil > Wetlands | place: USA: Florida...
CGGGCCCGTTATGACGCCGACCAGACCATGGCCGCGTTCGCGGCCCACCTGAAGGACGCGGTCGACCTGGACACCGTCTGCGAAGACCTGGCCCGCGTCGTGCAGACGGCACTGGAACCCGCCCACGTGTCGGTGTGGACCACCCGGCACGAATGAGACCAGCCACGCGCCTTCCTCCCGGGCTCGCCGCCCTGCACGACCAGACCGTCGCCGGACATCTCACCACCGCCACGTGGCGAACTCAAGTCCCCGCCCTTGAGCGGACCGGGCAGTTCAGGCCGAGACCGGCACCTTCCAACCAACCCACGCCCGTAGGACTCCACAACCCAGCGCATCATCTCAGTTTCCGCTCGCCGTCCGGCGCGAGTCCCAGCACAGCCCGCATGCAGCCGTCCGAGCCACCCAGAACCGGCTGATCCGTGCTCCAAGCCCACCTGCGCCCGCGGCACAGCCAGGCGCCCAGAGTCGGCATGCGTGTCGACCATGCAAATGACCACGCCGAAGTGCCGGTAAGCGCAATCATTGGCGATATGCGAGCCAGCGCATAGCTATGCGACGACGAAACATACGCTATTCGGCAATTCAGGGCGTCTGCGGTGACTTGGGCCGCGGGAGGTGGGCTGGTGTCGCATGGGCCAGATCCCGGTACCCGCTCTGCCATCGGGCCGGGCGCGCGATGATAGCGGCATGACGAGTCAGCTTGAGAACACGGTTGCCCTGGTCACCGGGTCGAGCAGCGGGATCGGCCCCGCAACCGCGCGGCAGCTGGCCGCCGAGGGAGCAGCCGTCGCTCTGGTGGTGCGGCGCCGTGACCTGGCCGCCGCGATCCAGGCCGACGGGGGACCGCGTTGGTGGTGCCGGCCAACGTGACCAGCCAGCAGCAGGCCGCGGGCGCCGTGGAGCAGGTCGTCGCCGGGCTGGGCCGGCTCGACATCGTGGTCAACAACGCCGGGATCATGCTCCTGGGGCCGACCCTGGACGCCCCGATCGAGGAGTGGGACCAGATGGTGGCCCTGAACGTGCAGGACATGCTCTACATCACCCATGCGGCGCTGCCGCATCTGGTCCGCGCCGCCGCCGGCTCTCCCCGCCAGGTCGCGGACCTGGTCACGATCACCTCCACGGCCGGGCGGGTCGCTCGGGCCGGAAGCAGCGTGTACAACCTGACCAAGTTCGGCGTGGCGGCGTTCTGCGAGGCGCTGCGCCAGGAGATGCTCACCCGCCGGGTGCGGGTGAGCGTGATCGAGCCCGGCACGGTGGACACCGAACTGATCACCCACCTCCGCGAGGACATCCGACAGGCGGCCAGCAGCCAGACGGCGGCGATCGAGCCACTGCGGCCCGACGACATCGCCGACACGGTGGCCTACATCGTGACCCGGAACCGCCGGGTGGCGGTCAACGAAGTCCTCGTCCGCGCTGCCGAGCAGACCTGGTAGAAAACAGTCGGCATGGCATCCAGGACCAGTAGATTCAGCAGCCGCCATCGGCTGCGCGTAAGGGTACTGCGTCCCGCCCGGTCAGATGAGGACGAACATCCAAAGCGCAGTGCTGCATACATACGGCCTTAGCCGCATGCCTGCTTGGCCGTGGCCCGGATTGCCAACGGTTTGAAGAGCTCTTGATAACTGCTCGCCGACCCGCCTGCGCGCGGGCAACCCCAGTCCCGACGGTCCAGCATGACAGTCGCTGCCGCACCCGAGCGCCCAGCATGTCGCGGGCCTCGGAGTATGCGCGGCCGCCTGCAGTGTGCGGACTGTGGAGCAGCTTTGGGCCTCAGTGTTAACCCCGAGCACTTGCCAAGCACTCTTGCAGCCGCGCGTGGCGGAACTGATACTCAGCGCCGACCCGGCGGAGCAGGCCGCGTGTATAGGCGTCGTCCAGGAATGCCATGAGCCGCCAGGGCAGGCGTCCGCTGAGCGCGAGCCACGCTTTGGCAACGAAATAGCGACCCCAGACGCTGGCACTGAGGCCCATGTACCGATCGGCCAGGCCGAAGCCAACACCGAAGACGAGCGCGTGGGTTATCGCGCTGCGCGTGCCGTACGCCAGGCCGAAGGCGACCCCTGATGCGGCTGCTATGGCCACGCCGTCAGCTATGCTCCGTCCGACTGCCGCTATCCGCTCGGCGCTGCGTGTCGATCGGGGGCTAAGCGCGCAGGTCACGTCTGTGGATACGTCCAGCCATACGTTCAGTCCGTCCATCAGCCCGAGAGTGAGACCGATCACGACCGCCGTCAGCAGGCCGAATCCGGAGCCGAGCAGGGCGCCAGCGACGACGCCGACCCCGACGCCGCTGGCCAAGCCGATTGCCAGATGGCGCAAGAAGATGGGGATACCCTTCCTAGCAACGAACTGCACCTCGCTCGGTGTCGTTCGCAGTGAGATCGTGAAGAACCCCGCAGCCAGCCCGACCGCCAAGCCCACGGCGACCCCATCGGCTACCGCATGGAAGAGGCTGGCGCGCCGATACACGATTAGGACATCGATAAACCCAGCCGCAATCGCGGCGAAACGTCCGACAGCCAACCCGACTCTGCGCTCCAAGGGCACCTTCTCCCCGAGGCCGAGCAGAGCAGCAACGACTTCACCTTTGGCTCCTTTGGCCACCAGACGGTTTGTCCAGGAGTCGAGCCGATCCCTCAGCCGGGCCTCGACTGTCCAGGGGCGGGATCGGGACGAGGTCGCAGCGAGTACCACTGCGACCACGAAGACGATGCCGACGATGGGCCCGAAGACGAAGCCGACCACCAGGCCGCCGAGCAGGCCACCGACGCCATCGATCACGACCGCGGGAACTGCGCGCTCCAATTGCCACCACGCGAGGTCGGAGCGACCGGGGCCGGCTGCGTGCCTGGCCAGATAAGTAAGCCAGGACGTGACGTCGTCGGTCTGCCAGTGAAACTCGCCCTCCTCCGCGCTATGCGGACGGTCGTGATACGTAGCAGGGATCAACTGGGTGAGCAGATGATTTTCGATCGAAGCCGGGTCTTGGAATTGCTGGCCGAGCAGCTCAGACGGATCCCGCGGGTTGTCACCGTAGATTGCACGGGTCAGGAACACCATGAGCGGCGTGCGCAACACGGTCGCCAGCGCGCCATCCGGGTCGTTCCTCAGACTTTCGAACACCGGAGCCCACCGCCTGGCTCGCGGTCCGGCCGGAGTGGTTTCCGTGAGATACCTGATGATCGTCGCTGGGTGTAGCGGCTGCAATTCCACCACAGCGGCGAGGGTGAGTACGTCGCCCGTCTCGACCGCTTCTCGATACTCGGCCGTTCGGCACGTCAAGATGATGGGCTGGGCAACGTCTAGTTCCCTGTTGAGATTCTTGATGCCCAGCGGGCGGAGAGCCTTAGGAATCTCGTCCAGGCCATCGAGGATCGGCAATAGCATGTTGCCCGCTAGAAGCTTTCGACCTATTACTCGCGAGTCTCGGCTGTCACCGCTCAGCTGGTAGTTCTCGGAGAGATATTCCGCCAGCCAGTCATCCAATCGCGTACGGGACGGATCCCAGGATGCGAGCGGGAACAGGACTGGTACCTGCATCCCGGGCTGCCATCTGTCAAGGAGGGCCAGGGCAAGCGTCATCGCCATCACCGACTTGCCCGAGCCCGGGGGGCCGAGCACCACCAATCTCTTGCCGGGCAGCCGTTCGTACAGATCCACGGCCCCGGCCAGCTGGCCAGACAAGGTCTCCGGACCGGTGGCTGTCGGCCCATTCCCCTGTGGCCAGTTTTTGAACACGACGTCCGCGTGATCCGCGAGGTCCTCCTCGGCTGCCGTCCACCGCAGCGGCAGGGGCCACGGATCCTGCAAGCGGCGCATCCTGGCCTCATCGCGCCACTGGCTGCGCACCACGTCGGCCAACTGCTCAGCAGCGCGGTGCAGGCCCGCCACCTCAGAGCCGTCCGTTTTCTTCACGGACGAACGCGCGACGGCTCGTTCGACGAGTGGCTCCGTGAATGCCGCCAGCGCGGTGACCGATCCGAGGACACCGGCCCACGCAGCCGCCTTCTCCGCACCTTGTTTGTACAGCAAAGCCACGATCGTCAATAGCGCCCCGGTCCACACCACTGCAATAGCGGAGACGATTAGGCTGCGCCGCCGCAGTCGACGTCGCCCGTCCATCGCCGCTCCTCCCCCAGCACAGTGGAGACCCTGCGCACAGCATGCGCCGAATGCAGGGTCTTGCTGAGCGCTTACATTTTCCCGTCTATCACGTGACGACTCAAGCAAGATACGTCCGACTTCTGGTTCAGCACGACGCCATCTGAATTAGATCGAACTTCTGTGCGAACATGACTTTGAACATGGCGGTCCTGCTCGATCGATGATGCCCCTGTTGAGCAATAGCGCTGACACGGGGCAGATTTCAGGTGCAGCACATTAACATCGGGCCATGTCACAAGAGCAGGAGCTGCCTGGCGTGTGGTCGCCGCGCGACGACGCGCTGCTGCGTTCGGTGGTTGAACGACTCGTCGTCATACCACGGCTACCTACTTCGGAAGGTGAACGCCGCGCAGCGCTCATCATCCGTGATGATTTCCTGCGGTTCGGCTGCCAAGCCAACGTCGAAGACGTCCCCGCCTACAGCTCTTACGCGTGGCCGATAGGCCTGATGTGCGCGGCTTCGGTGGCAGCTGGATGGGCAGCTGGGCGTGGGCACCGGCTGCTGGGCACGGCCGGCGCCGGCCTGAGCGCGGTCGGCATTGCCGATGACATCAGCGGCGGCCAGATGGCGTTCCGGCGGCTGTTCCTACGCTCGCGCCGGGCCCACAACGTGATCGCATTGACCGGAGACATTACCGCGACGCAGACCCTGGTGGTCCTGGCCCACCATGACGCCGCGCCCTCCGGATTCGTCTTCCGCCAGCACGCACAGCAGTGGGTGGCAAGGAACCGGCCGGACCTGCTCGAGGCGATGACGAGCAACCCGCCGGCGTGGTGGCTCGTCATCGCTGGACCCGCGCTGGTCTCGCTCGCCAGCGCTACCGGTCGCAGCGGGCCCCGCCGCGTCGGCATGGTCCTCAGCCTGGGCTCGCTGGCCGCGATGGTCGATATCGGCTTGCGGCCCGCTGTCCCCGGCGCCAACGACAACCTTACGGGCGTCGCGGTGCTGATCGCGCTGGCCCGCGCCCTACAGCGCGAGCCGGTGCGCGGGCTGCGAGTGATGCTGGTGTCAGCCGGGGCGGAGGAAGCGCTCCAAGAAGGCATTCGCGGCTTCGCCCGGCGCTACTTTCCCGACCTCCCGCCCAGCAGCACGTTCTTCCTCAACCTCGACACGGTCGGCTCGGGCCGGCTCGTCCTGCTGGAAGGCGAAGGACCGGTCCGGATGCGCGATTATGATCCAGCGTTCAAAGACCTGGTGGCTGGGTGTGCTATGGCGGAGGGGATACCGTTGTTGCGCGGGCTGCGGTCGCGCTATAGCACCGACGGTGTCGTTCCTCTCAGCCGCGGCTATCCAACAGCCACCATCGTCTCGGTCGATGAGCACAAGCTCATCCCGAACTACCACCTGGACACCGATGTGCCGGCGCATGTCGACTTTCGTTCGGCGGACATGGCGGCCCGCCTGGCCGAGGCTGTCGCGCGCAACCTGGCGAACCGGTGACCGGACGGACCGATACCCGCCTCCAGCGCGTAACCGGCAGCCGAATGGTCAGATACGCCGGTAAGGGTGGATCTGTGCATCCGCGACGCCTAATCGGCCCCGCGACCCATCCGCTCCGATCGATCTGATGTAAGTCTTCGCAAATCCTGTGACGATGGCTGCGGAGTCTTGCGTGGCCGGCGGCTGCGGCACGCCGGGCGGGGTGCGTGATTTGCCGGTGACGACAGTGTTTGCTGTGGTTCGTGGCTGCGGTGGCCGGGGTTCTGGCGGGCGCGGACGGTGCCGGGGCGCCGTCCGCCGGCGGGGCGTCCGCTGAGGAGCTGCTGGCGCGGGCGCTGGAGGTCATTGAGCGGCAGTCCGCGCGAATCGATGAGCTGGCCAGGCAGAACGCGGAGCTGACCCGGGTTAACGAGGAGCTGCGGGAGCTGGTCGGCCGGCAGGCCGGTCAGCTGGCCGAGGCGAATGAGACCATCGCGGTGCTGCAGCGGATCGTGTTCGGGAGGTCGTCGGAGAAGTCCGGCCCGGCCCCGGACGGCGATGATGATGATGATGCCGGTGACGGCGCGAAGCCGGGCGGCGGGCAGAAGAAGCAGGTGAAACGCGGTCCGGGGGCGCGTTCGGGGCGGCGGGATTACTCGGGGCTGCCGCGGTTCGAGGTGTTCTGGGATTTCCCGGGCGGCGGGTACTGCTGCCCGGAGTGCGGGGAGCCGTTCACGCTCCTGGGCGATCACTGGTCCGGGGAGCAGCTGGACTGGCAGGTCATCATCCGGCTGGTCGCGAACTGCCAGCGCCGTTATAAGAGAGAGTGCCGCTGCCCGGGTCCTGTGACGGTGATGGCGCCGGGGCCGCCGAAGGCGATCGGGAAGGGCGGGTTCACGAACGGGTTCACCGCGATGCTGCTGGTGGAGCGGTTCGAGGCGGGCCGGTCGGCGAACTCGCTGGTGACGGGCCTGGCCCGGCAGGGGGCGGAGATCTCGCCCGCGACGCTGGCCGGGACGGTCGCGCAGGCGGGGAGGCTGCTGGCCCCGCTGGAGGAGGCGATCGCGGCCCGGAACCGGGACTCGTGGCATCTTCACGCGGACGAGACGTCGTGGCGGGTGTTCTGCCCGGACGGCGGGGACGGCCCGGCGAGATTCTGGCTGTGGGTGTTCCTCGGGGCGGATACCTGCTGTTTCGTGATGGACCCGACCCGGTCCGGGGAGGTGCTGGCCCGGCACGCCGGGCTGGACAGGGAGACCGGGCAGTTGCTGCCGCACGAGGACGGCGGGCCGCGCCGGCTGGTGCTGTCGACTGATTTCTACCGCGTGTACGAGTCCGCGGGGAACAAGGCCGGGGGCCTGGTCAATCTCTACTGCCTGGCGCACGTCAGAAGGCATTTCGTCCGGGCGGGCGACGCGAACCCGGAGCAGCTGCGGTACTGGACGCAGAAGTGGCTGGACCGGTTCCGGGCCCTGTACCGCGCCCATGACGAGCTGGCGGCCGCCTGGCAGGACGGCGCGGCACCCGCCCGCGGGCGGGAAACGGCCGCCGCGGAACGGCTGGAGAAGGCATACGCGGCGTGGGACGCCGCGATCGGGGTGATCGACGCCGAGCGGAAGAAGCAGGCGCAGGCCCCTGGCCTGCAGGAGCCCGCGAAGAAGGCGCTCGCGACCCTGGACCGGGAATGGGACGGCATTACCGCCCACCGGGACTACCCGATGATCAGCATCGATAATTATCCTGATGACGCGGTTATGCCGATGTCCGGGAGCAGCGGCGGTCCCGCCGCTGGCCAGGGCGGCGCCCTCGCCGCATAGTGCGGCATAATCTCACAAGCTTTCGAGGAACGCGAGGAGCTTGTCGGGGGGCGTGTAGCGGCCGGTTCGCGTGTTCGGCGGAGCGGTCCGGTCGAGCGCCCTCTGCTTGAGTTCGAGGTCGGCATGCAGGTAAGGGCGCGACGACGCAGGGGACTCGTGGCCGAGCATGAGGGCGATGGACGGCCCGCCGACGCCCGCGGACTGCAGCTTCATTGCGAAAGAGTGTCGCAGGACATGGGGCGTGACGTTCTTGGCGGCGATCCCGGGACACGTCGCCGCTGCGGTCGCGGCGTGGATCTTGATGCGCTCCGCGACGGCGTCGGTGCTCATCTTCCTGGCGGTGCCGCGGGCGGTGAACACGAAGCCGCCGGGGCCGGCGGGGTTCTCGCGGTGCCACTGCCGCAGTCCGGTGACGGCGGGCTGCTGGAGCGGGCTCAGCCGTTCCTTCCGGCCCTTGCCGTGCCAGAGGACACGGGCCCCGGGCCTGTCCAGGATGATGTCAGCCCAGGTGAGACGGGTAATCTCCGATACTCGCGGGCCGCTGGTCAGCATGAGGAGCATCAGGACGCGGTCCCGGCGGCCGGTCCAGGTCCCGGTGTCCGGGGCGGCCAGGAGGGCGTCGGCCTCGTGTCCGGTCAGCCAGGCGACCGTCGCGCGGGACGGCTTGCGCGGCTGGATGGCCAGGACCCGGGCGATGAGGGCGGCGTGCTCGGGGTGCCCGAGAGCGGCGTGGCGGTAGAGGGAGTGGATGGCGGCGAGCCGCTGGCTGCGGGTCCGTCCCGTGTTATGCCGCTCGTCTTCGAGCATGGCCAGGAAACGGCTGACTGCCGCAGCGTCGAGGTCGGTGAAGTCGAGGTCGGACGGCCGGGTGCCGGACTGCTCGCGGATCCAGGTGAACAGGAGCCGGAACGTGTCGCGGTAGGACGCGATAGTGTGCGGGCTGGCGCCGCGCTGGGCGATGAGGTAGCCGGTGAAGAACGACTCGACGGCGGGGGCGAGGGCGGTCATCGGAAGTTTCCTCCCTGGTAGTACAGGGCTGCGCGCTCGGAGACGGCGTCGGCGAGCGCGGGCGTGATCGTCAGGTACCAGTACGTGTGAGCTGGGCCGATATGCCCGAGATGGGTGGACAGGATCGCGATGCAGGCGTCCACGTCGCGGCCCTGGCGGTGCGCGTCGAGGAGGGTGCTGACCGCGAGGGAATGGCGGAAATCATGCAGTCGCGGGGACCTGCAGCCAGGCTGGGGCTCCAGGCCGCATCCGGCAGTCAGCGACCGGAACGCCGGGTAGGCCACGCTGCGGCCGAGGCGGCGGCCCGCCTGGCCGATGAACAGGGCGGCGGCGCCGTCCGCGGCGTGCCGTTCCCGGAACCGCAGGTAATCCGAGAGAGCCCGGGCGGCCGACGGGTGCAGCGCGATCAGCCGCTTCCTGCCGTGCTTGCCGGTGACCGTCAGCACCTGCGCCTGGGTGTCCAGGTCGCCGGCATCCAGGGCGAACGCCTCGCCGCTGCGGATGCCGGTGCTGGCAAGCAGGCCGATGAGCGTGCGCATGCTGGCCGCCAGCACCGGCGACGGAAGCCTCCCGGCCGCGGCCATGAGCCGGGCGGTCTCCTCGCCGGAATACAGGTAAGGGACCCGGCGGGCGATCCTGCCCGGGATGAGCCCGCCGGGGACCGGGTCGGCGGCGGCCGGGTCCAGGGCGTGGACGTAGCCGGCGAACGACCGCACGGCCGCGAGCCGCTGGGCGTGCCAGCCGCGGGTGGTCCCGGCCGGGGCGGTCGCGAACGCGAGCGCGGCAGGCACCGTGATCCGGGTCTGGCCGCGGGCATCCAGGCTGTCCAGGAACGCCCCCAGCAGGCGCTCGCGCCCCTCGAGCCGGTAGCCGCGGGCCCGGCGCCCGGCCAGGTGGCCCGCGATCGCCGCGCGCAGGTACGTGCTCACTGCGGTCCTCCTTGCGGCCAGGGCCGGGCTATCGACCGGAGCGCGGCCAGGTCGGACCGGGCATAGACGGCGGTCACCTGCGGGCCGTCATGCCGCAGCAGCTCCCCGGCCTCGGCCAGGCCGCCCCCGCCGGCGAGCACGCCGCAGGCCGCGGTGTGCCGGAGCAGGTGGGCGGCGCCGTTCCCGCTGATCCCGGCGTCGCGCAGGGCGCGGCCGGCGACGCTCGTTACCGCGAACCCGGTCACCGGGGCGTGCGGCGCGTCCAGCGCCAGGAACACCTGCCGGTGCGCCCGCCCGGCTGGGCGCCCGTCGCGCAGGTAGCGGGCCAGCGGCCCGCCGACGTCGGCCGGCAGCGGAACCTGGTCGGCCCGGTTCCCCTTGCCGCGGACGGTGATGACTCCCTGGCGCCAGGAGATGTCGTCCAGGAGCAGCCCGGCGGCCTCGCCGGCCCGCAGCGCCAGCCGCAGCAGCAGCGCCATCATCGGCTCGTTCCGCAGCCCGCCCGGGGCCGACCGCACGAACGCGAGGAACTCCGCCGCCTGCACGGGGCTGAGGCCTTTCGGCACGGCCGGGCCGGCCGGAGCGGCGAACGACCCGACGAACTCCGCCAGCGCGACGGCGGTCAGGCCCTCCAGCCACGCGAAGCGCAGCAGCGCCCGGACGGCGTTCGCCCGGACCTGCGCGGACCGGGGCCGCAGCCCCGAGGCGCCCTCAGCGGCAAGGGACGAGACCCGGGCAGCGGTCAGCCCGCCGAACTGCCCGGCGCACGCATCGGCGAACGGCCGGGCCTGGTGAAGGTAGCTGGACACCGTGAGCGGGGCCAGGCCCCGCTCCCGGGACAGCCATCCCCCGAACCGCGCCAGCAGCACGTCCACGGGCTCGTGCGGCACGACAGCCGCGGCGGGCGGGACGGCACCGAGTTCCCGCAGATAGCTCAGCACAGGCCGGAGCGCTCGTTCGGACCGCAGCTGCGCCCGCCCGCGGCGGGCGGCGGCGTACTCGCCGGCCACCTCGCTGCTCAGGCCGGACAGCGGCAGGCCCTGGTCCGCGAGCCAGTGTCCCAGGTGCCGCAGCAGCGCGACCTGCGCCCGGCATGTCGCCGGCGAGTACCCGAGCCGGCCGAGCCAGGCAACGAACCCGTCCGCGTACTGTCCCAGTTCCGAAGACTCCATGATCTTCTCCTCTCCATCTCGGATGGGATGAGAAGACCGTCGCTCAGTCCGTAGTTATGCCGCACTATGCGGCGAGGGCACCGCCCTGACCAGCAGCGGGAACACCGCTGCCTGCAGACATCGGCATAACCGCCGCATCGGGATAATTATCGTTATCCGGATGTCGGAATAACGATAATAATATCGCCGAGCGCGCGATCCGCACGCCGGTAGTGACCAGGAAGAACGCCGGCGGCTCCCATAACGGGAACACCGCCGCGAACGCAGCCCGGGTCTTCACCGTCACCGCGACCGCGAGAATGGCCGGGCTGAACACCCTCACCTACCTCACCGCCTACC
>Ga0335077_10011930_pt1 | contig 10855 bp, 9 predicted proteins | sample Lox_Sample_31_FD_207151 | JGI IMG/M metagenome (GOLD analysis project Ga0335077, IMG submission 207151) | Soil microbial communities from Loxahatchee National Wildlife Refuge, Florida, United States - Lox_Sample_3.1 | ecosystem: Environmental > Terrestrial > Soil > Wetlands | place: USA: Florida...
TCCCGCTGCACTGGAGCGCCGAGGGCCTGCCGATCGGCGTGATGCTGGCCGGCCGGATGGGCGGCGAGGGCACCCTGATCTCCCTGTCGGCCCAGCTGGAGGAGGCCTGTCCCTGGAAGGACCGGCGCCCCCCGCTCTGGTGACGCAGCGCCCGCCGTCGCGGCTTCCCGCCATAGCGCCGGCTCCCGCCCCCGTCCGTTCCTTGATTTCAGTAGAATATTGCTTCGTGCCTGGATCACCTTCGAGCCCGGTCCGGCCACCCCAGCCAGCCAAAACGGCCGAGGCCGCCGCGATACAGGTCAGCCACCTGACCAAGAGCTTCGGCCCGCGGCTCGCCGTCGCCGACGTGTCGTTCAGCGTCGCCCGCGGCGAGGTGTTCGGCTTCCTGGGACCCAACGGCGCGGGCAAGACGACGACGGTGCGGATCCTCGGCACGCTGATCGCGCCGACCGCCGGGTCCGCCGTGGTCGCCGGGCTGCCGCTTGGCCCGGCCAGCGCGGCCGAGATCCGCCAGCGCATCTCGATCATGCCGGAAGCCCCGGGCCTGTACCGCCGGCTGACGGTGACCGAGAACCTGGAGTACTTCGCCCGGCTGTACGGCCTGCCGCGGCGCGAGCAGCGGATAGCCGAGGCCCTGGCGGCGGTCGGCCTCGCCGACCGGGCCCGGGACCTCACCGGGAGCCTGTCCAAGGGCCTGCGGCAGCGGGCGGCGCTGGCCCGCTCCCTGCTGAACGATCCAGCGGTCATGTTCCTGGACGAGCCGACCTCGGGACTGGACCCGGTGGCCACGCACGAGGTACACGGCCTTATTACCGGACTGCGGGACCGCGGCGTGACCGTCTTCCTTACCACCCACCGCCTGGACGAGGCGGAGCGGCTGTGCGACCGGGTGGCGATCATGAACACTCACCTGCAGACCATCGGCCGGCCCGACGAGTTGCGCCAGATGCTGTTCAACCGGTCGCTGACCATCACGACGGCGGCGCCGCTGCCCGAACCCGATAAGGTTTTCGCTGGCCTCCCAGCCGTGCAGAGCTGGCAGGCCAGCAGCCCAGCCACCCCCTCGGCCGACGGCCCGGCCGGCTACCTCCTGGCCGTGACCGATCCGGCCAAGGCCGCGCCCGCGGTGACCCGGGCGCTGGTGGCCGCCGGGGCCGACGTGCTGTCGATAGCCGAACCGCGGCACACGCTGGAGGACGTCTACCTCGAACTGGTCCAGGACACGGAGGGCCGGACACGATGAGCATGAGTGCGGCCCGCATCGGCGCCATCATCCGCAAGGAACTCGCGGAGTTCCGGCGCAACCGGTTCATCCTGGTCACGGCGTCCATCTTGCCGGTCGTCTTCCTGATCAGTCCCACCGCGACCATCCTCGCGACCAAGGCCACGGCGCTGACCACGGTGCTGCGGAAGCGGGTCGAGACCGGGCTGTTCCTGCCGCTGCTGATCCCGGCCTTCGTGCCCGCGATACTGGCCGCGTACGCGGTGGTCGGCGAGCGCGAGCAGGAAACCCTCGAGCCGGTGCTGACCACACCGGTCACCCGGGTGGAATTCCTGCTCGGCAAGGCCGCCGCGATCTTCATGCCCGCGGTCGGCATCTCGTACCTGATGTTCGGCGTCTTCGTGGCGATCACCCAGTTCGCGGCGTCGCCGGTGGCCACGGCCGTGCTGCACGCTCCGCAGCTGCCCGCCGAGCTGGTCTTCATCCCGCTGCTGGCCGCCTGGACGATCTGGGTCGGCCTGGCCATCTCCGCGCGGGCCACCGACACCCGGGTCGCGCAGCAGCTCAGCGTCCTGGCCAGCCTGCCGCTGGTGGCCGTGGCCGCGCTCATGTCGTTCCAGGTGATAAGTCCGACGTTCGAGGTGGTCGCCGCGCTGGCCGGCGGTCTCCTGGTGGTCGACGCCCTGGCCTGCTTCGCGGTGGCCCGGGTGTTCGACCGCGAGCGGCTGATCACCGGAACCAAGCCGACCGGCGAAGGCACCGCCCAGCAGCGCTACCGGGTCCGGGGAGCATGATGACCGCGGTCCTCTCGAACGAGAATTTGTTAAATTGCCGCTGATTGGGAGCAGGGTGCGCTTGCCCACGGTACGCGGCCCGGTGAGAATGATGTGACGACAGTCCTCGCAACGAACCCCGTCCGGCGAACGTTCACGGTCACCGCGAGCACGAATCCGGGTCCAGCTCAGGTGCCGGATACCAGCTGAGCTACTATCCGCGCCGTGGACACCCTCGATACCCTCGCCGGTCGTCTCCCGGCCGGCCGGCTGGGACTGGCTGGTGTTCGGCTTCCCCACCTTCGAGACGCTGGCCGGCGGCCTGCGGAAGGCCAGGCGCGCCGAGACGGGTGCGGCGGTCATCCGGGGTTACGACGAGGCCGACGCCCAGCTGAGCTTCGCGGCGCTCGGCCACGCCGGCGGGTGCGTGGGGATGCTCGGCTTCCCAACCGGACCCGACGACCCCGGGGCGGCGGCGCCGGAGGCCGGGAAGGCGCTGGCGGCCAGGAAGGCGCTGGCGGCCGCGGTCCTGCGGCGGGCGGGATCATCCGGCGAGCTCGACCCCGCGTACGGGGCTCACTGGTGGCAGCACCGCAACGACGCCGTCGCCACCTACGCCAGCATCATGGGGCCCGAGCGCGCGTTCGGCCCGGGGGTGATCGTGGACACGTTCGAGGTCGCCGGGCTGTGGTCCGCCGTGCCGCGGCTGCACGCCGGCATCCGGGACGCCCTGGCCGCGCATTCCCAGGCCGTGCTCTGCCACCTGTCCCACGTGTACCCGTCCGGCTCGTCCCTGTACTTCACGTTCCTGATCAGCGGGGCGGACGACCGGGACGCGGAGACGCGGTACCTGGCCGCATGGCATGATGCGGTGCGAAGCTGTGCCGCCGCGGGCGGAACCCTGACCCATCATCACGGCGTGGGACGGCTGAAGGCCGCCTTCCTGCCGGGCGAACTCGGCGAGGCCGGGCTGGACGTGCTGAACAAGATCAAGGCGGCGCTCGACCCCGCCCGCATCATGAATCCCGGAGCGCTGCTGCCATGACCACGGAACCGTTCGGCCCAATGGTCGTCATCGCCAACCCGCGGGCAGGCGGCGGGAAGGTGGGCAGGCACCTCCCGGAGATCGAACGCATCCTGACCGGTGCCGGGCTCAGCTACCGCGTCGTCCGGACGACCCATCCCGGCCACGCCACCGACATCGCCCGGGACGCCCTGGCGCGCGGCGAACGGTACCTGGTCGCGGCCGGAGGCGACGGAACCGTCCACGAGGTGGTCAACGGAATGCTCGACGACGGCCGGCCGGTCGCCGCCGACGCCCTGCTCGGGGTGGTCGCGGCGGGCTCCGGGTGCGACTTCGCCCGGTCCTTCGGCCTGCCCGGGGATGCCCTCCAGGCCGCCCGTCGCCTGGGCGGAGATCAGGTCCGCCCGGTCGACGTGGGCCGCGTGACCTTCACCGACGGCGCGGCCGAGGTTACCAGGTACTTCCCCAACATCGCCGAAGCAGGCCTGGGCGGGGCAGTGGTCGCCCGGACCGCCCGGCTCCCCGCCTGGATCGGGTCCGCCAGGTACCTGGCCGGGTTCTGGCTGACGCTGCCCGGCTTCCGCCCGGCCATCGTGCGGCTCGACGCGGACGGCCACGCCTACCAGTGGCAGGCGAACAACGTGGTGGTGGCGAACTGCCGGTTCTACGGGGGAGGCATGCAGATCTCGCCGAAGTCGCAGCCTGACGACGGCGCGCTCGACGTGCTGGTCATGGTCGGCCCTAAGTCCGACGCCTTCACCATGCTGCCGAAGGTCTACCGGGGAACCCACCTTCCGCACCGCAACATCGCCGAACTGCGGGCCAGCCGGGTGCGGGTCGAAACCGACCCGCCGTTCCCCATCGAGGCGGACGGCGAGACGCTGGGCACCACCCCGGCCACGTTCGAGATCATCCGGACGCCGATCCGCCTGAAGGTGTGACCACCCCGGCCGCCGGAGGCACCCGGACCGACGCGTCGCGGGTGGTCAGCCGGGTCCTGCGGACGAACACGTCCTCGGCCGTGATGGCCATCTCGCGCTCCCGGGCCAGGTCCAGTTCGACGTTCAGCACCGGCAGGCCGTCCACGGCCGGCTCACCCCGGGACGGGTCCTCCCCGATCAGGCGGATGGCCTCGCGCCAGTCATCGCCGTAGCGCTGGACCAGCCGGGCTCCGGTCCCCGGCGGCAGGCCCAGGCGGGCCGCCTCGCCCGCGGCCAGGCGCAGGGCCACGCCGGCCGGACCGTGCAGGCCGAGCGGGATGCCCGGGGTGGCACACCGCCCGCGCGCCCCCAGCGGGCCGGAGATCCGGTCCACCAGGTCCTCGGCCATGGCCCGGTAGGTCGTCAGCTTCCCCCCGGTAATGGTGAACAGGCCGGGCGGGTCCTCGAAGACCACGTGCTTGCGTGACAGGTCGGCGGTCCGGGCGTCCGCCGCGGCCCCGTGCTGAGCCGATGAGTCCTGAGGCGATGAGCCCAGCAGCGGGCGCAGCCCCGCCCAGGAGGCCACCACGTCGCGTTCGGTCACGTCCGGGAAGTACCGGGCCACCGCGGCCAGGATGTAGTCGCGGTCGGTGTCCGCCACGGCCGGGCGATCCAGGTCGCCCGAATAAGCGGTGTCGGTCGTCCCGGCGTAGACCCGGTCCTCCCACGGGACGAGGAAGACGAACCGCCCGTCGCCCGCCGCCGACGGCACCGCCAGGGCCGCCGCCCTGGTCCGGACCGCTCCCGGCGCAAACACCAGGTGCACGCCCTTGCTGGGCAGCAGCCGCTGCTCACCCGCCGCCGTGCCGGCCAGACCGCGGACCTGATCGGCCCACACCCCGCCCGCGTTCACCGTGACCCCGGCCCGGATCTCGAACCGCTGCCCGGTCACCTCGTCCGCCGCGACCGCGCCCGTCACCCGCGCTCCGCCCAGGAGCGCGCAAGCCCGCGCGTGGTTGGCCAGCACCGCGCCGAAGGCCTGCGCGGCCCGGGCCACCTCGATGGTCAGCCGCGCGTCGTCCGTCTGGCATTCGAAGTACCGGAAACCGCGGGACGGCGGCCCGCCCAGACCGGGGATAGCCTGCCGGATCTGCGCTGCGGTCACGGACCGGTGCACTCCGACGTTCCGCCCGGCCGCCATCAGGTCGTACCCGGTCAGGCCGGCCCGGTACCGGGCCCGGCTGCGCCGGTCGCCCGCCAGCATGTACATGGGCACCGGCCGGACCAGGTGCGGAGCCAGCCGGAACAACAGCCCGCGCTCCCGCAAGGACTCACGGACCAGACCGAAGTCCCCGTGCTCGAGGTACCGCAGACCGCCATGGACCAGCCGGGACGAGCGTCCGGAGGTTCCCGACGCGAAGTCGTCCTTCTCCACCAGGGCGACCGAGAAGCCGCGTACGGCGGCATCCAGGGCGATGCCCACCCCGGTGATCCCGCCCCCGATGACCAGCACGTCGAACCGGTCCTGCGCCATCCTGGCCAGGTTGGCCGTGCGGGTCGCGGCGGAGAACGGGAGCACCAGCCGATGGTAGCGCGCGGATCATGAACGGAAACTGACCAAGTCCCGGGCGCGGTGACGTATTCCTGACAGGATCCAGCGGAAGGCACGGTGATCGCCACGCCCGCTCAGCTGTGCCTGGACGGCCCGCCCACGGCCCAGGCGGTCAGCGGGTATTGCCCGGCCGCCCCCCGCCGCGCTAGCGTCCAGGGGGTGGGGGGTGGTGACGCTGTCCTGGCTGCGCGCCTGGCGGCCGGGGACGATTACGCCTTGGCCGAGGTGTTCGACGCCCTGGCGCGCAGCGTGTACGGCAGTGCGCGGCGCGTCCTGGGGGACGATAGCGCCGCCCGGGACGTTGTACAGGACGTGTTCGTCGAGCTGTGGGTTCATCCCGGCCGCTATGACCCCGCGGCCGGGTCGCTGCGCACGTATCTCACCGTGCTGGCCCGGCACCGCGCGGTGGACCTGGTCCGCAGCGAACTCCGCCGTGTGGCGCGCCAGGAGCGGTCCTACCGGCTGACGCCCGCGCCTCCGGCCGCGGGGGCCAGCGACGAGGTGCTGGCGGCCGAGACCGCCAGCGCGGTCCGGGCCGCGGTCCAGTTGCTGCCCGCCAGCCAGCGCCAGGTCGTCGAGCTGGCCTACTTCGAGGGGCTGACCTGCCGCGAGGTCGCGCACGCGGTCGGCATCCCGGAAGGCACCGCCAAGTCGCGCCTGCGGCTGGCGCTGGCCAAGCTGGAAGAAATGCTGGACCGCCAGTTGCTGGAGCCGCCATGACCGCCAGTTGCTGGAGCCGTCATGACCGCCAGTTGCTGGAGCGGTCATGACCGCCGCCGACCGTGACCCGCCCGTGCTGCCCGCCGGGCTGCGCGCACGCGTCCTGGCTGCTTCGCTGCGGGCGCGGGTCGCCGGCCGCCCGGTGCCCGACGCTCCGGAGATCTCGGCCACCGAGGCCTTCAGCCGGGCCGCGAGCGCCCTCCATGCGCTGCTGCGCTCCCTGAGCGACGACGACTGGCGCACGCCGGTGCTGCGCGGCCTGGACGTGCAGGGCCTGGTCGGGCACCTGATCGGCGTCGAGAACGACACGCACCGCGCCCTGGTCGGCGACCCGGAGGTGGCCGGTGCCGACCACGTCGAGTCCACGCAGGTCACGGCCGTCGGCCAGGCCGTCCGGCCGCCCGCCCGGACGCGCGCCGACTGGCGCCGGGCCGTCGGCCGTACCCTCGACCTGGTGCGGTCCGCGGATCCCGGAACCGAGGTCGCCCTGCACGGCATGCGGCTGCCGCTGTACGCGCTGCTCGTCGTGCGGGCCTTCGAGCTGTGGACCCACGAGAACGACATCCGGCAGGCGACCGGACGGGCCGCGTCCGTCCCCGACCCGTCGACGCTGCGGCTGATGACCGAACTCGCGGCCCACCTGCTGCCGCACGCCGCGGCCCGCGCCGGCCTGGCCCGGCCGGCCACCGTTCGCCTGGTCCTGACCGGCCCGGGCGGCGGGACCTGGGACCTGCCGGTGGGCGCGGGCCCGTCCGCCCCGGCGGCGGTCTCGATCGTGACCGACGCGGTCGGGTTCTGCCGGCTGGTGGCCAACCGGGTCACGCCCGGCGACCTGGACGCACACGTCACCGGCGATCCGGCCCAGGCCGCCGCGGTGCTGACCGCGGCCACCACGCTCGCCCTCGACTAAAGCGCTGGGTGATCCGCCCCGCCTCGCGGCGACGTACCTGTACGGCAGCCGGGCGCGGCCCGGCAGCGCGAGTCATGGGAGGGATCCAGATCATGAGTGTCGTCATCACCCTGCCGGAGATCACCATCGCCGAGGCCATCAGCTCGCCGGACGAGTACTGAAAGGCGCGGCACCAACATCGAGGCGCGGGGCTGAGGGACGGTCATGCCGCAGGCGAGCTGGTTAGCCCCGGCCACGTATAGTGCCGGTGTGAGCCCCGGGGTCAGCGCCATCCTGCTCGACGCGGGCGGGGTGCTTATCTTCCCGCAGCCCGACCTGCTGCGCCCGCCGCTGCGGGCGCTCGGCGTCTCGCCCGGCGTGGCCGACTTCGAGCGGGCCCACTACCGGGCGATGGTGGCCCAGGACCTGGCCGGCACGCCACCGGTCGCGGGCACATGGTGGCGCGAGTACCTCGTCGGTTATCTGGCCGCCTGCGGCGTGGCCGAAGACCGCTGCCACGATCTGGCCGCCGAGGTCGCCCAGGCGACCTCGGGCCGGGCCTGGACGCACGTCGGCACCGGCGTGATGCCCGGGATGCGGGCCCTGGCCGCGCTCGGCCTGCCGATGGGCGTGGTCTCCAACTCCGACGGCACCGTGCAGGCCGAACTGCGCCGCCTCGGCGTGTGCTACGCGGCCGGCGGCCGGAAACAGGACCCGCCCCGCGACGGCGTCCCGGTCGGCGTGGTGATCGACTCCGCGGTGGTCGGCGTGGCCAAGCCGGATCCGGCCATCTTCGGCATTGCGCTGGAGGCCCTCCGCATACCCGCCAGCGGAACCGTCCTGCACGTCGGCGACAGCCTCAGGTACGACGTGGCCGGCGCCCAGGCCGCCGGCCTGCAGCCCGTCCACCTGGATCCGCACGGATTCTGCCCGGCGCCCGACGGCCACCGGCACACCCGCACCCTGACCGAACTGGCCCGCAGCATCGGGTCGGCGCTCACCCCCCGCCGGCGATAGAGTACGCAGCATGCGCTGGTCCACGATGCACATCCCGACGCTGCGGGACGACCCGGCCGACGCCGGCGCGCCCAGCCATCGCCTGCTGCTCCGGGCCGGCTACATCCGCCAGCTGATGGCCGGGCACTACTCGATGCTGCCGCTCGGCCACCGGGTCCGGCTCAAGGTCATCGGGGTCATCCGCGAGGAGATGGACCGGATCGGCGCTCAGGAGATCCTGATGCCGGTCATGCACCCGGCCGAGCTGTGGCTGCTGAGCGGGCGCTGGGAGCTGATGGGCGACGAGCTGTTCAAGCTCAGGGACCGGCGCGGCGCGGACCTGGCCCTCGGCATGACGCACGAGGAGGTCGTCTCCACCCTGGCCACCGAGCTCGAGTCCTACCGCGAGCTGCCGCAGATGTGGTACCAGATCCAGACCAAACTGCGCGACGAGCCGCGGCCCAAGGCCGGCCTGATGCGCACCCGCGAGTTCACCATGAAGGACTCCTACAGCTTCGACCTGGGCCAGGACGGGCTCGACGTCTCCTTCCGCCTGCACCGCGAGGCGTACACGCGGATCTTCGAGCGGCTGTCCATCCCGGCCATCCCGGTGGAGGCCTCCAGCGGCACCATGGGCGGCTCGGATTCCACCGAGTTCGTCTGCCCCTCGCCCACCGGTGAGGACCTGATCGTCCTCTGCCCGGAGTGCGGGTATGCGGCGAACATCGAGAAGGCCACGTCCGCCCTGGCTGAGATCGATGATTCCTCCGAACGGGACGTGGCACTCGCGGCCCCCGAGCCCTTCGCCACTCCGGGGGTACGCACCATCGAGGACCTCGCCCTCCGCTATGGCGCCCCGGCCGACCGCCAGATCAAGACCCTGGTCTACTTCCTCGACGGCGTGCTCACCCTCGTCCTGCTGCGCGGCGACCACGCGCTGAACGAGCAGAAGCTCGTCGACGCCACCGGGGCGACCGCCATCCGCCCGGCCCAGCCGGACGAGATCCGCGAGGCGCTCGGCGCGCTGCCGGGCAGCCTGGGCGCGGTCGGCACTCTGCCAGTCAGTGCTGGGGGTCACCCGGTCATCGCGGACGAGGCCCTCCGCGGCCGGCGCGGCATGTACACCGGCGCCAACGTCGACGACACCCACCTGCGCGGCGTGGACGTGGAGCGGGACATCAGCGTCGGCCGGTGGGCCAGCCTGCGCGAGGTCAGCGCCGGGGATGCCTGCGTCAACTGCGGGCACGGCCTGGGGGTGGAGCGCGGCATCGAGGTCGGCCACATCTTCAAGCTGGGCTACAAGTACTCCGAGGCCCTGGACGTCCGGGTGTCCGGCCCGGACGGCCAGCCGGTCCGGCCGGTCATGGGCTGCTACGGCATCGGGGTCGAGCGGGCCATGGCCACGGTCGTCGAGGTCCACCACGACGGCAAGGGCATCGTGTGGCCGGCCGCGGTCGCGCCGTTCGAGGTCGTGGTGGTGATCGCCCAGCAGGACGACGCCGCGGTGGCCGAGGCGGGGCAGGAGGTGTACACGGCGCTGGCCGACGCCGGGGTGGACGTCATCGTCGACGACCGGCCGGTCCGGGCGGGCGTCAAGTTCGCCGACGCCGAACTGACCGGGATCCCGTCCCGCGTCACCGTCGGCAAGCGGGGCCTGGCCGCCGGCACCGCCGAGCTCACCGACCGCGCCACCGGCGCCACCGTCACGGTTCCCCTGGCCGACCTGGCCCAGCACGCCCGCGAGGTCATCGCCAAGTCGATCGCGTCCGGCCGCTGAGGAGGGCGAGGACGAATGGCCACCGACGAGGCCGTCTCGTACCTGAAGTGGGAGAAGGACGTGGCCGGTGGTCGCCGCCGGTGTCTCGGGGCTGGCCGGCCGGCGGGCGCTGCCCGCGCTCATCCTGGGCAGCAGCGTGTTCCTCCAGGTCCACCTGGTCCTGGGCCTGCTCCTCGGGCGGCCCTGGCCGAACTGGCCGGGCCAGATCCGGTCCGGCCCGGCCCGGAGCGCGAACCGGGGCTTACCCGGCCTGCCGGTCGCGAGCCTGGCAGCGCAGCGCCCGGAGCACGTCGTCGCGCCCCTCGATGAGCAGGCGGCGCAGCGCGGCGGGCGGGTCCTCGCGAGCGATGTAGTCGTCCGTGGCCGCCGCCGTCTCCGGCGACAGCGGGCACACCAGGTAGGCGCCGACCACGAAGTCCTGCGCCATCGCCGACGACCACTCGCGCCATACGCCGCCCACCACGGCGAAGTAGTCGTCCCGGTACGGCTCGATGAGCCGCGGCTGATCCGGGTCGACGAAGCCGCCCAGCGTCGCCCGGAACATCGCGAGGGTCAGCTCGCCCTCGATGAGCGCCTGCCAGGTCTCGCGCTTGGCCTCGGGCGTGGGGATCGCCGCGCGGCAGGTCGCGGCGTGCCGTTCGCCGGCGTCGGTCGCGTCCCGGACCAGCTCCGCGTCGATCTCGGCCGTCCCGGCGGCGCCGCGGCTCACCAGCCGCCCGAGCAGCACCCAGCGCAGGTCGGTGTCGACGCTGAGCCCGTCGAGCAGGACCGAGCCATCCAGCAGGCTGGCCAGGAACGCGAGGTCCTCGGCGGAGGTGGCGACGCCCGCGAAGGCGCGGACGTAGGCCAGCTGCTCGTCCGAGCCGGCCGGCACCGACCGGAGCAGGTCGCGCAGGCCGCCGGCCATCAGGGCCAGCCCGGT
>Ga0335077_10011931_pt1 | contig 10855 bp, 10 predicted proteins | sample Lox_Sample_31_FD_207151 | JGI IMG/M metagenome (GOLD analysis project Ga0335077, IMG submission 207151) | Soil microbial communities from Loxahatchee National Wildlife Refuge, Florida, United States - Lox_Sample_3.1 | ecosystem: Environmental > Terrestrial > Soil > Wetlands | place: USA...
GTGCGCAAGGTTCTGCCCGGCAACCGGCGGGCGCTGCCTCCCGAAATCAACATGCACTCGGTGAAGAACCGGTTCCTGATGCGCATCAAGAACATCTCACCGGATCTGTACGCCCGCAACTGGTTCTCCATCACCGCGCGCGACCTGCTGGTGGTGATGTGCTGCCTGGCGTGGGAGCATACCTCGCTCAAAGCGTTCTGGTTTCTGATGCGGAATTGGCGGCGCGTAATGGCCAAGCGGGCCGAGATTCAGAAGCGGCGGCGAGTGGATCATGAGTACATCGCCAGTTGGTTCAAGTACCGGCCGGTGAGCGTGGCGGCCCCCAAGAAGGCGCCACGGCTGGTCTCGCGCTCGCAGGCGGCCAAGATGTAACTCGCGCGCGATGCGCATTGCCATCCTCGGTACCCGCGGTATCCCAGCCAATTACGGTGGGTTCGAAACCTTTGCCGAAGAGCTCTCCGTGAGACTGGTGGCGCGCGGCCACCAAGTCACCGTGTATTGCCGCCGGCGCTGTCCGCGCCCGGATTATCGCGGCGTGCGCCTGCGGTATCTTCCCACCATTCGCCATAAGTATTTCGATACGATCACCCACACCTTGCTTTCGACTCTGCATCTGCTGGCGCATCGGGTGGACGCGGCGATCTGCTGCAACGGCGCCAACGCGGTTTTCACCTGGCTGCCGCGCGTGTTCGGCATGCCCGTCGCGCTGAATGTGGATGGGCTCGAGCGCAAGCGCACGAAATGGAATTGGGCCGCCCGCGGGTGGTACCTGCTCTCCGAGAGGCTCTCCACATTCTTGCCGACAGTCGTGGTCACTGACGCGCGGGCGATTCAGGATTATTACCTGAATCGCTACGGCAAGCGCACGACCTTTATCTCATACGGGGCGGAGGCCGGCAAAGTGGAATCCACCGCTGCCTTGCAGACCCTCGGCCTGGAACCGGGCCGCTATTTTCTCTACGTAAGCCGCATGGAGCCGGAGAACCGCGCGCTGGAAGTGCGCCAGGCGTTCGAGCGCGTATGCACGGACATGAAGTTGGCCTTGATAGGCGATGCTCCGTATGCGCCCGGTTATATCCGCCGCGTGCGTGACACGCGCGACCCGCGCATCGTTATTCCAGGGGCCATTTACGGCCAGGGATACCACGAACTCTGCTCGCACTGCTTCGCATACATTCACGCCACTGAGGTGGGCGGCACGCATCCCGCTTTGATCGAAGCCATGGGACGCGGCGCGCTGGTGCTGTACCGCGATACCGCCGAGAACTCTGAAGTGGCCGGTGGCACCGGGATCCCTTTCGGCGACGACCTGGAGCTGAAGATCGAACAGGCGCTGGCTATGCCCGAAGAGCACCGGCAGCAGTTGCGCCTCCGCGCTGTGGAGCGCGTGCGCCGGGACTACTGCTGGGACGCTGTGACCTCCGCATACGAAAGTCTGCTCGAATCGATAATAAGATGATGTCGCCGCCGTATCGTTCTTATGTTCTGGTTTCTCTGGATCAGATTGCACGCAACTACCGCAGCGTGCGCGACGCCGTCGGTTCAGGGGTCGAAGTGATGGCTGTGGTCAAGGCGGATGCCTACGGGCACGGCGCCCTGGCGGTGTCTCGCGCGCTGGTGCGGGAAGGTGCGCGCTGGTTGGCGGTCAGTTCGGTCGACGAAGGCGTCTCCCTGCGCGCGGCGGGAGTTGCGGCAAGCATCCTGGTGATGGCGGGTTTCCTGCCTCACGAGCGGGACGCACTGGTGGAGCACGGCCTCACGCCCACGGCGCAGTCGCTCGAAGACATCGCCGAACTCGACCGCATGGCGCAAGCCGCGGGCCGCCCCCTCGGGTTCCATCTGAAAATCGATAGCGGCATGGGACGCCTGGGTACACGCGCCCAAGCGGAGGAGATTGTGGCGGCCCTGCGGGCGCTGCGATTCGCCCGGATTGAAGGACTGATGACGCACTTCGCCTCCGCGGCCGATTTCACTTCGCGCCAGACAGACCTGCAGATCGCGCGCTTCGACGAGTGCCACGCGGCAATTCGTGAAGCCGGCATCCCCATCGATTACGTGCATCTGTCCAGCACCAATGCCATCGGCTACGCGCGCCGCGACGCCTGGCACAACATGGTTCGCGCGGGCCACGCATTGTATGGTTACGTGTCGCCGCCGCGCGGAGCGGCGCGCCGCCCGATCCTGGAAGTCCAGCCGGCTCTCACCTGGAAGGCTCGCATTCTGGCGGTCAAAGACATTCCCGAAGGCGCGTTCGTCGGCTATGGCGGTACGTTCCGAGCTCCCTCGCCGATGCGCATCGCCATCCTGGGCGCCGGCTACGCGGATGGTATGTTCCATCGCCTGTCGAACCGCGGCAAAGTCATCGCGGCCGGGCGCATCGTTCCGATTCTGGGAACGGTCTCCATGGACCTGACTGCCGTCGATGTGAGTCATGCCCCGGAACTGAAGCCCGGCGACGACGTGACGCTGCTGGGCGCGGAAGGAGACGCGCGGCTCGACGCCCAGCAGATCGCGCGCGTCGCCGGTACCATTTCATACAACATCCTGTCGAGCATCAGCGCGCGGGTGCGAAGGGTGTATGTGTGAACCGGCCGCGGTCCGAACCACTGGTCACCCCCCTGCCTTTACTCGCATCCGTTCCCGCAGCGCCGCCGTAGCCACCCGGTGACACTTCAGGCACAGCGTTCGCATATTCGTAAGGTCGCACTCGCCGCCGCCTTCTGCTACGGGCACGATGTGATCGGCATCCCACAAGTGCCGCCGCTTGCCCCATTCGGATTCAAACCTGCGGCGGGCAGTGTAGTCCAGCTTGCGCTTGTCCTTGCGCAGAGCTTCGGTATCCACGCCGCACTGCGCGCAAACGCCGCGGTCGCGCGCGAACACCTGCTTCCGGAGATAGCCGGGATCGGTGCGCAACTTCCATGCATGCACGCATTCGGCGGAGCAGAACGTAAAGCGCCCCCTGGACACTTCGCCTTGGCACCAGCGGCAGGGCTGTCGCTGGCGCTCCACCCATCCACCTGGCTGCACGCGGCGGGTGCTCACAGCCGCAGTTCGTAGCCCTGGTCCTTCATGCCCTCGATCAGGCGCGCGCGGACCTCGCCCACCTCTTCGGAAGACAGCGTGCGCTCCGCCGATCCGATCGTCAACCGGAATGACACGCTCTGTGTCCCTTCGGCCAGCGGCGGGCCCGAATACTGCCGCAAGTATTCGATCGACTCCAGCATCGGCCCGGCCAGCGTGGACAGGCGCTGCCGGAGGTCGCCCGCCAATTCACGCAAACCAGCCACTACCGAGAGATCGAACGCGCTCGAAGGGTAGCGGCGGATCGGCGTGTAGCGTTTTTCTTGGGGCGCGGTCTGCTGAATGAGTTGAAGGTCCACGTCAAGCAGCGCCGTCCGTCCCTCTCCCAGCGCAGGATGTAGTTCGAACAAGCGCCCCACCACGACCCCGTGCCAGCGAATCTCCGCCGCGCGCGCCGGGTGCTCGTAGGGTCTGGCAACCACCGGCCGGGTCTCAGCCCCGGGCATCAGGCATTGCGCCGCGCGCTTGATCTCGAACAAGCCGGACACCCCATCGCCTTCCTTGTTGTAAATGGCCGCGGCCAGGCGGGGAATCTCGCGCGGCAAGCCCTGCGGCTGCTTGTGAATCTCGCGGCCGATTTCGAACAGGCGGAACTTGTCGAAATGCTTGCTGTTCTCGAGCACGTTGGCGCGCAACTCCGGCAGCAGAGACATGCGCAGGAGCGACTGGTTCGGGGCAATGGGATTGGCAACCGTAACGTGGTCCGCCGGATCCATCCCGAAGGCGCGCGCATCCGCTTCCGCCACGAACGAGTAGTTGTACACTTCGGTAAAGCCTTGTCCGGCGAAGACCGCGCGCACGTAGCGATGAAAGCCGCGCTCTTCGTTGGCGGGCGGCACAGTAGTCAACACAGCCGGCGGTTTGGGCTCGATGGAATCGTAGCCGATCATGCGGCCCACTTCTTCCACCAGGTCGTCCTTAACGGCGATATCCTTGGTGGCGCGCCACGAGGGCACGGTCACCGAAAACACTCCGCGAGAGTGCTCGGAAACCCCGAAGGCCAGGCGCTCGAGAATATCGCGCACCTCTTCCGCCCTGACATCCTTGCCGAGTTTGCGCACCAGCCAGTCCATAGGCAGCACGATGGGGGGGGGGGGCTCAATGTCCTTCTTCTGCTCGGCGAGTCCGCCTACCAGGCGCGCTCCGGGCGATAACTCCTGAAGCAATTCGACGGCGCGCGCCAGCCCGCGCACGGTATTGGCGGGGTCCTGCGCTTTCTCGAAACGCATGGAGGCGTCCGTGCGCAATTTCAGACTCGCCGAAGTGCGGCGCACGCTGGTAGCGTTGAAACAGGCGCTCTCCAGCACGATGCGCGTGGTGCCCTCGACGATGGCGCTATCCATACCGCCGATCACGCCCGCCAGCGCAACCGCGCCCTTGGCATCGGCAATCACCAGGTGCGAAGGCTTCAGCGTGAAGTCCTGCTCGTTGAGCGCCAGGAAGTATTCGCCTTCCCGCGCCAGCCGCACGAAGATGGTATCGCCGGCCAGCAGGTCGCGATCGAAGGCGTGCATGGGCTGCGCCAATTCGGACATGATGTAGTTGGTCATGTCCACAATGTTGTTGATCGGATTCAGCCCGATGGCCGTGAGCCGGTATTGCAGCCACAGCGGCGATGGCCTCACCGTCACGTTCTCAAACACCAGGGCACTGTACCGTGGGCATAGGTCGGTATCGTCGATGTGCACTCCGATCTCCGCAGGCCCCGATGGAACCAGTTCCGGACGCACGGGATCGCGCAACGGCCGCCGCAATATCGCAGCCACTTCCCGCGCCATGCCGAAGTGGCCCCACAGGTCCGGGCGGTGCGTGATGGACTTATTGTCGATCTCGATCACGCCGTCCGGCACGCAGCCCGGCAGCGGCGCGCCAACCTGGCTGTCGACCTCCAGGATGCCCGCGGCGTCATGGTTCACGCCGAGTTCCGCGCCGCTGGCCAGCATGCCGTCGCTCTCAACGCCCTGAACGGCCTTCCTTCCCACGGGCACGTAGACGCTGATCATTCCGGCGCGGCAGTTGGGCGCGCCGCACACCACCTGCTTGTCTCCGTAGCGGCCGGTGTGCACCACGGCCTTCACGTTGTGGCTGCCGGGAATCGGCTCGACTGATTCCACGCGTGCCGCGCAAGCCTCCGCGAGAAGTGTGCCGGTCTCTTCGATGCCCTCGCACTCGGCGGTGCGCATCGTAATCAGGCGCTCGAGTTGCCGCGAAGGCGTGTCCAGTTCGGGAACGTATTCGCGAATCCAGTTGTATGAGAATTTCAAGGCTCAGTCCGTCTTAGAATTGCCGGAGGAATCGCAGATCGCCGCCTTGCAACAGGCGGATGTCGTCGATCGCGTAGCGCATCATCGCCAGGCGCGTCAGCCCCAGGCCGAAAGCGAAGCCATTCCACTCTTCCGGATCGATGCCGCTCATGCGCAGCACGTTCGGATTCACCAGCCCGCAGGGAAGCAGCTCCACCCATCCACTCTGCTTGCAGACCGCGCAGCCGGGGCCGCCGCAGATCAGGCATTGGATGTCCAGTTCGAAGCCGGGTTCCACGAACGGGAAGTATCCGGGCCGCAGGCGCACCGTGGCTTCGCGTTTGAAGATCGCGGTGAGCAGGGTCTTCATGAAGTAGATCAGGTGCGCCACGGAGACTTCGCGGTCCACCATCATGCCCTCGAGCTGATAGAAGGTGTGCTCGTGCGAGGCGTCCACGTTCTCGTTGCGGAAGGCGCGGCCCGGCGCGATCATGCGCAGCGGCGGGCCCAGGCGCTCCATGCCGCGCACCTGCACCGGCGATGTGTGCGTGCGCAGCACGTTGCCGTCCGTGAGCCAGAAGGTGTCCTGCATGTCGCGCGCGGGGTGATCGCGCAGAATGTTCAGGGCGTCGAAGTTGTGGTATTCCGTTTCCACCTCCGGCCCGTCGAGCACCGCGAACCCCATGGAGACGAACAGGTCTTCGATTTCAGTTTGAATCTGCGTGATGGGGTGCAAGTGGCCCATCTGCGGGCCGGGCGCGGGCAGGGTCAGATCCACCCACTCCCCATCCAGCCGTGCGCGCAGGACGGCATCGGCGAATTGCTGCTGCTTCGATTCCAGCGCCGCTTCCAACTTCTGCTTCACCGCGTTCAGCAGCTTGCCCGCGCGGGCGCGCTCCTCGGGCGCCAGCTTACCCATCTCCTTGCTGATCTGCGTCAGTGAGCCCTTGCGCCCGAGTACTTCGATGCGAACGACTTCCAGTTCCGCCTGGGTAGTGGCGGACTGACTGCGCGCCAGCGTTGCGGATTCGAGCTCCGATAATTGATCTTCCAGCATGTGACGGAATTATTATTCTACCCGCTGTGCGACTATGCCTCTCGACGCCTAAATTCACTCGAACGCATGTCACAGTTCCTCAGCCCACCGCCCGCGCATAGCTCCGCCGCACGCTCCCCGGCAGCCGGTACCGGTCGAACTCCTCCACACCGCACCACAACACCTCCCGCGCCTCTTCCGACGGATGGCACTCCTCGCTCGCCGCCTGAAACTGGAAGATCAGATCGTGGTGCAGATGAAACACCTCGTCCGGCCTCGGCGGGATCCCGTGCACATCCACGCCCACCAACCTTGGCGCTCCGTCCTCCAACAACTCCGCGCCGGTCTCCTCCACCACCTCCCGCTGCGCCGCGTCCCCAATCCGCCGGTCGTCCGGCTCCACATGCCCTCCGGGCAGCAGCCACCTCTGCAGCCGCCGGTGCAGCACCAGCAGAATCTGCCTCCGGTCCGGGCTCAGCACCAGCCCCGTGCACGTAATGTGACCCGGATTGAACTGCCGCCGCGAAAGCGGTGTGGGTGTCGCCGCCAGCATTGCCAGCGCCAGTTCCTTGCTCTTCTCTGCCTCGCCGTCGCCGGAAGCATCGAAGCGCTCCAGCAGCCCGGCCACGTCCCGCGACTCGATCATTCCTCGATTATGCCGCGATCCGCGCGCGCCCCCAATCGCAACAATTGTGACCGGAACTCCCCGCTACACTGGGTAAATATGGGAATCACCATCACTCAGGTCGACGCCTTCACCAACCGGCCCTTCGCCGGAAATCCCGCGGCTGTTTGCGTCCTCAACCAGGTCCCCGAAGAAAGCTGGATGCGCAACGTGGCGCGTGAAATGAACCTGTCCGAAACCGCATTTTTGGTCCCCCAGGATGGCGGCTACCACCTGCGCTGGTTCACGCCAGCCGTCGAAGTGGATCTGTGCGGACATGCCACTCTGGCTAGCGCGCACGTGCTCTGGGAGGAGGGCCACTTGCCCGCCGCCGCCCAGGCGCGCTTCTATACGCGCAGCGGCGTGCTGCTCGCCGGCCGGCGCGGCGACTGGATCGAAATGGATTTCCCAGCCAAATCCCCCGACCCCTGCGAGTCCCCGGACGGCCTCACCGCGGCGCTCGGCGCCCAACCTCTCTTTACCGGCCGCAGCCAGTTCGATTATCTCGTTGAAGTGGACTCCGCGGCAACCGTCCGCGCCCTCCAGCCGGATCACTCGGCACTGCGCAGGTTGACGGTCCGCGGCGTCATCGTCACCGCCCGTTCCGATACTCCCGAATTCGACTTCATCTCCCGCTTCTTCGCTCCCGGCGCCGGCATCGATGAAGACCCCGTCACCGGCTCCTCGCACTGCTGCCTCGGTCCCTACTGGGGCGCCAGGCTGGGCAAGACTGATCTCACGGCCTTCCAGGCTTCGCCGCGGGGGGGGGAGGTCAAGGTCCGCTGCAACGGTGATCGTGCCTATCTATATGGACAGGCGGTCACCGTCCTGCGCGGAGAGTTGCTCGGCTAGTCAAATACCAGGTGGGTCAGTCTGAGGATGTGCAACGCCGCCGTTTCCGGCGACTTGGCTGGCTCGCTGAAACTTCGCGGGTAAGAAGCGCACTTATCCGGAGTATGTCGAACGTGGCACGTGTGCGCCCAATCAACGGAAATTATCAACGAGCATAATCACGGTGTCGGGGCGGTCACGATGCAAGTAGACGATCCAGCGGCCGTCCGGCGAGACAGATGGCCCGCCGACGACGTCCGTGTAGCTACCCGGCTCGCCGGGAAGCCTCACGATCCCGCTGAGTTTGTGCGTAAACGGACACCGCTGAATGGCCGGCCCGCCCTTGGCATCCGGATCAAGGACGAAGATACCAGCCACTGAAGAAGTCCATATGGCATGCGTGCCGATTTTTAGCACCGGGGCGGCTTCGCCACCGGTGACGGGGACCTTCGAGATGATGTTATCCGGTCCGTTGTAGTAGATGAACTTTCTATCAGAGGACTCAACGATCGGGGCCCAGCCGTTTCGCGCCAGCAGGATCGGGGAACCCCCGGCGGCCGGCGCTTTCCAAATGCTGCCGTCGGGTTTGGAGTAATACACGAACTGCCCATCGAGGGACTCAAGTGGCTCCTGGCCGTTCCCCGCGACCAGGATGGGTGATCCGCCGGCTGCCGGCGCCCTCCAAAGCGCTTCTCCCCCACCGCGGTTCGATGTGAAGTAAACCCACTTGCTGTCGCGGGACCAAATGGGCGCCCCTTCGATGAAGTGGCCGCTGATGACACGGTGCGGCGCACCGCCGTCGGTATCGATCACGTAGACGCGGCGTGGCGGCGGGCTATAGCCCAAGAAAGCGATTTGCCGCCCGTCGGGAGACCACTCGGGCTCTGCCGTCCCCCCCGGGGATATCAAAGTGTGTCAACGGGGAAGGTTGGGAACCGTCGCTACCACAGATCCAGATTTCACCGCCTCCCGTGTGCAGGGATGCCCACGCTATTTTCCGGCCATCCGGCGAGAAGACCGGCCCCCAGTCATTCTGCGTTGAGTAGCTGATCTTGATCGGCGCCGCTGCGGGGTCGCCCGTAGCGGGCCACCTGGGGCCGCGACCCGCCATACGGTAGTGCCGGTACTTCCATAAGAGTAAGCTAGCCGATCGCCTGATCTCGAGATGGAGGGATGAAAGCGTCGTTGCCGCCCACGGGAAGACGTTCCGGCGCGCCGCCAGAGCTGGCCACCCGCCACAGCGCATACACACCGCCGCGCAGCGACGAAAAGACGATGCTGCGGCTGTCTGGAGTCCAGTCCAGGCCCAGGAGGAGCGAATTGTCCTTGGTGATCTGTTGCGGTTTGCCACGCGGCTGTCCGTTCTCCGACAAGGGCAGAATGTAGATCTCAGGCAGAGGCGCGCCGGGCAAACGCAGGAACGCCAGGCTGCGGCCATCCTGTGAGAACACGGAGAGGCCGTCATCAAACCCGGGAGGCGGTGTCGTCAGCTTCCGCTTCTCACGCGTGTCAATATCGAGCAGATAGATGCTGAAGGGCGCCTGGGGCGATTCCCGGTCCACGAAGGTGAGGAATCTCCCATTCGGCGACCAGGACAAGCCACAGAACGGCATAGCGGCAGGATTCAAACCGCACGACACTGTGGAGACGTGTAAGCGTTTCTCGACGCCGCCTGCGGCTGGGATAGTGACGACCTCAGTTCCGGCTTGGGTGTCGCGCAAGAAGGCAATGTGCAGGCCGTCGGGTGGCCACGCCGGCATGTACTCCACCGCCGGATTAGTTGTCAGCCGCCGCGGTGTTGTCTCACCCAAGAGCTGAACATAGATATCGAAGTTATCTTGCTTCTCGCCGTTCCAGACGAACGCCACTTGCTTGCCGTCGGGCGACAAAGTGGGTTCCCTTTGAATTCCCCGAAGCGCGGTGAGTGCAGCCACCTTCGCAACTGGGCGAGCGGCTGGCCGAAGCAGTCCGAACCAGGCGCTTATGCCGAGCGCCGCGGCCAGCAGGACGGCCCCCGCAGCCCATGCCGGCCTGCGCCGCCAAAGTGCGCCAACCGGCGGGGCAGGAGCGGGCGTTCTGGAACCGGATTCTTCCTTGAGTTCCTCCAGCGCGACCCTCAAATCGGCCATGTGTTGGATGCGACGACCCGGGTCTTTCCGCAGACAGCGGCTGATGACCCTTTCCAACTCGGGCGGCGTTTTGGGCGCAACCTGGCTGACCGGCCTGGGCTCTTCGCGGAGGATCGCTGCCATGGTGCAGGCGTTCGTGTCACCGAAAAACGCCCGACGTCCGGTGGTCATCTCGTATAGCACCGAGCCGAACGAGAAGACATCTGAGCGGGCGTCGAAGTTCTTGCCCTCCGCCTGCTCCGGCGACATGTAGGCGGCCGTGCCGAGAATGATGCCCTCTTGGGTCGGCTGGCCCATCGTGGCCTCGGCGCCCTCGGTGCGCTCGGTGAGTTTGGCCAGGCCGAAATCCAGCACCTTCACCAGGCCCTTGTCGGTGACCATGATATTGGCCGGCTGATGTCGCGATGAATGATACCGGCCGTATGAGCTGCCGCCAGGGCATCCGCAATCTGCACGCCATACTTTAGAGCCTCGTTCAGAGCGATGCCCTTGCCGCGAATCAACCGGTCGAGCGTCCTACCTTTCACAAACTCCATCGCGATGAAGGTCACGCTGTCAGCCGTGTCGTTGTCATGAATGGTGACGATGTTAGGATGGTTGAGCGCGGAGGCCGCTTTGGCTTCCTGCACGAACCGCCGCTTCCGCTCCGGGTCGGCTACTTTCTCGACGGGCAATACCTTCAGCGCGACAAAGCCCTCCAGATCAGTGTCCCGAGCTTTGTAAACCACGCCCAGGCCGCCCTCGGCGATCTTTTCGACGACGGCGTAGTGGGAGACTGTGCGACCTGGCGGGCGACTTCAACCATGACGGCAAGCAGGACCTGGCGGTGGTGTCGTTGAGCGGGTAGGCATCCTGTTGGGCAACGGCG
>Ga0335077_10011932_pt1 | contig 10854 bp, 14 predicted proteins | sample Lox_Sample_31_FD_207151 | JGI IMG/M metagenome (GOLD analysis project Ga0335077, IMG submission 207151) | Soil microbial communities from Loxahatchee National Wildlife Refuge, Florida, United States - Lox_Sample_3.1 | ecosystem: Environmental > Terrestrial > Soil > Wetlands | place: USA...
ATGGTGGCCAACCGCTCGCGGCCGGCCGAGGATTTGTACCTGGTTTATACCGGCCGCAATCAGGACACGGGCAGGCCCATCATCAAGGCGCACGTCAATCCGCTGGTGATGTGGCTGTGGATTGGCGTGCATATGGTACTGATCGGAACCCTGATCGCGCTGATCCCGAACATGAAGCCGGGGAAGCCGACGGTGAAGGAGAAGGAGCACGCGCTGGCGGAAGTGCTGCAGCAGGATGCAATGGTACCGAGCCGGAGCTCCCGCGATTCGAGCTGTGAGGGAACACTTTTCAGAATCCGTATCGCGCGCGCCGAATGTGGTAGCAGTGCTGTTTGAATCCGTGGAGTCGGCGAGCGAACCCCGGATATGGCGGGATGAACGAATGTCAAAAGACCGGGTGCTGCTTTGGACCAAGACGACGTCGTTTATTGGATGGCGCTGCCAAGCATGCGGATGGGCGCGCCCGTATCGGCGACTCATGGACCCCGACAAACATTCCAAGACGGACGCGCGAATTGCATTGGATCTCCACAATTGCGGTGAGATTCAACGAAATTGGACCGGAAGCCGCTCCCCTATGCGGACCGCTTGAGATCCTTCATCTCATCGCGCACCCGGCGAAAACGGCGGAGCAGAGAAGCCAGATATCCCGCCAGAATCACCCAGGTGACGATGTAGGCAGCCTTTAATGCGACAGCGCCGGTCATTGTGCGCCTCCTTGCAATGCGGCAGCCGCGTGTGCGGCTTCCATCTTTTCTTCCAGTCGTTGCAGGCGGTAACGAAGCACCATCAGAACGATTCCCACGCAGGTGAACGCCAGCAAGTTCCAGAAAAACGCGTGTAGCATGGCGGGATCGAGACCTGAGTTTTCACCCCCGCCCATTACCGGTGAGGGATGCTGGGTGCGAAACCACCGGATGGACATGTACACGATCGGTACGTCCACGAATCCGAAGATGGCCAGCGCCGCCGCGAGCACCTGTGTCTGTCCTCCGGCCGCAAACCGCCGCAGCACCAAATAGCTCACGTAGATGAGCCACAACACCAGCGTCGTTGTAAGCCGCGCATCCCACGTCCACCAGATGCCCCAAACCGGGCGTGCCCAGATCGGTCCGGTGATCAGGACGACAGTGCAGAACATCACCCCGACTTCGGCGGAAGCCGCAGCCAGAGCGTCGCTCCCGGCATTACGTTTCCACAGATACACGACCGACGCCAGGAAATTAACAAAGAAGCACACTCCAGCTGTCCACGCCGAGGGCACGTGATAGTAGAAGATGCGTTGCACTTCTCCCATAGTCTGCTCGGTGGGAGCAATGAACAGTCCCTGGTAGGTGCTGAATGCCAGCAGCGCGATGGTGAGCACGACGAACGTCAGGAAGGTAGATTTCATTTTGCTTCACAATGCTTTCGATAAGAGCGCGTCCTTGAGCGGCGCGGGGGACACGCGATAAGCATCGAGCACGTCATAACACAACTCCACATCCAAGTCTGGTTCAGCGCCCCCGCAGCAGCGAACAGAAGTGCCACCTATACCACCCCCCAACACAATCCACCCGACTCGTTCGCTGTTTATTAGAGGCCTCCTCGCGTATCGCTTGGTGCAACGCCTGCACAGCGGAATAAGGCAAGTGAGTTGCCATTCAGAGTCCGCTTCTGAGCGGGGACCGACGAGGCGGCAAGTGACGATATCAATCAAGTGTCAAGATGTTGGCACTAGACTGTGTGGCACAGAGTCGGGGTCCGGCCGCAAGAGGGTTTGCTTCAAAGAGATCGGCACTAGCTATTAGGGTCCATGAAATGCAACTACTTCGGAGTGGAAGATTAGGAAGTTGCCAACGTCCCGTTCCGAAATGTGCGGATATCACAAAGGACTGTAGCTTTGCTCTGCTGAGAACGGGAAAAAGGCTGGAACAAACTAGAATCAAAATGGTTTTTTCTTTCATTTCGCGGCGCCGTTATCAAGAGCAGGACACGCGCAAGGCCCGAGTGCTCGCCGATCTGCATATGGGCGAGAGCGCCATTGTAAGCAACATCGAGCTGTCGTCCGCGATCGCTGAACACCTCATGAACCTTGGCTTCGTGCCGGGTCTCGGGGTTACCGTGGCGCACAGCGGCCCTGGGGGAGATCCGCGCGTGTACCGGGTGGAAGGCACTGAAGTTGCCATGCGCCGCGATGTGTCGTGCCACATCTATGTGAAGCTGGCGGACGCAATGACGTTCGGAGACTGAATTTTGATGTACTCACTTATTGCATTTGCGTTGGCGGGGCAAGAGACTGCGTTCGTGCTCTTCGGATGTACGTTGTTTGCCGCGTGCCTTTTCGTTTACGTCTTCTATCAGACGGGCGAAGTTCAAACCGGTGAGAAAAAAACACGCCTCACGTATCTCCTGGAGCGCAAGGAGGCGACCTACGAAAATCTGCGCGACCTGAATTTCGAGTACAAAGCCGGGAAGTTAAGCGAGCAGGACTACGCCGTCCAGCGCGCCTCGTTGGAAGATGAGGCGGCCGCAATCCTGGCGGAGATTGAGTCGATTCAGAAGGCGCGCGCTGTGGTGAGGCACGGAACGCGGCGTGCCGGTGTGCAAAACGGAGGTCGGGCATGAAAGTGTCGAGTGGGCTTGTGAAGCAGATGAGAGTGAAAGGCAGCGCCGTGGGCCCGGTAACTCCAAGTCTGCTTTCCTCTATTGCTCAGCTGCTCTGTCCAATCATCTGCATATTTATCCTTTCCGCCCTTACCGCCGCACAGAACATTAGCGGCACCGTTACCAACGCCACGACAGGCAATCCGTCTGCTGGAGACGAGGTGACGCTGCTCTCGCTATCGCAGGGCATGCAGGAGATCGCCAGCACCAGGAGTGATGCTCGAGGGCACTTCTCATTTGCGGCGCCAGCCGATGCCAACGCTCCGCACATGGTGCGCGTCACACATGAAGGCGTGAACTACTTTCCCCTGGGCGGGCCGCTGATGCCGGGCAGAACCTCCGCCGAGCTAACAGTTTACAACTCGGCCAGGAAGCTTGACGGCCTGAGCCAGACCGTCGAGGTTGACCGCTACCAGAGCGACGGCAAACTGTTACAGGCGATCGTGCTGTATGCGATTCGCAACCAGTCGAAGCCGCCGCGCACGCTAGCCGACGACAAGCGCACTTTCGAGATCGTACTACCAGACGCTGCAGAGGTGGAGTCGGCACAGGTCAAGGCCCCGGGCGGGCAGCCGATCGCGGTTGAGCTTTCACCCACGTCGCAAAAGGGCCATTACGCATTTAACTACCCCCTGCGTCCCGGCGAAACGCAATTCCAGGTGGCGTATCACCTGCCCTACCGCGGCCAGGCCGGCATCTCGCCCAAGCCGCTGGCCGAGGTACAGCACTTCGTGGTGATGACGCCTAAGGGCATGACATTCACGCCGAAGAACCCGCAGCAGTTTCAGTCGATGCCCGACAACTCGGGTGCCGGAATCATGGTGGTAACGAATGTCAAACTGGGGCAGGACCTCAGCTTCCGCATCGCGGGCACAGGCATCTTTCAGGCTGAAGGCCAGCAGGCCGCGCAGAGCGGGGGCAACGCGGGCGGCGGCGCGATGGGCGGTTCACCAGCGGCCGCGAGCGACAACCGTCCCGGTGGAGGACTCGGCGCGCCTGTAGATGCTCCTGATCCGCTGCACGAATATCGCGCGTTCATTCTGGGAGCCTTCGCGCTGGTACTCGTGATGGGCGGCGCGTACGTGGTTTCGAAGTCGAACGTGCGGCCACACCCCCTGACCGCAGCTGCAGGTTCAGCAGGCGGGGCCGGTTATGCGTCGATCCTGCCCACTGATACCGCAGACTGCAAAGAACCGGCTCTTCCGCAGCGCGATCGCAACGCGCTGCTGCTGGAAGCGATGAAGGAAGAGTTGTTCCAATTGGAGATCGATCGCCAGCAGGCCAAGATCAGGCCTGAGGAATACGCCAAGGCCAAGGCCGCACTGGACGAGACCATCAAGCGAGCACTGGCGCGCACCGAAAACACCTCGAAAGCTGGTTAGCAGGTGCAAGGCATTTGGTACCGGACAGGTCTTGACATCCTTCGGATCCGATGCGAACACGCTCCCGCGGAAGACGACGAACGCTGCGAACAACAGCCATCGCTTGGCGAATATAAAGACTTGACGCACACCGTATAACTCGCAAGTAAAAGGCCAAGCGCTAACGGAAGCCGACCATCTCGCAAGTCGTTCACGCTAGGACTTATGCCTCTGTCGGAGCGCGGCTGCTTCCTCCGGAGCAGCACCTGCCCTCCGCTGGAGGCTCGGCGATTGCTGACTAGTTGACACCCAAGCGCAATGGAGTTCCACCCCGCTCGTGGTCAGGCTTCTGGCGTGAGGCGTAGCTGTTTCCTATCCTGCCGGTCGGAGTGACTGTGCCTTGAGTGTTCCTGGTCGCGACGATGGAGGGCCTTGCTGTTCGACTTGCGGATGCGGCTGTTGAACGCACGGCCTCTTCCGTCTGTTGAAGAGAGGTCAGCAGCGTGTTCCTCGAGACCCTACGCACAATCGGATCGACCATCCAGCGCAACGCGACTGGAATGTCCCGGCTGAGGGCAATCGCCTCCAGCTCAACATAGACGCCACCGTCTCTCTCTTCGCACCTGGTAACTGTGTAGAGGCTCCAGACATAGCCGTTGCCTTGGTTTGGTGGAAGGTCCTGCTCATCAGGCCGGCCGTAGTGCTGAATCTCCTGCACGCGCGTGGAGTGCGCGGTGCTAAACCAACGTAGTTCGTCGAGCTGGAGATAGCAGGCTTGGTATTCGGTGTCGAGTGCAGTCTCGGCTACACTCTCCTTGTACACCACGCGCATCGAGTACTTGTCGCAGCTTCCCTCAGTGCCAAGCGGCTTGGCATCGACAACCATGGGTTTGTAAAAGTCCTTGTAATGACCGTAGTTGCGAACCACAGACAAAACGTCTTCAAGCCGGGCGCCTGGGATGAAGGCTGCTCCTACCCAATCGTGGATCAAGCCGGAGGGCACCGGCTTCGGGTTTTTCTTACCAACCGGCGAGACGAGAATCTGACCCGCACGAACGCGTTCAGCGCGGCTGGTGTCCTCGTCAACCCAGAGGAAGGAGCCTTGCAGGCGGCCGCGCATCTGGGAATCTACCGTTTGGATGTAGGCATCCCAGGTCTTCAGGGTCTCGTCCTTCAACTCAGCCCCATCGGACGCGGCCGGGGCGACGAGAAAGCTTGCGCACATGAGACCAACCAGAAGCCGATGGTGCATGCGGAACATGGCAAATCCTCCGAGTAATGGAGAGTTGTAATCGAGATGCTTCTTACTTGCTGCCGAAGGTGAAGTTAACGCCAGTGACATACTTGAAGTTGTTCTGGCTGGCGGAGTAGCCAACGACGTGATTCGATCCAAAGTGGGTGTATAGATACCGTATTCCTGCTTTCCTCCGCTCTAGTGGCAGGAACACTCCACTGGCTCAGAGTCCATTGGCCCAGCCCCACCCAGTTGCAAGCGACGTACCGAGGAGGAGGGGCACTGTGGACCGTAAGTATCGGAGCTGGAAGGATATAGCTGGCGGAATGAAACGCGATGATGCCGGACTGTGCCACGATGCTGGGCGGTTGCCAACACATTGGCATGCACCTCGAAGCTAAGACCCATCAGATGTTATATAGGTCGGGGGTGGATACAGAACCTTGAAGCGTTTGGAAGACCATGACGGCCAGGGACAGGCATTTCTGAGCAAGTATCGGTTGTTCCGCTGCGAATTTTGATGATCGCAAGTTCGCATCGTTTCGTACATGCGATCATGGCCCTTGAAGCAGTTGAAACGAAGAACACTGCAACCCCGGCCTCCCCCGAACTGCAAAGATTTGTCTCAGACGTCCAAACGACACTGTTGGGTCTGGAGCGCGTGCTTCATGGACAGAAGGCCGGCTCAACCGAAATGCCGGATCTGCGAAACGACTTTCGCGTGTTGCTCAAGGCAGACGACCAATGCTTCCATGCGCACGCCCTGGAAGCTGTCGAAGGCGACACCATCGTAAACAGCCTAAATACCCTGCGTGAGCAAATTCTGCGTTGGCGGCAGCAGCAGCACGCTCCCAGTTAGATTCTGCGGGTGGCCCGCAATTGGTAGCGAAGCGCCGCACACCCTACTGGACTAGCCCCCGTTGGCCGACAGTGCTCGCGGAAAGTGACGACTTGAACGTCGGTAATTGGCCTCGACGTCAAAGGTTTGACATCCGACACAAATCCAACCGACCGGCCCTAACTGCTTACATCCGCTTGCATTAGCCGACTTTTTCCCCAGACAGGTATTTGGCTACTGAGGTGCTTGGTAGAGATGTGCCTGGGCAAAAGGAGTTGAAGCCCGAGTTACTTGAAGTCAGAGGAATGGAAGCATGATCTTGACCCAAGCTACGGGGCAGTCGTTGCAGCATCAAGATGGTAGTTCCGCACCTCCCTTGGTGACACTTTCCAGTCGGATGAAAGTGATGAGGAATCGACATGGCAAGCTTAGTTGAATTCGCGCCCACTCGTTCTCGTTTTTGGCCGGAGATCGCCGTTCAGGAGAAATCAGATAGGAACCGGCCGGGTGCCTTTATGGGGCGCTATGAAATGTTGCTGCGCCTGAATAGGTGCTTGACGTCGGCGCGGCCAGAAGACCTGGTCAACAGCATTGCAGCCGAACTGCGCATGGTCGTCGATTTCGATCTCCTTGACATTGTTGTCAATCAGACGAATGCAAGTGAAATAAATCCGACAGATCAGGCCGGGTGTGAGTGTGAAGGCCAGCATTTTTGCGCCACTAGCGGTTCCGGAGTAAGCTGCCTTCCCTTCGGCGAGGAAATCAAGACTCAATGCTCTCTTCCGTTGGTCAGCCGCGGGGCCAAGCTGGGTTTCTTCGTTGTAGGACGATTCGACAAAAACGACTTCGCCGAAGACGAAATCGAGTTTCTTACTCAGGTGGCCGGCCAGGTGGCGATGGTCATCGACAATTCCATGGCCTACCGTCATATCGCTCAGCTCACGGAGAAACTCACTCCGGAGAACGTCGACATTGAAGATGAAATCTTCACCGAGGCGAACTTCGAGGAAATCGTCGGCAGGAGTGCTGCACTACGCTCGCTCTTAAGGCAGGTCGAAACCGTTGCCCCCACCGATTCCACGGTCCTCATCTACGGCGAGACTGGGACGGGCAAAGAACTGATTGCGCGGGCGCTGCATAACCTGAGCGAACGGCATGCCTGTCCCTTCGTGAAACTGAATTGCGCGGCCATTCCAACCGGATTGCTGGAGAGCGAACTCTTCGGACATGAGAGAGGCGCCTTTACCAGCGCCGTCGCGCAACGCATCGGCCGCTTTGAACTGGCCAATCGGGGAACGATCTTCCTGGATGAGATTGGCGAGATTCCGCTCGAACTTCAGCCCAAACTGCTGCGCGTCTTGCAAGAGCGCGAGTTCGAACGCTTGGGGAGTTCTCGCACCCTGACGACGGACGCGCGTCTGATTGCCGCCACCAATCGAGATCTCGGTGCCTTGGTGCAGGAGCAAAAGTTTCGCTCCGATCTTTTTTACCGGTTGAATGTTTTTCCAGTCCGGGTTCCCCCACTGCGCGAGAGGCGGGAGGACATCCCGCTGCTGGTGCAACATTTCGTGCAGCGCTTCTCCAAGCGGATGAACAGAAGCATCGAGAGCGTTCCCAGGCTGGGCATGGATGCTCTGGTCAACTACAGTTGGCCGGGAAACGTTCGGGAACTGGAGAACGTGATCGAGCGCGCGGTAATTTTGAGCTCCGGTCCAGAGTTGCGGGTTCCAGTCGCTGAATTGTCTCGACCCGCTTTGTGCGCCGATAGTTGGAAGCCACAGACGCTGGAAGAGGCCGAGCGGGTGCACATTCTGGCGACTCTGAAGAAGACTCGATGGGTGCTTGCTGGACCGAACGGGGCCGCCATACGGCTGGGATTGAACCGTTCCACTCTGCAGTTCCGTATGAAGAAGCTCGGCATCGTTCGGCCGGGCCTGTGATGGCAACAACCTCCTACGGTTGGCAAAGCCAGGGATATCCTGAGCAGATTGAAGCCAAGCGGACTGACCGAGCATATTCTCGAACCTGCTGCGCAGGCAGTAGCGAGTTGCAGGTTCGTATTTGGCCTCGTCGTCAGAGGTTTGCATCCGACCGACTGGTTCGCTGCTTTCCACACATCGGTCCGTCCTAACTACTTAGATCGGATTGCATTAGAGGACTTCTGGTGCACACAGGTGTTTGGCCACCTAATTGGTTGTAGAGATGTGTCTCGGCATGAGGAGTCGAAACCGATTGTTTGCAGAGGGATGTTGAAGACTTACTTTGGAGAGCGTACGAACAAAGCCAGCCATCCGAGCAGGGCTGGCCCACAGGATTGTCTAGCCATGACCTGTAGATCCGACTGCCCTTCGGCATTGTCAGCGCACTTCGCACGCCAAGACAGAATACGTCAGCAAGCTGCGGCCGATTGGTCAAGCTCTGTCGGCGTTTTGGATTGCTCAGGGCTGACAAGCATTTCAGGCAAGGCAGCGCGAGGCGCTGGCCGTTTGATGCCAAGCTTCTTTATCTTGTAAACCAGAGTGGTTCTCTTGAGGCCTAGCATTGCGGCGGCGCCATTGCTTCCTCCAATGACCCAACCGGTCGCCTCAAGCGTCCGAAGGATAAGCGCTCGTTCGGAGTCGCTTAGCGTCACGGGCACAGCAAGCCCTGGGTCTCTAGACATAGTCTCTATTGAAGGCGACGGTGCGATGGGCACCACAGACGTGGACAGTGGGTTTGGAAGCACTCCATCATCGGACAAAATCACCGCGCGCTCCACGAGGTTTTGTAGTTCACGTACGTTGCCAGGCCAAGAGTATGACGAGAAGGCCGCCATAGTTTCCGGAGGAATGTGGCGGATGTACCTTTTCGTACGGCGGCTCAAAATCTCGACGAAGTGCTCCACGAGAGCTGGAATATCTCGCCGGCGTTCGCGGAGGGGTGGTAATGAGATCGGAAAGACGTTGAGCCGGTAATAGAGGTCACTGCGGAATTCGTTCCGTGCCACCATTTCCTCTAGATTTCGATTGGTGGCAGCTACCAGCCGCACGTCCACCTTATGGGTGCGCCCGCTACCCAGGCGCTCGAACTCCTGCTCTTGAAGCACACGCAGCAATTTCGGTTGTAGCCCGGGTGGAATGTCCCCTACCTCATCCAGGAATAACGTGCCGCGATCGGCCATTTCGAATCGTCCAATCTTCTGCGTTATAGCTCCAGTGAAGGCGCCCCTCTCGTGACCAAACAACTCGCTTTCCAGGAGATCAAGGGGAATGGCCGCGCAATTCAGCTTGACTAGCGCGCGTCCGCACCGCAGGCTTGCATTGTGAATGGCATGGGCGATTAGCTCCTTGCCTGTGCCGGTTTCGCCCTGAATCAGAACGGTGGAGTCAGTGGGCGCAACACGTTCGACTTGCTCAAGCACAGATTCAAGCGCACGACTGTTGCCGATAATCTGCTCAAATGCGCGCTCGGCTCGGTCCCGCTCGGTGGATGCAATTGCTTCGGAACTCCTCACAGAAAACCCCCGCCAAACTTGCCGCACGGTTTCCCCGTGCCATCGGTCGGTTGCTCACCTATCGAGTGCGACTCGAACTTTGTTGAGTAAGACTTGATCATCGAACGGTTTCATAAGAAACTCGACTGCGCCTTCCCTCATGGCTTGTATCCGCACTCTCGCATCTCCATGTGCGGTGATAAAAATGATTGGAGTTTTATATCCATCAGCCTTAAGCCTTGCCTGCAGTTCCAAGCCTGACATTCCAGGCATACGGAGATCCGTTATCAGACACGCCGTTTTGCCCTGCAGGCCGGACTCGAGGAATTCCTCCGCTGACCCAAAACACCTCGCCGAAAGCCCATCCGCTTCGATCAGGTCCTGAAGCGCGATTTGGACGGACTCATCGTCATCTACGATTGCAATAACCTTGCTTTGGCCCTTGGTCATGACTCCACCATAAGGCGAGGACCCACGGAAAACAATCACACTTTCGGACGGCGCAATAAGACTTTGGTAAAGGTCCTGGATGGAGGTTTGTTATGAGACTGCCGACACAGGCGGGCGTCGGGCCGGGGTAGTTAGTGGGGAACCTTGAGCCTGTCGGCCATTCTAACCAATTCGGGCAAAGACTTAGCCTGCATCTTTTGCATCACGTGCCCGCGGTGGATTTTTACTGTGGTTTCGCTGGCTCGTAGTTCCGCGGCAATCTGCTTGTTGAGCAACCCGGAAACTACCAGACTCATGACTTCACGCTCGCGTACGCTAAGCCCGGCATAGCGCTCCTGCAGTTCAGCTAATTGCTTTTGCTTTTCGCGGAGTACGCGGTCACGATCGAGGGCGCGCTGAATCACATCGAGCAAGTCCTGGTCCCGGAATGGCTTCGTGAGGAACTCGACAGCACCGGACTTCATGGCTGCTACGGTCATCGGAATATCTGCGTGGCCGGTGATGAAAATGATGGGAATCTTGATCCCTGCCTTCTTCAATTCGTGCTGAAGATCCAAGCCGCTGATGCCGGGAAGTCGTACGTCCAACACCAGGCAACTGGGACCGCCTCGCCGGTCCCTTGACAGGAACGCTTGCGCAGTGGCGAAGGACTCAGCGTGCAGTCCCACCGACTCCACTAAATCCTTGATTGATTCACGCATACCGGCATCATCATCGATGATGAATACGGTGGTCACATCTCCCATGCTCATGTGTGCACCTCAGCAGGCAGGGTGAAATGAAATGTCGCACCGCGCTGCGCATTAGCGGTGGCCCACAAGCGGCCACCGTGTGCTTCAATGATAGAGCGGCT
>Ga0335077_10011933_pt1 | contig 10854 bp, 5 predicted proteins | sample Lox_Sample_31_FD_207151 | JGI IMG/M metagenome (GOLD analysis project Ga0335077, IMG submission 207151) | Soil microbial communities from Loxahatchee National Wildlife Refuge, Florida, United States - Lox_Sample_3.1 | ecosystem: Environmental > Terrestrial > Soil > Wetlands | place: USA: Florida...
ACGTCGAGCGCCTCGGGTTCATGCCCGCCATGGGGCTCGCGCTCGCCAACGCCGTCACCGACGAGCTGTTCCTCAGGCTGTTCGTCTTCACGGCCGCGCTCGCCATCGCGGTGAAGTTCCTGAGCCGCGACCGCACGTGGGCCGTGTGGCTCGCCATCGGCGTCGCCACGGTCGCGGACCTGCTGCTCCACTGGCCGGAGATGGTCGCCCTCGGGCTCCCCGGCGCCTCTACCATCGTGGCCTACGCCGTGGCCCGGATGGCAATCCCGGCAGTTTTGTTCGGATATCTCTTCTGGCGGCGGGGTCTCGGCACGGCCGTGGCGGCGCACGCAGCTGCCGGTGCCGCAGTCGGACTTCTGGCCCTCTAACTCCATCCGCAGTCCCTGATTGCGCAGTCCGCGTGCATCCCGGCACGCGGATTGCGCCTTTTGGGCCAATGAGATGAGCCTCAGCGACCTCTCCATCCGCGCCAAGGTCCTCTGGACCGCCCTCGGGGCGCTCCTCGTCGTCCTCGGCGTGGCGACCACCCTGTCGCTCCGCTACTGGGAAAAGGAGCAGCTGGAGCTGACGGGCGAGCACGCGCTGATGGAAGTGGCCGCGGTGCAGGCTCCAGTCGAGGCGGCCCTGGCGCACGGCCAGGTAGGGGCGGTCCGGGACGAGCTGCGCCGCCTGGTGGCGCGGCCGCCCGCCGCCGGATACCGCCTCGTCGCTCCGGACGGCACGGTCCTGCTTTCGAGCGACTACGCCGAGGAGGGCCGGGCACGTCCGGGCACGCCGCTTCCCGGTCCCTGGGACATTCCGCCCGAGGGTGAAGTGCTTGGCGGGCACGGCGATGCCACGCTCAGCGCGGTGGTGCCGGTGACGGGCATCGGGGGCGCCGGCGGGCGGGCCACGCTTGAGCTGGTGCTGAGCGTCAAGGGCATCGACGACGCGATCCGGCGCGGCCGGCTCTTCGGCTTCGTGCTCACGGCGCTCCTGTGCCTGGCCTACGCGGTGGTGCTGGGGGCGATGGTCGAGCGCGAGGTGGTGGGCCCGATGCGCCGCATGCGCAAGGGACTCGCGCGGGCCAGCGCCGGGGAAGAGGGCGTGCGCATCGGCCTGACGCAGAAGGACGAGTTCGGGCGGCTCGGCGCCTCGGTGGACCGGCTGCTGGAGAAGGACGAGCAGGCGGTGCGGCTCGCGGCGACGCAGCAGCGCACGCTGACGGAGCAAGCCGGGTTCGCCGAGGTGGGCGCGCTCGCGGCGCAGGTGGCGCACGAGATCAAGCGCCCGCTGGCCGGCATCAAGAGCGCGATGGAGCTGATCGAGCAGGAATACGCGATGAGCGACGCCGAGAAGCGCCTGCTGGGCAAGGTCGAGGACGAGCTCGAGCACGTGGACGAAACGATCCGCGACCTGATGAGCCTGGCGAAGCCCGTGGGCCTCCAGGCGCAGACGATGGATCTGCACGCGGTGATCGACGGCGCGCTGGTGCGGCTCGCCGGGCTTCCGGGCGCGGACCGGGTGACGGTCGAGCGCGAGTACGACCGCGCGGTGCCGCCGCTCCAGGGCGATCCGACGCGGCTCGAGCAGGCGATCCTCAACCTCTCGGTGAACGCCGTCGAGGCGATGGGCGAGGGCGGACGGCTCACCATCGCGACGCACCTCGCCGGCGACGAGGTGCTGGTCGACGTGCGCGACACCGGGAGCGGCATCGCGCCCGAGAACATCGAGCGCGTCTTCAAGCCCTTCGTCTCGACCAAGCCGCAGGGCACGGGACTCGGCTTGCCGCTGGTGGCGCGCGTCGTGGCGGCCCACCGCGGGCGCATCTCGGTCGAGAGCGAGGTCGGTCGCGGCACCCAGTTCCACATCCGCCTGCCGGTCAAGGCCGGCGCGGCGCAGCAGGGCGCGGAGGCGTAATGGCCGGCGAACGGCTCCTGGTGCTCGAGGACGATCCGCTGCTGCTGAGCGTGCTGGCGGAGCGCCTGGGACGTGAAGGGCTCGAGGTGACGACGGCGGCCACGCTGGCCGACGCCCGGCGCGCGCTGGACGCGGCGGACCAGGACGTGGCCCTGATCGACCTGCGGCTCCCGGACGGCGAGGGCCTCTCGCTGCTGCGCGAGTTCTCGGGCAAGGGCGACACGGTCTGGGTCGTGATGACGGCCCACGCGACGGTGAGCTCGGCGGTGGAGGCGCTGAAGCTCGGGGCCAAGGACTACCTCGAGAAGCCGTTCACCCTCGACCGCGCGGTGGCGACGGTGAAGCAGGCGCTCGAGCTGACGGCGCTGCGGCGCGAGGTCGCGGCCCTCAGGGACCGGAGCTCCCACGCCGGCACGACGGTGATCGGCGAGTCGGCGGCCATGCGCCGCGTGTTCCAGCTGGTGGAGCGGCTGGCGGCGGCCGACGCCACGACGGTGCTGATCGAGGGCGAGAGCGGGACGGGGAAGGGCGCCATCGCGCAGGCGCTGCACCGGCTCAGCAAGCGCTCGAACGGGCCGTTCATCAACGTCACCAGCTCCGCGCTGCCCGAGACGCTGATGGAGTCGGAGCTGTTCGGGCACGAGAAGGGCGCGTTCACCGACGCGCACGCGGCCAAGCGCGGCCTGGTGGAGATGGCGGACGGCGGCACGCTGTTCCTCGACGAGGTGGGCGAGCTGACGCCGGGCGTGCAGGCCAAGCTGCTGCGGTTCATCGAGGAGAAGACGTTCCGGCGCCTCGGCGGCACGCGCGACCTGGTGGTGGACGTGCGGATCGTGGCGGCCACCAACCGCGACCTGGCGGCGGAGGTGTCGGCCGGGCGGTTCCGGGCCGACCTGTTCTACCGGCTGCGGGTCATCCCCATCACGCTCCCGCCGCTGCGCGAGCGGCAGGAGGACATCCAGCCGCTGGTCAAGCACTTCACGGCGCATTTCAACCTCGAGTTCGGCAAGCACGTGCGGGAGATCGCGGCGCCGGCGCAGGCCATGCTCGACGCGTACGCGTGGCCCGGCAACGTGCGCGAGCTTCGGAACGTGATCGAGCGCGCGGTGCTGCTCACGGACGGCGACGTGATCGGCACCGGCGAGCTGCCGCCCGAGGTCGCCGCGCCCATGGCGCGGCCCGCGGCGGCGGCGCTGCCCTCCGACGGCGTGAAGCTCGACGAGGTGGAGCGCCGGCTGCTGGTCGAGGCCCTCGAGCGGGCGCGGGGCAACCAGTCGCAGGCCGCCACGATGCTCGGCCTCAGCCGCCACCAGGTGCGCACGCGGATGAAGCGGCACGGGCTGATGGCGCTCGTCCTGGCCTTCGCCGCGGCGCTGGCGGCGCCCCCCGCGCGCGCGCAGCAGGGGCCCGGGGCCGCCGCGAGCCTGGCGTGCCTGCGCTGCCACGGGTCCCGCGAGTTCCTGGAGGAGGCCGTGCCGCTCGGGCAGTTCCGGATGTCCCTCGTGGTGACGCGCGACTCCCTGGCCGCCAGCGCGCACGCCGGCCTCTCGTGCGTGCGCTGTCACATCGGCGCCGTCGCCTTCCCCCACGCGAGCGCCGCCGCGACCCCGATCGCCTGCACCAGCTGTCATGCGATGGTGGACACCGTCCTGCACGCCAGCGTGCATGGGGCGGGCAAGGGGGTCGCCTGCGTCTCGTGTCACGGGGCGCACGGCGTGCGCCCCGTCGCGTGGCTCCGCACGGCGGAGGGCCGCGCGGCGATGGGCCGCGCGTGTGCCGCGTGCCACGCGGGCCAGCTGCCGGGGCCGGCGGACGTGCACGCCGCGCGGGCCGGGTGCACCGACTGCCACGGCGGCCACGACATCCGGCCGCTCCGGGACCCGGCCACCCACGGCCTGCCGGTCGCGATGGCGCAGCGTTGCGCCGCGTGCCACGCGGCAGAGGCGGCGAGCTGGCGGGCCGACGCGCACGGCCGCCGCGCGCTCGCGCAGGCCGCCGGCGCCGCGGCCCTGGGCCGCGATACCTCCGCGACGTGCGTGGACTGCCACCAGGGCCACGCGGTCCGGAACCCGGCCGACGCGGCGGCGCACTTCGCCTTCGCGGAGACGTGCACGCACTGCCACCAGGCCTACGGGGCGACGTTCCGCGAGAACTACCACGGCCAGGCCACGCAGGTGGGCTCGCCGCGCGCCGCGCTGTGCGCGAATTGCCACACGGCGCACGAGATCTATCCGGCCTCCGATCCGCGCTCCTCGGTCTCGCCGGGGCGCCGGCTCGCCACCTGCCGCCGCTGCCACACCGCGGCGAGCGGCCGGTTCGCGGACTACCGCCCGCACGCCGATCCCACGAGCCCCGCGCGCAACCCCGGGCTGTTCGTCCTGTGGCTCGCGATGGTCGTGCTGCTCGGGGGCGTGACGGCCGTCTATCTCGTCCACGCCGTGCTGGTCACGCGGCGCACGCTGCTGGAGCGGAGGGCCGCACGATGACGGACCGGCACGAGTACCTCGGCGGCGTCGCGCTCGACGCGGCGCAGCGCGGCCGCGGCCCCTACGTCTGGCGGTTCGGCGTCTTCCAGCGGGTGCTGCACGGCGCGCTGGCGGCGGCGTTCTTCGTACTGGCCTTCACCGGGCTGCCGCTGCGCTTCAGCTGCGTCGTCTGGGCGCCGAAGCTGATGGCGCTCTGGGGCGGCGCGCGCACCGCCGGCCTCGTGCACCGCTGGGCGGCGGGCGTCGTGCTGGCGTGCCTGGCCGTGTACCTCGGCCACGCCGCGGTGCTCCTCGTTCGCGCGAAGGACCGGCGGCGCCTGCTGTGGGGGCCGGACTCGATCCTGCTCCAGCCGCGCGACTTCCGCGAGTTCTGGCAGATGCTGCGGTGGTCGCTGGGCCGCGCCCCGAAGCCGAAGTTCGGCCGCTACAGCTACCGCGAGAAGTTCAACTGGCTGATGGTGATCCTGGGGCTCGGCGCCATCGCCGCCAGCGGCCTGGTGCTGTGGTTCCCCGAGTTCTTCGGGCGCTTCCTGCCCGGCGTGATCTTCAACGTCGCGACGCTCGTCCACTCGTACCAGGTGATGCTGCTCGCCGCGCTCATCGTCGCGTACCACTTCTTCGACGTCCACCTGCGCGCGTCCAAGTTCCCGCTCGACGGCGTGATGTTCACGGGCCGGGCGACGCTCGGCTACCTCGAGGAAGAGCACCCGCTCGTGGCGGACGCCATCGGCGCCGGCGTGGCGGGGCAGGCGCCGAGCCGGCGCGCCGTTCCGGACCGGGTGGCGCCGCGCGCCCCCCGCTGGATGGAGCTCGTCGGCACGACGCTCGGCCTGCTCCTCCTGGGGCTGGGCCTGCTGCTCGTGGTGCTCGGACTCTGGGACGCGCTGTGCTAGGCCGCAGGCCGGGGTCCGGGATCCGGGGGCCGGGGCTCGCGCGCGCGGTGTCCGCGCTGCCCGCGGCGCTGGCCGCGCTCGCGGCCGCGCTCGCCGCGCCGCCCGTCCGCGCGCAGAACGCGGCCGACCGGATGGCCAGCGCGGAGTGTGAGCAGTGCCACGCCGACCGCGAGCAGCTGGCGCGCCGCGCCCCGCCCGGCTACGACCCCGACTCGCTGTTCGTGAACCGCGGCGTGCTCGCCGGCTCGGTGCACGCGGGCGTGCCGTGCGTGCGCTGCCATCCCATCCCCGGCCTGAAGCTGCACCCGGGGGAGCCCAGGACCAGCGTGCCGTGCGGCACCTGCCACCGGCTCGAGGACTCGTTGTGGCGCGCGGGCCCGCACGGCGGGCGCGGCGGCTTCGCGCAGGCGAGCTGCACCGCCTGCCACGGCGTGCACGAGATCCGGCCCGCGAAGGAGCTGGAGAGCGGGGCGGGCGCGTTGACGCTGTCGGCGCGGTGCGTGGCCTGCCACGAGGCGCGGGCCTTCACGGCCGGCGACGTGCACAAGGACAAGGTGAGCTGCGCGGCCTGCCACGGCGCGCACATGATCCAGCCGGTGCGCGATCCGGCCACGCACGGGATCGCCATCGGCATCGCGCAGCGCTGCGCCGTCTGCCACGACTCGGTGGCGGCCCTCGAGTTCTCCGACGTGCACGGCCGCGCCGCCCTGGCGCAGGCGGCGGTCCGCGGCCCGCTCGCGGGCGACACGGCGCCCACCTGCGTCTCGTGCCACGGCGGCCACGGCGTCCAGCCCGCCCACGCGCTCGACCGCGAGGTCGCGCTGGTGGAGCGGTGCGCCGCGTGCCACAGGCGCGAGGGCGCGACCTACGCCGACACCTACCACGGGCGCGCCACGCGGCTCGGCGACTACCGCGCCGCGCGCTGCGCCGACTGCCACGGCTCGCACCAGATCTTCCCCTCGAGCGATCCGCGCGCCACGACCTCCGTCGGCCGCCGCGTCGCCACCTGCGCGAAGTGCCACGGGTCGGCCGCGCGGCCCAGCTTCCTCTCCTACCGGGCGCACGTGCACCCGGAGGACATCCGGGACAACGCCGCCATCTTCGGCGCCTGGCTGGTGATGAACGTGCTGCTGTTCGCCACGTTCACCGTGTTCGGCGTCCACACCGTGCTGTGGCTCGCGAAGCTGCTGGGCCTGCGCTGGCAGGAGCGGCAGCGCCGCCGCGAGCTGGGGCTCGACGATGAGCCCGCCGCCCCCGTCGCGCTGGACAGCGCGGCGCGCGGCAAGGGCCCGTTCGTGTGGCGGTTCAAACTGTTCCACCGCCTGATCCACGGCGTGTCGGTCGTCAGCTTCTTCGCGCTCATCATCACGGGCCTGCCGCTGCGCTTCAGCTGCGCCGCGTGGGCGTCGAGCATGATGCGCCTGCTGGGCGGCACGCACACGGCGGGCCTCGTGCACCGCGGCGCGGGCGCGGTCACGCTGGCGTACTTCACCGCGCACCTCGTCTGGCTCGCCGTGTTCGTCGCGCGCTCGAAGGACCGGAAGTCGCTCTTCTGGGGGCCGGACTCGATGGTGCCCCAGCCGCAGGACTTCCGCGACTTCGTGCAGATGTTCAAGTGGTTCTTCGGCAAGGCGCCGTTCCCGCGCTTCGGCCGCTACGGCTACAACGAGAAGTTCCACTACTTCGGCGCGTTCTGGGGCATCGTGCTGCTGGGCGGGTCGGGCCTGGTGCGGTGGCTGCCCGGCGTGTTCACGCGGATCCTGCCCGGCTGGGCGTTCAACGTGGCGGCGATCTTCCACTCGGAGGAGGCGCTGCTCGCGGCCGGCTTCATGTTCGTCATCCACTTCTTCAACGTGCACCTCCGGCCGGGAAAGTGGCCGATGGACGGCGTGATGTTCACCGGCCGCGTCACGGTGCAGGTGCTCGAGGAGGACCATCCGCTCACCGCCGAGAAGCTCGGCGACCTGGCCGCGCAGCCCGTGAGCCGCACGGCGATCCCCGACCTGCCGGCGCCGCCGCCGCCCAACTGGATGACCGTGGTCGCGGCCACGGGCGGCCTGCTGGCGCTGGGCGTGGGCCTCGTCCTGGTCGGCATGATCATGTGGGCGCAGCTGTGCTGAGGCGCACGGGGGCGCGGGGGCACGGGGGCACGGGGGCGCGGCTCCTAGGCGCGGCCCTGCTCGCCGCGGCCCTCACCGGCCTGGGCGCCGCGCCGGCGCACGCGCAGCTGGCGGGGAACTGCGAGCGCTGTCACGGGAGCCGGGAATACCTCCTCAATGCCGCCGCCGACCGGAACGTGGGCGCGAACCTGGTCGTGACGCGGGCGACGTTGAGCGGGGGCCCGCACGCGAAGGTGGCGTGCATCGCCTGCCACGCGGGGGTCACGTTCTATCCGCACGAGCCGGTGGCGGCGCGCCGGGTGGAGTGCGGGCGCTGCCACGCGGCGCAGGACTCGGCGTGGCGCCGCGGCGTGCACGGGCCGCACGGCGTCGAAGGCGCGCCGCGGGCCGGGTGCGTGGACTGTCACGGCGGGCACGACGTGGCGAAGTCGGGGTTCCTGCCCACGCCGGCCGGACGGGCGGCGATGCGGCAGGCCTGCGCCAGGTGCCACGCCGCGCAGGTGGCCAGCTCCGAGCAGGGCGTGCACGCGGACACGATCGCGTGCACCCAGTGCCACGGCTCGCACGGCATGCGGCCCGTGCCCGACGAGGCGACGCACCGGATCGACGTCGGCCTCGCGCGGGCGTGCAGCGCCTGCCACCCGCGGGAGGCGGCGAGCTACTGGGCCGACATCCACGGCCGCACCGCGACCGCGCAGGCCGCCTCGCGCTCGCCCCTGGGCCTCGACACCGCCGCCACGTGCGTGTCCTGCCACGGCGAGCACGGGATCCGGCGCGCCACCGACCCCACGTGGCGCTTCGCCGTCGCCGACGCGTGCAGCCGCTGCCACAACGCTTACGGCCGCACCTACCGGGACAGCTACCACGGCCAGGCGTCGCGCGTGGGCTCGCGCCGCGCCGCGCAGTGCGCCGACTGCCACACGCCGCACAACGTGCGGCCGGCCAGCGATCCGGCCTCGTCGGTCTCCCCGGCCAACGAGCTCCGGACCTGCCAGCACTGCCATTCGGCCGCGCGCGGCAAGTTCGCCGGCTACCAGCCGCACGCGAACCCGCGCGACCGCTCGAAGAACCCCGCGCTGTTCTGGGTGTGGCTGTTCATGAACAGCGTCCTCACCGGCACGATGGTCGTGTGGGGCGCGCACACGCTGCTGTGGTACCGGCGCACGCTGCTCGACCGGCGCCGCCGCACGGCGGCCCGCCCGGCGCAGGCGGAAAGCAGCCCCATGCCGATGGACTCCGCCCTGCGGGGCGGCGGCCCCTTCGTGTGGCGCTTCAACGTGCTGTTCCGGGTCGTGCACGCCCTGATCGTCGCCACGTTCTTCGTGCTGGTCATCACGGGCCTGCCGCTCCGCTTCAGCTGCGCGGCGTGGGCCGGCGGCCTGATGCGCCTGCTGGGGGGCGCGACGCGCGCGGGACTCGCCCACCGCACCGCCGGCGCGTTCGTGTTCGGCTACTTCGCCCTGTACGCCGCCTACGTGAGCTGGCGCGCCTGGCGCCGGCGGGGCAGGGTGCGCGACTGGTTCACCGGTCCCGACTCGATCGTCTTCCGGCCGCAGGACCTCGGCGACGCCGTGGCCATGGTGAAGTGGTTCTTCGGCCGGGGGCCGCAGCCGAGGTTCGGGCGCTACAGCTACATGGAGAAGTTCGACTACTTCGCCGAGCTGTGGGGCGTGGGCGCGATCGGGTTCACGGGCCTGATGCTGTGGCAGCCGGAGTTCTTCGGCCGCTTCTTCCCGGGCGTCCTGTTCAACGTGGCCATCATCGTCCACTCCTACGAGGCGATGATCGCGACGGCGTTCATCTTCACGATCCACTTCTTCAACGTGCACCTGCGGCCGGACAAGTGGCCGCTCGACGCGGTGATGTTCACCGGCCGGGCCACGCTGCACTACATGGAAGAGGAGCACCCGCTCGTCGCGGAGCGGCTGCGCCTGGACATCGTCGCCGAGGTCGCGCCGAGCGAGCGGGCCGTGGTGGACAAGCCGGCGCCGGCGCCGTCGCGCTGGATGAACGTCGTGGGCGCGGCGGGCGGCCTGGTGCTCCTGGGCGTGGGCCTGGGGCTGATCGGCCTGATCCTGTGGGGCTCGCTGTGCTAGGCCGGCCCGCGGGCACCGGCGCGGAGCGGCTCCGGCGCACGCTCGCCGGGCTCGCGGTGGCGGCGCTGGCCGCGGCCGCCGGTTGCGGGCGGCAGGCGAAGGTGGCGCGGGACCCGCACGCGGGCGTCGCCTGCGTCGGCTGTCACCGCGGCGGGCCGACGCCGTCGGGACGCGCGGGCGTGCCGGACGCGGCGTGCGCGGCGCGCGGATGCCATCCGAGCGGCGGTCCCGACACGGCGCACATCGCGATGGTCAGCTTCCGCCACGCGGCCCACCCGATGAGCGCGAACCGCACGGTGCCGTGCGCGTCGTGCCACACCCACGACGCGGGCACCACGGTGCTCAGGGCCGACAGTTCCACCTGCGCGCTGTGCCATTTCCCGGAGCTCTCGAGTCCGCGCGACTCCGGCTGCGCGACCTGTCACCCGCAGCCGCGTCACACGCCGTTCACGAGCCAGGGCGTGCCCCTGTCGCACGGGATGCTGCAGCAGGCGCGCGTGCCGTGCACGCGCTGCCACTACCGGGTCGTCGAGGGCGACACCACGGTGGCGCTCGCCCGCTGCGCCGCCTGTCACGCGGCCAAGCCGCCCGCGAAGCTGCCGCCCGCCGACTCGGCGCACGCGCGGCATCCGGAGATGTCGTGCCGCACCTGCCACAGCCCGATCTCCCACCGCGTGGTCGCGATGAGCGGCTCGATCGACCTGCAGTGCCTGGAATGCCACAGCCCCAGGCACCGCCGCCCGATCCCCGCCGACACCTCCAGGACGGCGAGGTGCTCGGATTGCCACGCCGGCGTGCACGCCGAGCAGCAGCGCCTGATGATCGGTCTGATGCCCGGCCAGGAGCTGCGGCCGAGCCTGATGTTCATGGGCGGCGTGACGTGCCGCTCCTGCCACGTCTCGCCCGACGCGCCGCCGCCGCGGCCCGGCGCCGGCCTCAAGCCGCCGGCCACCGTGTGCGTGGGCTGTCACGGCGCCGCGTGGAGCGGCATCCTCGGCCGCTGGGACCGCGGCTACGAACGGCGCCGCGGCTGGATCGACGCCTACCTGCGCCGCGCCGAGGCCGACCTCGGGCCTGGCGCGAGGGCCGGCGCGCTCGCCCGGCTCGCCGAGGCGAAGGGCCTGATGGCGTTCGTCCAGCAGGCCAAGCCCGCGCACAACCTCGAAGCCGCCGATCGCGTGATGCGGCAGGCCCTGCATTTGGCGGGGGAAGCCTACGCCGACGCCGGGCGCGCGGCGCCGCCCCCGCCCGAGCTGGGCCCCGAAGTGCGGACCGGCACCTGCCTGGCCTGCCACTACGGGATCGAGGAGGCGCCGACGGGCAAGGACAGCGCGACGGGCCGCGTCACGACCCACGCCGA
>Ga0335077_10011934_pt1 | contig 10854 bp, 6 predicted proteins | sample Lox_Sample_31_FD_207151 | JGI IMG/M metagenome (GOLD analysis project Ga0335077, IMG submission 207151) | Soil microbial communities from Loxahatchee National Wildlife Refuge, Florida, United States - Lox_Sample_3.1 | ecosystem: Environmental > Terrestrial > Soil > Wetlands | place: USA: Florida...
TAATCGTGCTGTTTTCCTGTCCAAATGCCGGACGACCGACATAGAGGATGTTGTCGAGCCGTTCCAGGTCGATCGTCCCGTCGACGCTCAGGTCAGGTCGCGCGCCGCTGGGCAAGTCGCCTATCAGTTTGACGTCAACGGTGACCGTTCCGTTTTGCACAGCCGGGTCGACCCGCGTCACCGTTCCGCTGATGATCCCGTTGTGCGTATCGATCGCCGCCGGTTCGCCGTCCCGAACATCGCGGGCCTGCGTTTCTGCGATCTTCAGGGTCGCCATCAGGTGATTCGGCTCGACCACCTTCGCGAGCATCGCTCCGGGCTGAACATGCTGTCCGACTTGAAGAGGCAGATCCACCAGCACGCCGTCAATTCCCGCCCGGACTTTGAGCGCGTCAAGTTGTTTGTGCTTGAGTTCGGCAAGAGTTCGCGCCTGATCGACCTTCGCCTGCTCCTGGGCCAGTTGAGTTTCGATAGCTTTCTTGTTGATCGCCAATCTCTGCTCTTCCAGGTCGTTGCGGGTGGTGAGTTCGTCGGCCTTGCCTTTGGACGATTTGTAAGCCAAACCGGAGATCACACCGAGGTCATAGAGAGCCTTGTCCGTGTCTGCATGCCGTTTAGCCTGGCTGTAATCCGCATTTACTGTCGCGGCGCCTGCTTTCTGGGTCATTAAATCGCTGTCGAGTTTCACCCGGAGGCTCTGATACTCGGCTTCTGCAGCCTTCAGCTGAAGCTGTGCATCCACAGCCGCCTGTTCCACCTGGGGATTGCTCATCTCGACGAGAATGGCGTCCGCCTTGACTTCCGAACCCGGGAGCATCCGGATCCGCACCACGGTGGCCTCGGTTTCAGCGGGAATCTGTCGAACGGCTTCCTGGGTAGGAACGAGAGAACCCGGTCCTCGAACCTGGCGCAGCATCGAACCATGCTTCACCGTATCGGTCCACACGGTTCCGCGTTCGACCGATGGCGCCGCAGGCCTCATTCGCCAGACAACAACCGTTAGTGCTGCCAAGACCACGGTGGCGACAGCTACCTGGATAATCAGGCGGCGGATTCTCTGACGCTTAAATTCTGGGCGAGCAATGTCCATCGGGCTACTCTATGGCAACCGGTCCGCCACACCGAGAAGAATCTAAACGACTGAAATGAAGTAAGTTAGGCCTTCACGACCCGTGAACTAAGCAAGTCGAGTGTCCACTGCCGGAACGTGCTGTCCACTACCGGACAGCACCTCACATGCCGATTTCGTGTTGTCCGAGGGCCGCAGCGAAGAGATAACTGGATCACTTCGCGGGCGTAATGCTCAGGTTTCGAAAAGCGACATGCCCGGCCTCGCTTCCCTGCAGATAGATCGGTCCGGGTTGGGCTTCCTGACTATCCAAAGCCCCGCCTGTGATGCCCGGAATCTCCTGATTGTCGATGATGGTCTGGCCATTTTGCACAACCGTGACCATTCGTCCCACAAGAGTGATGTCGTAGGTCTGCCATTCCCCCGGCTTGCGCGGCTGTTCCGGCGAGGGTGCCAGGAAGCCATAGACACCTCCGGTGCGCATCGTCGGCCCTTCGGGTTCGGGATCGTCTTCGATCTGAAGTTCGTAGCGGCCGCGCAAGTAGACACCACTATTCGATCCCGGTGCGCAGTTGAATTCGACGTGTAACTTGAAATCTTCAAACTTGGCATCCGAGATTAGTTCGGGACCGCGCCCGGGACTCACCAGCGTTCCGTTTTCGACTTTCCATGTTGCCTTTGCACTCGGATCGCTCGCCTTCCACCCGGTCAGATCTTTGCCGTTAAATAACTGTTCCGGCTTTCCCCACTCCGGAGCGCTCGTCCTCTTCAGGGATGGCGCTCTCACACCTGTCCATTGCCATGGGGTTCCATCGGGTCCGGTCGTAGTTCCCGCTAGCGTCTCGCCGGAGAGTTTGCCCTGAAAGACCATGTCGTCTTTTCTTTCTTCTTCTTCCTTGGGGGAGACGAAGGTGATCCGGCCATTCGAAATCTCAACTTTAGGGAGGGGCCGTGCGTGCCCCCAACGGCTCACCATTCGAGCTTTGAGTTGACCGTTTTCCTGGGTTATCTCCAACCAAGACGGAGAGTCGCGAACGGGAGTCTTCAAAATCAGATCCCAACGTCCAAGAAAAGACTGAATCGACGCCGTTGCGTCCGCAGAGTTCATCGGTTCGGAATGCAATCGCAAGGAAAGCACCAGGATCAACGTTGTTACCGCGAATGCGCTCCACCGAAGCTTCCCATCGCCACGACTGCCGCTCGCATGCTTTGTCATGAGTCCCTCCCAAGCAAGGAATTGTAATTGTAACGCTCGTCTGCACGTGGCAGGATGGCCTGACGAGGGCGGGGACACGGCATCGCAAGTGCCCACAGTCGCGCCACACTTATTACTTAAGTTTCGTCGCTGATGTAGCAGAGCTTCCTGTTCGATCTGAAGAATGATCCCGCTGCGGGGTAAAACATTGTCACCGATGCATTGAAAGCGCAGTACGACCGGCGGATTCTTGAAAACCTAAGAATATCGCCAGCCTTTATGGTTACGCCCCACCAGTTGATCCGTTCCTTACGAGCGCAAGCGCGGGTGCAAAGCGAGGTTTCGGAGTTCTCGGGCTGTGCGCCGAGGTCCAAGCGAACCGTGGAAATGCCGCTCCGTCGGTGTCCTGAGCCGCGACCAAACCACGGTTGGCAGTAACTGGGTGGATGAGCTTATTAGGCGGTCTTCTCCGCGACCCATTGCCACGCTCGGCGTCCATTGACCATCACCGCCTCCGCTTCGCCATATCCCGCGAGCCGATTCAAGACCGTGGTTACGGAAGCCAACGGCTCTCGGTGACGCGTCAACAGGAGCGGCAGGGTCTCTTCAATTCTCTCGCAGACATCGCGAGCGCTCATTGGCTGCTGGGCTTCAATCAGGACTCTTCGGCAGGCATTGGTGAAGCCGACCTGGCGCTTCCTGTCTCTTCCTTCTCCCACCAGCTCGACTAGTTCCTCGCTCAGAGCTTTGGTGCCAAAAAGATTCGCCAAACCCAAGATCGTCTGTTTCAGCGTGCCGATCCGCCTCATCAGATCCGCACGCTGCCGTAACAGTTGGAGAAGTTCATCATGCGCCTGGTTCACTACTTGCCTGACATGAGCGTCTGGCTCGCCACTCGAAGCATTGATGAAGCCGACACCCTGCTCGTTTTGCACGCCCGGTCTCCCCGCTACAGTTCCAAACAAGGCTTCCCCCTTTTTCAGTGACGATGATTGAGTTAGGTTCCTCGAAGCATCGGGCGCGTCTTTTTACTTCTCCAGGTAATGATTGCGCCCAGATTCCGTCTGTCTAGATATGTATTTCCCGAACTTGACAATCTGTGTCATCTGCGCGATGAACTGGTTGTCACCGAGGGTTCCGGCATCCAGTTCGCGGAGGGACAAGCCTTGCTTGGGCGGGAGCCTAGTTTCTCGAACCTGTCGATTTGTGTCAGCCCCTGAAAAAAAACTTTTGAGCTGATCTACTTGTTTGGCGCCGATAAGGAATGCCAGAATAGGCACCTCCAATGCCCGACCAACACTCACATTCGTTCACAGATGAAGAGCTGCTTGGCTGTATTGGGACAGGTTGTGGCGACTGTTTCGCCGTATTGTTTCAACGTTATTGCCGTGCGGTATTTTCCGTGTCATTCAAGATCCTCCGAGACCGGCCAGAAGCGGAAGATCTACTGCAAGAGGTGTTTCTCGCCATCTATCTGCAGAGGGAGAAATACGATGCATCCCGTGGGTCAGTAAAGACTTGGATCCTGCAATTCGCCTATTTCAAATCGCTGCTGCGCCGTCGCTATCTGCGTATCCGGAACTTTTACACCCAGGAAGAGTTGGCGGAGTCGCACGAGTTCCGTAGGAGGCCGCCTTCAGAATTATTGGGACTGAGTTTGGCGGAATGGACGCGTTTTGTGGAATCCGGGATCGCCGCGCTGAACCCAAAACAGCGCCAAGTCATGGAACTGGTGCACTTCGAAGGCTACACCCTGCAAGAAACTGCTGAAATTGTGAGAGAAACTCTGACCAATACGAGAAATTACTACTATAGGGGCTTAAAGGCACTGAGGACTTTCCTGCGCGTTCGCTCAGAGGCGAAAACTGCAGGCGAGCGTTTAGGCCTGGCCGAGGATGGTGCGTTGCGCTTTGAACCCTGATCTCATCAACGACGAACGCTTTGAGCAGCTTTGCGCCTTAGCCGCAATCGGAGAGGTGTCTGCGGCCGAGTTCGCTGAACTGAATGAGCACCTGACCAGCTGCAGCAACTGCCAGACGCTCTATGCTGATTTTCGGCGCATCACTTCCAATGAACTTGGTGCTGCCGCGACCGGGAGATGGAGCGGTGGCGACTCTGCCGCGGACCTCGATGAACAGGTTTTGCTGGGACGGGTCCTGGAGCGGGCGCAATCTGAGACAAGAGCCAGCGAGCAACTGCCGGACTCTAGAGTGAGTCGTCAGCCAAGACCCAGGTGGCCTCTGGTTGGGATCTGGAACTTGCTGCGCAACCCGATTCTCGCTACCGCGGCACTGATCATCGTGACTTGCACTGCGGTCGGTATTGGCGCCTATCGAATCCGGGACCAACAACTCGCGCCGACGGTCGCTCAACTCAGCTCGGAGTTGAGCCAGCGGGAGAACGAAGTCAAGAACGCTGGAGCGCAAGCGGAATCCGCTTCCGTTCTGCTGCAGCGGAACAGATCGGAACAGGAGACGCTGCAGCATGAGCTTGCAGAAGCGGGGAGGAAGTATGCCGAATTGCAGAACCGAGATCTGGCCCTCGAGCACGAACTCGCCGTCGTCAGAGAACAGTTGGCTCAGAAGGGAAACGAGTTGCAAGCGGCAGATTCTGTCGCGCAACAATCGCGCGATTCATTGAAGGCTCTCCAGGCTCAGTTGAGCGAAGCCGTCGCGCGAACGACCGCCGAAGAGAACCTGGTCGAACAGCTTCAACACCGACTGCAACGCCGGTCTGAGGAAGCGGCCGTGGCGTCTACCGTACCCGCCATTCAGGATGGCGACGCGAAGGAGATCTTCGGCGCGCGTGATTTGCACATCGTGGATGTCTACGATGTGGACGCCACCGGTAAGACGAAGCGCGGCTTCGGACGCGTTTATTTCGTGGAAAAGAAGCTCCTGCTTTTTTATGCGTTCGACTTGCAGGACAAACAGCGCCAGCGCGTAGCCTCCGCTTTCCAGGCATGGGGATACCAGCAAGGAAATGAGGGCAAGCCGCAGAACCTAGGGTTGTTCCTAATGGACGATCCGACTGCCAGTCGCTGGGTGTTAAAGGTGAACAACACAAGTGTGCTGGAGCGAATCGACGCAGTGTTTGTAACACTGGAACCGCCAAACGGCAGTCCTTCTCCAAGGGGACGAAAGTTGCTCTACGCGAATCTGGGTGGTCCGCCGAATCATCCCTGAGCCGTTTCGTTGCTTCTTCCTGACTTCGACCATGAATGTTCCGGCTGCTTGCGCGATCCCAAACCCTAGTCGCCCGCTTCGTGCGCGTAGGCTTGGTCGACGATTGAACATTTTTTGGGCGATCTTTCTCAGCCTGCCGTTGCTCCACTCGATGAGCCGTGCCGATTCCAACGCGACTGTCACCGGCCTGGTCACCGATCCTGCAGGACAAGCAATCGCAGAGGTTAGTGTAGTTTTCACCAACGTCAACAACGGGGCGGAGCGAGCGACGCAGACGAATCGTGAAGGCATCTACCGTATCACGGGATTGCTCCCGGGCATCTACCGCGCCAACCTCACGAAAGACGGTTTCAGCAGCATCGTCAAGGGCGGCATCGAAGTGCATGTTCAAGACGAACTCTCCATCAACTTCGCGCTACGGTCCGGCTCAGTACTTGAGAGCATTACAGTTGAAGAGGGTGCACCGCTGGTGAACACTGAATCGGCGGCAGTCAGCACGGTCGTCGACCGCCAGTTCGCAGACAAGCTGCCCTTGAATGGACGAGGCTTTCAGTCGCTGATCGACCTCACTCCTGGCGTGGTCCTGATTCCGAGTTCTGCGACCGACGGGGGCCAGTTCAGCATCAATGGACAACGTGGCGACGCCAACTATTGGACGGTCGACGGAGTGAGCGCCAACACCGGAATCAGCGCCACGAACTATCCGGGGAACGGAACGGGTGGCGGCCTCCCCGTCTTCACAGCGCAGGGCAGCACCAACAGTATGGTGTCTCTCGACGCGATGCGCGAGTTCCGTATCGAAGCTTCCTCGGCGCCTCCCGACTTCGGCCGCATGCCGGGCGCGCAGATCTCCATTGTGACCCGTTCCGGTACAAATCGCTTTCACGGGTCAGTGTTCGATTACGTTCGCAATGACGTCCTCGACGCCAATGATTGGTTCGCCAACAATACCGGCTTGCCGAAACCTGAGGAACGGCAGAATGATTTCGGCGGAACCCTGAGCGGTCCGATTGTGGGAGGACGGACATTCTTTTTCCTTTCGTACGAAGGACTTCGTCTCCGCTTGCCACTGGCCTCCGTCTCCGCTGTGCCCGACGACGCGAGTGTGCCGGGCGGACTCAGTTCGAGGGAAACTGCTGTCCCTCAGATGCGACCGTACCTGAACGCTTCGCCCATACCGAACGGAGCGGAGATATTGGAACCCTGTGTTGCCACCGATCCTTCCTGCCCAGCCAGCGGTCAGAAAGCAAGTGGTGCAGCGCTTTTCAACGCATCGTATTCCGATCGTTCGTCACTTGATGCCTACAGCCTCCGGATTGACCACGCTGTCTCAACTACCCTGAGTTTGTTTGGCCGGTTCAGCGATTCTCCGTCAGGCCTGGTGGAACGTTCGCCCAGCGCTCTCAGTACGGTCTTCCCCTCACGGTTCGCAACCAGGTCCATCACTCTTGGGGCAACTTGGTCCCGGTCTCTTGCGCTGTCGAATGACTTTAGGTTCAACTACAGCCAGACCGCCGCTTCGAGCTATTTCTATATGGATCGATTCGGTGGTGCTGTTCCCTTTCCCGCTCCCGTATCCCCAGATCCACTAAGCCAGAATGGAAGCCTGCTAGTGCTCGAGACCCTCACGCCGTCAATGTTCCTGGCGGAGGGGAGAGACCAACAGAATCTGCAACGGCAATTCAATCTGGTCGATAGTGTCTCGGTCCAGCTAGGACGGCACAGTCTAAAACTCGGCCTGGACGTCCGCCGGCTAACCCCACGGCTGGAACCGGACCCCTACCTGCAGTCGATGTTCTTTGCCGATGCACCTTCCCTGACCGCCGGCAACGCATTCTTTGGCCGCATTGAGTCCCACTTGCAAGGGACAATGCTGTTTAAGAATTTCGGGTTCTTCGCCTACGATAAGTGGCACATCAATCCTCAGTTTACTTTGAACTATGGCGTGCGATGGGACATCGATGCCGCCCCCAGGGCACTCAGCGGTCCTGCGCCAGTCGCACTCACTGGATTCAACCTTACCGACCTGTCGCAATTGATGCTGGCTCCTCCGGGCACTCCACCCTTCCAAACCACCTTTGGGAATTTCGCACCGCGAGTCGGAATCGCCCACCAAATAGGACGAAGTCAACAGTTTCGAACGGTGATCCATGCCGGAGCAGGAATTTTTTACGACATGGCGACGCAGGAGGTCGGCAGCACCATTGGAATTGCCGATTATCCGTACGGATCGACGAAGTTTCTGTTCGGCAGTTCCTTTCCCCTCAATCTCAGTTCAGCCGCCCCGCCCGGGGTTACCGCCGCAGAACTGTCGAACGGTCGATTGTCGGCATTTGATCCGCATCTGAAACTCCCATACACGATCGAATGGAACCTGGCTGCAGAGCAGGCTCTTGGGCAGGCGCAAACAGTCTCTATGACCTACCTCGGCGCTGGAGGGCGACGATTGATCCAAACAGCGCTGCTCTTCTTCCCTAGCTCCGACTTCAGGGAGGCGAGCCTGGTCACAAATGCTGCCAGTTCCGCCTACAACGCACTGCAACTCCAATACAACCGCCGTCTGAACAATGGACTACAGGCAATCGCTTCCTACACATGGTCGCACTCCATCGACGACGCATCGGCTGGTTCAGCTTTCGGGAACGCCGCTAATGCACTCGTGCCTGGCTCGATGTCAAAAGCCAACCGCGGGGGATCCGACTTTGATGTCAGGCACGCTCTCTCGGCCGGATTGACTTACACTCCACCGTTTGGCGAGCGGTCATCCTTTGCAAAATGGGTTTTGCGTGGATGGTCGCTCCAGAGCATCCTTCAGGTTCGTTCCGCGCCTCCTGTGAATGTCTACATCCCAGACCTGTCAGATCTAACCGACCACACGGAAATCCGACCCGACGTTACGCCGGGAATAGCTCGCTATTTGTATGGAAACATCTATCCCGGAGGCAAAGCGCTGAATGGTTTGCCGGGAGCAGTGTCTGGCGGATGTGCCGACGGATATGTGAGCATTGGACCATTCTGCCCTCCGCCCACGGACGCGTTCGGTCGTCCCCTGCGGCAAGGCAATCTCGGACGGAACTCACTGCGCGCGTTTGGAGCAGGGCAGTGGGACCTGGGCGTACACCGGGATTTCTCGATTCGCGAATCGACCTCCCTCCAGTTCCGGGCAGAGATGTTCAACGTCTTGAATCATCCCAACTTTGCCGCTCCCAACGCCTTGCTGACCTTCTCCCAGACACCGACGGACTTCCCTGAATTTGGCGTAGCAACCGAGATGCTCGGGCGTGGACTATCGGGAGGGAATTTACAGGGGGGAGGACTCGATCCCTTGTATCAGTTTGGTGGACCGCGATCGATACAACTTGCGCTAAGACTTGTTTTCTAGTGAAGTGCGGCGATTGATTGCGGCGCGGTGCCCTGGGGCCTGATGTGCTGAAGCTGAATACCAGAGTGGGTAGTCGGCGCGGCTGTGCAGTCCGGCTGGGGTTGGTGTTACACTCATCAAACTGTGCCGCAATTCGTAATCGAACGCGAGATCCCAGGTGCCGGAGCATTGTCAGAGGCCCAGATCCAGGAGATTTCACTGCGGTCCTTGCGGACGTTGAAGGAAATGGGTCCGCAGATTCAGTGGCTTCACAGTTATGTCACTGAGGACAAGGTCTATTGCGTGTACCTGGCGCCGGACGAGGACAGCATTCGCGAACACGCCCGTCGGACCGGCATTCCCGCCGACCGCGTCTCCGCCGTTCGACGTCTCATTGACCCCGCTAAGCTGAAATAGCGGACTGTGGTTCCTCCAGAGAAAACTGAATCGCTTCTTTTGCGCTCATTGCGTAGCCTTCTGCCCAGGCACGCTTCCCCTCTACCTCGCTAAGCGATTCCCAGGCAGCGACCAGGGTCCGATCGAGCCTGGATTGTTCGGCCAGAGGCAGCGGGGCGCTGATCACCTCACGCAAGTGCGCTGCGGCTCCCACCAACTTCAGTGCACGTACAGCGTGCCCCCGAATAAGGGCCAGACAGGCGTAACCCTCCAATGCCCGCGCCATCCCACGCCGGTGCCCCAGCCCCACAAAAATCTCCAAGGCCTCACGGTATCTGGCGTGTGCAGCCAGATGCTCGCCCTGCTCACAGTCGATGTACGCTAAATCTGTCAGGGACCGTGCTGAACCCCACGGATCTCCAGCTTCCCGAAAGACCGAGAGTGCACGTTGATACAGTCCTCGGGCCGCCGCTAAGTCGCCCTGCTCGCGTGCGATGTCACCCAGTTGATTGGTCGACCAGGCGGCGCCGGTGCGATCGCCGAGTTGCTCAAAAATCTCGGCAGCCTCGCGCAGCGCCCATCGCGCCCGAGCATAGTCGCCGCGAACCTTGACCACATTGGCAAGATTGTGAAGACAACGTGCGCTTGCCACCCGGTCCGACAACATGCGCCAGCAGTCGAGGCTTCGCTCAAAATTACCCTGTGCTGCGGCATAGTCCCCACGATCGCGTGCCGACACCGCGAGAGCATTCAGCGACGCGGCAATGCCCGATTGATCCCCCAATTCTTCATAAAGGCAGAGGCTCTGCTCCAAAGCATGCTCGGCGGCAGGATAATCGCCTTGAGCCGACGCTAATGCTCCCAGAAAGAGGCATACTCTGGCTCGATCCTTGGCGCGATCTGCACCCGCCAGGCGCAGAATCGTTTCCAGGCGCGCACGTCCCTCGGTCAGATGTTCCCGCATGTCCCAGAATCGAAACAAAGCGACACTCAGACGGAATCCCCAATCCAGGTCCGAAGTCTGAAACAGCCAGTCTAGGGCGGAACGGAAGTTATCGATTTCGAGGTCGCACTGCGAGAGCCAGCGCGCCCGATCGGCCGGATTTAGCTCTGGATTTCCTTCCTCCGCCAGGACAACACAATATGCCGCATGCGCCCGTCGAACCGCGGGCTGTTCACCGCTATCAGCAAGGCGCTCCAGGGCGTATTCACGAATCGTCTCCAACATTGCGAAACGCGGATCCGTCTCGGATCGATCCGCGCGCTGAACCAGGTTCTTATCCACGAGGGAAGACAGCCCTTCAAACAGATCGATCTCGAGGTCGCGACTGGTGTTGCAGACCGCTTCCGCCGCCTCCAAGGTGCATCCACCGATGAACACTGACAAGCGTCGAAATAGCTTCCGCTCCGCGTCATCGAGCAGGCTGTAACTCCAGTCAATCGTCTTGCGCAGTGTTTGTTGACGTTCGGGCAAGTCGAGCGGCCCGCCTGTCAGAAATAACAAAGGGCATTCCAGACGCTCCAGAAGGCCACTGGGAGAAAGCACCTTGGTGCGCGCAGCCGCCAACTCAATCGCGAGCGGCAGCCCATCTAACCGGGAGCAGATTTCCTGAACCACGGGGGCGTTCTCTGACGTAATCGTGAAGTC
>Ga0335077_10011936_pt1 | contig 10853 bp, 9 predicted proteins | sample Lox_Sample_31_FD_207151 | JGI IMG/M metagenome (GOLD analysis project Ga0335077, IMG submission 207151) | Soil microbial communities from Loxahatchee National Wildlife Refuge, Florida, United States - Lox_Sample_3.1 | ecosystem: Environmental > Terrestrial > Soil > Wetlands | place: USA: Florida...
CTGCTGGTGGGCGCGGGGCTCACGGTGAAGAGCTTCATCAAGCTGCGTGCTATTGACGCGGGGTTCGACGCGCGCCGCGTGCTGACCCTTCACCTCACGCTGCCCGCCGCGACCTACCCGACGGTCGAGAGCGCCATCGGCCTCTTCGGCGCGCTGGGGGACCAGGTGCGTCGGCTACCGGGGGTCGAGGCCGCGGGATTGGTCCGCCTGCTCCCACTCGAGACCGAAATGGGTGACGCCGGGCTTCGTATCCAAGACAAACCGATCGCCCCCGGGTTGCCCGGCCGACAAGCCGACTGGCAGGCGGTAACCCCGGGCTATTTCGAAGCGATGCGGATTCCGCTCTTGTCCGGGCGTTACTTCGATGCCCACGACGACCTGAACGGCGAGCAGGTCATCATCGTGAATCGCGAGCTGGCGCGTGAGTATTTCCCAGGGGAGGACCCGGTGGGACGGATGATCCAGGTCGGCCCGGACTCCACACCGTGGCGACGCGTTGTCGGCGTCGTGGGAGACGTCCACCACAATGGCTTGCTGGGGGACTTCAAGCGAGGCTGGTACATCCCGCAGGACCAGTGGTCCCGGTCTTATGGGAATCCGCGCCGATCGGCCTACCTGGTGGTACGCGCGGCGGGAGATCCCGGCAGGCTGGTCGCACCGGTCCTGGCGGTCGCACACCGCCTCGATCCCAATCTCCCCGCCACGGATATCCGCCAGCTTTCCGACGTGCTGGCCGCGGCAACGAAGGAACAGCGATTCACCATGAGCCTCATGGCGATCTTCGCTTGCCTGGCGCTCTCGCTGGCGGCGGTGGGGATCTATGGCGTGATGTCGTACGCCGTCGGCCAGCGCACTCGCGAAATTGGAATCCGATTGGCGCTGGGCTCGGAGATCGGCGAGGTACGCTGGCTGGTGGTGAAGGAGGGGATGCGCCCCGCCTACTGGGGCGCCCTGCTCGGCCTGCTCGTGGCGGCAGGGTTCTCCCGATTCCTACGTTCCGTCCTCTACGGTGTGGCGCCACTGGATGGCGCGATCTTCCTGTTGGTGCCCTTCGCCTTGCTCACCGTGGCGGTAGCGGCGGCGCTCATCCCCGCCATCCGCGCCTCCCGAGTCGCACCGGTCGAGGCGCTCCGGTCCGACTGAGACCCTAGGGCGGGGCGAGCAGCACGCGCACTCCGTTTGCGCTGGCGTGGTTTACGCGAACCGGGTCGGGTCGATGCCGAGCTTCCGGAGCTTGTAGCGGATGATCCGCTCCGTGCTCGCGAGAAGCCGGGTCGCCTCGGCGACCGACCCGCGTGAGGACTTGAGGGAATCCACCAGCAGGTCCGTCTCCAGCCGCTCTACGGCGGCCTTGAGCGACCCGGGAAGGGCGCCGGTCATCTCCGGGGTCTGCAGCGTGGGCGGGAGATGTCGGCCGTGAATGGCGGGGCCGTCACAGACGATCACCGCGCGCTCGATGACATTTTCGAGCTCGCGCACGTTGCCGGGCCAGTGGTACCGCATCAGCATGTCGATGGCCGGGGTGGTGATCCGACGGACGCGTTTCTGGTGGGCCCGGGCGTACTTGTCGACGAAATGATCCGCCAGCAGGAGAGTGTCGGTCTTCCGCTCGCGAAGCGGCGGCAGGAAGATCGGAAAGACGTTGAGCCGATAGTACAGGTCCTCCCGGAATCCGCGCTCGGCAATGGCGCGTTCGAGATCACGGTTGGTGGCAACTATAATCCGCACGTCGACCCTGAGCGGCCCCTGCCCGCCCACCCGCTCGAATTCCCGCTCCTGCAGGACGCGCAGCAGCTTGGCCTGGGTCGCGAGCGACACTTCTCCGATCTCGTCCAGGAAGATGGTGCCCCCATCCGCCAGCTCGAAGCGGCCCTTCTTGCGGGTGAGGGCGCCCGTGAAGGCGCCGCGCTCGTGCCCGAACAGCTCGGATTCCATCAGCGTCTCGGGCAGCGCGGCGCAGTTCACCTTCACGAACGGCCCCTGGGCCCGCGGGCTGTTGTAGTGGAGGGCATGCGCGATCAACTCCTTGCCGGTTCCGGACTCGCCCCGGATCAGCACGGTGGTCGCAGTGGCGGCCACCTGCGCCACCTGGGCCAGGACGTCCCGCATGGGGCCGCTCGTCCCGATGAGGTGACCGAAGTCGTAGCGCTCCCTGAGCTCCTGCTTGAGCAGCCGATTCTCTTCCTCCAGCGGGCGCTGGGTCCGGAGGCGGAGCGCCACGAGGGAGGTCACCAGCTGCAGGAACCTGAGCGCCGAGTCGTAATCGTCGTCCGCCCGCTGGGGGAGGTCCACCGAAAGGGCCCCCGCGACGCGTCCGTCCAGGGGAATGGGCACGCACAGAAAGCTGACGCCATGGCCGGCGGCGCCTCGGCGCAGGATCGTCCGGTGAAGGAACCGTGGCTCCCGCTCCACGTCCGGCACGAAGATGGCCCGACCGGTCGCGGCCACCTCGCCGGTGATCCCCTCCCCCAGACGGTAGCGCGCCAGGCGGCCGGCGTCCGGGAGGTCGAGCGCGGCCTCGATGTACAGCTCGTGTGTCTCGTCGTCGAGGAGCGTCAGCGAGCCACGGAGCGCCCCCGGATAGCGACGGAGAAGCCGCATCGTCTCGTCCAGCGCAAGATGCAGCGTGGGCGCCCCGGCGAGCGCCTGGCTGATCTCATGCAGGGTGTCGAACTCGACCTGGGGCGCGCGCTCGGTGGCCGGCGCGCGCTTGAACGCTGTGGACGGTTCCATGCGGCCCTCTCAGGGTCCAAAACGAACCGGCCCGCTCGAAAGGAGCGGGCCGGACCAGTCACCAACGCAGCCGTGCCTCGCTCCAGATCAGCGGAACCGATTCCCCCGGCAATTGCCGTTGACGTTGGAGCGAGGCACGACACGATGCGGCTTCATGGTTTCCATCATAGAGGGCGCCCGACCCCCGGTCAACCGACCGCAACGTAACGAGTCAGCGACTCGGCGCCTGGGCGGGAGCAGGAAGCCGCCGCGCCCGGGAAGTGCCCAGCTCCCGACCCGTGATGATGAGGATGACCGAACCCACGATGATCACCGAAGCCACGAGCGAGCGGAGCCCCAGACTCTCACCGCCGAGCGCCCATCCCACCAGCAGGGCCACCATGGGATTCACGTACCCGGCGGTCGACACCTTGTTGGGAGTGCTCACCTGCAGGAGCCACGAGAACGCGGTGAAGGTGACCAGGGAGCCGAAGACGATCAGGTAGAGCAAGGCCAAGGCCGACTGTAGCGTGATCGTCGCGGGATCGTACCCGCGCCATTCGCGGGTCACCAGACTCGCGATCAGCAGCTGCACCCCTCCCGTGAACAGTTCCATCCCCGATACCATCCCTGCACCGGCCGGGAGGTCCGCATAGCGGCTGATCACCGAGGCCAGAGCCCAGGCGAAGGTCGAGCCGGTGAGAAGCACCACTCCCGTCACGTCCACCCGGCCACCGCCCAGCCCGCCGGGCACCACCAGAACCGTGACGCCCAGGAAGCCCAGCACGATTCCCGCGAAGACGATGCGGGGCGGACGGGCCCCTCCCGGCCGGAGCCATTCCAGCAGGGCGGTCCAGACCGAGACGAGGGCAACCACCAACGCCGTGAGTCCGCTCGGCAGGCGCTGCTCGACCCAGACCACGGTGCCGTTGCCGATCAGGAAGAAGAGCGCGCCCAGCAGAACGGCCCAGCCCCATTGGGCTGGTCGCGGGCGGGCGCCGCCGCGCCAGCGCGACCAGAGGTAGAGCAGCGCGCCGGCGATCGTGAGCCGAGTCCCGGCCATGAGGAACGGGGGGATGGTGCGGATGGCGAACGCGATGGCCAGGTAGGTCGAGCCCCACACCACGTAGATGGTGAGGAACGCCGCGATCACCCTGCTCCGATGTTCGGAGGAGGAGGGATGTTCAGCCGTCACGTCGAGCTCCTTCGCCCTCGAGCGGGAGCGACTGCGATTCCTTGACGGTCTGCAGGACGATGGTGCTGCGCGTGCTGCGCACGCCCTTGAGACGCCCGAACCGCTCACGCAACAGGCCGCTCAGCGATTCCGTATCGCGCACCCGGGCCTTGACCAGGTAGCAGTCCTCACCGGCGACGTGGTGCACCTCGAGGACCTCGGGGATCCGGGCGAGCGCCTGCCCGATGGTACCGGCGCCGACCCGCTCCTCGGTGCGCACCAGGATGAAGGCGGTGAGGCCGAGCCCGACCGCGCCGGGGTCGATGCGCGCACTGTAGCCCTGAAGCACGCCACGGGTCTCGAGCTTTCGGATGCGGTCGAGAATCGCCGAGGGAGCCATGCCCAGCTTGCGGGCGATGTCGGCGTTGGAGGTGCGGGCGTTGGCCTGGAGGCTGTCGAGGATGGCAAGGTCGGTGGCGTCGAGCACGGTGATCCCCCAGAAAGCCAACGATTATTCTGATAAATACATATATCGCCGAATGATCGACGGCAAGATGCCCATTCTACAGACCGCATGCCGTCTCTCAAACCGGGCTCCCGCCCCGCCGATACTGGGAGGCATGAGCCCACCCCGTCCCGACCCGGAACCCTCGCCCCAGCCGAGCCAGGCCCGCCGCACCGGGCTTCGGGCCGCGCTGGCCGCCCTGGAGACGGCGCGCGCCGGCCTCGACCTCCCCGAGGAGACGGAGGAAGCCGAAGACTCCGCCCGCCGCATCGTCCGCGCCCTTAAGGAAGGTGGCGCCTTGGAGGGCCGTTCCGAGCTCGCGCTGGCAGCGGACAAGGTGCTGGAGGGAAGGGCAACCGGCTTCCACGCGGCCGTGACAGGGTTCACGGCTCTGCTGGCCCGGGCGGTGGACGCACAGGCTGCCCGCACCTCGGACGCGATCCTCATCATCGAGGACGATTCCATCTTCAACCGAACACTGGCGTCGGCGCTCAAGGCACCCGGGCGGCGCCTTCTGGTGGCGGAGTCCGCCGCCAGCGCGCGCGAGATCCTCAAGCGCGACAGCGTGACGCTCATCGTGCTCGACCTGATCCTGCCGGACGGTGACGGCCGAAACATCCTGCTCGAGCTCCGCTCCGATCCCCGTACCGCCGGACTGCCCGTCTTCGTCATGTCGGCCCGCTTCAGCACGCGGACCAAGTCGGAGTGCTTCGCGCTGGGCGCCGATGCCTACTTCGAGAAGCCGCTCGACATCGAGGCCTTCTCCGTGGCCGTGGGTGCTCGGCTCGAGCGTTACTATGACCAGGCCCAGGCCGCGCGGCGCGATCCAGTTACCGGACTCCCCAACCGGGCGGCGTTTCTCGAAGCCTGGGGACGACTGCGTGACGCCGCCGCGGAGAATCACCAGTTCGCATTGGCCGTGCTGGACCTCGACCACTTCCGATGGATCGAGGAGACCTGGGGACGTCAGGTGAGTGACAACGTGCTGCGTCGAGCCGCGATTCGGCTGGCCCTCGCTCTGCGGCAGGCGGCCGTGTTCGCGCGGTGGGATGGCGCGGAGTTCATCGCGCTGTTCGCCGGCCGGAGCGCGGTCGAGGCGGGCGTGGCGGTCGATCAGGCCCTCACCATGCTCCGCCGGGTGGACTTCCGGCCCGGCGGCGACGCCCCGCTCACGCTCACCTTCTCCGCCGGCGTGGTGGATGTGCCTCAGAGCCAACCGATGGAGGAAGCCATCGCGCTGGCCGACCGTCTCCGGTATCTCGCCAAGGCCTCAGGGCGTAACCGCGTCGTGGCCGGGGAGGCCACGGTCTCGGTTCCCACGCGCCGCATTCTGCTCGCCGAGGATGACCCCGACATCACGCGGATGGTGACCCGCCACCTGCGCCGGGAGGGGTTTGAAGTGGTGGCTTATGGCAACGGCGAGGAAGCGCTCGCCAACATGGCACGGAGCGGTGCCGCCCTCGTCATCAGCGATATCCAGATGCCGAAGCTCGATGGGCTCGAGCTGCTCCGCGCCATCCGGTCCCACCCCGAGCTGCGCCATATCCCGGTCATGATGCTCACCGCCATGGGTGATGAGAGCTACATCGTCCGCGCCTTCGAGCTGGGTGCCGACGACTACGTCATCAAGCCGTTCTCGATGCGCGAGGTGACGGCCCGGGTGCGGCGCCTCCTGCGCCGGCCGTCCGTGGCTGGCGTCCCCGTGACGTGAGGTCGGCTTGCGCTAGGCGAGGCCGGCGGCCTTCCGTACATTGGGGGGCATGACACCTCCGGTTACCTACCGTCGGACCCTGGGCCTTTTCTCCGGTACGATGGCGGTGGTCGGAGGGATCATCGGGTCCGGCATCTTCATCAACCCTTCCATCGTCGCGGCGCGGGTCGGGACCGCCTCGCTCACGCTGGGCGTCTGGGCGCTCGGCGGCCTGGTCGCGCTGATCGGCGCGTTCTGCTTCGGCGAGCTGGGTCAGCGTCGGCCGCGGGCGGGCGGGAGCTACGTCTACATCCGCGAAGCACTGGGGCCGCTCCCCGCCTTTCTGTACGCGTGGGCACTCCTGCTGGTGATCGGCACCGGCGCCATCGCGGCGGTGGCGATCACCTTCGCGAATTACGCCCTGCGGCTGGCGGGCGCGCCGCCCCACCTATCCACGCCACTCGCCGGATTGGCGATCCTCCTCCTGTCGGCGGTCAACTATGTGGGCATACGGCCGGGAGCGACCACGACCAACATCTTCACGCTCCTCAAGCTCGGCGCCCTCGGGTTCCTCATCCTGGTCGGCCTGAGCGGAGCCGGCCCGGTGCCGGGCGCCGCGGCGGCCGGCGCCGGTCAGGTCGCGCCGAGCGCGCCGTTTCTCGCGGTGGCGGCGGCTCTGGTGCCTGTGCTCTTCGCCTATGGTGGCTGGCAACAGACCAATTTCATCGCGGAGGAGATGATCGCGCCGGAGCGGAATCTGCCGCGTGCCCTGGTCTTCGGCGTCACGATCGTCGTGGCGGTCTACCTCCTGGCCAACCTCACCTACCTGCGGCTCCTTGGCCCGGCCGGCCTGGCGGCGAGTCCCGCTCCCGCCGCGGACGCCTTGCGAGTACGGATGGGACAGGTCGGGGCCGGAGTCATCGGCGCCGGGATAGCCGCGTCCACCTTCGGCTTTCTCAACCTGGTCATCATGGTCTCGCCGCGGGTGTACCAGACCATGGCCGCCGACGGATTGTTCTTTCCAGCCTTTGCCCGGCTCCATCCGCGGTTCCGAACCCCCGGCGCGGCGATCATCGTGCAGGGCGTCTGGGCCACCGCCCTGCTGGTCACGGGGGAATACGGCGCGCTGCTCGACTACGTGGTCTTCTGCGACTGGATCTTCTTTGGACTGGCGGTGGCGTCGCTCTTCGTGATCCGGCGACGCGACGCGGCACAGGGGCGTCCCGAGCCGCCCGGCGCGTTTCGCGTGCCGGGCTGGCCCGTGGCGCCCCTGCTGTTCATTCTCGCCGCCGTGTACGTCGTGCTCGGATCGATCCGCTCGAACCCGCGGAATGCCCTCCTGGGGCTGCTGATCCTGCTCCTCGGCGTGCCCGTCTTCCTCTACTGGCGCGGGCGCTCCGAGGTCAGGAGGCCTTGATCAGCTGAATGCTGCCGTTGACGGTGGAGAGCTTGAGCTCCCGCCCCCCACTTCCGATCTGCCCCCTGAGTGAGCGCGGATTGATCCGCCCGGTCATTGTCACTGGGAAATCGCTTTCGATCGACCCGTTCACGGTCTCGGCCTGGAGCTCGCAGCTTGCGGTCGCGGGCAGAGTCACGGCGATGCCGCCGTTCACCGTGCTCAGCTTGAGGGGCTGCTCCCAGTCGGCCCGGCCGAGCTTGGCCTTGATCGAGCCGTTCACCGTGCTGCCACGGGCCACCCCGCCGGCTTCCACGTCCACGTCACCGTTCACGGTACTGAGCGAGGCATTGCCCGGCAGGTCCCTCCCCACCACGCCGCCGTTGACGGTGCTGCCGTCGAATTCCACGCCGGCAGGCACCTGAACCTCGAAGGCCACCGAGACGTCATTGTCCTTGGTATCGTTGTCCCCGGCTCCGCCAGAGCGGCACTCATTGGTGTCTCCGCTGTGCCGGGAGGGGTAGACGGCGCAGATGGTCACACCGCGATCGCCCGTGACCACCCGGATCTGGACCGAGGCCGTGTCGCTCTTGCGGGCGGTCTTGGTGGCCGTCACCACGGCCTCGGATCCGGTGGCGCGGGTCGCATGGATGGGACCGTTGATCCCGCGCACCTCGAGGGTCTTGCCCGCCGCGAGGGCGCCGTGCCAGCGGAACCCTTGCGCGTTGGCGGCGAGCGGCGTCAGGGCAATCATCCCCAGGCCGATAAACGCGTGACTGATTGCTTTCATGGCTATCCCTCGCTGGAAGTCAGAGTCTGTGACGATCGCTGTGCCCTCAAGGTTTCCCGCCGGTTCCCTTGCGGAGGGTGACCTTCCCGTCGAACGACTCGACCTCGAGCCTGGCGCCGCCGGTCCCCAGGGTAAAGTGCATCTGCCCGCGATGCTGCGTGCCCGAAATCGTCACGGGAAAGTCGGACTCGAATCCCCCACTGAAGGTCGAGACGCTCACATCGGCATTGATCGCGGCCGCCACGACGGTCACGTCTCCATCATGGGAGGAGAGCTCATAGTGCCCTCCCGGCCGGATGGCGCCGGCGAAAGTGATGGCCCCATCCACGGAGCTCGCGTCGACCTCGGAGGATTCGATGTCGGTAAGCGTGATGGCGCCATCGACCGCGCTCGCCTTGATGTCGCCGGTGGCCCGGCGGATGTCGATCGTGCCATCGACCGAGCTGACCTTGAGTCGGCCATTCGAGCCGCTGAGGCCCACGCTTCCGTCGACGGTCTGCAAGGCGATGAAACCCGCGCCTCCCTCCACTGTGATGTCGCCCTCCACGGTCGAGACCGAGACTTCCCCCCTGGTCCCCGCCACCCGGACGGTGCCACTCTGGCTGGAAAGATCGAGCGCCATGTCCGCGGGAACTGTCAGGCGCCAGGTCACCTCGGACGGGCCGTAGCGACTGCGGGCGCTCACGCTGAGGGTCCGGTCGCCCTGGTCGACGTCGATGCGAGTGTCCTCATCGTGCGTGGCTTCGACGCGGACCGCGCTCCGGCTCCAGGTCTGGACGGTGATATCCCCATCGATGCTCGAGAGCTCGAGCCGCGACCCACTCTTGACCTGGATCGTGGTGTCCGTGCCCTGCGAGGCGACGAGGGCGGCGAGAAGCAGCAACATGGTAATCCTTTCCTCAGCTGACCACGTGTGCCAGCGCGCTGGCGCGGCGCAGCAGGTCCAGCTTGCGCAGTCGGGTCTCGGTGAGATGGGTGCTCAGGTACACGTTCGACGGGTCCGCGGCGAGTGCGCGCTCCGCCTCCAGGATCGCTCGGTCGATCAGCTTGAGCTTTTCCTCGACGACACGCACTGTGGTCGTATCCAGTCGGCCGCGGCCCGCCACTACCTGCGACTCGAGTTCGCGGATGGCGGCCTCGTATCCGCGATCGGAGACCACCGACTCGGCCGCTATTCCGGGCGTGGCCGCCGCCGGGGCCAGGACGGCGGGGCGCTCGCCCATCGGGCGGGGCCACCACTTCCACGCGGCGGCCACCGTTCCTCCCGACAACACCATCAACCCGATTCCCGCGGCGAGCAGCTGCGGAACAGAGAGGGACACCCGCCGGCGACCGGGACTGGCGCCGATGGCGGCGGCCACACCCGGCCATAGGTCGGCGTGCGGCGGCTGGTCCTCCAGGGCCTGCGCCCGGGCCACCACGCGGCGAAGCTCGGCGAGGAGCGTCTGGCAGGCGGTGCATCCATCGAGGTGTGCTTCAAGGGCCCGGGCCTCGGACGCGGGAAGTTCACCATCGAGATAATCGGAGAATCGCTCCGGTAACGGATGAGTCATGAGGTCACCCCAGCGCTTGGCGCAGCGCCATGCGGGCATAGTGCAACTGAGATTTGGAGGTGCCGACGGTGATGCGGAGCAAGCCGGCAATCTCCTCGTGACGGTACCCCTCCACATCGTGCAGCACGAAGACCTGGCGCGCCCCCGGGGGAAGCTTCGCGATCGCCCCCTCGAAATCGAGGCCGAGCGCCGGGGAGACCGGTCGCCCGGGAGAGTCGAACCCACGCTCCGGCTCCTCGAGAAACAGCTTGCGCCAGCGACCGCGTGCGCTGCGGCGGTTGAGGACGACATTCACCGCCAGCCGATGTAGCCAGGTTCCGAACGCCGCCTCTCCCCGGAACGAGCCCAGCTTCTGCCAGGCGCGGATCAGCACTTCCTGCGTCACATCCTCCGCGTCCTCGCCCAGCATCCGGCGAACCAGAGTGTGGATGCGACCCACATGGCGCCGGTAGAGCCGCTCGAAGGCGTGGGCATCACCGCTGGCAGCCAGCGTGGCGTCGATGGCGTCGGCGTCGGGATCGGCAGTCTCGAAGGTCCTGAGAGGGCGCATTCCTGATGTCGGGGTTCGCATTCGGAGGGTTAGACAAGGGACCGGCCCGAAGGTTGGAACCGGGCAATGGTCGCAAGGCCCTGCCCCATCAGCACTTTGACGGGGAATCCCGCCCTCAAGTGACCGGGGGTCCGAACCGAATATAAGGAAGTGCCCTCATCCCCTTCCGGACCGGCAGGTGGTCACCGGTCGCTCGGCCTCGACGCCCCGTGCGGAGCCGGAGACGGGGTGGACCGAATTACCGCGAGGCCAGAGGCTCGTGAGCCCCACACTCGACGCTGACGAACCCGACGGGAAGGCTGAATACATGGCCGGGGACGGAGCGCGGCCTCGAGTCCTCGTGGTGGACGACGACAGGCTCAATCGCGAGATGGCCGCCCGGCTTCTCGAGCGAACCGGGTGCCGGGTGGCAGCCGCGGCCAACGGCCGGGAGGCTGTCGAGCAACTGGCTCGGCTTTCATTTCACGTGGTCTTCATGGACTG
>Ga0335077_10011937_pt1 | contig 10853 bp, 8 predicted proteins | sample Lox_Sample_31_FD_207151 | JGI IMG/M metagenome (GOLD analysis project Ga0335077, IMG submission 207151) | Soil microbial communities from Loxahatchee National Wildlife Refuge, Florida, United States - Lox_Sample_3.1 | ecosystem: Environmental > Terrestrial > Soil > Wetlands | place: USA: Florida...
GCAGTTCGATATTGTGTTGTTCTGGAACCTGGCCGATTACATGGACGAAAGCCTGGTCAAGCCGGTGATCGCCCGGCTGTGGACCCTGCTCAAGCCGGGAGCTGTGCTGCTGGCTTTCTTTCATACTCGCGAAGCAGGCCCGGATGCGCCATGCTACCGCTACCACATCGTGGGAACCGATACCCTGGAGATGCAGCATATTCGCGTAGCAACGGATGTGAAGAAGGGAGCCCCGGCCCACGCTGGCTTCAGGTTGCAAAGAGTATTCAACAACCGCCACATCGAAAACCTGTTCCGCGATTTTTCCTCGATCAAATTCTTTCTTGCCCGCGACAACGTTCGTGAAGTTCTGGTGGTGAGGTAAGCCGTTCCGCCGCTCTATCTTGTTTTCCTGATCAGGTAGCGTTTGACTGCAGGCGTGCGCTCCAGCATGCCCAGAAGGGTTCTCCGGATTGGCCGGGGGAGGAGAAGAATCTTCCGAATCGTAGACGAGGTACTGAACACGGAAGCAAAGCGTTCGCGGTAGGCATGGGCGTAGTCGCTGGCTGCTGTATGCAAAGGCAGCTCGTTCCGAAAGTATGGCAGCAGGCACTCCGAGGCGAGGGCGCCGCTGCGCAGGGCGAGGGAGATGCCGTCGCCGACGAAGGGATCAACAAAACATGCGGCATCGCCGGCGAACAGGATGCCGCCTGACTCCGGCTGGGGCCTGTGAAAAATCAACGGGGAAGTACTGACCGGCGCGCTGAGTGGTTGCCAGTTCAGGCTGCGCTCGCGCAGCGCGGGATGCAGAGCCAGGACCTCATCCAGGTTGCTGGCAATGTCGGCCTTCACCATGGCGCAGGCATTGATGCGATTTCCGTTGGGCTCATTCGTGAGCTTTACAGGTTGCACTCCGCAATAGCCGCCGTCGAAGAAGTACAAGTCTACAGAAGCGGGCGGGCCTGGCTCGGAGAAATGGGCTTTAAGTCCGATCCATTTCGTGCGCGGCGGCGCGTGGCTGGTTCCGCGCAGCTTGGACCACCGGCCTGAGGCGTTGACCACCGCCGCCGCGCTGAACTCACCCGCAGTGGTCGAAACTCGGAACGCAGGCGATTCGGACACGGCCTCCGCAGAAGTTTGCGTGCGAATCTCAACTCCCTCGGCTGCCGCGGACTTTAGAAGGGCGAAGTCGAGATCGAAGCGGGCCATGCTGGCGGCGGGCGGGTCCAGGGGAGCGTGCACCACGCGGCCGTCGAGGAACAAGCGGGATTCGGCGATCCTGGGAGCCGCTGTAACCAGCGTGTGCAGCGGAGACTTCAGGAAAGAACCCAGCAACCCCAGCGATTCGGGAGAGACAAACTCGCCGCACACCTTGTGACGCGGCAAGCGGCCGCTTTCCAGCAGAAGGACGCGAGCGCCGCTGCGTGCGGCGGTGATGGCGGCTGCACTTCCGGCTAGGCCGCCGCCGATGACTATGAGATCGTAGGTAGGACCTTGCAGCATGGGATGATGATCATGATGATGATCTAACAGTATCCTGCTTGCCACTGTTTCAACGGCCCGGAATGCGTCCTTGTTCTTTCCACACCACCACCCCCATTCGGTACAGGTAATGACGGCGAATCTCGACTCTTGCGGCAGACGTCTGCACCAGCAAGCCGCGCATCTCCTCCACAGTGTATGCCTGGCGTACCGATGCAGGAGCGTCGTGCCGCGTGATTCGGCTGCGGTAAAGCGGCATGCCGGCATACACCAGGGCCAGGTGCATGGGATGGCGCACGAGATCGTTGATCATTACCGCGGCCCGGCAGACGCGGAGCGCTTCGCCGGCAAAGTGCACGAACTTCTCCGGGGACAGGTGATGCGCGAATAGACTGGAGTCCACCAGGTCAAAGCTGTTGTCCACGAACGGCAGGGCAAGCGCATCTCCGGCGACGGCTGGAGGCGGAGAGGTTGAATTTCCGTTTCGCAGGTGGCTAGCGGAGCGATCCAGCAGAGTTACATCGAGGTGAAGTCCGCGGTCGCGCATTCGCTGCTGGACCACTCCCGGCACGTAACCTGCCCCAGCCGCCACCTCGAGCAGCGAGAGAGAAGTGGTCCGCAGTTCGCCGAACGCGTGCATCACGAGAGCTTCGGTTGTGGCCAGGCCTCCGAACCAGCGATTGACGCGCCGCAAGTCGGCCAGGGAACGTGCAATTTCGTGAGGAGTGCCTGCGTCGGAGTCAAGCAGTTCGGCAGTCGGGACGCGCTTCATGAACGAACCACCCAGGGCGCGCAGCGCAGAACAAAGCCGTCTATCTCTCAATTACGGTTTAAACCTGCGCCAGTTCTTCTTCCAGCAACTGTTTGTTGTAGAGGTCCGTATAGTAACCGTCCCGAGCCAGCAGTTCCTCGTGCGAACCCAATTCCACGATGCGCCCTGCGTGCAGTACGGCGATCTGGTTGGCATTGCGTACCGTGGAAACGCGGTGCGAAATGAAAATCGTCGTGCGGTCGCGCATCACTTCGCGAAGATGGTTCAGAATCCGGTCCTCGGTGTGCGTATCCACGCTGGAGAGCGCGTCGTCCAGAACCAGAATCCGGGGATTCCGAATCAGCGCGCGAGCGATGGCCGTACGCTGTTTCTGACCGCCGGAAAGGGTGATGCCGCGCTCACCCACCATCGTCTGGTATTGCTCCGGAAAGCTTTCGATTTCGGCTGCGATGCTCGCGGCCTCGGCGGCCGCGTGCACCTCCGCGTCCTTGGCTTCTTCCACGCCGAAGGCAACGTTCTCGCGTATGGTCTCGCTGAACAGGAATGTTTCCTGGGGAACGAAGCCGATGTTGCGCCGCAGACTTTCCAGCGAGTAGTCGCGGATGGGCCGTCCGTCTATTAGCACCGTGCCGGGTGCGGCGTCGTAGATGCGAGGGATGAGATTCACCAGCGTGGTCTTACCCGATCCCGTGGGCCCGACGATCGCCAGGCTGCTGCCCGCGGGTACTCGCAGGTTAATGTCGTGAAGAACTTGCGTGCCGTTGTAGGCAAAGCTGAGCCCGCGGAATTCGATCTCGCCTTCGATTTCGGCAGGTGCCGGGGCGGGAATGCGAGACTTGCCCCCATCCACCTGCGGAGCATCGGTGATTTCAGGCTTCTCGACCAGGATCTCGTTGATCCGGCCCATGGACGCTGTGCCGCGCTGGAAAATGTTGATCACCCAGCCAAGCGCGATCACCGGCCAGGTAAGCTGAACCATGAACGTATTGAAGGCGACAAATCCGCCAACGCTGATCCGGTGCTGCAGAACCTCCCGCCCGCCCAGCCACAGCACCATCACGATCGCCAGTCCGAGCATCGTTTCCAAAGTGGGCCAGAGCATGCCCATGAGGCGCACCAGCTTGAGGCTCCGCCGGATATATTCCTGGTTTGATTTTTCGAAAGCGGCCACCTCGGCGTCTTCCTGCACGTAAGCGCGAATCACGCGTGCCCCGGAGAGGTTCTCCTGCACGCGGGCCGAGATTTCCGAAAACATGGCCTGGATTCTCTCGAAACGCTCATGAATGCGGCGGCCAAAGTACTGCACCACGATGCTGACGACGGGTAAAGGCAGGAAAGCATAGAGCGTCAGCTTGGGGCTGATAGACAGCATGAAGGCCAGCGCTCCGGCGGTGAACACAATTGTGTTGGCCGAGTACATGATGGCCGGACCCAGCAGCATTCGCACTGCATTCAGATCGTTGGTGGCGCGCGCCATGATGTCGCCGGTGCGCGTGCGCTGATAGTAGGAGTAGGAGAGACCTTCCAGGTGCCGGAAGAGGTCGTTGCGCAAGTCGAATTCGATCTCGCGCGAGACACCGATTACGATCCAGCGCGTCAGGAATTGGAAGATACCCTTGGCCACAGCTACAGCCAACAACTCGGCGGCGTAGGCAATCAGTTTTTGATGAGTGACTCCAGCTTTCAGATCATCGACCGCGCGGCCGATCACCAAAGGAAACAGAATCCAGATCCCGTTGTGCAGAAAAACGCAGATCGTCCCCACCACATACGAGAGGCGGTACTTCTTCAGATAGGGAAACAGGGGGCGCAGGCTTTTGGGGAGCATGTGCTTCTACTAGATGAGATTCTAGCAGTCTGCGCTTCAGTTTGTGCCATGGGGCCGCTAGGGCTCGCGGCGGAACACGGTGGCAAACGTCAGCAACAGCAACAAAATCCAGCCCAGGAGAAACACCCGGCTTGCATTCATCAGGTAAGCGTAAATCGCGTCAAAATCCATGGGGGCGCCGGAACGCTTTGCTTCCTTGAGCACATGCAACACGCTCATGGAAGGTGGCCGGAAGAAGGCATGCTTCCTTCCGGCCGTTGGTGTGGTTACTGCTGGGGTTCGGTCGTCTGTCCAGCGGGTGCTTGCTGTTGCAGGCGCTGCTGGAATCGCTGCATGCGCTGGTTCTGCAATTCGGCCAGTTTAGTTTTCTGCTCGGGGGTCAGGACCTTGATCACCTCCGACTGAATGCGGGCGCGCTGCACCGTTAATTCGGTCATCAATTGCGCCTGCTGCGCGGCCATGGCACGCACCTGGGCCTCGTCAAAATTGCCGCTGGCCTGGTATTGCTGCAGCTGCATGCGGCTCTGGGCCAACTGCTGGAACAAAGGCCGCAGGGTGGGCCGCTCTTTGGTCATGATGTCTTTAACCTGGGCCTTCTGCGCGTCGCTGAGTCCGAGTTGATGGCCGTAGAAGCCAAGGCCCGCCCACATTCCACCGCGATGCCAGTGGCGGTGCTGCTGTGTTTCTGAAAGAGCCGCCGCCGCTAGCAGTGTCAGAGCCAGCAGCGCGACCGATGCCTTTGCGAACGTGAATTTCATAACGCCTCCTGGGAATCAATAGCGCCCGATCTAGGCGGCTTCCGGCGGTATCCCCGCTCTTGAAGCCACCCGGGACGACGGCACTTGATTTGTGGAGGCCGCCGGTACGGTGCTATGTCCACAAATAGAAACACCAAACCCGCCGGAAAGAGGTAAAAAATTTGGTCAATCGGAGTAAAGTTTTGTAAAGCGCCGCCAGGGGGTTGACAATTCTTTACGGATAGGCGGGAGCAGACGTTGTACAAAAATAACAGAGGCGCGCACGTGGAACGAATTCTGGTGATCGACGATGATGTGGAACTGTGCGCTTTGGTGGCTGAGTATCTTGAGCCCGAAGGGTTTCAGGTTGAAGCCGTGCACGATGGCGAGCAGGGCCTCGAAAAAGCCCTGAATGGCGGCCATCTGCTGGTCGTCCTGGATGTGATGTTGCCCGGCATCAACGGATTCGAAGTGCTGCGGCGAATCCGCAATAGTTCGCGAATTCCCGTATTGCTGCTGACCGCCCGCGGAGAAGATGTGGACCGCATTGTCGGCCTGGAGATCGGCGCCGACGATTACCTGCCCAAGCCTTTCAACCCTCGCGAACTGGTGGCGCGGATTCGCGCTGTCCTGCGGCGCAGCAGCGGACGGGAAGCAGAGGGAGGAGAAGTCTTGCGCGTGGGCGATGTGGAGCTCGATCCGGCAAGCCGCGTGGCCCGGCAGAAAGGAAAGCCGGTCGATTTGACTTCAGTGGAGTTCAACCTGCTGCAGGTATTGTTGCGCGAAGCTGGGAACGTGGTTCCCCGCGAACGGCTGGTCGATGCCGTATTGGGGCGAAAATTCTCCCCGTTCGACCGCAGCATTGATATGCATGTCAGCAAGCTGCGCAAGAAATTGGGAGACGCCGATGGCGGCGGCGATTACATTAAGACTGTGCGCGGGGCCGGCTACATCTTTGCCCGCCCACCCAAGGAGAGCTCCGGGCCATGAGGAGCCTGTTTCTCAAAATCTTTCTTTCATTCTGGCTGGCGCAGGCCCTGTTTCTGGTGCTGGCGATCCTGGTCACCCTGGCGGTGCGCCTGCAGCGCGAGAACGCCACCTGGGAAGCCTTGCAGGCCAAGGCTGCGAATGAAGCCGTCCGCGCCTATGAGCGGGGCGGGGAAGCGGAAGCCCGGCGCTATCTCGACGACCTGCAGGAAACCCAGCAGGTACGCGGCTTCCTGTTTAATTCCCAGGGGCAGGAAATTTCCGGAGGCCGCCCGCCAGAGTGGATCCGGCAGGTGGAGCGGGGTCAGGCTCCGCCCTCCGGACTCTGGGCTTGGCTGATGCTGCCCCGGTCTTTGCGGCAGACCATTACCGCCGCAAATGGGCATCGCTACACCGTGTTGCTCGGCCTTCCCCCGGGACCTCGGGTGTTCTTTGGACCCCGTGGTATTCCCGCACCCGGCATTCTCATCGCTGTGATTTCATCCGGGCTGGTTTGCTACATCCTGGCACGGTACCTGACTGCGCCTGTCATCCGCTTGCGCGAGGCAACCCAAAAACTGGCGGGTGGAGATCTGGCCGCACGAGCCGGTGGGACCTGGAAAGGCGCGCGGCGCCGGGACGAAATTTCTCAGTTGGTGCGCGACTTCGACGCCATGGCCGAGCGCCTCGAAGGCCTGGTGAAAGCACAATCCCGGTTGCTCAATGACATTTCCCATGAACTCAGATCGCCACTCGCACGTCTGAATGTTGCACTGGAGTTGGCCCGCCAGCGCAGTGGTTCAGCCGCTACCGGCGCCCTGGACCGGATTGACGTCGAAGCCGAGCGCCTGAATGAACTGATCGGAAGGCTCCTTACGATTGCCCGCCTGGAAAGCCGTGAAGACGGGATGCGTACCGCGCCGGTGAATCTGGCGGACCTTATTGTCGAGATCGCCGCCGACGCCGATTTCGAAGCCGCTAGCCGGAACTGCCACGTCAAGGCGACTCTTGCGGAGGAGTGCATTGTGGTCGGTGATGCGACCCTGCTGCGCAGCGCTATCGAAAATGTCGTGCGTAACGCCACCCGCTACACCACCGAAGGCACTGACGTTGAGATTCATCTCCAATCCGTGCAGAGCAACGGCACTCCCGAAGCTCTCCTTCAGGTCACAGACTCGGGGCCAGGGGTGCCCGAGGACGCCCTCACCAAGCTCTTCCAGCCCTTCTACCGGATAGACGATTCCCGCGGCAGGCATACCGGAGGCGTAGGACTGGGGTTGGCGATCACGGACCGTGCTGTCCGCCTTCACGGTGGCAGCGTGCAAGCCTCCAACCGGCCCGGCGGAGGACTGCTGGTGGAGATCCGCCTGCCGCTCTCGCGCCGGGTGTTATTGCAGCCGGTTGAGGCCACCGGCTGAGCAGGCAACTCCCGGCCTCCCTATTGGTTCCAATCACTTACGCCGGTTTGCTCTTCCTCCGCATTCCTGATACACAAATGGAGGAATCTTGCCGGCCAGTGCGGTCATTCCAGGCCTTCACAACGACATTAGGGAGAGAAAATGGGGAAGAGGTTGCGTTGCTTTGTGTGCATTTTGAGCCTTGCGGCCGTAGCGGTTCTGCTGAGTTGCTCCACAAGCGGTTCCTCCTCCACCAACCCCGGCACGGGCGCCCTGTTCCTCGCCACCCAGGGTGATAGCTCCCTCTCCAGCTTCAGCATTGATCTCAGCAGTGGATTGCTCACTTCGACCGGCAAGGCAGCGGCCACCGGGGACACGCCCTCGGCCATGATTCTGACTCCCGACGGCGCGACCATATTCCTCGTGAACAGCGGAGGCGGCAGCAGCGGCGGTTGTGGCTCTGCTGGAGCAAGTTGCATCACAGCCTACACGGTGAACACCGATGGCACCGTCAGCGCAGCCAGTGGCAACACCACCGTTGCCGGCAACAACCCACGGGGCATGGCGATGGATTCGGGGGGGAAGTTCCTGTTTGTTGCCGACCAGGGGACCCAGCCCTTCTCTGGATCGCCCATCGGGGTCCCAGGGTCAGTGCTGGTGTTTTCGGTTTCAGGGACTACTCTTACTCCGGTGGCGCAGCCTGCGGGATTGATTTTTGGAAGCAATCCCGTGGGAGTAGCGGTTACGCCTGACGGCAAGTACGTCTATGTCGCGAACCAGGTGGACGGCACGGTCTCTGCATTTTCGGTGGACGGTACGGGAGTCCTGACGGCCCTGCCGAATTCCCCCTACACCGTAGGTACGACCCCGACCGGCCTGGCTGTGACCGCGAACGGCAACTTCCTTTACATTGCCAATCAGGGCTCGAACAACATTTCTGCATTTACTGTCTGCGACAATGCGTCGCCAAGCTGCGTGGTTCCGGACGGATCCCTGACCGCGGTTCTGGACTCTCCCTTCCCGGCCGGCACGGCTCCGGTGGCGATTCTCGAGGATCCCTCGGCGACATTTCTGTATGTTGCCGACAAAGGATCGAACCAGATCTCCCAATACAAGATCAGCACGGGAACGGGCGCCCTGACGCCGCTCTCGCCTACGTCTGTCTCGACGGGTACAAACCCCGTCTGGATCGCCGCCACCGGCGGCTCAACGAAGAACAGCGTTACCACCAATTTCGTCTACGCCGCGAACATCGGTTCGTCTTCCATTTCCATTTTCACCTACGACTCGACGGCCGGGACGCTAACTGTGGACGGGTCGCCATTGGTGGTCGGGGGACAGCCCGCGGCGATCGTCGTGAAGTGAGCAGACGAACTGAGCAGAACAAGGATCACGCTGAATTTGGTTGGTGTAACCCGCGGAAAGCCGCACGGGGTTCGCTGCTGCTGCAGTTGCGCCCGAGAGACGCGGTCGTTTTCTGCTTTGTTTTCTTAACTTTCTCTGTCATCACGCTATCGTCTAGACGAAACTGTGATGACCTTATGTTCCACGTGGAACATTCGCCGCTGCAGGAATGGGTCCTGCGAGGCCGAGAATGGGGGTCTGCAGTCACTTGCTTTTCTCTGCCTGCTCCCCAGCAGGTTCGCGCAAGAAGTGCAACCCCTTCTTTCCGGGAACCACGCTAGGTCGGAACCTTCAGGATCAGGTATCCCCCCAGCATTCCGAAAATCAGGTCCGGCGACCAGGCCGCCAAAACCGGCGGCAGTTGACTTACATTCCCCATCGCTTCAAACAGCGCCGACACTGTACGGTACACGAGTGCAATCCCGACGGCGACCGCCACGCCGGCCACCGCGCCGCGCTTGCCGGAAGAGACGGCGAAAGGGATCGCCAGCACCGCCATCACCAGACCAATCAGCGGATACGCGAACTTCTCATGCAGCTGGATTCGCAGCCGGACCACGTCGAAGCCGCTTTGCTGCAGATCGTGAATGTAGCGGCGAAGTTCTTCATAGTTCATTTCCGAAGACTGCTTTACTTCCTTTTTGAAATAGGCAGGCGTCTCGCTCATGACGGGAAAAGCCGCCACCACAAAGGGCTGGTAGTCGGCGATGGCCGATCCCCGCAGGGTGCGTTCCCAGCCTTGAGTGCACACCCAGCGCTGCAGGCGGTCGTCCCAGTTCGCCTGGTCGGCGTGGATATGCTGCACCAGGTGGAAGCTGCCAGGCTCAAACTGGAAGACGGAGAGATTGGCGAACTGGTCGCGGTCAGAATCGAAAAACTGGTAGTAGTAGATCGTGGAGTGCTGGCCGAAGATCCATTTGCGGTCGGGAGTGAGGTAGGTCTGGGCCGGCTTGCCCTTGATCTGGTTGCGCAGCGCGTCCTGCCGCTTGTTGGTGTGAGGAAGATAGAACTGGTCGAAAAAGAAGAGCCCCGCAGCCAAGATCGCCGAGGCTAGCACTACCGGCACGATAACGCGATAAAGGCTGATCCCGGTGGCCTTGATAGCCGTGATCTCGTTGGACCGCTGCATCAATCCGAAGGTGACCAGCACGGCCAGCAGGATGGCCAGCGGGGCCACGCTGTAAATGAAGAACGGCGAAACGTTGACCAGGTATTCGAACACCACCAGCGGCGAGATGCGGTTGCGCAGGATGTCGCCCATCAGCTCGAAGACCGTAAACACCAGCAGGAGCATCAGGAAGCTGCCGAGAATCAGCACCAGGTAGACGAGGAAGTCCCGCAGTACATAGTCATCCAGCAGCATGGGAAAACTGGCGCTGAACACGCGGCGCCGCTTGGCGGCGCGTTCGAAGGCGTCGTCGCGGCGATTGCGGAGAAGCAATCCCTGCCCCTCTTTGAGCCGCTTAAACGAACCCCAGGAGATGTGGAGCGCGGAAAGCTCCACCGGACGGTGCTCCGCCCTCCACAGAAGCAAGGCGCCGGCCACGAAGAAAATGATGTCTGACAGCCAGATTCCCAACGCTGGCGACAGCGTCCCCTGCCGGGCCAGGCTCAAGCCCGCGAGCGAGATCAGGTAGTAGGCGAATACCATCAGGATGGTGAGCACGAATCCCGCCGACTTGCCTCCTTTCTTGGACGAGAGCCCAAGAGGGATTCCTGCCATCGCCAGTACAAGGCACGCAGCGGGAAGCGCCAGGCGGCGATGGAACTCGATACGCTCCCAGCGTGCGGTCATGGGTTCCGCCTGCCGTGCCTGGCGCAGTAAATCGAGCGTGCCAATTTGACTCAGCGGCACCGGCTCCCGCTCTTCCTTGCTCTCGCTCTGCGGGATGGGTACGGGAATGTCGGTTTGCTGGAAGGTGGAGACCTGGTAATTGTTGGGATTGTTAGGGTCGGTTTCGTGCGTGGATCCGTTGATGAGGTGCAAGTGCAGTGTGTCTGGCCCCTCGCTCACGAGAATCCCTTGCTGTGCCAGGGTCACGCGAGGAGCGGAAGAGTCTGAAGTATCGGCAATGAACACGCCCTTCCAGATGGCAGCGCCGGCCGCGGTCTTCACATCTTGCACGTAGAGCACAAGGCGAGGGAAGCCTTCATAGAAAACGCGCGGGCGAACTTCAAAGGAAGCCTGCGCGGCTTTCAGGCGGTCCTGCAATTGCGCCAAAGCCGCCTGCGATCGCGGCGCCACATACACCGTATTCACCACGGCCAGCAGCCACGCAGCCACCGCG
>Ga0335077_10011938_pt1 | contig 10853 bp, 9 predicted proteins | sample Lox_Sample_31_FD_207151 | JGI IMG/M metagenome (GOLD analysis project Ga0335077, IMG submission 207151) | Soil microbial communities from Loxahatchee National Wildlife Refuge, Florida, United States - Lox_Sample_3.1 | ecosystem: Environmental > Terrestrial > Soil > Wetlands | place: USA: Florida...
CGCTTGAGCTGAATCTCCTTGTCGTCGAGACGCCTCGACAGGAGCATCAAGCGATAGATGCCCAGCAGGTCGGGCTTGGCGAGCTGCCGGGCGCCGGCCTCGGTCTTGGTCCGGGTGGCCATGTGGCTCGCAAAATAGCCGTCCACCCACGCCGGCTCAACGCCACGCGCCCGGACGCTCGCCTCGGAGGGGACCGCCGCGGTCTCTCGCGCCCGGGCGCCGCCGCCACTACCTTGTCCCGAACACCCCTGCTCCGAAGGCACCGTTGAACGAAAGCGCGAAGAAGACCGTCCTGCGCCATTTCCCCTACGGGATGTACGCCGTGACCGTGATGAGCGAGGGCGAGGACCACGGACTCACGGCCAACTGGGTAATGCAGGCGGCCTTTACGCCGCCGATGCTCGTCGTCGCCCTGGAGAACGACTCGAAAAGCCTGCCGATGATCCGGGACGCCCGCGGCTTCGCGGTCAACATCCTCGCCGCGGGCCAGCGCGAGCTGGCCGCGCAGCTCGGCCGGTCCTCGCGCCGCAATCCGCACAAGCTCCACGGTGTGCCGTCCCGGCCCGCGCCGATCACGGGTGCCCCTATTCTCACCGAGGGCCTGGGGTGGCTCGAGTGCCGCTTCGTGGCGACGATGCCCTCCGGTGACCACACGCTGGTGCTCGGCGAGGTGGTCGAGGCGGGAGTGGAGCGCGAGGGGCAGGCCCTCACCCTCGGCGATTCGGGGATGAAATACGCGGGCTGAGCGCTTCGCCGCCGCGGCGGCGTTGGGCGCGGCCCTGGTCGTCTTCCATTCCGCCGCGGCCTTCGCCCAGGCGCAACCGGACACCCTGATGTACGACGTGGACGTGGTCACGTACTCGCCGGCGCACCTGTCGGTGGAGGCCCGCCTGACCACTACTGCGGCGGGACCCGTGACGCTGGCCGGCCCGCCGGCCGCCCTCCCGGCCGGCACCGACGTGGAGGGCTTCGCGGCCACCGACGACCGCGGTCGGCCGCTCAAGGTCCGCGCCGCCCACGGCGGCTACGAGATAGACGCGCCGGCGGGCGCCGTGCGCTTCCGCTACCGTCTCGACTTCCTGAACGGCACTCCGCTGAGCTCGACCGGAGCGGCGCTGGACGAGACCCACCTGTACGCCGTGAGCCGCAGCCTGTTCGTGGCACCGGACCCCTCCGCCTACCGGTCCGAGACGCGCCCCTACCCATTGCTGTGGGTCCACTTCGTCACGCCGCCCGGCTGGCACATGGTGACGGGGTGGGGCGTGGACCGCGGCGTCTACGTCCCGCCCGACGGCGATGCTCTGCTCGGCGCCACCATCGCGGCGGCGGCCGACTATCGGATCTATCGCGACACCGCGGGTGGCACTCCTTTCGTGCTCGCCATCCGCGGCGAGCGCCACTTCGGCGACTCGGCACTGCTGCACGTCATCGGCGGGAGCTTGCGCAGCGCATCGGAGGCCCTGGGCCCGGTCCCCGTGCCGCGCGTCACTTATACGAGCGATGTGGGGCTGAAGGGACGCACGAGCGGCAGCCTGCAGGGCACGGCGAGCATCGGCCTCATCTGGGAGCCCGGCGAGCTGCTGGAGCGCCCGCGCATCCACGACCTGTTCCACGAGACCCTGCATTTGTGGTTCGGCGGGGCGATGGAAGCCGAGCGGTGGTGGACGGAGGGCGTGACCGACTACGTCGCCGCGCGCCTGGAGGCGGAATGGAGCGGCCGGCCGGACGACCTGGCCGCCCTGTGCTTCCAGTCGCTCCGCAACTACCTGCGCATCGGCCACGATACGAGCATGACGATGGACGAGGAGCAGCACGCGGGTGTGCTGGGGGACAACACGAGCCTGTTGGTCTACCGCAAAGGGATGCTGGCCGGCCTGCTGCTGGACGCGGTGATCCGCCGAGCCACCGACGGCCAGGCCAGCCTCGACGACGTGGCACGCCGCATGCTTCTCCTGGCTGCCGGGACGCCCGGACACCGCGTGACGGACGCCGAGATCCTGAGCGCGGCGACCGAGACCGGCGGCGACGAGGTGCCACGCGTGTGGCGACGCGTCGTGGACGGCACCAGCTTGATCACGGAGGACGAGGTGACAGCCGCGCTCCGCACCGTCACGGGGCTGCCGGTGGTCGCCCCCGCACCCATCGCCAAGGAACAGAAGAAATTGATCGGCCACCCGAAACCGTGAGGCCGGCGCCATGACGCTCAAGGGGAAGACGGTTCTGTTCTTCGTGGGTCCGCAGTACGAGGACCTGGAACTGTGGTATCCGAAGATCCGGCTCGAAGAGGAAGGGGCGAAGACGGTCGTCGCCGGGCTCGGGGAGAAGGTCTATCAGGGGAAGAAGGGCTATCCCGTCACGGTGGACAGCCTCGTGGACGACCTGTACCCCGAGGTCTACGACGGCCTGGTCATCCCCGGCGGCTACGCCCCCGATCACATGCGGCGGTCGGAGAAGCTCCTCAGCATCACACGCGTGATCGCCGAAGCCGGCAAGCCGGTGGCCTTCATCTGCCACGCCGCCTGGGTGCCGATCTCCGCCGGACTGCTGAAGGGTCGCCGGGCCACGTGCGTCCGGGCCATCAGGGACGACGTGATCAATGCCGGCGCCACCTACGTGGACGAGCCCGTGGTGGTGGATGGGAATCTGATCTCCTCGCGCACGCCCGCGGACCTCCCGGCGTTCTGCCGCGCCATCATCAAGGCGCTCGCGACCCCGCCGAAGGACTAGACCGGCGCGTCGAAGGGACGCAGCACCACGCCGGTCGGCACCTTCGGGGCGAAGAACGTGGACTTCGGGGGCATGATCTGCCCCGCGTCGGCCACGCGCCGCACCGCCTCGAGCCGCGTCGGCGGGAGTATCACCGCACAGGCGCAGCGTCCGGCGCGGCCTTCGGCCCTGGCCTCCGCCGCGTCGGCCGTGTAGCGCAGGGCCGGCACGCCGCCGAGCAGGCTCGCCGCCGCCACGCCGATCGCCAGCACGTCGGCCGCCGCGACCTCCAACGCCCGCACGGCCGGATGCACCGGCGTCCCGCCCGGCGAGGGCCACGTGGCGTCGGCGCGCACCTTGAGCGCCACTTCCTTCCCGCCCCGGAACACGACCGACAGCGTCGGCGCGACGCCCGCCGGGGCCTCCGTGAAGCAGGCTTTCGCGGCCGACAGAAACGCCGCCGGATCCACGGGCGGTCCTTCCAGCAGCCGATGCGTGGGCAGGATGACGAGCCCCGGATCCTTGAACGACACCACGTGACTCAGCGTACGCGCGGCCCCGTCGCGCCACGCGGCCGGCGCCTCGTCGCGGAACATGACCGACGTCTCGAACCGGTGATGGCCGTCGGCGACGTAGACGGGCTCGGCGCCCGCCACCTCGGCCAGGTGCTGCGCGTCCTTTCCGCGCACCACCCAGATCGCCTGGTCCGAGCCGATGGCCGCGCAGCGAGCCCAAGGCTCGCGCGCCGTCACGTCGCCCAGCGCCCGCGTCAGCGCACCCGAGCTGTCCGGCGCCAGCAGGAAGACGGCGCTGAGGTTCGCCCCCGTCGCATGCATGAGTCGCCGCCGGTCCTCCTTCGCCTTGGCGTGCGTCCGTTCGTGCGGCAGGACCCGCCCCTTCGAGAACGGCTCGGCGGAAACGGCCAGGAAGACGCCGGTGCGCTCACGCGTCGCGCCGTCGGGAAACCGGCCCGAGGTGCGCAGCACGTACGCGCAGGACTCGCCGTCGCGAACGATCACGCCGCGGCGCCGCCAATCCGCCAGCAGCCGCGCGGCGGTCACATACGGATCCGTCCCGTCGCCCGCGACGGGCAGGTCCACGTTCACGATGTTGAACGGATCGCGCGCCACCAGCTCCTCGCGCTGCGGGGGCGATATCACGTCGTACGGCGGGGCCAGGCGGGCCGCGAGGGTCGCCGGATCGGCATAGCGCTCGCCGCGGAACGCGGCGAACAGGCTGACATCGCTCATGTCGGGTCGCTTCCAGGATGGGAGGCGATCAGCGCATCGAGGATGCGCTTCACCTCGAACAGGGACAGACGGCCGACCTCCGCCTCGGCAGCGGCGGCCGTCGCATCGAAGGCCAGGTAGTCGCTCTCCAGGTGACCGTCGGGCGCGTTGCTCGCCGACCAGCGGATGAACAGCAGGGCCGCCCCGAAACGGCCGTCCGGCCCCGGATCGTCGTCGGAGAACACGCCCACGGAGTACGGGCGCCCGTCGCTCCCGTTGAAGCCCGGCGGCCGGCCGTGCACGGCGGCGTAGCCCGCGAGCGTACCCTCGTCCGGGCTCACGTCCGCAGCGTTTCCTTCACCACGTTGCCGAGGAAGAAAGCCATGTTGGCGGGACGCTCCGCGAGCCGCCGCATCAGGTACGGGTACCACTGCGTGCCGAACGGCACGTACACGCGCATCCGGAAGCCGGCGCGGCGCAGATCCTCCTGCAGGTCGCGGCGAATCCCGTAGAGCATCTGGAACTCGAACTTGTCGGCCGCGATGTTCTTGGCCTCCACGAACCGCCGCACGTGGGCGATCATCGCGGGATCGTGCGTCGCCACCGCCGGCTGATGGCCTCGCTCGAGCAGCTTCTCGATCAGCTCGACGTAGCTCCGGTCCACGTCCTTCTTGGCGGGGAACGCGACGGCGGCCGGCTCCTGGTACGCACCCTTGCACAGTCGCACGCGAGCCCGCTCGCCGATGAGCCGTTCGATGTCTCCCGCGCTGCGGCGCAGGTAGGACTGGATCACGATCCCGACCCTGTCCCCGTAGATGGGCAGCAGGTCCTGCTCGAACAGGTCCAGGGTGCGCTGCGTGTGCTCGCTGCTCTCCATGTCGATGCGCACCGAAATGCCGAGGTCCCGACCGCGGTCCAGGAGGGCGCGCATGTTCCGCACGCACAGCTCGCGGTCCAGGTCGAGGCCGAGCTGCGTGAGCTTGACCGACACGTTGCAGTCCAGCTTCTCGGCGGCGATCCGCTCGAGGATCTGCACCACCGTCGCCGCGCACGCCCGCGCTTCCTCGGCCTTGGTGACGCTCTCTCCCAGCAGATCGAGGCTCGCCGCGATGCCGCGGCCGTTGAGCTCACGCACGGCGGCCACCGCGGAGTCGAGCGTCTCGCCCGCCACGAACCGCGACGCCAGGTGCCTCGCCAGCCAGTTGTTGCGGATGAACGCGAAGATCCGGGGCTGTTCGCTGAGGTACAGGAAGGTGCTGCGCAACATTCTGGGTTACCGGTCTGAAGGGTAGAAACGGCCGCCACCTCGTGCCTGCTCGACCAGAGAGGCGGCTGGAAGAAACCGATCGCCATGTGCGGCAGCCAGCCGCTCGAGCGTGTCCACGACCGCACCAGCGCCGACCGCATCCACGGTGCGGAACGGTCCGCCGCGGAAGGCCGGGAACCCGATCCCGAACAGGGCCCCCACGTCGCCGTCGCGCGGCTGGCGCACCACGTCCTCCTCGAGGGCGCGCGCCGCCTCGTTCAACATCGCGAAGGCGAGGCGCTCGGCCACCGGACCCCGGTCGGCCGGAGCCTCACCCGGCGTCAGTCCCAGCAAACGGCAGGCCGCCGGGTCCACGCCCTGCTTCTTGCCTTGGCGGTAGGCGAAGAAGCCGCGCCCGTTCTTCCGGCCGAGGCGACCGTCGGCCACGAGCCTGCCGAGATCGAACGGCTGCCGGAGCCGCTCGCCGAACGCCTCCTGCATCACGCCGCTCGCCTTGGCGGCGACGTCGAGGCCGACCTCGTCCAGCAGGGTGATGGGCCCGACCGGAAAGCCCCATCCGATCATCGCCCCGTCCACGGCCTCGATCGGCACACCCTCGACGAGCACCCGGCACGCCTCGCCGAGGTACGGCGCGAGGATGCGGTTGACGAAGAAGCCCGGGCGGTCCTGCACCACGATGACGGTCTTGCCCATCCTCCGCCCGAGGGAGACCGCCGTCACCACCGTCTCCGGCGCCGTGCGCTCTCCGACGACGACCTCGAGCAGCGGCATGCGGTGGACCGGCGAGAAGAAGTGCATGCCGATCACGGTCTCGGGCCGGCTGGACGCCTCCGCGATGCGGGAGATGGGGATCGTGGACGTGTTCGACGCGAACAGGCACGTGCCGCGCGTCACGGCCTCGACCTCGCGCAGCACCGCCTGCTTGAGCGCCAGGTCCTCGAAGACCGCTTCGATCACCGCGTCGGCCCCGTGGAACCCGGTGTAGTCGGCCCCGCCCGACACGAGCGCGAGCTGCCGCGCCGCCTCGCGCTTCGTGATGCTGCGGCGCCGGGCGCGCTCCTCGACGACGCGTGCGACCGCGCGCAGACCCGCACCCACCCGCGGCAGGTCCGCGTCCTTGAAACGCACCTGGACGCCGGCCTGGCCGACGGCCACCGCGGCGATCCCCGAACCCATGAAGCCGGCCCCGACGATCCCGACCCGCTCGACCGGACGCGCCTTCGGAACCGGAGGCGGCACGCCCGGGTCCTTCTTCAGCGCGGTCGTCGCGAAGAACACTTCGACGAGACGGCGCGAGACGTCGGTCATCGCCATCCGGCCGAACAACTCCGCCTCGTAGGGGAGACCCTCCGCGACGCCGTTCGCGAGGCCGAACCGGATCGCATCCAGGGCCGCGAGCGGCGCCGGATAGTGCCCGCCCGTCTGCTTGAGCGTCATGGCGCGCGCGCGGCGCAGCACCATCGCCTGCCCCAACATGCTGCGATCGAAGAACCAGCCCCCCGGCCTGCGGCGCCGAGCGCGGCCCGCCGCGAGACGCCGCGCCGCCGCGACCGCGACCCGCCGCAGGATGGCGGGCGCCACCAACTCGTCCACCAGGCCCATCCGCAGCGCCTTCGCCGCACGCACGTTCCTGCCCGTGAGGACTATCTCGAGCGCGGCGCGGAGCCCGACCAACCGCGGGAGCCGGTTGCAGCCGCCCGCACCCGGAATGATGCCGAGCTGCACTTCGGGGACGCTGAACGTGGTCTTCGGATGGTCGGTCGCGATGCGGTAGTGGCACGCGAGCGCGAGCTCGACTCCGCCTCCGACGCACGGACCGTGGATCGCGGCCACCACGGGCTTGGTCGACGCGGCCACGCGATCGAGCATCCGCTGTCCGTCGCGGGAGAGGCGCGTCGCCTCTTCCACGCTCCGCAGCGCGACGAACTCCTCGATGTCGGCGCCCGCCACGAACATGTCCGGCTTGCCGGAGATGAAGACGATCGCCCGAACCGCCGGGTCGGCCTGCGCCGCGGCGAAGGCGGCGCCGAACTCGTCCTTCACCGGTCGCGAGAACTTGTTCACGCTCTCGCCAGGCAGGTCGAGCGTCAGCACCGCGACGCCGTCTTCCAGCGCCACGGTCAGTGCGTTCGCGCGGGTCCCGGTGCCAGTGCTCATCGTCTCACGCTCGCTCGAGGACCATGGCAAACCCCATCCCGCCTTGCGCGCACACGGAGATGAGCCCGAACTGCGCGTCTCGGCGCCGCATTTCGTTCGCCAGCGTGGTGGTGATGCGGCCGCCGGTCGCACCGAAGGAGTGGCCGATCGCGATGGAGCCTCCCATCACGTTCAGCGTGTCCCAGTTCACCTCACCGACCTTCTCGGCGCGACCGAGATGCTCCTGCGCCCAGAGATCCGATTCGAACGCCTGAATATTCGAGAGTACCTGCGCGGCGAACGCCTCGTGCATCTCCACGAGACCCAAATCGCGCCACGCGAGCCCTGCGCGGTCCAGGGCCCGCGGCACCGCGAACGCGGGCCCCATCAGCAGCTGCGCACCGGGATCCACCGCCGCCACGGCGGACGAGCGGATGTAGGCGAGCGGCTGATATCCCATCGCCTCCGCCGCTTCCCCGCTCATGAGCAGCACGGCCGACGCTCCGTCGGTCAGCGGCGAGGCGTTCGCCGCGGTCACGGTGCCGTAGCGCCGGTCGAAGACCGGCTTCAGCGCGGCGAGCTGCTCCAGCGTGCTGTCCGTGCGGATGCCGTTGTCCGCCGTGACGACCGGCGCGTACCCGGGCGGCACGAAGACCGGCGCGATCTCGGCCGTCAGCCGGCCGTCGGCGGTGCCGGCCGCCGCGAGCTGGTGCGACCGCAGCGCGAACGCGTCCTGCGCCTCGCGCGTGATGCCGTTCTCCTTGGCCATTTTCTCGGCCGACTGCCCCATCGTTTCGCCCGTGGAAGGCTCCGCGATGGCCGGCGTCACCGGGACGAGGTCCCGGGGCCGCACCTGCGCCAACGTGCGCAGCCGCTGGCCGAGCGACCGCGCCCGGCCGGCTTGCACGAGCAGCTCGGAGAACCGCCTCGAGTGCAGGATCGGGATGTCGGACAGCGACTCCGTGCCGCCGGCGATCACGACGTGGGCCTGCCCCAGCACGATCTGGTCGTGCGCGGCCGCGATCGCCTGATTTGACGAGGCGCACGCGCGATTGAGCGTGTACGCCGGGATGGTCTTCGGGAACTGCGGCAGCAGGCTGACTTCGCGGGCCACGTTGGGCGCGAGCACCGACGGAACGACCTGGCCGAACACGATCTGGTCCACGTCGCCCGGCGCGATCTCGGTGCGCACGAGCAGCTCGCGGGTGGCGAGCTTCGCGAGCTCGACCGCGCTGAGGTCCTTGAACACCGTGCCGGACTTGACGAAGGGAGTCCGGCAGCCCGCGATGATGGCGACGCGACGACCGTTCTGGCCGGCCATGTTCGGCTCCGTCTCCGGCGCGCGCCATGACGCACCGAGTCCAGCAAAGCTAGCCGCGGCCTCCGGCCCGGGCCAGCGCGCGGGACCCGTGCGCTCGCCGCGCTTCGGTGCCAAATTGGGCCGATGGACTCCCTGTTCTCCGCCCAGACGCGGCGCGCCGACCTGGACGCGCTCGCGGCCGCGCCGGTGGACCTGCTCGTCATCGGGGGCGGGATCACCGGCGCGGGCATCGCCCGCGACGCGGCGCTCCGCGGGATCCGCACTGCGCTGGTGGAGGCGGGGGACTTCGGCGGCGCCACGTCGGGCCGCTCGACGCGGCTGGTGCACGGCGGGCTGCGCTATCTCGAGCACGGCTGGCTGAGGCTCGTCTTCGAGGCGAGTCGCGAGCGGCGGGTGCTGCTTCGCATCGCCCCGCACCTCGTGCGGCCCATGCCCTTCCTGTTCCCGGTGCACACCGGTGGGCGCATCGGGCGCGGCCGCCTGGCGGCCGGGCTGTGGCTGTACGACCTGCTGTCCGTGTTCCGGAACGTGCGCATGCACCGCTCGCTCTCGCGGCGTGCCGTCCAGAAGCTGGAGCCGCAGCTCCGCGACCGCGGGTTGCTCGGCGGCGCCGTGTACTACGACGCCTGGTGCGACGACGCCCGCCTGGTGCTGGCCAACGCGCGGGCCGCCCACAAGAGCGGCGCGCTCGTGGCCAGCTACACGTCCGTGGCGTCGTTCGAGAAAGCGGGCGGACAGCTCCGGGGCGCGGTGGTGGAGGACGCCGTGGAGGGCCGGCGCCTCACGGTCCATGCACGCGTGATCGTCAACGCCACCGGCCCGTGGACGGACGCCATCCGGCGGCTCGACGAGCCCGATGCGGCGCCGCTCTTGCGGCCCACCAAGGGCGTCCACGCGGCCGTGCCGCGGCGGCGGGTGGGCAATACGGGCGCGCTCACGCTCACGTCGCCCGTGGACGGGCGCGTGATGTTCGTCCTGCCCTGGGGCGACGTCACCGTGGTCGGCACCACGGATACCGACTACAGCGGCGACCCCGCCGAGGTCGCGCCGGACGCCGACGACGTCACCTATCTCCTGCGCTCCGCGAATGCCGTATTCCCGGACGCGCACCTGGCGATGAGCGACGTGATCGCCGCCTGGGCGGGACTGCGGCCCCTCCTCGCGAACGGCACCGAGGGCAGCACCGCCGAAGTCTCGCGGGAACACCGGATCGTCGAGAGCGCCGCGGGCCTCGTCTCCATCGCGGGTGGCAAGCTCACCACGTACCGCGCGATGGCGGCCGAGCTGGTGGACGTCGTGGCCGCCAGGCTCCACGCGATCGACGGCCGGCACGTGCCGGCCCGCGCCGCGACCGCGGTGGAGCCATTGCCCGGGGGCGACGTCGCCGATCTCGACCTGCTGACGCGCGAGCTGGTCAAGGAAGGCGTCGCGGAGCCGGCCGCCCGCCACCTCGTGGACACCTACGGCTCGGAAGCGATGGCGGTCGCGAACATCGCGACGCGCGACCACACGCTCGCCGAAGCGTTGATCCCCGGCTTCCCGGTGCTGCGCGCGGAAGTGGTCTACCAGGCGCGACGCGAGATGGCCCTGACGGTCGCCGACGTCATGATCCGGCGAACCCACCTCTTCCACACGCACCCGGGCCAGGGCGCGGAGGGCACGCCGGTCGTGGCCGGCCTGCTGGCCACGGAGTTGGGCTGGGACGCCTCACGCGAGGCGAGCGCCCTCGCTGCCTATCTCGCCGAGGTCCAGCGGATGCGGCAGGCGCTCACCCCGCCGGCCGCCTGACGCGCGCCATGTCGCGCGCCACGGTGGGCACGGCCAGCAGGAGCAGCGCCCCACCCAGCAGGCCGACGGCAGGCAGCGTCATCAGGGCGATGCGCAGCCCGTAGCGGTCCGACAGGAAGCCCACCACCGGCAGGGCGATCGCATCGCCGGCGATGTGGATGAAGAAGACGTAGACGCCCATCACGGTGGCCGCGATCCCGCGGGGCACGACGTCGAAGAGCACGGCGGCGATCGGCCCGTTGTACCACGTGAAGAAGAACACGACGACGAAGAACAGCGCCGAGAAGAGCCGCACGTCGTTCACCAGCAGCAGCACCACGCAAAACGGCGCGCCCACCAGGAACCCGGCGGCACTCGCGATGACGCGCCCGGCCGGCGTGTGCTCCATCAGGCGGTCGCCGGAGCG